>Ga0210086_1000601_pt1 | contig 20467 bp, 14 predicted proteins | sample China_Galinas_PW_3_FD_184867 | JGI IMG/M metagenome (GOLD analysis project Ga0210086, IMG submission 184867) | Wetland microbial communities from San Francisco Bay, California, USA, that impact long-term carbon sequestration - China_Galinas_PWB_D2... | ecosystem: Environmental > Aquatic > Marine...
ATCACCGCGCTGACGATCCCGGGCTACTACGGGCAGTACGCGCTCGATTCGATGACGATCGGCCCGAGGGAGATGAACGTCGCCAAATCGAGCGCGTACTGCCCGTAGTAGCCCGGGATCGTCAGCGCGGTGATCGGCTTGATCGCGCCGAAGACGACCCCGGTCACCGGGGCCGCATTGGTCTTGGGCGCGGCGAGCGTGATGTCGGCCTTGCCGCCGATCGGCTCGTCGTCGCCGACCAGCCAGGCCACGCGCACCTCGGTCACACCCTTGGCCTGGCCGTCGTCACGGTAGACCAGATAGCTCCCCATGACGCCACCGTTGTTGAGCCAGTTGGTCGAGCTGACGACCGTGAACGCAGGAGTGGTGGGATCGAGGTCAGGGTCGAAGACCATGACCCGCGGGCTCAGCGAGATCGCGTGCCAGAGCCCTTCGGTGTCGCCGTCGGCGCCTTGAACCGGCGTCGGCGAGTGCGGGCCACCCGAAGCCGGACGCCCGACGACGCCGATCGCGTTCTTGACGAGGTCGTCCGGAATCTTCGCCACGCCCGGCTTGCTCAGGTCGAGCGGGGCCGCCTGGATGTCGGTCCACACGTTGTTGCGCTGCACGCCCTCGACCCAGAACAGGTACAGCTTGCCACCGATGATGCCGAGCGCCGGGTCGACGTAGGTCGGCGGGAACAAGCCCTTGAAGAAGTTGCCGCCGGTGACCTGGGCGGGCGCACCGAAGGCCGACGTCAGGCTCGAGCGCGACGCATAGTGCGGACCATCCGGCCAGTCGACGACGGCGTGCAGGCCGTCCGGCGAGATCATGAGCCCGAAGTCGCCGCCGGTGGTGTTGAGCGATGCCGCGTAGTTGTTCACGGTCAACTTGTTCGTGAGGCGATCGTAGTGGCCCATCACCACGTCGTCACCGCCCTTGCCGCCCAAGCTGGCGGGGAGGCCGCTGACCGTCATGCAGACGGTCCACGTGCCGGGCTTGTCGCCGGGCACCTTCTGGCACGAGATCTGAGAAATCGCGCTGCCGGGCGCCTGCGAATTGATCGCCGCGTTGAGCATCGACTTCGTGTGAATTCCAGGCCCCGCGCCCTGGGAGTGGCCGACTACCGCGCAGACCACGAGGGCGAGCGAACATTGGGAAATCCTTGACATGAACAACCTCCAAGAGTTGCTGAAGAGGACAGGCTGCGATCGGCGGCGCGAAGGGTCCGCGCTCGCCAAAGGCGTAACGGAACAGGGAGGGTCCGACCTCGACCAAATCGGCCAAATCGGCTTGCCGCCGCGCTCAGGCTCGCCAGGTTCGACAGGGTCTTGCAGGAACGCCGAACGTCAGCAGGACAGGAGAGCAGGCCTAATAGAGAAGAGGACAGGCCCATCGCGGCCTCGAGGAAAACGGAACCGCGACTGGGGAGAGTATCGAGGCTTCCAGCCAGGTTCGCAAGCCGGTAGAGAGGGCCCGGGACGCGATCCTGGCAACTTTGTCCGCATTGCGGGCGGTTCAGACGTTCTACAGGAACTACGCACACGGGGGGAGAGCATGCTACGCATCCTTCCCCATCGACGGCCTCGCCCCCGGGTCTACCCTCGCCTTCCGACGACATGCGGAGGCACGACGAATGGCTGACAAGCAAGCAGATCTGGCGGGTCCGGGAATCAGCACCTACGAGGAGGTCGCGAAGATCCTGCCCGAGGGCTACGACTCGGTTCTGAGCCGCAAGGACACGATGAGGGCTCTGTTCGCGGTCAAGCAATACATCGAGGACAACCTGTGCAAGCAGCTCAACTTGATGATGGTCCAGGTCCCGTTGATCGTCGATCGTGACAGCGGCGTCAACGACATGCTCGACCGCGACGGCTCACGAACGCCCGTCGAGTTCCAGTGTGGGCTGGGACTCGAGCGACCGATCCGGGCGCAGGTCGTCCAGGCGGCGACCAAGTGGAAGCGTGTCGCGCTGCGCGAGTTCGACTGCTCGGTCGGCGAAGGGATCTGCACGGACATGCGCGCCGTGCGCAAGGACTACTTCCTCGATCATGACCACTCGTCGTACGTCGACCAGTGGGACTGGGAGCGCGTGATCAACGATGACCAGCGCAACCTCGGGTTCCTGACCGACATCGTTCAGAAGATCTGGACGGTCATCCGCGGGGCAGGTGAGCACGCGAAGTCGATGTTCCCCGCGCTCGCCGACGACAGTTATCCCGAGTTCCCGAAGGAGCTGACCTTCCTGCACGCCGAGGAGATCCTCGAACGCTATCCGGACCTCCCGCGCAAGGAGCGCGAGACGAAGATCCTGCAGGAGTACCCGGCGGTGTTCATCTACGGGATCGGCCACGTGTTGGCCGACGGCTATCCCCACGAGATGCGCGCGGCCGACTACGATGACTGGATCACCGAGACCCGCAGCCGAGACGGTCGCCCGATGCACGGCCTCAACGGCGACATCCTCGTGTGGAACCCGGTGACCCGGCGCCGCCACGAGCTCACGTCGATGGGGATCCGTGTCACCAAGGACACGCTCGTGCAGCAGATGAAGCTCGCGGGACTCGAGGGCGACCTCGACCAGCCCTACCACCAGATGATCCTGAACGACCAGATCCCGCTGAGCATCGGCGGCGGCATCGGGCAGTCGCGGGTCTACATGTACCTGCTGCGCAAGGCCCACCTCGGAGAGGTCAGCGTCACGGTCTGGCCACAGCAACTCAAGACGATCTGCGCCGAGCGCAACATCCACGTGCTCGAGTAGCTGGATCCGGCCTCACACGCGGGCAGGGGCACGGGGCCAGGTCAGGGGAGCAAGGGGTCGGGCAACAATCCGCAGCCGCCGGATCAGCGCACGGGGAACAAAGTACCGACGCCCCCCAATCCGCCGATCGACCAGGAGGACCTCATGACGTCGCGTGCACTCCGTACAGCTGCACCTCTGACTCTTCTCTTCGCACTTCCGCTCACTGCCCGGCTGACCGCGCAGGACCTGACGGTCCAGGCAGTGACCAACGCTTCCGTCCTGGCTCGCACCGGGACCCAGGGCGACCTGCAGACCATCAAGGCGGGCAGCAAGGTGTCAGTCGACGAGAAGCAATTCGAACAGGTCCTGTTCCCCGTCCCCGGAGCGACAGCAACGAGCTCGGGCGGGCGGGCAGGCCTCGGCCTTCGCGCCGGGACGAGTCCTCTGGAGATTGTCCCCGGGCGTGGCTTCCTCATCGGTCTGAACGCGATCTTCCTGCACATGGGGTCCGCGACCGGAGACGGAACGGTCGCGACATCGGCCGATGCGTCGGCCAGTACCGCAAAGCCCGGACCGGTCAGCTTCCTCGTGACCTTCCGCCAGCCCGCCAGCGTCACTGGTGAGCTCGTCGTCAGCTGGGCGGGACTTGGCGGCTCGAACAGCCACTGGACCGCCTCGGTCGACATCGGCAACGACAACACGGTCGAGCTCGCAGCCGACTCCACGAAGGACACGAGCAAGATCGTCGGCTTCCCCGTCACGTTCGCAGGCGGACCCGTCGCCGTGAAGGTCACGCTGTCGGGCACGGCGAGCAATGCACCGGCCGTGCTGTTCAATCAGTTCCAGTCCCTGCGGCTGAGCCTCGTCCGCAAGGGCTCGTGCGCGCTCGTGTCCTACGGCAAGCCGTGCGGCGGCGCGAGCATGAACGCGGGCATGCTGACCCTCGGCAAGAAGAGCGTTCTGTCGACGAAGCTCAGCGGCGCTGCTTCCGGTGGCTTCTTCATTCGGGTCTTCGGAGAGAGTCGCACCGCGCTCGCGTTGCCCGGCGGCTGCCAGCTACTGGCAGAGCCGGCCGTCCTCGACCTGAGGCGGGCGGACGCGAACGGAGAGTTCGTCGAGTCGTTCCTCCTGCCCACGTACTACAACTTCACGCTGACGATGCAGTACCTCCCGTTCACGCTGTCGGGCAACCAGATCGTGTTGAGCGCGACCGAGGCCTGGGAGATGCGTTGCTCGGGATTCTGAACGATCCAGGCGGCGGCCGGGCCTCGAGCGCTCATCCCTTCGTCAGCCTGTCCTGCCACAGCACGCGCCAGGTCCGTCCGCCGTCGCTCGAGACCGACATCGTCCGCAGCCAGCTTCCGGCTGCGCCCCGTTCGGAAACGAGTCGCGATTCGCGCGTGCGGCCGGGACTGATCGATCGCCAGACGCTGCGTTCGGCGGTAGCGCCCGGATCCGACCGCAGGCGCGCGAACGGACGCGTCGCGCTGTTCGTGTATTGCCGGATCCAGCGTTCTCCGTTCGCCTCGGGCAGTTGGACCGCGACCCCACGGTAGACGCCGCCGGCGATCTGGACCTCGAGGTGCCGGAACTGTCCGTTCCCGGTCGCTAGCGGTTCGACGCGCATGACCATCGGGGCCGTGCCGCCGTCGCCGCCGTCGCGCCGTTCCCCGCGCCACGTGCCGACCGTCCAATCGAACAACGACGCGGACTCGGCGGCCGGCACAGCCTCGCATGCGGAGGCGACGAGCGCGCACAGCGCGACACTGCCGACCTTGGACCACCAGTCCACGCACGTTCCTCGTTGCTGCATACTTCCTTTGGCTCCGGGCTGCCCTCGGCCGCATCGTACCGGCCAGACTCCGCGCCGCCATCCGCTGCATCGGTTGCCCCATGCGGCCTCGCCATCGGGACCGCGGCAAACTGCCGGGTGTCCTAGCGGACGATCGGAAATCGGCTACGATCTTCGATTCATCCGCTCACCGGGAGTCCACTATGCGTACACGCCTTCTCGCTCTCTCCCTCACGGCCGTGCTCACGGCCGCAGGCCCCGTCGCAACCAAGGACATCTTCGTGTCGGCGATTCGCGGCAAGAACACCGGCACGGGCACGATCGCGAGCCCGTACCTGACGATCTCCTACGCGCTCACGAAGGTGTCCCCCAACGACACCATTCGGGTCCTGCCTGGCCGCTATACGCCGACGCTCGGCGAGACCTTCCCGATCTCGCTTCCGCCGACGGTCAGCCTGGTCGGCGATGACATGCGCACGTGCATCATCGATGCCGAGTTCAATCCCAGCTCGACGAACAACGCGGTCACGGGCGATATTCTCCATGTCGCGAGCGACTGCCGTGTCGCGGGCCTGGGCCTGATCAACGGGCCGCATATCCCCACGAACCTCGGCAAGTACTGGTGGGCGATCGCCATCCGGCTCGGAGACTCGCTCGGCAACAGCAAGAACGTCGAGCTCGATCACCTGTGGCTCGACGAGATCTCGCGCGGGATCGTGTGCGGCTATGCCGCCGGCGACCACAACATGACCAACATCCAGATCCACGACGTCATCATCAGTCGCTCGTACGTCGAAGGGATCAACAGCTGGATCAACAACGGCAGTGCGTCCGGCAATCTGATCTTCAACTGCACGGTCTCGGGCCACTCGAACCCGAACAACTCGAACAAGCCGTTCATGCGCGCGGCCATGAGCTTCGGGGTCAACGCCCAGTTCGACATCCGCAACTGCGTGATCATGTACGCCGACTGGGCGGGCATCGAGAACGGCGGAGCCAAGTCGCTGACGAGCGACTACAACTGCATCGATCCCTCGACCGTGAACAAGCCGTACGAGAAGGTCACCGCCGGTAAGAACGACATAGCCGCCGATCCGAAGATCGCGGCGCCGGCGACGGTCACGCAGCTGATGGATCCACACCAGTCCGGGAACCAGGGGCCGCTGTTCCAGGCCGGCATGATCCAGACCGGCCAGCAGAACCAGGAGGACATGGACTTCGGCTCGCCTCGCATCTTCGCCGGCAAGGTCGACATCGGCGCCGACGAGTGGACCGGAAACGACGCGTGGTTCCATGGCTGGCCCGTCATCGGCAAGACCTTCGAGATCGGGACGTTGGGCCCCGCGAGTCGACCGGCGCTCGCGAACGGCATCCCGATCCCCGGCTTCAGCGGCAGCTTATTCGTCGACCCCAAGCTCCCGATGCTGTTCCTGCCCGTCGCGACCGACGCCCGGGGCTTCGCGAGCCTTCCGATCCCGATTCCGAACATCGCCTCGCTCTCCGGCAGCATCCTCGCACTCCAGGGACTCCACGTGCCGGCGAGCGCGCAGCCGAGCCTCACCGACCTCGACGAGGTCGTCATCATCAACTGATCTCTCCTCGGAGCGGGTGAAGGATCCGTGATCCCGATGCGGAAGCAGCACTCCCGGCATGGACATCGGAACGTTGTTGGCGCCGGCCGACCCGGCCTTCCGCCACGAGCTGACGGAGATCTGGCGTAGCCGCCCGGACCTCGAACAGGCCTACCCGGATCCAGGAAGCCCCGGCCTCGTGCGATGGGCGGCGGCCAACGGGGTACTCGAGTATCCCGACCGGCTCGCGGCGTTCTATCCTCCCATCCCGCCCGCGGAGCTGCGCCGCACCGCGTGCGGCGGACGCACCGAGCAGTCGCACCTGTGGACGGCGACCGAGGATCTCGAGGCGCTGCTGAGCCTCTGGGAGGTCTTCTCGGATCGGCCGATCTCGTCCATCGCCTCCGTGCTCGACTTCGGCTGCGGGTGCGGGCGGGTCCTGCGCTGGTTTCCCCTGGTCGTGCCCGGAGCCCACTGCCACGGCTGCGACGTGCGGGAGGCGAGCATCGAGTGGTGCAACGAGAACCTGACGGGCAGCTTCTTCACCAACGCGACGAGTCCCCCGCTGGCGCTGCCCGACCACTCCGTCGACCTGGTCTACTCACTCTCCGTGTTCAGCCACTTGAACCGTGCCTCGAACGTGGCCTGGATCCGCGAGCTCGCGCGAGTCGTAAGGCCCGACGGCCGGATCCTCGTGACCGCATGCGGCGCGTTCACGCTGTGGGCGTTGTGCCGCAGTGACGAACACCAGCGGGACTTCCAGATCACGGGCGCGCAAGCGCGCGAGTACCTCGCCGGGCTGCGGGACCAGGAGTTCGTGTTCCACGGCCTGTCGGGTGAGACGATCCGCGCGCTCGACGGCGTGGAGCAGGACTACGGGCAGGCGTTCCTCACCGAGCAGTTCGTCGCGCGCGAGTGGTCCGATGCCGTCGACCTCGTGGGCCACGTGCCCGCGAGCCTCTCGCTGCTGCAGGACTTCTACGTGCTGAAGCCGAAGCCCCGCGGCGGCGACACAGGTTGAGGGGCAATCCCAGAGGCGCGGCCGCACGTGCTACACTGGCGCCGACCCCGACTCTTCCACTCGATTCCTCCCGGCATGGACTACGCAGCTCTGACCCGTGACAACGAAGCCCGCAGCCGGGCCGCCGAGAGCCGGGGCGATCTCGTGGTCGACGCCTGGCCGCAGAAGGTGTTCTTCGAGTTCACGGTCGACTGCAATCTGCACTGCTTCATGTGCGGGTGCGAGATGGCTCGCGACGGGTATCGGGCCGCCGGGTTCAAGCGGTTCACGCTGCCCGTCGAGACGTTCCGCCTCGTCGTCAAGAAGGCCTTCCCGCACCTGAGCATCGTCAACCCGACCGCGGTCGGCGAACCGATGATGCTTGCCTACTTCGACGAGCTGCTCGCCGCCTGCCGCGAGCACTCCGTCAAGCTCGAGCTGATCACGAACGGCATGCTGCTGCGTGGACAGCGCATGCACGCCATGATGCCCGTGCTCGACTCGGTGACCGTGTCCTTCGACGGAGCGACGAAGGCGACCTTCGATCACATCCGGACCGGCGGCGACTTCGACGTGGTCCTGAAGAACCTCGAGGCGTTCCGGGACCTGCGAAAGGAACTGGGCCTGCGGAACCAGGTCAGGTTCTCGTTCAACGTGACGCTGATGCACGAGAACGTCGAGGAGCTACCGGACATCGTCCGGATCGCCTCGCGTCTGGATGTCGACTGCCTCACCGGGAACTTCATGCTCGTCTTCGGCGACGCCTTGCGAGGTTCCTCCCCGCTTCGCGACCCCGCCCGGACGAATCACGCTCTGCGAGAGGCGCGTCGGGTGGCGAGGGAGCTGGGCATGGAAGTGCGACTGCCGCGACCCCTCCCCGCGAACGCGGGCCGCACCATCGCGGTGCAGAAGTGCGGCGACCTCGAGCCCATGGAGGCGGTGCCCGCTTCGACGCCCGACGAGAAGCCCCGAGCCCCCGAGCCGGAGCAACCGGTCGCCGACCCCATCCCGGAGCCCGAGCGCGTGTCCCCGCCCGCCGAGGAGCGCGACGAGAACGAACTCTCGCCCATCAGCCTCACGAGGCCAAGCGACTGGAAGGGGAGATACTACTGTCGCTTCCCGTGGCGCGAGACGTTCGTCAGCCAGGGCGGCGAGGTCACGCCGTGCTGCTCGCCGGGTCGTCCCGTGCTCGGCAACGCGTTCGAGGTGGACTTCATGTCCATCTGGAACGGACCGGAGTACCAGCGCCTCCGCAAGGGCCTGTTGACGGGCGAGCTGACCGACTACTGCCGCAACTGCACGTACCTGCAAGAGTCGGGACAGCTCGAGTTCCGAGACGAGAGCTACATCAGCGGTTGAGGCGTCGACCGGCGACGTCACCGACAAGCCGGAACTGGCATGGCTGGCCCCGGCGGCTCATCGCGCGTACCCTCGGGTACCCAGTATTCGTAGCAGCAGGTACCCAATGCCCAGGCTCACTATCGTCGGCGCGCTGTCGTTGTGTCTTTCGGCCGGCGTTCTGCGCGCTCAAGAACGCACGCTCGGCAAGTACCAGGCCGCGATCGTGCTCGGAAGCAACTGGACGCCGCGGGTCCTGAACAAGGCACTGGGCAAGGACCAGTTCGTCTACTCGAAGAAAGCCGGACTGTTCTCGAGGCCGAAGAACGTCTACGCGATGGTCGTGGAGCTCGAGCGCTTGCTCGAGAGCAAGGACGACTTCGAGCGGGCGATCGATGCGAACGTCACGTTGGGGCACGACGCGCCGATCACCCTGACCAAGACCCGGGGATATCAGCGAGCTACCCGGAGATTCGACGCGAAGCGGCGCGGGATCGAGCTCTCCTGGCGCATCGAGCTCGCGAGCAAGGACGGACTCTGCTACGTGTTCATCTGTTGGGCGTTGAAGAACCAGCGCGACGCGCTCGACACGGCCGTCGACGAGCTGCTTCGAGGGTTCCGATTCCCGGGCCCGACGTCCGCCTGGTCTCGGAGCCTGACTCCCGTGACCAAGCGAGTGGCGATACCGGGCTACGAACTGTCGTTCGACTACAGACCATTCATCATGCGCCCGCGGCAGCCCGATGAAGGAGCGCTCCTGAAGTTCGTCGACGGCTCGAACGACCGAGCCCTGTTCGGCTATCTCCACGAAGGCGACACGTCCACCGACGCGGTGCTGGACTCGGCAATCAAGAACTTCTCCCGCGAGGTCCGAGAGACCTCCCGCACGGACTTTCGCGTCGGCGCGATCCGGGGCCGGCACGCGATCGGCTCCGACGGGAAGTTCACGTATGACCTCCTGGCCGTGCCCCTGTCCAACCGCCGGTTCGTCGAGCTGCGATTCGTGTCCACGGGTGACCCGAACGAGACACGCATCGACCGCGATCTGCTCCATCGGACTCTACGGCTGACCACTCGGGCCAAGCTCATCGACCTGCCCGAGCCGGCGCCCGTCTCGAACTACGAGCCTCCGTCCCGAGCCGTGCGGGCGCTCCTGGAACGCTGTGAGAAGGTCGCGGAATGGGACGCGCAAGGACCGAGCTCGAGCACGCGGCTGCGCGATGGCAGCTTGCTGATCATCGACGGGAGGCGAGCCCAGCGATTGACGAGCGAATCACGACTCGAAGTCGTGTTCCGTTCGGAGACGTGGGGCGTCACCTCCGTGGTCCGAAGCGGTGACCAGTGGCTGGCCGCAACACACGGCGGAGGCGTCCTGACCTATCGGTCCGGGGCTGCCACCGGCGACGCGTCGTTTCGCGCGCACGCAATCGCGCGCTGGCGAGACGGATACCTCGTCGGACGAACCCGCTTCGGATCGTGGTACGGGACCGGGGTCGACGTCGTCGTCCTGCGTGACTCTCGCGGCCGGGAGAATCACATCGCGGAGTTCCCGGACATGAGGATCGAGGGACTGCGCCCGACGAGCGATCAGCGCCATGTGCTCGTCGTCACGAATCGGCGCCCGACGCTGACGCACTCGTCGCAAGCCGGGTACTCGACTCAGCTCCTCGACGTCGACAAGCACCGCTACCGGGAGCTCGCGCGCTGGGACGCGGTCACCGGAGTCGGTGTGTCGAGCACGGGTTGGCTGATTACCGGAACGCCGAAGGGGCAGCCGTCGGGCGTCTACCATCTGACGACGAAAGGCTCGCTCTTGCCTCTGCTGCTGATGACCGACGTGCTCGGACTCGAGTGGAACGACAAGGAGTTGGTGTTTTGGAGCAGCGAAGGCATCGCCGCCGGCACTGCTCGCAACCACTGCTATCGCATCAAGGCCACCGACCTCACGGCTCTCGGCAGGATCGAGACACTGACCACGAATCAGCTCGACCGCATCGGGCATCGGCTTCTCGATTCGAAGTCGGCAGCGCCCGACGACAAGAAGAGCATCGAACGTGTGGTCGCAGAGCTCCAGAAGTCCGCTACAGAGCTCGCCAAGACCGAGCTCCCGGTCGAACCACGCGAGGTAGATCGCCTGTTCCGGGTCCACGGCGAGGTCGGTGCGGGCGGCCGGATCGTGCTCGCAATGCTCGCAGCCAAGAGCCTGCTCGACAACGGCTACACCTGGGTGTCGTCAGCGCAGCAACCCGGCTGGCTCCAGTGGTTGGTGCCGACCAAGTGGGTCGCCGGCTCGGCATTCGGCGATGCCCGACTGCCGGCCCGGATCCTCGCGGCCGTGCTCGACGACAGCGAAGGCAGCTCGCAACCCGTCTCGGGCGCGATCGAGAAGCTCGAGGGCCGCAGGGGCTTCGCCGGACTCGACAGCGAACGATTGCGGTCCGCGATCGCAGCGGAAGCACCTGCGAACCTCGCCGCGACTCTGCGCGCTCCGACCGCACTCGGTTTGCAGCATCTCCTGTCGGCGCACAGCGGCAACCTGTACCTTCGCGGCATGGTCTACGACCGGCTGCGCACTCGCCGGCAACACCGGCTGCTCGAGCAGGTCAGCAGGCCGTTCGCGCAGGGCAAGAACCCGGCCCCGATCGATGTCCGGGCGTGGCTCGCGGCCCGCGCAGAGCTCACGACGGGAGCCGCAGGCGCCGGTCAGCTCGCTACCGAAGTGCTCGCGGCCGTGCGCAGGTATCCGGCCGACTCGGGGCTTCTGCTCGTGCTGGCCGAGCTCTACGAGAAGGCCCGCCCAAAGCAGCCTGGCTACGCCCGGACCTGCTACGAGCACCTGCTTCGCGTCACTCCGTACGGCACGGCCGCACAGAAGGCCCGCGCGGCGCTGGCGCGCATGAAGTAGCATGGCGCGCGGGCTGGCAGGCCCCATTCAGTGGAGCGGACGGTGGCGCGGCGGCGACTCGTCGCGCCGGGAGGAGATCTGAATGTACATCCGAGAGCTGAGAGTGCGCGAGCTTCGGTGTCTCGCGCGGGCCCGTGCAGAGTTCCGCCACCCCGACCGGCCCGACAGCGACAAGCTGGCGTTCCCGAACGTCAACCTGCTGCTCGGCACCAACGGCGGGGGGAAGTCGACCGTGCTCAAGGCCATCGCCCTGGCCGCGATCTCTCCGGCGCTCGGAAACGAGACACGAGACTCGCAAGTCCCGAACCTCGTGCGCAAGGGCAGTGATTCGGACTGCGAGATCTGCGCGAGCTTGCACCTGCACGCCGACGAGGGACCGGATGCGAGCATCGACCCGCGGCTGCTGATGCGGATCTGGCAGTCGAAGACCGGTGAGAGCCTCGCCGGAAACGAGCTGCCCGAGCAGCTGCGCGACGCGTGGGCGCGGACCGAGGGTCCCGGCTTCTTCCTCGTCGCCTATGGTGCGACCCGGACGGCGCCCGTTCCCGCTCCTGGACACAGCGCGCTCGATGAGGCCGAGACACCGCTGTTCGACGCACCCGATTCGTCCGGCGCCGAGCGCCAGCTCCGGATCCGGAATCTGCTTCACGACCGAACCCCGTTGGTCTCGCTCGAAGAATGGCTCGAACCCGTCGACCGACCACGCAAGGACCATCTGCTCCAGGTCATCAACGAGCTGCTGCCCCCCGACACGAAGTTCGAAGGCAAGCAGGAAGGCGGTCGGTTCGTGCTCGAGCACCGCGGCGTCGAAGTCCCGTTCAGCGCGCTCTCCGATGGCCTGCGCTCGTATCTCGCCTGGGTCTGCGATCTTCTGTTCTGGCTGCATGCGGTCACGCCGGCCGAGCGCAACGTGACCGACATCCCCGGCGTCGTCCTCGTCGACGAGATCGACCAGCGCCTGCACCCGCGCTGGCAGCAGCGCGTGATCCCGACGGTCGCCAGCGTGTTCCCGCGCCTGCAGATCTTCGCTTCGTCGCACAGCCCGCTCGTCGCGGGCAGCCTGCATCATCACAACTTGTTCTTGCTCGAGCCCGACAGTGACGCCAGGGGCCAGGGTGCGCAGCGGATCCGCACGCTCGAAGAGGAAGTGTTCGGACGCACGGCCGACCGAATCCTGCAGGGATCGTTCTTCGAGCTCGAGTCGACGAGGTCCGACGAGTTCCGCGCCCGCCTGCGGCAGCTCATCGAGGACGCGCGCAAGAAGAAGGACACGGACGTGGCCGCCAGGTTTCTCCGCGCGCTTGCGGGGTTGGAGTAGAGAAAGGCACGGGCATGATCCGCTATCCGATCCATCCGCGGGAATGGGAGAACCGCATCGAAGAGCTCGTTCCCGGGTGGCAGGCGCGCGCCGAGGCCCGAACGGCACACTTTCGCGAGCTCGGCCGGTACAGCGAGAGCAGCTCGATCTGGAGCGAGATCAAGCGCGTCTACATGGAGCTCCAGGGCTTCAAGTGCGGCTTCTGCGAACGCCGGCTCGAGAAGTCACGCTACGGCAACGTCGAGCACGACGTCGAGCACTTCCGCCCGAAGGGCCGCGTCGACGCCTGGCCGACGGCGGCGATCACCGATGACCGCGGCCTCGCCTACGACTTCGACCTCGGGGAAGCGGCCGCCAACGGCTACTTCCTGCTCGCCTACAACCGCGAGAACTACCTGATCAGCTGCAAGACCTGCAACACCGCGCTCAAGCGCAACTTCTTCCCGATCGCCGGCAACAACGAGCGCCCGGGCACGCAGCCGCGCGACATGCGCGGCGAGAAGCCGTTCCTGATCTACCCGCTCGGCGCCGTCGACGAAGATCCCGAGGACCTGATCGAGTTCGATGGCGTCCTCCCGGTCCCGATCGGAACCCGCGGCCACAAGCGACGCCGCGCGCAGGTCACGATCGACTTCTTCGCCCTCGACCGGCGCGAGGTCCTGCTCGAAGAGCGGGCGGAGACGATCCTCGCTCTGCACCTCGCGCTGCACGCACGCAACGCTGCGGAAGAAGGTACACGTGCGATCGGCCTGCACATGGTCGACCGTCTGACGTCACCGCACGCGCCGCACGCCGGCTGCGCGAGGTCGTTCCGCAGGCGTTTCGACGCGGACCAGGCGGGGGCCAACGACATCGCGGACGCAGCGCTCGACTACCTGCTGTCGTTGGTGTCCTAGCGCAGTCGAAGAGACGTCCCCGAGACGTTTCTTCGACTTGCTTGACTTGCTCCGCCAGCGAGGGTGCACTCGCACGAAACCCAACTCGCCGACCCACGTGAGCGACCACGATGTGGAACTTCCTCCAGAGCCTGTTGATCGGCGGCGCCGTCTTCGTCGCCTACTATCTGTTCACCTACCCCGCTGACCGCGCTGTCGGGCGACTCGCGGCGCACCTGCCCGAGAAGGTCCAGGAGCTCATTCGCCCCAGCGTTCGCGTCTCGCTGCTGGTCCTCGGCGCCATCTGCGGGTTGGGCAGCGCCGGAGTCGACGTCGCCGCGCTCGTCGCGAGCCTAGGCCTGATCGGCTTCGCCGCTGGCTTCGCGCTCAAGGACGTGCTCGCCAACTTCGCGGCCGGAATCCTGATCCTCGTCTACCAGCCGTTCAAGCGCGGCGACCGCGTCGACCTCGCGGGCAAGCAGGGGACCGTCACGTCGGTCGACTTCCGCTACACGGAGCTCGAGGCCGACAACACGCGAGTCCTGGTCCCGAATCAGACCGCGTTCACGAACACGATCGTGATCCACCCGGCCGCCGCTCCCGGTCAGCCGGCCCAGGAGTAATTGCCGTTCGTGTCACCATTCGTCCCCGAGACGAATGGTGACCCATGAAGCTCACTGGCCCGCCGCCACCTCGACCGCGCGCTCGAGCTGCGGGTCCTTGCCGTCGCAGAACGCGAGAGGATCGGGCACGCGAACGTCCGGCTCGACGCCTTTGCCCTCGAGCCGCTCGCCATCGATCGTCGCGTCGGCGACCGCGAGATAGAGCACTGTCCGACCCGCGATCGGGTACGGGCGGCCGCCGACGACCGCGCCGGCCGTGCGTGTGCCGACGACCGAACCGAACCGGGCTTTCTTGAACGCATACGCCCACAGCTCCTTGCCGCTGCGCGACCCCTCGTTGACGAGGAGCACGACCGGACGCCGCCACTTCGGACCCGAACGGACCTGCTTCCCGTCGCGGAACGTGAGCTCGAACTGCGGTACTCGCGCGTGGAACAGGTCGAGATACTCGAGGTTGGCCCCGCCCCAGCCGTCACGAAGGTCGAGGACCAGCGCGTCGGCGGCCGCGAGCGTGCCATGGGCGATCTCGTCGACGAGAGCTTCGTGCAGCCGTTCACCGGCATACGACAGCAGCTGGACATAGCCGACCTTCCGGCCGCCGTGCTCGATGATCCGCGCCGACGCCCGAACCGCGCGCTCCCACATCACGTGCGGCGTGATCCGCTCGGGAACGACCTCGACGCCGGCGAACGCGTCCGTCGAAGTCTGCACCCGCAAACGCGTGGCCCGGCCGGCTTTGCCGACGAACGAACGGATCGGGTGGAACGGTTGCCCGTCGACGTCGACGATGCGGCTTCCTCTTCGCAGCCCGGCGCGATCGGCGGGTCCTCCGGGAACGACTGCCTGAATGAAGACCCCGCCATCGATCCGCTTGGTGAGGATGCCGATGCCGACGTAACGGTGATCCCCGTCGGGATCGAAGATGTCGAGCAGCTGGTAGTAGCGCGGATCCTGGTCCGTGTAGAAGTGCGTGTGCGACGTGCGCAGTGCCCCGAGCATGTCGTTGACGACGACACCGAGCTCCTCGACAGTGCGCGCGCGCCGCGCGCGATCGAGGTGCTCACTCCGCACCGATTCCCAGTCCACGCCGCGAAGCCCAGGGTCGTAGAAGTCGGAGCTGACCGTCGCGCAGACCGTCTCGAAGACCTTCACGCTGTCGCCCACCGACCACGACGCGCATCCGCCGAGCAAGGCGACGAACACCACGCACGCGCGCCGAACGTGCCAAACACTACGAGCTACCGTCATTCGCGAAGCGTAAACCACGCGAGCGATCGGCAATTCGGGGGATTCTCCCCCGTGGGCATCAGAGCAGGACATTGAGGTTCCACAGCCGAGACCCGGTCCGGGATCTCCTCACCGCATTGTTCGCATCGCCACATCGCTCGTCGTGACTGCTACTCGTCGCGGGCTCGAGCCTCGGCCGCCTGTTGGTGCCGGCGAATCCACAGCGGCGGCGCGTCCCCGTTCTTGTCCTCGCCGAGATAGATCGTGCGATGCGGGAACGGGATCTCGATCCCGCGCGCATCGAACGCCTTCTTCATCCGGCGGTTGAACTCGCGCCCGATGCCCCACTGCTTGATCGGCTTCGTCTTGAGCCGCGCGCGTACGACGACCGCCGAGTCCTCGAACCGGTCGAGGCCGAGGATCTCGATCGGCTCGAGGATGTCCGGCCCGAACTGCGGGTCCTTCTGCATCTCGGCGCCGAGCTCCTCGAGCACCGAGATCACCTCGTCGACGTCCTCGCGGTAGGCGACGCCGGCCTCGATGACCCAACGGCTGTATTCCTTGGTCATGTTCGTGACCTTCGTGACCGAGCTGTAGGGGATCACGTGCACGTTCCCGCTCAGGTCGCGCAGCTGGATGCTGCGCACGTTGATCGCTTCGACGAGGCCGCCGGTCCCGTCCAACGACACGACGTCGCCGACCGAGATCGAGTCTTCGACGAGGATGAGCACGCCGGTGATGATGTCCTTGACCAGCGTCTGCGCCCCGAACCCGACCGCGAGACCGAGCACGCCAACGCCGGCCAACAGCGGCCCGATGTCGACGCCGAGGTGGCCCAGGATCATGATCGCGGCCACGACGGTGACCACCGCGCGGATCGCCTTTCGCACGAGCGGCACGAGCGTCTGGACCTTGCCCGTCATGCGCTTCTTGCGCTTCTTGGTCTCGAGGTAGCTCTCGGTCAGGACGGTCGCGGCGTCGATCGTGGCCGCGGCCAGAAGCAGGATCAGCAGGATCTCGAACACGGCGGTCAGGAAGTCCTGGGCCGCCGGCGAAGACAGCGCTTGCAGCGCGTCGACGCCCCAGGACTCGAGCGCGATGCTGATCGCGAGCACGAAGATCGTGATCTTGACCGCGAGCATGATTCCGGCCACGTATCGCGGGATCCGCTTCGACAGCTCCGGGAGACCGGCGGCGAGCTTCTGCACCCGCGCGGCCAGGCGTGACAACAGCCAGCGACACGCGGCGATGAGAACACCTGCCGCGACCAGCGCGACCGCGGTGACTACGGTCGCGACGACGACGCGGTGGAATCCGTCTTCGGCGCCGACCACCCACACCAGGTAGACACCGACGAGATAGAAGATCGCGGCGACCCACCACAGGCCGAGAGTCGAGAACAGCAGCGACCTGACCGGCGCGGGCAACCGCTCTTCGGGACCGGGCGCGTCGTCGACGTCCTCGTCGGGCGCCGGCTCTCCGGAGGCCGCCCGCGCGAGCAGAGGTTTGACTTCCTGGCGCAGGCGGAGCACGACGATGATGGCGCTGAACAACAGCACCAGCCCGTAGAAGATGCGCAACGGACCGATGAGCTGGGGATCTCCTCCCATCGCGCGGACGGCTTCGATGAAGAAGTAGCCGTAGATCGCGAACGCGAACAGCCTTGTCAGCGAACCGGCGATGCTCGTCGACTCCTGGTCGTCGAACGGAGGCAGGCGCAGCCCGGCTGCCTGAGGAGCCAGGACCGCGGCGACGACGGCGCGGGCGAGCCGGTTGAACGCGACCGCCGCGACGATCGCCAGCGCGATCCCGCGCCCGCTCGCCGTCCCGGGCACGACGAACATGCCCGCGAACGCGACAGCCAAGAACGCGGCCGCGTGGACCGCGTCGAGGAGCAGTCGGAGCAGCAGCCGCCACACTCGGCCAAGGCGCGTTAGCCGCTCCTCCACCGCACCGAGCGCCGCCCTCGGGCGGCGCAACAGGAAGCCGACCAGTGCGCCGACGAGCAGCGCGACGATGGCGACGCCGCCCATCCTGCCTGCGTCGGACAGGATCGCGCCGCGTTCGGTCGGGTTACGCAGTCGATTCCAGAACCCGCGCACCTGCTCGGGCAGCTTCTGTACCTGCTCGAGCAGCTGCACGGCGCTCTTGCTGACCTCGCGCGACATCTCTCCGAACCGCGCCGACACCGCGTGAACGAAGCTCGGGCCTGTCTTCGGTTTCTCGGCCTGTCCTGCCTTCGCGACGGCGAGCAGCGCCTCGAGCTGCTCGACAAGGCGCGCGCGCCGCTCCGGGTCCTTGATCGTCTCTGTCAGCCGCTCGAGGGATTGCACTGTCGCTTGATCGGCCTGCGCGGGAGGCTTGCCCTGGCCCCGAAGAGCCGGGGCGAACGAGACCAGCCAGGAGCAAGCGAGAACGACGAGGATCGGGGCGCGTGGGCCAAGCATGCGACGACCTTCCAGTTCTGGTTCAGAAACGGGAGAGGGTCGACAGTACGCGCGACGCGCCCCGTCGTGAATAGCAGGCCGCTACTTCCCGGCGATCTCGACGACGATCGGACGGCTCTCGAGCACGCCGACGACTGCCGGCGGCAGGCCGAGATGCACGCCGGACGTGAGCGAACGCCAGACCGCGCGCACCTCGTAGCGTCCCGCGGGGATCTTGCCCCAGACCATCTTGGACAGGTCGAAGATGCGCGAAACGACGCCTTCGGGCGGCAGGACGTCGAAGTCCCCGGCCACGAGCGGGCCCGGCCGCTCGTAGCTCTCGCCGTTCCAAGACAGCCCGCTCGCGATGCGGGCCGGCGACTGCAGGTCCATCAGGCCGTCGAGCGAGCTCGTGCCGCGAGACGTCACCGTACGCGTCGCTGCGCGCTTCTTGGCGGCGTCGGTCAGGCTCACCCGCACGTCGGCCGGCCAGCTCAGCCGCTTGCGAACCCGGATCGACCTGGTTCCGACGTTGGTCAGCGTGACCTGGATCAGCGAGCCGCCGGCCCGCTTCACGGTCAGCTCCAACCCGGCGATCGCGGCGGGAGCCCTGGGACGGATCCTGACCCAGACCACGTCCGAGACCAGCGGCTGCTCGACGCCGGCGACGTGCCACGAGGCCGAGCACCGGATGTTTCCTTGCGGGCCGAGCTCGTAGAGACCGAACGGACCCTTTCCGTTCTTGCGCAGCGGTGCGAACGCCAGACGCGCAAGGTCGACCTCGACCGCAAGCTTGCCGCCGGCCGCGACGGCGAGCTCGCCCGCGCCGTCCGAACGCTCGATCGCGCCGGTGGGCACGAGCGCCGAGCCGCCACCACCGCCCTTCGAGCCGTGAATCAAGATGTGCATGTCCGTGAGCGCGAGCGTCCGCGTGGGCGGGTTGCGCACGACGAGCTGCACGCGAGCAGGGCCGCCGGCGACCGTGTCGTCGGGCGCGCGGACGATCAGGTTGGGCTCGAGCGGGTCGGCGACGTGGAGTACGAGCGGCGCCGCGGACACGGTTCCCGTCCACAGCCCCGGGACCTTCTCGTTCCTCAGCTGGAAGTTCGGCAGCCCGTACGGCACCTCCGCCGTCGCTTGCGTGTACGAGCACTGGACTCTGTAGTGTCCGGGCGGCAGGCGCACGGCGTTGCTCTGCAGCCTGCGTTCGGTCCCGGGAACGAGCTTGTAGAAGCGCGTCGCGCGGGACTTCGACGACCAGGTCTTCTTCGCCGCGAGCTTGTAGACCGTCCCCTGGATCCCGTAGGTCCAGCCGCTCTGAAACGACGGCGACTCGGGAACATAGGTGTCGCCGTTGTCGCTGGTGAGCCGCCAGCTCGGGAACGGGACGAGCCCCGCGTGCTCGGGGACGAAGAACTCGAGCTTGCCCGCACCCGTGTTCTCGAACGTGCACGTGAGCACCACTTGGTCGCCGGGCAGCACGACGGCGCGCGCGAGCCTGGCTTCGAGCGCCAGCACCCCGGACACCGGTGCCGCGATCACACGCCGCTCGACTCGGTCCACGGGCGGAGGATTGCCCTGTCCGGCACCGGCTCGCATCGGTTCGCTGGCCTCGCTCCCGGTCGTCGCCAGCAGCGGGCCGGCGGCCGCGCCCGTCGCGCCCCCCGGCAGCTCGATCGGACTCGCGCCGGAAAGGCTCGAAGCCCTTGGCCGCGTGCTCCCCGGCAGCCAGCCGAGCGACCACGACAGCGCCCCGACCAGCACGAGCGAAGCCGCGAGCGCGATCACCTTCGGCGCCGCAGCCGCGGTCTTCGGTAGCGCGAACGGCAACAGCGCCATGCCCCAACCCCGGCGGTCACCGCCATACGCCGAATCCAGCGCGCCGCGCAGCTGCTCGAGTCCGCGCTTGACGCGGGTGCGGGCGGTCTCGACCGGCACGCCGAGGCGTCTCGCGACCTCGCGCGGCGGAAGCTCTTCGAGGAAACGAAGCACAATCACCTCTCGGTACGGCTCATCGAGCGCGACGACCGCGTCCATCAGCCGCCGCCGCGCCTCCTCCCGCTCGGCGATCTCGGCGGCCGACGGCACGAGCTCCGGCCGCGCGACACGCTGCTCTCGCGTCCGGCGGCGAGTTTCGCTGCGCCGGATCTTCGATGCGGCTTGCCGCGTGACGGTCGCGAGCCAGCCCTTCGGGCTGCGCATGTCCTTCGGCGGTCGCTCGCAGGCTTCGAGCCATGCCTGCTGGACCGCGTCGTCGGCGATCGCGGGATCGCCGACGAGGGCGCGGGCCAGGCCGCGAACGAAGTTCGAGTGAGTCAGCAGGGTCTCCACGGTGATCGCGTCGATCGTCGTCATTGTGATGGTCCTCCGCGGAAGGAGACCCACCGATCGCGAAATCGGTTCAGCGATTCTCGGGCGGTCCATTCACCCGTTCTTGCAACGCAGGCGGCGGTTCCTGCGACCAGCGCTGGCGCGAGAGCGAAAGCGGGATCTGCTGCCGGCGCAGCTCGCGCAGCAGCTCCGTGCGAATGTCATGGGTCAGAGCCCACGCTCCCGAAGGCGTGTCGGCCCAGGCCGCGACCCAGCAGCAGATCGCGTCCTTCTCGATCCGGATGATCCAAAACGCCGGGTCCTCGGTCTTCGCGAAGTAGGGGCTGTCGAGCGGGG
>Ga0210086_1000602_pt1 | contig 20457 bp, 20 predicted proteins | sample China_Galinas_PW_3_FD_184867 | JGI IMG/M metagenome (GOLD analysis project Ga0210086, IMG submission 184867) | Wetland microbial communities from San Francisco Bay, California, USA, that impact long-term carbon sequestration - China_Galinas_PWB_D2... | ecosystem: Environmental > Aquatic > Marine...
CCGCCTGCGCATGATGCGGCGTGTGATTGTCGCGGTGGTCATCGCCGGTGTCGCGGCCTGGGCGATTTCCAAAATCTTTCAGGACATCTTCTTCGTCCGCCTGCCGTGAGGTGCGGCTGAATTGACTGGTCTCGGATATTTCCTGGCTGCGCTCGGCAACTTTCTTTCGAGCCCGACGATCTTGTTCGACGTCACCTGGGCGACGCTGCTCGGCATTACCGTCGGCGCCCTGCCCGGCCTGACCGCGACGCTCGGAATCGCGCTGCTCACCACGCTGACGTTCCGCATGGATAGCACCCAGGCGATCCTCATTCTTATCTGCATGTATGTCGGCGCCATTTATGGTGGCTCCCGCTCAGCCATCCTGCTCAATATTCCGGGCACGCCGGCGAACGCCGCCACCGCGCTCGACGGCTTCCCGCTCGCCCGCGCCGGCCAGGGCGGCCGCGCCATGGGCATCGCCACGACCGGCTCCTTCCTCGGCGGCATGATCGGCATGTTGGCGCTTTCCCTGGTCGCGCCCGTCCTCGGCGATTTCGCGCTGTCCTTCGGCTCCTACGAGTTCTTCTGGCTGGCGCTGTTTGGTGTGCTCATTTCCGGCCAGCTCACCACCACCGGCGATTCGCTCAAAGGTTGGATCGCCGGCTTTCTCGGGCTGCTCTTCGCCATGGTCGGTCAGGAAGGCATCCAGTCCTATCAGCGCTTTTCCTACGGGAACACCGATCTCGCCGGCGGCATCGGCCTGCTTCCCGCGCTGGTCGGTGCGTTCGGCCTCGCCGAGGTTCTGATCGTGATGAAGTCGGGCGTGTTCGAGGCGATCCGCGACGCCTCCGACCGTGTGCTGCCGCGTCTCTATGATATCTGGCACTACAAGCGCACCATCGCCCGCTCCGGTCTGATCGGCACCTTCATGGGGCTGCTCCCCGGCGTCGGCGAGGACATGGGCGCGTGGATGAGCTATGCGGCGGCCAAGCGCGCCAGCAAGGAGAAGGAGAAGTTCGGCAAGGGAGCGGTCGAGGGGCTGATGGCGGCGGAGGCGGGCAACAATGCGGCGGTGCCGGGCGCGATCATCCCGGTTCTGACCCTGGCCGTGCCGGGTTCCGCGCCGGCAGCTGTGCTGCTCGCCGCCATGTTCATCCACGGCGTCCGCCCGGGGCCGATGATCATGATCGAGTTCCCCGCCTTCGTCTTCCAGGTGGTCGCCATGGTGTTCGTGGCCACCATCGCGATGTTCGTGTTCGGCCTGCTGCTGACGCGCCCGCTGCTCAAGGTGTTGACGGTGCCGCGCGCCTATCTCATGCCGGTCATCTTCACGCTGTGTGCGATCGGCTCCTATGCCATCGCCGGGCGCGTCTTCGATATCTACGTCATGCTCTTCTTCGGGATTCTCGGCCTGGTGCTGCGCGAGATGGACTATCCGATGGCGCCGCTCGTGCTGGGTATCGTGCTGGGCGACCTGCTCGACAAGAGCTTCCGTCGCGGCATGACGTTGTCGGACGGCAATTTCATCGCGTTCCTCAACCGGCCAATCTCGATCGTGCTGGCGCTTGCCTGTCTATCGATGCTACTCGCCGCGATTCCCGCGGTTCGCCGCCGGTTCGCCGCTCTCGTTGCGCGGCTTCCGCTGCCGGGATCGCGAACCAAGATGAGTGAATGATGCGGGTCGCCCTCTGCAACGAGGTCGTGCGCGATCTTCCTGTCGATGCGCAGGCCCAGCGCGCCGCGCGACTCGGCTATGACGGGCTGGAGATCGCGCCGTTTACCCTCGATGGCGATCAGCCGCATCGCATCGGCGGCGAGCGGGTGAAGGCTGTTCGCCGCGCCGTCGCCGATGCGGGCATCGTCGTCTCCGGCCTGCACTGGCTGCTCCTCGCGCCGCCAGGTCTGTCCATCACCAGCGCCCATCCCGAGGTGAGAGACATGACGCGGGAGGTCATGCGCGGCCTCGTTCACCTGTGCGCCGATCTCGGTGGCACCTATCTCGTCCATGGCTCGCCCGGCCAGCGCCGGCTGGAGCCGGGCGCGGAGACGGATGGTTGGGCGCGGGCGCTGGATTTCCTCGCCGACGCGGCGCGTACGGCTGAGGCCGCCGGGGTTACCTATATCCTCGAGCCGCTCTCGCCGGACCAGACGAACTTCGTAAACACCGTCGCGGAAGCCGCGGAGATCGTGCGTGCGGTCGGCTCACCCGCTCTGCGCACCATGGTCGACTGCGCCTCCGCCGGCACCAACGAGACGACCCCCATCCCCGACCTCCTTGAGAGGTACCTGCCCGAGGGTACCGTGGTCCATGTCCATTTCAACGACCCGAACCGCCGAGGGCCGGGCCAGGGCGACCTCGATTTCGTACCGATCGCCGGCGCGCTGCGTCGCCTGTCCTATGCGGGCTGGATCGGCGTCGAGCCGTTCGACTATGTGCCCGACGGCCCTACCTCCGCCGCGCGCGCTATCGGCTATATCGCAGGCCTGGGGGCCGCCCTCAAATGACCGCACCGCGCGTCACCGTTCGCGCCATCGACTTCTTCGAGCGCGCCACGCCGCTCCGCATCCCGTTCAAGTTCGGCGCCAATACACTCACCGAGGCGCCGCAGGTCTTCGTGCGCGCCGCGGTGGAGATCGACGGAAAACACGCGACGGGCCAATCGGCCGAGCTGCTGGCGCCGAAATGGTTCGACAAGGACCCGGCACTGACCAACGAACAGAACTTCGGCCAGTTGCGCGCCTCCTTGCGGGGTGCCCGTCGCCTTTTCCTCGATCATGGCGCCGCGCCGTCGGCTTTCGCGCTGCATGCGGCCATTGATCCCGCCCACCGCGCCGAGGCCGGCCGGGCAGGGCTCAACGGCCTGATCGCGAGCTACGGCATGGCGCTGATCGACCGCGCGGTGCTCGACGCGCTGTGCCGGGCGAACGACGTGAGCGTGTTCGATGCCGTTCGCACGAATCTGCCCGGTATCACGACGGAGCTGACACCGGATTTGGCGGCCGACGACCTCGGCGCCTTCTTGGCTGCGCGCCAAACGCCGCAGACCATCTCAGCGCGGCACACGGTCGGCATGGCCGATCCGCTGAGCGAGGACGAGATCGCCGAGCCGCTCAAGGATGGGCTGCCGCAGAGCCTCGAGGCGGTCATCGCCACCTACGGAAACCGCTATTTCAAGATCAAGGTCGGCGCCGACATTGTGGCCGGCGTCGAACACCTCGTCCATATCGCTGCTGTCTTGGACCGGACCGATGAGGACTATCGGGTTACGCTCGACGGCAACGAGGAGTTTACCGATGCCGCACTTCTCGCCGAGCTGTTCGACCGGATAGAGGCTACGGCGGAACTCGACCGGCTGTGGACGTCGACCCTGTTCGTCGAACAGTCGATCGCCCGCGACCGGACCCTGTCGGAGCCGGTGACGGCGCTCGGCCGACGGAAACCGCTGGTGATCGACGAGTCGGATGCCGATCTCGACTCGTTTCCTCGCGCCCGCGGCCTTGGCTACGCCGGCGTCTCCGCAAAGACGTGCAAGGGAGTCTATCGCGCTCTGCTCAACGCCGCGCGCGCCGCGACGTGGAATGCGGCGGACGCTCCGTGCTTCATCACGGCGGAAGACCTGACGGTGCAACCCGGCATAGCCCTCCAGCACAGCCTGGCACTCGCCGCGCTCGTCGGCGCGGAACATGTCGAGGTTAACGGGCATCACTTCGTCGGTGGCTTCGCGGGCGCCTCACCGGCGGAACAGGCGCGCTTCGCTGCGGTGCATCCCGATCTCTATCGCCTAGACGACGGGCGCGCGCTGGTTTGCATCAGCGGCGGTCGGATTGCGCTTGCCTCGCTTGTGGTCCCCGGCTTTGCCGTCGGTTGCGAGCCGGACTGGGACAACATGCGACCGATGGAGGCGTCCTGATGGGCCCACCACGTCAAGCGATCCAGAGCTCGTAATCTCCGGTTCGCGAACTGGGAGCCGCTGAAGTAGCCAAACGTCGGCCGCCGGCGCTTCTCTGAAGTGGTCTGGCGAGCCATCAACTCCCGCATTCGGGGGCTGAGCGGACGTTCGGGAAAAGGCCCCGGACTTCGTGTGTTGGATCCGGGGCGGACTTGGGCAGTCATATCCACCAGCGATTTCCGACCAGTATCGTCAGATCTTCGGCAGGATCGTAGTTCCGAACTGCCTTCTTGTGCTGCTTCAACGAACGCTTCCCGCTCCTTCGGACAGTCGGCTGCGGCTTGCGAGCTAATTCATTGGCGAGCAGGAGTCCTTGGCCAGCGTCCTCCCTGACCATCCAGTCGCAGCGAGACCATGGTCCAGTCATCACGTCATCGTGAACGCTCGACGCGGGCCAGGGCGAAACTATTTGCGATTTCGGCCCCTCTCTTCAGCATGACACGGACACAGCATGAGCACGACACGGACACGGCATGCTTCCCGATAAGCCATTAATCGAAGCCGCCCGCCAGGGTGATCGTGCGGCGCTGGAACGGTTGATCGCAGTCAGTCAGCCCGACATCCGCCGCTTCGCCCGGTCGCAATGCGCGCCGAGCGACACCGACGACGCGGTGCAGGAGACGCTCTGGCTGGTCTATCGGCGCATCGGCGCCTTGCGAACGGCAGCAGCGTTTCCTGCCTGGGTCCTTGCGATCGTGCAAAGGGAATGCCGACGCATGTTGCAGCGGATGTTTCGTCGCGGCGAACCGCTGCCAGAAGAGGCTACGCCTGAGTTCGCGGAGCGGCCCGAACCGGTCCTGCGGTTGAGCCTATTGGAAGCCATCCATTCGCTGCCCGACAAATATCGGGAAGTCATCGTCCTCAGGGACGTCGAGGAGTTCACGATCAGCGAGATCGCAACAGAACTCATGCTCACGCGCGAAGCCGTCAAAACCCGCATACATCGCGGGCGCCGCATGATCCGCGAATATCTTGAGGACTGAGCGCGCCGCGCTCCGATCCTCGACAGCCGCCACTTGGCGAACTCAAGACCTCAAGGCGGATCGGATGAACATCTACGCTCGAGCGATCATTGCCGGATTTGTGGCGACCGTCGTTCTATCTGCACTCATGCTAATCAAGGGAGCGATGGGCCTGATGCCGCAGCTGAACGTGATCGCCATGCTTGCCCATATGATCGGGTTCGGCGGTCCGGCGATTGGCTGGCTCGCTCACTTCCTGATCGGCACCGTGGCGTGGGGCGTGCTGTTCGCGTTGCTCTACGCCTCGCTGCCCGGCTCCGAACCGGTCGTGAAGGGAATGGTCTTCGCTGTCGGTCCGTGGCTGCTTATGATGATTATCATCATGCCATTGGCCGGTGCAGGCTTCTTCGGATTGAAGCTCGATATCATGGCGCCGGTCATGACCCTGATCCTGCATCTCATCTGGGGAGCGGTTCTGGGTTTCGTCTACAAGGCCCTGCCGGGAACCGAACAGCCGGCCGGCACGGTGGCCTGATCGTCAGTCGGGGTAATTCGGCGCAGGCGGCGGCAGGCATCGAGCATTGCAGCATCGTCGGCAGGCTGCATACCGTCATCAATCAGACAAGCCAGCTGATGTGCCGCATGGCACCACGCGGCGCGGCACATCTCAGGAAGGGGACCCATGCGTGAACGATATGATGCGATTGTGATTGGCACCGGCCAATCGGGACCGGCCTTGGCCACGCGCATGGCCAACGAGGGGTTGAAGACAGCGATCATCGAACGCCATCTGTTTGGCGGCACCTGCGTTAACACCGGCTGCGTTCCGACCAAGACGCTTGTGGCCAGTGCCCGCGTCGCCTACGTGGCTCGGCGCGCGGCCAATTTCGGCGTCAATGTCGGTGAACCGGTCACGGTCGACATGACGAAGATCAAGGCACGTAAGGACATGGTCTCCGGCGTTTCCAACAAGGGCGTCGAGAAATGGGTGAAGGGAACTCAGGGCCTGACGGTCTACGAGGGCCACGCGCGTTTCACCGGCCCGGCGTCGGTGGAAGTCAACGGCGACACCCTTGAGGCGGGCCGCATTTTCGTCAACGTCGGCGGCCGCGCCTTTATTCCCGACATGCGCGGAATCGACCAGGTCGAATACTTCACCAACTCCGGCATGATGACCGTCGACTTCCTGCCCGAGCATCTCCTGATCGTCGGCGGAAGCTACGTCGGGCTGGAGTTCGCCCAGATGTATCGTCGCTTCGGTAGTCGTGTCACCATGATCGAGAAAGGTGAGCGGCTGATCGCGCGCGAGGATGAGGACGTTTCGGCCGAGGTTAAGCGCATCCTCGAGGCGGAGGGCGTCGACGTGGTCACCGGTGCCGAGTGCATCGCCGTCGCCCGGCGGGGAAACGGCATTGCGATCACCGCTCGCCGGCAGGAGGCCAGTACGGAGGTGGTCGGCGGTCATCTGTTGATGGCAGTTGGGCGACGTCCCAATACCGACGACCTCGGTCTCGATAAAGCCGGCGTCGAAACAGATGCCCGCGGCTACATTGTCGTCGACGATCAGTTACGCACCAACGTTCCCGGCATTTGGGCGATGGGCGACGTCAACGGCCGCGGCGCTTTCACGCATACCTCCTACAACGACTATCAGATCGTCGCGGCCAACCTGTTCGACAATGATCCGCGTCGGGTGTCCGATCGGATCGGGGCCTATGCCCTCTACATCGATCCGCCGCTTGGCCGGGCCGGAATGACCGAACGCGAGGTGCGCCAGTCGGGGCGCAAGGCTCTGATCGCCAAGATGCCGATGACGCGGGTGTCGCGCGCCTTCGAGCGGAGCGAGACCCAGGGATTCATGAAGATTCTCGTCGACGCCGGCACCAAGAGAATTCTTGGCGCTGCCATCCTCGGGATCGGCGGCGACGAAGTCGTCCACACTTTGCTCAACGTCATGTATGCCAACGTGCCCTATACGGTGATCCAGCGGTCGGTGCCGATTCACCCCAATGTATCGGAGATGATTCCGGTCATGTTGGGTCAGCTTGAGCCCCTGGCGTAGCCGCTACGCGCGGCCAAATTCCACAGAGAAACCGCCTGAAAAAGACGCGGTGCAGACTGGCACCGGGCTCCAGACGAGAATCGGAAACGTCTCTTCAGCGCGCGATTTCGCGCTGCTTATTGTCCATGGGCCCTCACACCTGCGTCGTAGACCGACACGAGCCTTGCCGCAGCTATCGAGGCGATGCGGTGCCAACGGGCTGGCAGCGCTTGCTGCCCGCAAATGGCCGCTGCGCTCAACCGCCGCGATCGGCTGCCACCTTATGGGGGCGATACCCTTTTCTAGGCGGGAAGTATCCGACCGCGTGTCCCACTGGCATTCCGAAGGTCGCCGGCACTGGGTCGGAGTTAGGGTTCAGCTGCGCAACAAGACGCCGAAGCGGCGGGTGAACGCAAAGCTGAGGGAGGATCGCAGATGCGACGCAACCTAACGAGACCTGGGCCATGGACTTGGTGGGAACGGAAGACGCGCTCCGGATGGCCTGAGAGAGTACTCTTCCGTGAAAGGTGCCGCTCCCAGGACGCGCGCATCTCAGTCGCCCGCGAGGCGGAAGCCTGTAACCTGTCGGTATGTCTGTCCTGGCCGCAAAACCGCCGATGGGAAGCCGGGCTGATTTGGGGCATCGGGAAAGTTTTGTGACTCAAGGCAGCAACCAGCATTGGCGGAATGCCGCTTGCCGCCGTATCCGGGAACCGGCGCGTCGAGAAGATAGCCATCGTAGAGTTGCAGCCCCGGCTCAGTCGATTCTATCTCAACAGCGATCCCGCTCTTCGGTGAATAGAGACGGGCTGCCAGCCGTGGCTCGGTCAGCCTCTCGTGGCCGACAATGAAATTGATGTCGTAGTTGGCCGAGGTCCCGGTGCGAGGATCGGCGATCTTTCGAGGCCTCCGAAAATCCCACTCTGTGCCTTCAACCGCGCGGATCTCGCCGGTGGGAATCTTGCCATCGTCGACAGCGGTGACCGAATCGGCAGGGATCATCAACTCATGACCGAGAATGGTGTCGGATCCGTCGAGATTGAAGTAGCTGTGCTGACACAGGTTCACTACCGTCGGTGCATCCGTGGTCGCCGACAACTCGATAAATAGGGATGCCGGCGCCTCTATGCGGTAGCGACAGACTACCTCAACACGCCCAGGATAGCCTTGGTCGCCATCCTTCGACGTTAGCCCCATCGTGACACTCGTATCGCTATGATCAATCAGTGACCAGACGCGACGGCTGAATCCCCCCGGACCACCATGCAGCTGATGGCCTGTGGGTTCATTCGGAACCACATCAATTTCTCGGCCGTCTATCACGAGGTGGCTGCCGCCGATTCGATTGGCATAGCGGCCGCAGATTGCACCGTAGTAGGCGAACGCGGCGGTGTAGCCGTCGAGGCTATCAAAACCGAGCACCAGAGACCGGTCCGCCTCGGCGAATCGCAGGTCGCACAGCGCCGCGCCATACGTCATAACCGCCGCCCTGATCCCACCGTCGGCGATTACCGCCTGATCTACCGCACCCCCGTCCGCTAAGTAGCCAAAACGCGAAACCGCCACGCCGCCCTCCATTTCATATTATGACATGATTACCATATGTCTTTTGAAATGAGAAGAGCATCGGAAGCAGACGATCCGGCCGAATCTAGCTTGGCTGTGGATGGCAGGTCGCCCGCCAAGCGGATTGTCTTTGCATTGGACAAGTGATAATGAGAAATGGTCATCATATGAATTTTCCGCGCGCATCCATGCGCCGATCGGGAGGAAAGAGAAGATGCCAGACAAAGTGGTCAGCATTTCGTCGACACCCATCAGCCGTCGCACAATACTCGCCGGCGCCTCGGCTTTCGCCGCGACGTCCATCCTGCCCGGCGTCCTGAAGGCCGCTGACAAGCCGGCCGTCGTTACGTCGATCCGATCGCTCACCAATCCGTTCCATGCCGACTGGAAGGCGGGGGCCGAAGCCTTCGCCAAATCGGTTGGCGCCGAGTCGATCGTCCTGGTGACGGAAGGCAACAGTGAGAAGGGCATGGCTGACATCAGGGCGGTCATCGCTCGCACCGGCGGCAACATGGTCCTCAACGTCGACCCCAACGACACCCCTGACGCGAGGCCAATCGTCGAAGAATGCGCCAAGGCTGGCGTCTACGTGGTTATCCAGGCGAACAAACCGGGCGACCTCAGACCCTGGGATTTCGATCCCTATTTCGTGTCGTTCATCGGTTTCGATGGACTGTGGTCCGGAAGCGCGACGGCCGAGGTGCTGTTCGAAGCAATGGGCGGCTCAGGACAATTCGTCGCTCTTGGCGGCAACGTGTCCAATACGCCCGCGGTGGAGCGGCGCATTGGTCTGGAGAACACGATCAAGAAATATCCCGGGATCGAGATGCTGGACTTCCAAGTGGCGAACTGGAAGGCCAACGAAGCCTTCGACGCTACTTCGGGAATGCTCACCCGCTTCGGCGACAAGATAAAGGGTATCTGGGCGGCGAACGACGATATGGGCATCGGCGCGCTCGAGGCTCTTCGCGCCGAGGGGCTCGCCGGTCAGGTGCCGATCACCGGCGTCGACGGAGTCAAGGCCGCGGTGGAAGCTGTTCGCAGCGGCGAGTTCGCGGGCACGATCTCGTGGGATCCCTATTGGCACGGCGGCATCGGTCTTTCGATTGGATACGCCGCCAAGACCGGGGTCATCGATCCTGTCAAGGAGCCGAAACTGCACCGCGAGTTCTACGGCGCCGGAATCCTCGTCACACCTGAGAACGTCGAGGAATTCTACAAAAAGAACATCGAATCGTCGCCGGACATCGATTGGTCGAACCTTTGGGGCCGCGTCGCCGGCCCGGTTCGCGAAGGCTGACCCTATACCGGCTGATCCCTGCGCAACCATTTTCTTGGGAGGAGGAAGGATGACCGAACGCATTCTTCCCCCAACACGCCGGCGCTTTCTGGTCGGCTCGGCCTTCTTGGCAGGGTCGAGCGTGCGGCCCGGTTTGCGGCGGCGCGCCTTCGGTGCCGAGATGCCGGAATTCGTCACGTCGATCCGCTCGCTGACCAATCCCTATCACGCCGTCTGGCGCGGCGGCGCGAACGCCTATGCAAGGGCGATGGTCGCTTCCTCGACCCTTCTCGTCACGGAGGGCAATAGCGAGAAAGGGCTTGCCGACATCCGCGCCGTGATTGCCCGGACCGGCGGCAACATGGTCCTCAACGTCGATCCGAACGACACCCCCCGACGCGCGGCCCATCGTCGAGGAATGCTTCAAGGCCGGCGTATACGTCGTTACCCATCGGAACAAGCCCGTGGACCTGCATCCCTGGGATTTCGATCCCTACTACGGGCGCGATGACGCATGACGGCAGGCTCGACAAATATCGACGGCGCAACATCGGAGCAGCTCGGCAGCAACATCTCAAACAAGCCGAAGCAGCCCCGTGCTGCCTTGCGGAAGCGGCTTGCTCCATGGGCGCCGCTGCTTGTGCTTATCGGACTCTGTCTGACGATAGGTCTTCTTAATCCATCATTCTTCCAGGTCGGAAATTTCGTCCGCATCGCCAACACGGCGGCGGTCCCGCTCGTTCTGGCCTGCGGGCTGACCTTCATCATCATGATGGGCGCAATCGATCTTTCCATCGAGGGTCTGCTTGCAGTCGGCGCAGCCGTTGTCGTGCTGACGGCAGCAAACGACACCAATGCCAGTGACCTTGGCTGGCTTGGCCCGGCGGCGGCGATAGTTCTTTGCGGTATGCTCGGTCTGGCCAATGGCATCATTCACGTCGGCCTGCGGATACCATCCTTCATGACCACGTTAGGTATGTGGTTCGTGGGCGCGGGCCTTGCCAATGTTCTGCTTGGCGGCAGCCAGGTGCGTGTCCTCGACCCCAACATCCGGGCCATCGCGTTGACTCGCCTTAGCGGAATTCCTCTCACGGTGTGGATAGCGCTCCTGGTGTTTCTGATCATGCTTGTCATTGAAAGGTTCACGCGCTTCGGACGCCATGTCCGCGCCATTGGCGGCGCCGAGGATCTCGCGGCGCTCTCCGGAGTGGCGATCGGGCGGACGAAGGTCGCTGCGCTGACGCTGGCCGGACTACTTTATGGGATTGGCGGTGTCCTCACCGCGGCTCAACTCGGTCAGGCAACGGCCGAAATCGGCAATGGCCGGCTTTTCGCCGCCGTCACCGCCGTTGTTGTAGGCGGCACCGCGCTGACCGGCGGCGAAGGCGGCGTCGTCAACAGCCTGATCGGCGTGTTGATCGTCGCGGTGCTCAGCAACGGCATGGTCCTTCTCGGGGTCCCACCGACGGTCCAGCAAGGCGTCCTTGGACTACTGATTATCGTTGCCGTAGCGCTGTCGCTCGACCGAGCCCGCCTCAGGATCGTGAAATGACCGCCCTCCTGTCGACGCGTCGGCTTTCGAAGGCATTCGTTGGCGTTCAGGCGCTGCGCGATGTCAGCGTTGACATTGGTGCGAACGAGGTTGTTGGTCTGATCGGCGAAAATGGGGCCGGCAAGTCGACGTTGATGCGCGTCTTTGCCGGGGTCTATGGGCCGACCAGCGGCGAAATCATTCTGCACGGAGAAGCGGTCCAGCTCCGCAACCCCCGTGACGCTGCCGACCATGGGATCGGCATGGTCTTTCAGGAACAGTCGCTCATTCTCAACTTAACCGTCGCCGAGAATATCTATCTTGGCCGTGAAGGCTCCTTCTGTCGCGGCGGCCTTATCGACTGGCGACGGCTTAACGGAGCCGCCCGACGACAACTGGAAAAGGTCTCGGTCGATATCGATCCAAGGACACGAGCTTCCGAACTGAGCTTCGCCGCGCGCCAAATGGTCGAACTCGCCAAAGCGCTTTCGCTCGAAGAGTTGGTCGACCGGCACCTGGTGATTCTTCTTGACGAACCAACTTCGGTCCTCGAGCAGAAGGAGATCGACCTTCTCTTCGCGCGAGTGAGGGATCTGAAGCAGCGCGCCAGCCTGGTCTTCGTTTCGCATCGCCTCGACGAGGTACTCGAGCTGAGCGACAGGGTCTACGTCATGAAGGACGGCGAAGTCGTCGCCCACCTCCCCGCAAAGGGAACGTCGACGTCGGAGCTCCATCAGCTGATGGTCGGACGCAAGCTCAACGCCGAATACTACCGTGAGTCCAAGCAGCGTCGTTGCAGTGAGGAGGTCGTCATGCGCGCATCCGGGCTGTCGGCAGGGGACGCCTATCGCGACGTCGACTTCGCGCTTCGAAAGGGGGAGGTTCTCGGCATCGCCGGCGTCGTCGGGTCAGGTCGAGAGGAGCTAGCCCGCACGCTGTTTGGGATGCTGCCACACACGGCCGGCACGCTCGAGGTCGACGGCCAATCGATTGTCCTCAAGCGTCCCTCCGACGCGGTCCGCGCCGGAATCGGGTACGTCCCGCGTGAACGGCGCGTGGAAGGGCTAGTCCTTTTCCTTTCAGTTTTGACCAACATGACACTGGCGAAGTTGCCGATGGTTACCCGCACGCGAACCATCAACCATGCCGCCGAGCGGTCACTTGGCCGCGACTGGGTGAAGAAGCTTCGCATCCGGACGCCGTCCACCGTTACACTTTGCGTGAATCTGAGCGGAGGAAACCAGCAAAAGGTCGTGTTGACCAAATGGATGAATGCCAACTCGCGGATCCTCATCCTCGATCATCCGACCCGCGGCCTCGACGTCGGCGCCAAGGAGGAAGTCTACGAGCTGATCCGCGACCTCTCGGCAAACGGCGTGGCGATCATCCTCACCTCGGATACGCTCGAAGAAACAATTGGTTTGTGCCACACCATCTTGGTCATGCGCGATGCGCGGATTACAGCCCGGTTTGACGCGCCGCCGACACAAAAGCCGTCTCAGCTCGCGCTCATCAAATATATGGTCTGACGAAGCGGCGGCGAATACGGCGCGCCGACCGAACCAAGGAGGCTGCTACTAAATGGACTCGGTTTCGGACATCCGCCCCAGGAAAGCCACTGCCGCGATCCTCCATCGCCTCTCTCTCTTCGCGCCAGGGTTGATCCTGGTCGTGCTCATCGCGGTGATCGGCTTGGTCACCCCCGAGGTGTTTTCGTTCGACACGTTGATCGTAGTCCTGGCCGACACTGCCGTCCTCTTCGTGCTGGCGGCCGGCGTGACCTTCGTTATCATGCTGGGAGGGATCGATCTGTCGATCCAGGCAGTGGCTTCGCTCGCCAGTGTCGTGGTCGCCGCTCTTGTAGGATTGCTCGGATTCTGGAGTGTGCCAGCCGCGGTGTTGGTCGGGGCTTTGGCCGGACTGACCAGCGGCCTTATTCATGTGGTATTGCGCATTCCATCCTTTATCGCGACGCTTGCGACTAGCGGCGTCTACGTCGCGGCTGCCCTGATCCTCTCTGGCGGACGAGCGGTAACCTTGACCCAGGCGGGGCGCGCCGACGTCGAGTGGATTCGCGCGACGGTTCTCGGCATTCCCGCCGTCATCCTAGTAGGCGCGGCTGTGGCCGTGGCGAGCTTCTTCGTCCAGCGCTACACGGCGTTCGGCCGCTTCAGCACGGCGATCGGCGCGGGTGAGGAAGCGACCTGGGCATCCGGCGTCAAGGTGGACAAGCACAAGGTGATCGCCTTTGTCCTGTCCGGCACCTTTGCCGCACTGGCCGGCGTTATGCTCACCGCCCGCATGTCAAGCGGTTCGCCCGAGCTCGCCAACCAACTGCTGCTACCGGCCATCGCTTCGGTGATCGTTGGCGGGACCGCTATCACTGGAGGCGTCGGCAGCGTCGGCCGCACGCTCATTGGCGCTCTGATCGTGTCCCTAGTCCGGATCGGCATGACATTTGTCGGCGTCGACATCTTCGCCCAGCAGATCGTCTTCGGTGTCATCCTCATCCTCGCAGTGGTGGTGACAATCGACCGCGGGAAAATCCCGATTGTAAAATAGCCAACCCGAAAGAGCCCGGCGGCGTCACGCCGCCGAGCTTGCGCCAGGGAGGTCGACGCGGGAGCTATTAGGCGGCCTGAAGAGCGGCCTCGGCAGCCCGGTGATCCACGATTTCGCCGCGGGCCGGGTAGTCCTCCGCCTCCACCACGTCCAACGCCTTGACGACGTCGCCAATGTTGGGCCGAGTGAACGGCATGGTCTGGACTGAAGCGAAGTAAAGCGTGCCGTCTGGCCGCACCAGAAACATACCCGGCTCCGAGAACAGCGGAGGCTCAACCACGCCCGTCGGCGTCGGATCCGGGCCGCGTTGGCTGGAAATGAACAGGCCCCATTGCCGGGCGTTGTCGAGGGTCAGGTCATAGCCGATCTTCAACTTGTCCAGCCCCCATTTCTCGACCGCCATGCGCGCCCGATCCTCCGGATCTGATGACACGGCGATCACTTCGACGCCGCGTTCAGAGAGTGCGCCGAGCCGCCGTTCGAGATCCATGAGATAGCCGCTGCATATCGGGCAGTGGAACCCGCGGTAGAAAATGACGAGCGAAAACTTGGGCGGCTTCTGGTCGGCAAGGCGCCATGCGCCTTGATCGACGACGGATATTTCGAGAGGCGGCACGCGCTGGCGCGGAATGAGCGGGGTGAAGTCTTCCAATGGAACGTCTCCTTGAATGCTGCGCGAGGGATTTCACCAGACGGCTACCTCCGCCGCCCAGTTTCTCGACGCGACCAAGAATGGCCGCTACCAGCTTCCGGTATTTGGCATTGACGCCCACGGCTCCTGGGCCGGCAACGGATCGCCTTCCTGGATAAGCTCGATCGAGATGTTGTCGGGCGTTCGGATAAACGCCATGTTGCCGTCGCGTGGCGGCCGATTGATGGTGATGCCGTCGTCCATCAGCTTCTGACAAAAGCCATAGATGTCGTCGACGTAAAAAGCGAGGTGGCCGAAGTTTCGTCCGCCGGTATACTCCTCCGGATCCCAATTGAGCGTGAGTTCGATGGGAGTGTCCTCGCTTCCCTCCGGGGCGACGAATACGATCGTGTAGCGGCCGTTCTCGTTGACCACCCGCCGCGTCTCTTTCATGCCTAGCTTGTTGCAGAAGAAATCAAGCGACTCGTCGAGGTCGGTCACACGGATCATTGTGTGCCAATATCTAAGGCCCATTTTTCCCCTCTTTGGTGTGGCGGCGCTTCAGGTGTTTCCAGGCTCGCCGGAGTCACCATCAATACCAAGTCATCATATGACATGATGTATGATGGCGCAAGCCTCTAACTGTGAAAACACTGTGAAAACAGCGGTGCAGACGGAGAATAGCAGCCGCGCGGCGGCCGAGAGTCAGCTTGCGGCGGGTTTCGATACGCCCACGGTCAGGCGGCCAAGCCGCGGATAGGCAATCCCCGCGACTGGATCCCTTTAATGCCGTCGATCAGTAGATCGAGATCAGGGCGGCACGACGCGGCGTTCGAAATCCCGACCACATGCAAAAGGCCCTCCGGATTAACGACGAAGACGGCCGGCTCCGCGAATGGCCAGCTTGTTTCCTGCGGGCTCGCCGGATCCGAGATATACAGACACAATGCGCGCATGTTCTCGACCGTGAGGCCGAAAGCAACCGGAAACGTCCATCCATGCTCTTCAACATCGGCCTTCGCCCGATCAAGCGGATCGGCCGACGCCGCTACGACTTCGACGCCCATGTTGCTGAAGTCAGGCAGCAGGCGTTGCACCTTGCCAAGATAGGGCTTGCATCGTGGGCAATGGCGGCCACGGTAAATGACGATCAGCCGCCAGATCTTACGTCCATCTCGCAGCGCAAACTCGCCGCCGTCGACAAGCCGCAGACTAAGTTCGGGAAGCGCCTTTCCCGGTTGCGGTCTTTCAGTCATCTAAAAACTCCTCTCACCCGTCTCGATCGCAGTACGCGGGAGTTCGCGTCTGCAGCCACTCAAGCGACCCCCAGCCGGCGCGTGGCATTGATGATGTGGCGACTCATCGCACGCTTCGCTGCGGTCGCCCTTCCGCTCCGAATGGCCTCAAAGATCGCCAAGTGTTCGGCGTAGGTCACCTTGGCGCTCTTCTCGGGATCCCCGTGTAGCCGAGTGGTGATGATGCTCTCACGCACTTGGAACGATATGAAGCGGATGAAGGTGGCGATGAACGGATTGCCCGTCGCCTGCGCGATGGCGCAGTGGAACTCAAGATCGGCGTCAACCGACGCTTCGTCCGCTCCGGAAACCTCGCGAAGATGTTTCAGTGCCGCCTCAAGAGCTGCGATCGACCGTTTGTCGCCCCGCTCGGCAGCCAAGCCGGCAGCGCTGATTTCCAGCATGGCGCGAAGCTCGAACAGGGACTTGAACATCGACTTCTCGCGCAGCGATTCGGGATCGATGCGAAGTGTCTGACTCAGCTTGCTGCCATCGGTTACGAAGACGCCGGCGCCTTGCTTCGAGCGCACGATGCCTTCACTGCGCAGGCGCGCCACCGCCTCGCGAACCACCGTTCTGCTTACACCAAACATCTGAGAGAGCTCAGGTTCGGTCGGCAGCTTGTCGCCCGGCTTAAGGCGTCCGGTTAGGATTTCTCGCGATATCTCACCGGCCACCTTGGTCGAGAGATGCACCGCACGATCGATGTGTCGGACCTTCAAGTCGCTTCGTTCGTCCATGTCCAGCCAGCTCCAAACCCGCCACAGCGCGCGGGTAGCAGAATGATACCCGCGGCGGATGGCCAATTCATGGGGCGCACCCTTATTCCGGGAAATCGTCCCATGATTAAGCCCTCCCGATAGTACCCGCGGAATCCCACGTACCTCATGCCCGTCCTGCCGTCGCCAGCTGGCCTTCGACCGCCACCCGATGTCCCAGATAGAGCTCGCGCATGAGGTCTGCATTCCTGAGATCGTCGATCGTTCCGGAGGCCACGATCCGGCCAGTCTGCATAAGATAGCCGCGGTCGGCCACCGAGAAGGCAAGACCGGCATTCTGCTCGACAAGGAGGATCGCGGCGCCGAACTGCTCACGGATTCCGATGATCACGGCAGTAAGCGACTTGACCATTAGCGGCGAGAGCCCGAGGGTCGGCTCGTCAAGAAGAAGCACCGAGGGCCGCGCCATGAGGCCACGCGCGATGGCGAGCATCTGCTGCTGTCCACCGCTCAGTTCGCCGCCTTTGGCCGTCCGCTTGGTCCCCAGGACGGGAAACATCCGCTCCATCAGTGTGACATCGTTCTCGACCGCCGCATCGTCCCTCCGGCAATACCCACCAAGGAGCAGATTGTCTCGAACCGTCATGTCGGGAAATATCCGCCGGCCTTCGGGCACCAGTACGATTCCGCGCTTGGCCATGCGGTCTGCGGGATAGCCGGTCATATTGTTGCCGTCTACAGTGATCCGCCCGGCGGCGGGCCTGTTCAGCCCGGCGAGCGTTTTGAGCAGCGTGGACTTGCCTGCCCCGTTCGGTCCAAGCACGGCTACCACCTCTCCGGGACCGAGGGTCAGCGAAACACCACGATTCACGATGATGGGACCATAGGCTGTGTCCAGGTTCTCGACCGACAGAACCGTCATGCCGCGTCTCCGAGATAGACCTCGAGAACCTTCGGGTCGCGCAGCACCGCATCGGCTGGACCATCGGCGATTTTGGTCCCGAAGTCGAGGACGGCAAGGCGTTTGCAAAGAGCGGCAATCAGGTTCATGTCGTGATCGACGACACACACGCCGATGCCTTCGCCGGGCAGCCGCTGGATGATGCCGGCAAGCTCGGTTGTTTCTCCGTCATTCAATCCGGCGGCGGGCTCATCGAGGAGAAGCAGATGAGGCTTGATCGCCAGTGCGATTGCGATTCCGAGCCTGCGAAGATGGCCGAACGGCAACGTTCCGGCAAGCTCGGGCGCCACCTCGGAAAGCTCCAGGAAATCCAGGATCTCTTCATAGCTCTTCCAGCGCGATCCCCCACTTTGATGGTCGCCTGCCCCGTGCTCGAAGGCGATTCGCACATTCTCACCCACGCTGAGACCGGTAAATGCCATCGCTTGCTGAAAGGTGCGGGCGATACCAGCGCGGGCGATCTGATGGGTGGCGAGACCGGTGATGTCTCTGCCGCGCCAGACCACGCGCCCGGCGGTGGGCTTGTGAACTCCGGCCACCACATTAAACAGCGTCGTCTTGCCCGACCCGTTCGGACCGATGATGCCGAGAATATCGCCATCGTCGATGTCAACGTCGACGCCGTCCAGTGCGACGACGCCGCCGAAGCGTTTCTTTAATCCGCGGATCTCAAGAAGGGGCACGGCTTCAGCCTCCCTCGGCGTTGCGCTCGGACTCGATCGACGCGAAGCGAAGACCGCGAATTCGACGAGCCATCGCGACGAGCTTGCGCAGAATGATACCGATGCCCGCGATCACTCCGCCTGGAAGAATAAGAATCACGCCCACCAGGATGGCGCCGTAGGCGATGCGCGCTTCGACCGGGTCGAGGTCGAGAATTTCGGGCAGGAAGCTCACGATGATGGCACCACCGAGCGGACCAAACAGCAGCCTCGACCCACCGAGCATGACCATCATGGCGAGGTAGACGCTGGGGAACGCCCCAAACAGGCTTGGCGAGATGTGACGGAAGTAATAGGCGAGAACGACACCCGAGACTCCGGCGAACAGCCCGCTGACCATGAAGACGCCGATCTTGTGAAAGCGGACGTCGATTCCCACCGACGCCGCCAGCTGAGGATTTTCCCGGATCGAGCGCAGGGTCCGCCCGTAGGCAGAGATGTCGATAAAGTGGGCCGCGGCCATGCTGATTGCGACGAACGCCAGCGTGAGCAGGTACATGCCGGCGAGCGAGTTGAAATCCAGGCCGAAGGTCGTCTCGATTGGCCCGATGTCGAGCCCCGTGGCGCGGCCGGTAAACTCGCCGCCGTTGGTGAGCACGATCGTCAGGAGCTGTCCGAAGGCGAAGGTCAGGATGACGAAGTGGTGCCCACTTACGCGCAAGGCCGGAAAACCGAGCAGCCCGGCGGTAGCCGCCGACAGGAACGCGCAGATCGGCAGCGCTGCCCAGAAGCCAAGACCGAAGTCGCGGGCCAAGATTGCAGCCGCATAGGCGCCAATCCCCATCAATGCCGCATGGCCGACCGACAAGATGCCCGCCTGGCCGAACAGGATCGCGAGACCGTATAGGGCAATAACGTTGATGCCGGTGGTTATCGCCAGCGAAATCAGCCGTGTTTCCGTCGTTAGCCACGGCAGCGCAGCGAGGGCGACAAACATCGCCACCACGACGAGCCAGCGCTCCGGACCGCCGGAACGGTTGGCCTCGGATGATGACCGTCCTTCGGCAGAGGTGACATCGTGACCGGCCATCTGGTTACGAGTTGACACGAGGGCCCTCCGTTCCGCCGAGTAGGCCGTGCGGTCTGACGAGAAGAATGAGGATCATCAACGCGAAGGAATAGGCATCGGTCCATTCCGAGAAACCGTAGCCGGCGCTGAATCCCTCGACGAGCCCGAGCACGACCCCCGCGACGACGGCGCCACCGGGATTGCCGAGGCCGCCTATCAGGGCCACGGCGAAGCCTTTGATGACAATCGCACTGCCAGTGAAGGGCGTGATCGGAAACAGCGCGATCAGCATCGCCCCGCCAAGCCCGGCCAGCATGCTACCGACGACGAACACGGCTGAAACGTATCGCCGCACCGGGATGCCCATCAGATACGCGGTTTCGCGATCTGCAACGCTGGCCCGCAGAGCCCGTCCATAGCGCGTCCGCGCGATGACATAGAATGTCAGGGCGACGACGATCGCGGTAACCGCAATGACCATGATTCGCGTCGCGGCAACGCGAATGTCGCCGACATCCCACACAGTGGTCAACGGACGGGGTATCGCCTTCTGGTTCGGGTCGAAGAGCAGCACGACAACGTGCTGCAGCACAACGATCAGGCCGAGCGACACGATGAAGCCGTTCATCGGATTGTCGAGGGTAAACCGGAAGATGCCTCGTTCGAGGAGAAAGCCAATGAGTCCCACAACAACGATCGCGGCGGCCAGTGCGATCAAGAAACTGAAGCCATTGTGGACGAACACCCAAGTCGTGATGCCGCCAATCATGAGAAGCTCGCCGTGGGCGAAATTAATGATGCCGGTCAGGCCGAATATCAGGGTGATGCCGACGGCGATCAGGATGATGACGCTAGCGATCGACAGGCTGTTGAGGATCTGTTGAATGAAGACTTCCATGGTCGTTCCATCGCTCCCTCGACGCCCTTGTTTTTCAGCCCGCTTTCGAACGATCGAATGCGCCACGTTTGATCGAGATCTCCGCCCCGGCGGTTTAAGCGTGCACCGGGGCGGAGAAACTGGGCTGGTCGGGTCGGTGATCCCGACGCGGAGTTACATTGGCGGTGGTTCGGCGGGCGGCTCCTGCACCGAGCAGGTGATCTGGTCGCTCGTGTTCGGCTCCACGACGCAAACCTCGGTCGCATGCGCCACCTGATGGCGCGGGCTGAAGGTCAGCGTGTCCGAAACAACACCGTCATATTCGAGCTTGAGGAGCGCATCGACGGTGGCGTCGGGATCGAAGGTTCCT
>Ga0210086_1000603_pt1 | contig 20365 bp, 14 predicted proteins | sample China_Galinas_PW_3_FD_184867 | JGI IMG/M metagenome (GOLD analysis project Ga0210086, IMG submission 184867) | Wetland microbial communities from San Francisco Bay, California, USA, that impact long-term carbon sequestration - China_Galinas_PWB_D2... | ecosystem: Environmental > Aquatic > Marine...
CTCCTCACCCACCCGGTCATCGCCCGCTTCCCACCCCCCGGCCGTCGCCACGATCGGCTCGCGGAACAGGTGGATGTCCGACGGCAGCAGCCCCGAATCCTCCACCGACACCTCGGTCTCCGACACGCCGGTGTGCAGCCCGCACAGCTCCTCGCCCGCGTCCGGGTCGTCGCCCAGACCCAGCTCGTCGAGCAGCTCCGGCGTCGGGCGGTCGAGCACGATCACCGGAACCCGTTCGATCGCCGACCGCACGCCCGGAGGCGCCCCGTCGAGCACCCGCTCCAGCAGCGCATCGAAGCGGTCGCGTTCACCCCGGTTCACGGCTCTCCCCGCGTGAGGTCGTCGAGCGAGAGCACACGCTGCCTGAGGACCCGGCGCAGACGCACCGCATCGACCGCCATGCCCCCGAGCCCCACGAGCACGAACATCGAGCCGGCGGCGATGAACAGCGTGCCGATCAGGCTCGACGCGTCGCCCGGCTCGGACGGGAGCAGGTGGATCAGGTCGCCCAAGGCCGCGACCAAGACCGCGATCAGCACGCCCAGCATCGGCTGGCGGTCCACGCGCCCGGTGCGCATCAGCACCCACCGCCCCGCGAGCGCCCGCACGTTCATCCGTAGCCCGAGGATGATGACGATCATCGCCGCGCCAACCCCGAGCCGCAGCAGCGTCCGCTCCGTCGAGGCGTCGCCGGCGTGCCCGTACGGCGAACCCGAAGCGTCGGTGATGAACAGCACTCGCCACACGAGCCAGATCAGCGGGACATACGCCACCACGCCGATGATCGCCGCGACGACCTGTCGTGTCGGCGTGCCCGATTGCGGACGGATCAGTGTGGTCGCACCGACCGCGGACAGGCACGCCGCGCCGAGCGCGGTCCTGCCCGCGTGCACGAAGGCTGTGCCCGCGCCCCCGAACAGCTCGATCGCCCGCACGAGCCACAGCAGCCCGGCGCAGGTTAGCGCCCCGGCGCTCCACGCGATCAGCCCCCACGACGTCAGCCACGGGTGCGAGACCGGCGCCAGCTCGCGGGCCCGCGGATCGACCACCGCGAGGATCGTCGCCCGCACCGGCGCCCCGCACTCGGGGCAGTTCGAGCGGATCGACAGCCCGCGCAGGTTGTACCGGCAGCTCACGCACGGCAGGTCGCCGGTCAGCTCCCGCGCCAGCCCGGTGCTCGGCAACGCTCCACCAGAGGGTCCGTCAGGATCTGTCATCACGCTCCGCCGGGCTCGGGCTGTCCCTCACGTCTCCGCTCCGGGGCGACGTATACTCCCGCTCCCCGAACAGCATCCGGCCCGCTCCAACGACCGTACAGCATACGGAATCGGCCCATGACCAACGCGATCGTCAAGCTGCGGGAGAACATCGCCCGGGTCTTCCTCGGGCGGACCGAGCTGATCGACCGCGTCGTCTGCTGCCTGCTCGCCCGCGGGCACCTGCTCATCGAGGACGTCCCGGGCGTGGGCAAGACGGTCCTGGCGACGGCCATCGCCCGCAGCGTTGACTGCTCGTTCAGCCGCATCCAGCTCACGCCCGACATGCTCCCGGCCGACGTGCTCGGCGTGAGCGTCCTCGACCGCGAGTCGAGCGAGTTCGTCTTCAAGCGCGGTCCCATTTTCGCCAATGTCGTCCTCGCCGACGAGATCAACCGCACCACCCCGCGCACCCAGAGCGCCCTGCTCGAGGCGATGAGCGAGTCGTCGGTCTCGATGGACGGGCGCCGGCACGCCCTGCCCGAGCCGTTCATGCTCGTCGCCACCCAGAACCCGTTCGAGTTCGAGGGCACCTACCCCCTGCCCGAGAACCAGCTCGACCGCTTCCTGATGCGCACCCCGCTCGGGTACCCCTCGCCCGAGGACGAGGCCCGCGTGCTCGAGCTCCGACCGGCGACGCACGTGCTCGACGACCTGCGACCCGTGATCGGGCGGGACGAACTCATCGCGCTCCAGCGCCGCGTGGACGACGCCCGTGTGGACCGCTCGCTGCTCGACTACATCGTGTCGTTCGCCGCCGCGACGCGCACGCACGACGCGCTCCAGGTCGGGCTCAGCCCCCGCGGCTCGCTCTCGCTCGCCCAGGCCGCCCGCGCCACCGCCGTCTGCGACGGACGCGACTACGTCATCCCCGAGGACATCACGGCCAACATCCCCTCGGTCGTCCCGCACCGCGTGGTGACGCGCACCCACTTCGGGCGCAGCTCGCCCGACGAGATCGAACGCCTGCTCGACGAGATCGTCGAGACCGTCGCCAGCCCCGCGTAAGGAGCCCGCCATGGCACGGCTGATCCGCAACGAACGTACCGCCCCGGTCAAGGTCGAGCCCACCGACAAGCCCGTGTTCATCTGCGGGTGCGGGCTGACCGGCGACTTCCCCTTCTGCGACGGCTCACACAAGACGTGCCGCGACGAGCAGCCCGGCACCCTGTACGTCTACGACGACGAGAAACGCGTCGTCGAGCAGCGACCCGACACCGAATAGCGCCGACATACCGAATCCTTCCGTGCCACCGATCCCGTCTTCGGATCAGTGCTACCCGGTCTTCCAGTCCTGCCGGAAGGCACCGATCTGAAGACGGATCGGCGCCGAGCCTTCAGTCACTCTGGTCCGCACACGAGTTTCTGCATCAACTCGACCGGGTGCAGCGCGCGGACGCGGGCGCCGTCGAGGATCTGTTGCCGGCACGAGGTTCCCGCGGCGACAACGGTCGCGCCGTCGCGCAACGCCGACCGCACCGCGGGCAACAGCACCCGCTCGCCGATCCGCATCGACAGCTCGAAACGCCCGGGCGACATGCCCCACGCGCCGGCCATCCCGCAGCACCCCGCGTCGAGCACCTCGACCTTCTCCCCGCACAGGCGGCGCAGCAGCGCGGCGCTGTCGCCGGGCTCACCCACCGCCTTCTCGTGGCAGTGCCCGTGCAGCAGAACCCGCCCGGGGGGCTCGGAGACCTCCGGTCGGCGCGGATGCTCGTCCCATCGGCGCTCGAGGAAGGTCTCGAGCGAGCACGCCTTCGCCGCCGCGGCGGCGCGCAGCTCGCCTGACGCCGTCATCGTCAGACGCTGCCAGTCGTCGGTGATCGCGCTGAGGCACGACGGTTCGAGCACGATCAGCGCGAGCGCATCCTCGTCCTCGATCAGCGGGCGGAGCTGCGCGATCGTGCGGTCCGCCTCACGGATCGCCTCGGGCAGCAGCCCGTTCGAGATCTTCGGTCGCCCACAGCACCCGTGCTTGCCGCCGACAACCAGCTCGACACGGTACCCGAACGCCCCGAGCACACGCCGCGCCGCCAACGCCACGCTCGGCTTGTTGAACGAGCAGAAGCAGTCGGCGAAGAGCGCGACACGCGGACCCCCGCCGCTCTCGGGCACCCACCGGCGCGCCAGCGACCGCTCGTACCGCGGCAGGGAGCGCGCAGGTGCGAGCCCGAGCGCCCGGTTGAGCACCCACCGCGTCGGCGTGAACCGCGCGACGGCGTTGGCGGCCCACGGCGCGACCGCCGCCGCACGCCCCACCCCGCGGACGCTGGTGAGCAGTCTGGTCGCGAGCGGCGCGCCGCCGAGCTCGCGGTGCCGCTGGGCGAGGTACTCGCTCTTGAGCCGTGCGATGTCCACGTTGCTCGGGCACTCGCTCTTGCACGCCTTGCACCCCAGGCACAGGTCGAGCGTGCGCAGGGTCTCGGGGTCGAGCCAGTCGGGTCCGTCGCCCCTGCCGGCGAGGCGGAGCTGCCCGGTGATCGCCAGGCGCAGGGCGTTGCCGCGCCCGCGGGTCGAGTGGCGCTCGTCGAGGGTCGCCATGTAGCTCGGGCACATGGTGCCGCCGGCGGGCTTGCGGCACACGCCCGCACCGTTGCACCGCTCGACCTCGTGCCCCAGCCCCCCGGTGTAGTCGAAGAACGTCTCGGCGACCGGCTCGGGCAGCACGGCATCCGCGGGGCGGACGCGCGTGCGCCGCGAGATCGACGGAACGGGCTCGGGCTCGACGATGTTGCCCGGGTTGAGCAGGTTGCGAGGGTCGAACAGCGCCTTGATCTCGCGGAACGCGTCCATCAGCTCGGGCCCGTAGAACTCGGTAAGCATGGGCGAACGCACGCGCCCGTCGCCGTGCTCGCCGCTCATTACGCCGCCGAGGCGCTTCGCCAGGCGTGCCGTCTCGACCGCGATCGTGTGCATGCGCTGCTCGTCGTCACCGTCGTGCAGGTCGAGCATCGGTCGGACGTGCAGGACTCCGACCGACGCGTGCGCGTAGAACGCCGCCTTCGTCCCCTGCGCCTCGACCAGTGCCCGGAACTCGCGGACGAACTCGCCGAGCCGCTCGGGCGGGACGGCGTTGTCCTCGACGAACGAGATCGGCTTGCGCGCCCCCTCCACGCCGTGCAGCAGCGGCTCGCCCGCCTTGCGCAGCGCCCACGCCCGGGTCATCTCGTCGCCGTCGGTGTGCGTCCGCACCGCACGCCCGGGGAGCGCCTTGCGCAGCGCCTCGAACGACTCGGACACCTCGAACGAGTCGCGCGCCGATCCGTACTCGACGTACAGCACCGCGGCCGGCGTCTCGCCGCCGATCCTCGGCAGCGACTCGGCGGCCGCCCGATGCTCGGCGTTGCCCAGCGCCAGCCCGATCACCGTGTCGTCGAGCAGCTCGACCGCCGACGGCGAGGTCCCCAGGATCGCCCCCACCGCCTCGATCGCCCCGTCGAGCGTCGCGAACGGCACCACCGCAAGCCCCCGCGCACGCGGCGCCTCGACCAGCGCCAGATCGGCGGCCAGCGTGACCGCCAGCGTCCCCTCGCTCCCGGCCAGCAGGTGCGCGAGGTTGACCGCGCCGATGTCACCACCGCCGGCGTCGAGCTGCGCCAGGATCATGTCGAGCCCGTACCCCGCGTTGCGCCGGACCGTCTCGGGGTAGCGCTCGCGGATGAGACGCTCGTGCCGGCGGACGATGTCCACGACGCCCTCGGTCAGCTCGCGCACCGTCGCGTCGCGCCCGGCGGCCCCGCGGGCGAGCGTCACCCGCCGCCCGTCGGGCAGGCACACGTCGAGCCCCACCAGGCTCTCGCTGGTTCGTCCGTAGCGGACCGACCGCGCCCCGGCCGCGTTGTTGCCCACGCACCCGCCGACCGTGGCGTGACGCGACGTCGCCGGGTCGGGCGCGAACATCAGCCCGAGGTGCGCCAGCCGCTCGTTCAGGTCGTCCAGCGTCACGCCCGCCTCGACGCGGCACCGCCGGGCGCCGGCGTCCACCTCCAGCACGCCCCGGCACCGCACCGACAGATCGATGACGACCGCGCGCGAGGTGCACTGCCCGGCAAGCGACGTCCCGCCGCCGCGCGGGAGGATCGCCAGCCCGTGGCGCGAGCAGAACCGCACCACCCGTACCGCGTCGTCCGGCGACGCGGGCACGACCACGCCGAGCGGCTCGATCTGGTAGATCGAGGCGTCGGTCGCGTACAGCATCCGGTCGTGCAGCCCGAAACGCACCTCCCCTTCGACCTCGCGGGCGAGGTCGCGGGCGATGGCGACGCGCTCGGGCTCGGCGTGCATCCGCGCAGGATAGCGGGACGGGCGCACAAGAAAGGGGCCGGCCCCGCGGCCGACCCCTCGGTTCAGACGATCACAAGAAGATCAATCGAAGAACGCCTCGAGGGTCGGCGCGCTCTGGTTGCTGCTGAACTTCGCCCCGTGGTAGGAACGCAGGTAGGCGTTGCGGTTGTCACCGTACGAGACGCCGAGCTTCCAAGCGGAGTCGGTCCGCGTGCTGCCCGCCTGATCCCACTCGTTGGCGAACAGGTTGTCGGGCTGGCTGCGGTCCTGCCCGGAGCCACTGCTGGGCCAGGCCGGGAAGGTGAACAGCAGGTCCTCCGGATCGGCGCGGTTCTCGAACGTGACGTGGTTGTCGTTGAAGCCGATGTTGCCCTCCCACGTCGTGCGTCCGCCGTGGATCAGCAGCGTGTTCGAGTTCTCGCCGACCGGCGTGGAGAAGTCATCCGAGGGCGAGACAGTCTCATCGATGAGCAGCCACGTGGCCGGCGGCGTGCGTGCCTGATAGGCCGGCCCACGGTTGCCCACCACCGCGTCGGTAGCGCTGAACGTGTTGGACCACGTCACGCGGCGCTTCCCGAACGGCGGGGTGTGCCCGTAGCTCAACCCGCCCGGGTCCTTCTCGTCCACCTGCCCGACACTCGTCGCGGCCACGTCGCCGGGCACCGCCCGGAACCCCGGGTCCCACAGCGCCTTCTTCGGATCACCGCCGAAGTCGGTCGCGGCCTCCGGCTCATCGACCTCGTAGTCCTTGTACTCCTCGATCGAGCCGTTGACCTCGGAGGGGCTGACCAGCATCGCGGTGGTCACCTGACCGGCGTTGATCAGGATCGAGAAGATGTTCCGGGAGATGTCCTTCTCCTTCGGATCGGTGACGTCGTTGATGGTCGTGTTGTTGCGGTCGAGCTTCGACGGCAGCGGGTAGTCCTCCTGGTTGCTCTGGCTGAACACCACCAGAGCCGTGAGGATCCCCTTGACCTGCGTCGAGTCCTTGAGCTGACGCGCGCTGGACCGGGCCTTCTGCAACGCCGGCAGCAGGATCCCGATCAGCAGCGCGATGATCGCGATGACCACCAGCAGCTCGATGAGCGTAAAACCTTTCCTTTTCATGGACGTTCTCCACTTGCGGGGCGGGCCGTGCCCGCCGGGTGACGAATCGCGTCAACCGACACCGTGTTCACCGGGTTTTTCCCGGGATCGACGCCCCTGCGCCTTCGCACGCCCCGCGATTCTTCGGGCGAGCCTCGGCGTTCCGAGCGTCCGGGATGTCGGCAAGCGGAGCAGACCGCGGAATGAGGACGGCGGGTCGAGTCCCGCCAGATGAGGCCGATGTGGTCTATCCGGCCCGCTGCTTGCCAAGGCGTGGCCACGCCAGCACCTCTACGGTACAACCCCCGATCCGCCTGTCAACCCGCTCCGGTTGCGGCAATCTGGGTAGACACCCGCAGGAGCCACCATGACCGATCAGAATCCAAACCCAGAGACCCGTCTCGCCGAGCTCGGGCTCACCCTGCCCGACGCCCCCAAACCCGTCGCCTCGTACGTCCCGGCCCGCCGGAGCGGCTCGCTGGTCTTCATCTCCGGGCAGCTCCCGATGCGTGACGGCAAGCTGGCCGCGTCCGGCACCGTCCCCGACCGGGTCTCGCCGGAGGAGGCCAACGAATGCGCCCGCCTGTGTGCACTCAACGCCCTCGCGGTGCTCAGGGCGGAGATCGGCGACCTCTCGCGCGTCCGCGGGGTCGTCCGGCTCGGCGGGTTCGTCGCCTCGGCACCCGGCTTCACCGCCCAGCCCGCCGTGATCAACGGCGCCAGCAACCTGATGCTCGAGGTCTTCGGCGAACGGGGCAGGCATGCCCGGGCCGCCGTCGGCAGCGTCGCCCTTCCCCTCGACGCCCCCGTCGAGATCGAGTTCCTGTTCGAGGTGGAGTAGGCACAAGGCATCAGGCACAAGGCACTAGGAAGACTCAAGAAAACACGACGAAACGCCCGTGGACGAGCATCCGCGGGCGTTCTTTTCTTGTGCCTTGTGCCTTGTGCCTTGTGCCTTGTGCCTTGTGCCTTGTGCCGAGTGCCTCACCCGAACGCCTTCTTGTAGTCCGCAAGGAACTTCTCGATTCCCGCGTCGGTCAGCGGGTGATTCATCATCTGGTTGATCACCTTGAACGGCACCGTGCACACGTCGGCCCCGATCATCGCGCACTGGAGCAGGTGGTTGACGTGCCGGATCGACGCGGCCAACACCTTGGTCTCGTACCCGTAGTTGTCGTAGATCTGCCGGATCTGGGCGATCAGCTGCGTGCCCTCCTCGCCGATGTCGTCGATGCGCCCGATGAACGGGCTGACCAGGAACGCCCCGGCCTTGGCGACCATCAACGCCTGGAGCGGCTGGAAGCACAGCGTCATGTTGGTGCGGATGCCCCCGTCGGTCAGCGTCTTGCACGCCCGCAGCCCCTCGACCGTGCTCGGCAGCTTGACCACGATGTTGTCCGCGATCTTCGCCCGCTCGCGACCCTCGGCGACCATCCCGTCAAAACCGGTGGCGATCACCTCGGCCGAGACCGGACCGGGCACCACCTCGCAGATCTCCCCGAGGCGTGTGACGTAGTCCACCTTTTCCTTGGCGATCAGCGAGGGGTTGGTGGTGACGCCGTCGAGCACGCCCATCGCGGCGGCCTCACGGATCTCGTCGATATTCGCCGTGTCGATGTACAGGTCCACGCGGGGCTCCTTCCTTGGGGCGATTCTACGGCCGGCTACTCCTCAGGCTTCTCTCGCTCGATCATCGCCTTCAGCTCTCGCCGCATCACCTTCCCCGTCGGGTTCCTCGGCAGCTCGTCGAGCAGGCGGATCTCACGCGGCACCTTGTACCCCGCAAGCCGCTCGCGGCAGTGGGCCCGCAGCGCCGCCTCGTCGAACGATGCCCCCTCCTCGAGCTCGACGAACGCGACCGGGACCTCGCCCCTGACCGGGTCCATGAGCCCGACCACGCCGCACGCGTGGACGGAGGGGTGGGTGGTCAGCGCCTCCTCGATCTCGCGGGGGAACACGTTCTCGCCGCCGACGATGAGCATCTCCTTGAGCCGCCCGGTGATCGACAGGTGCCCCTCGCGGTCGATGCGTCCGATGTCGCCGGTGCGGAAGTACCCGCGCTCGTCGAATGCACCGCCCGTCTCGTCGGGCAGGCGGAAGTACCCGGCCATGACGTTCGGTCCGCGCATCAGCACCTCGCCCTCGGCGCCGGCGGGGAGCAGCCGCCCGGTGTCCATATCGGCGATGCGCTGCTCGAGCCCGGGCAGCGCCCGCCCCACCGACCCCCGGCGCCACTCGTCCGGCAGACAGACGTTGGTCACCGGCGCGGTCTCGGTGAGCCCGTACCCTTCGCTGATCGTGACCCCGAACCGCTCGCGGAAGCGTTCGAACACGTCGTCGGGCAGCGGCTCACCGCCGGAGACCGCGAGGCGCAGGCTCGCGAAGTCGTCGGGGCGGTGGTCCTTGACGCTCAGCAGCGCGTTGTACATCGACGGGATGGCGACGAACGCGGTCGGGCGGTGCTTGCGGACGAGCCCGAGGATCTTCTGCGGTACGAACCGGGCCGAGTAGACCACGCGGCACCCCACCATCAGGGGCAGGATCGTCAGGACGGTGAGCCCGAAGCTGTGGAACTGCGGGAGCACGCCGAGCAGCACGTCGCGCCGGTTGAACCCGACGTGCTCGACGCACTGCCGGACGTTAGTGCTCAGGTTCGCGTGGGTGAGCATGACGCCCTTCGGGCGCCCGCTGGTCCCGCTGGTGTAGAGCAGAACGGCGAGGTCGTCGTCCGCCGCCGATGCCGGCCAGCGCAGCTCCGGCACACGCCTGTAGTCGAGGTCCTCGAGCCGCACCAGCGATTTCACCCGCGGCTCGTATCCGAGGTGATCCAGCATCGCCCCCGCGGTGAGGATGGTGTCGGCCCCGCAGTCGTCGATGACGTACTGCAGTTCATCGGGCTTGAGCAGGTAGTTCAGCGGGACGACGGTCTTGCCGAGCATCCACCCGCCCAGCGCCGCCATCGGCGTCCCGGCGCCCGTCGGCAGCAGCAGCCCGACCGTCTCGGACGAGCACCGGCGCTCGATTTCGGAGGCCATGTGCATCGCGGCCCACAGGATCCGCGCCCCGGTGTGCTCGCCGCGGTCGTCGATCATCGCCACCCGGCGTGGGTGGATGAGCAGGTTCCGCAGGATGGGGGCGTGGACGCTCACGGGTGGAACCCCTCGGTCGATCGGGCGTCGAATCGTGAAAGACGGATCCGTCCCCCGTTCGAGCCGAAGAAACCGGGGGAGGCGAGTGTAATCTGTGGGCGGGCGGTCGCGGGCCCGGGCCGGAGAGCAGCCATGACACGACTGATCATCACGGGGGTCGTGCTCGCCGCGAGCACGACGCAGGGCGAGCCGCCGCGTGCCAAGCCGCCCAACACCCAAACCCGGACGTCCGAGCGTCAGATCGTCTACGGGCGCGCCGGGATGGTCGTGATGCCGGACCTCGACTCACCCGAGGCCAAGGCGAAAGCGGAGGTGCGCCGCGAGCAGCGTCTGATCGAGCGCGAGCTGCGCCGCATCCGCTACCAGTACTTCCGCGCGACCAACAACACGGAGATCCGGCAGGTCGGACTGGCCAAGATGCGCGAGTACACCGACCCGATCGCGTTCGAGCCGCTGCTGGAGGTGTTCGGCGAATCCGACGCCGAGGTACGCGAGGCGATGCTCGACCATATCGCCGCCCAGGCGACGCCGGAGTCCGACGCCGCCCTGACGTGGGCCGCGGTCTACGCCGACAACGAGCAGCTGCGCAACGCGGCCGCCTACCGCGTTCACTCGCGCTTCGACCAGAGCGGCGAGGTCACGCTCGGGCAGGAACGGATCATTGCGTCGGGGCTCGCCGAGCAGTCGGACGGGCCGCTGACCGCCGCGGCCAACCTCGCCGACATGCTCAAGCTCTACCAGGCGATCCCCATGCTCATCAACGCCCAGATCGGGGGCGGCCCGAGCGGCGGGACCGAGCGGGCCGGCGCCCTCGGGCAGATCTGGGTCGCCCAGCAGCAGGCGTTCGTCAGCGACCTCCAGCCGGTCGTCTCCGACAGCGCCGTCGGGTTCGACCCGACACTCGACGTGGTCAGCTCCGGCGTGGTCATGCGCGTCATGGACGCCTCGGTGGTCATCTACCGCTCCGAGGTGCACCAGTCGCTCATCTCGCTCTCCAGCAACGCCTGGGGAAAGTCCACCGCCGACCTCGGGTGGGACCGGCAGAAGTGGCACGACTGGTACACCGGCGAGCTGCTGCCCCATTTGGCTGAGAAAGCGAGAACAGACGCCGAGTTGGAGCCTGACGCGGGTCCGTGACTGCCGGCGATTGCCGGTATCCTCACCTCATGACCAACCCGCTGCGTTGTCCGCTGACGCTCGTCGTGTGCGTTCTGTGCGCCCCCGCCCTCGCCCAGGACCAGTTCCTCACCGTCGCCGAGTCGTCCGGGTTCACCAAGACGGCAACCTCCGACGAGGTGCTCGACCTCTGCCGCCGCCTCGACGAGACGAGCGACCGTGTCGTGCTGACCGAGCTCGGGCGCACGGCCGAGGACCGCTCGATCCCCCTGCTCATCGTCGCCGACCCGCCGATCGCGAGTGTCGAGGACCTCGCGAAGAGCGACAAGCTGGTGTGCTTCCTGTTCGCGAACATCCACGCCGGCGAGGTGTGCGGCAAGGCCGGGCTGATGATGCTCGCTCGCGACCTCGCGCTCGCCGACGAGCCCGGCGTGCTCGACCGCGTCGCGCTCGCGATCGTCCCCAACTACAACCCCGACGGCAACGACCGCTTCGGGCCCGACAACCGACCCGGGCAGCACGGGCCCGACGGCGGCATGGGCGAGCGCGTCAACTCGCACGGGTTCGACCTCAACCGCGACTGGATCAAGCTCGAGAGCGAGGAGACCCGTGCGTTCCTCAGATTCCTCAACGAGGTCGATCCCGCCGTCATCCTCGACTCGCACACCACCGACGGCTCGCACCACCGCTACACGATGACCTACGAGACCGTGCGCCATCCCGCCTCCGATCGCGCCCTGCTCGAGTACGCCCGCGGGACGATGATGCCCGCGATCAGCGCGACGATGAAGGGCGATCACGGGTGGGACACCTTCTGGTACGGCAACTTCGGGCGCGACCACAGCGAGTGGGACACCTACCCGGCGTGGGCGCGCTACGGCACGCCGTACCGCGGGTTGCGCAACCGCCTGGCGATCCTTGCCGAGGCGTATGCCTACGCGTCGTTCGAGGACCGGGTGAAGAGCACGCACGACTTTGCGCACGACATCGTGACCTACGCCGCCGACCACGCCGACGAGATCCGCGGGCTCGAGGATGCGGCCGACGAGCGGGCGATCGAGCGCGGGAAGCGTGCGCGCAGGGACGACCTCGTGCCGATCCGGGCGCGTCCGGTCGAACCCCCGCGGACCACCCGGGTGCTCGGGTACGTCGAGAGGACCGACGACGAGGGGCACACGGTCGTCACCGACGAGCCGCGCGACTACACGGTCTCGCTGCGCGACCGGCAGGTACCGACGCTCGAGGTCGTGCGCCCGATCGCGTACATCATCGAGCCGGGGCACGGCGAGGCGGTGCGCACGCTCCAGCGCCACGGCATCGACGTCCGCGAGCTGCGCGAGGACGTCGAGCTCGACCTCGAGACGTACATCCTCACCGACGTCAAGCGTGCCGAGAACGAGTTCCAGGGGCACCACCTGCTCCGCCTCGACGCGCAATCGCGCGAACTCACGCGGGTGGTCCCGGCCGGGTCTTTCATCGTGCGCACGGCCCAGCCGCTCGGCTCACTCGCCTGCGTCCTGCTCGAGCCGATGTCCGACGACGGGCTGGCGACGTGGGACTTCTTCGGCGATGACCCGGCGCCGGGCGCGACATGGCCCGTGGCGCGGCTCATGCGCGACGCGCCGCTGCTCACCGCCGAGCCCGCCCCGCTGCCCGAGGACAGCGCCGATCCCAAGGCGATCACCTTCGAGACGTACTACGAGCCCGACCCGCACCCCGACTTCAGCGGGCACCCCGCCCGCGTCGCCGAGTGGATCGACGAGAGGCGATACCTCCAGGTCCGCGACGGCGTGCTCTGCCGGGTGGACTCGGTGACCGGGCGCGCGCGCCCGTTCGTGGACACCGACACCCTCGCCGTGGCGCTCGCGTCGCTACCCACGATCGGCGATGACACCGCTCGCAAGCTCGCCAAGCACACCCGCTTCAACTGGACGCCCGATCGCACGCTCGCCCTCTTCGATCACGGCGACGACCTGTACGCGGCCCGCCTCGACGGATCGTGGGCCAAGCGCCTGACCGCGACGCCCCAGCACGAGGAACTCGCCCGCCCCAGCCCCGACGGCGCGTTCGTCGGGTTCGTCCGCGACAACGACCTGTGGGTGGTGGACACGGCGACCGGCATCGAGCGTGCGCTCACTGGCGGCGGGTCCGACACGCTGCGCCACGGCAAGGCGAGCTGGGTCTACTACGAGGAGGTCTTCGGGCGCGACTGGCGGGCGTGGTGGTGGAGCCCCGACTCGCGCCACATCGCCTTCTTCGAGACCGACAGCTCGGCGGTGCCCGAGTACGCGATCATCGACAACCGCGGGCGCGCGCAGAAGATCGAAAACACACGGTACCCCCGCCCCGGCGAGCCCAACCCGAGCGTGCGGCTCGGCTTCTGCGACGCCGACGGCGGCGCGGTGCGATGGGGCGACCTCACCGACTACGACCCGGGGCGGTTCATCGTTACGCGCGTGACATGGGAGCCGGACGGGAGCAGCGCCCTGGTCTTCGTCCAGGACCGCGAGCAGACCTGGCTCGACGTGCTGCGGGTCAAGCCCGACGGGAGCGCGACCAGACTGTTCCGCGATTCGACCAAGGCGTGGGTCGAGTCGGCGCCCGAGCCGGTGTTCCTCGAAGACGGATCGTTCCTGTTCCAGTCCGAGCGCAGCGGCTTCAACCACATCTACCACTATTCACACGACGGCGAACTGCTCGGCGCGGTGACCCGGGGCGAGTGGGAGGTGCGCGGAATCAAGGCGGTGGACGAGCAACGCGGCTGGGTCTCCTTCACCGCCAACCTCGACAGCCCGATCGCGGAGAACCTGTACCGCGTGAAGCTCGACGGCGGCGAGCCGGTGCGCCTCACACGGGCGCCGGGGAACCACAGCGTCAGCGTGAGCCCGCGTGGGCGCCGGTTCGTGGACACGCATTCCGACCACACGACGCCGAGCCGGGTCGAGCTGTACGACTCGACGGGCAGGCTCGTGCGCACGATCGACACCAACCCGGTGCGCGCGCTCGACGAGTTCGTCTTCGGGCAGACCGACAGTTTCACGATCCCGACCGACGACGGGTTCGGGCTTGAGGCGTACACGATCAAGCCGCCCGGCTTCGACCCGGGACGCCGGTACCCGGTCGTGCTGCTCACCTACGGCGGGCCGCAGGCACCGACGGTGTGGGACTCGTGGCACGACGGGCGCGCGTTCGAGCAGGTGCTCGCCGGCGAGGGGTTCGTCGTCTTCCGCACCGATCCGCGCAGCGCCAGCCGCAAGGGCGCGGTCTCGGCGTGGACCGCCTACAAGCGCTTCGGGAGAGCCGAGGTCGAGGACGTGGCGCACGCACTCGGGTGGCTAACGTCGAAGCCCTGGGCCGACGGTGAGCGCGTCGGGATGCACGGGCACAGCTTCGGCGGGACCATGACCCTGGCGATGATGGTGCACACCGACCTGATCGCGGCCGGGATCGCCGGCGCCCCGGTGACCGACTGGCGCGACTACGACTCGATCTACACCGAGCGGTACATGCTCACCCCGCAGGACAACCCGGAAGGGTACGACGAGACCTCGGTCGTCGGGCACGCGGAAGACCTGTCGGGTCGCCTGCTGCTGGTGCACGGTCTGATCGACGACAACGTTCACGCGCAGAACTCGGTGCGTCTGATCCAGGCGCTGGACGACGCGGAGATCCCGTTTGACCTGGTGGTCTACCCCGGGAACCGGCACGGGATCTGGGGCGACGCGTACACGGAGCGCCGGATCGAGTTCCTCAAGCGCGAGCTGCACCCCGAGCTGGAGCTGCCGGCCGAGGATCCGGGTGAAGCGGCGCCGAGCGAGACCGAAGCGCCGACCGAGGGCGAGCCGGCGGAGCAGCCCGCCGCCGACGCCTGACTCAGACCAGGTCCGCGTCCACGGTCAGGTTCTGGAAGTCCCAGAGGTTGGAGCCGAAGTCCCAGGAGTAGCGGACGATGTCGCCGTCGGGGTTGGTCGCGAAGATGTGGGTGTCGCCCGCGGGCACCGACCCGACCGAGACGTTGGCGTACGGCAGGTCGCTGCCCGAGATGATGTTGGAGAGGTTGGCGACCTGCCACTCGCCGTTGATGATGCCCGGCGCCCACCAGTAGACGACGAGGTCGCCGGTGTCCTGGTCAACGCCGGCGATATTCTGCCCACCCCAGCTCTTGAAGTACCCGTCGATCGAGTTGATCACGACCTTCGGCCCGCCGATCTCCGTGGTCAGGTCGTCCTGGCGCCACGCGCCGCCGAACTGCGGCAGCCACCACGTCGCCACCACCGACCCGTCGAGCGTCGTCCCGACGAGGTTGATCGCGTTCCAGCCGGTGACCCAGGCGGTGACGCGCCCGGCCATCTGCGGCGCCCCGGTGATGTTCGTGAGGTTGGCGGTGCGCCAATGCCCGTCGGAGAGCCCCGGCGCGTACCACAGCGAGTGCAGGTCGCCGCTCGCGTCGAGCCCGGCAACGTTCAGCCCGCCCCACGGCGTCGTGTAGCTGGTCAATACGCCGGTCAGCGCTGGCATCGTCAAACTGTTGGCGGCCAGGTCCACCTGCGCGATGTTGCGCGAGCCCCAGCGGTAGTACCCGCGGTTGTCGATCTGCCCGGTCTGGTAGAACAGCACGAACTCGCCCGAGTCGTTGAGCCCGCCGAGGTACATCTTCCCGCTCAGCGGGTCGCGGAACGAGGTCATCGCGCCGTTGATGTGCTCGGAGCTGCCGGACTCGGCCGAGATGTTGCGCACGTCCCAGTCGCCGTCGGTGCGGTCGGAATTGCGGTAGAGCAGGACGCCGTTGCTCGTGGGGACGGCGCCGTAGGTGAGCCCGTTCTTCTGGTCGATGAAGGTCTCGATGGTCGGGCCGTCGGGTTTCTGGGCCTCGAGCGCGAGGGCCGAGACGACCCACTCGCCGCTGTCCGGGTCGAACTGGAAGACGGTCTGCGACCCGTCGGAGTTGGGCAGTGCGGCGGAGGCGGCGCCGGTGTTGATCGCGTCGGCGCTGATCAGCGTGCCCGGCACGGCGTCGAGCAGGTTCCCCACCGTCCCGATCACCGTCGCCTGGTTGACGTACACGAGCGCGTCGACCGGCGGCGGGTCCGTGCTCAGCGGGTCGTATGCGTCTGTCACAGGCGTGTCGGTGAACACCGACCCGAAGTCGACGATGTCGAGCGTCATGATCTGCTCGACCACCTCCCACCCGCCGACCACGTGCCCGAACACCGTGAAGTTCTGCGGGTCGAGGGTCGCCGAGTTGTCGTCGAGGTTCCAGTAGAACTGGCTGGTCGCCGAGTCCGGACCGCTCCTCGCCATCGCCATGCTCCGCGCGATGTTGGGCAGGCTCGGTTCATCGTCGATGGGCGGGTCGGTGGGCACGGCGTTGTCAACCGGGTCGGTCATCCCATCCCAGTAGTACCCGCCGCCCTGCAACACGAAGCCCGGCACGGCTCGGTGCAGCACGCTGTCGTCGTAGTCCCCGTCGGTCACGTAGTTCAGAAAGTTCGTCACGGTCGTCGGCGCGACCGTGTCGTACATCTCCATCACGATGTTCCCGTACGTCGTCTCGAACATCACCAACGTGTTGTTCGGGTCGCTCGACAGCAGCACCCGCGGCTCGAGGGTCTCGAACGACGACGGCATCTCGGTCACGGTCCGGCTCATCTGGTGCTCCTCGGGTGTTCGGGCCCTGAGCGGCGGATACCCCCCGCCCCGCCGCGGCGCCCCGTCATCCTAGCTTCTCACGAGATCCGCCTCTGTCAACCCGGGAAGCCCCCCGGGTCGCCCCCGGCGTCGGGCTGGGCGGGTCCGGGGGAAGGAGCGGGGCCGCCCATCGGGCGACCCCGTCGCGGAAGAGCGTGTGGTGCGGGCAACAACCAAAGCGTCCGCCGGTGCCCCCTCTCGGGTCAGGGCCTCGTCTTGCCCCCGTACAGGGGCTCTTCGCCGCCGTAGTCCACGCCGAGCAGCCCGCCGCGGGTCCAGCGGTAGTACCCCGTGACGATCTCAGAACCGTAGAGCCCGTTCCGGAGCGGCGGTTCCCAAGTCTTGTTCGGTTTGTAGCGGTACCGGCAGGGCCCGGCGCTGTTCCCTCCCTTCGTGGTCGGGATCCAGCCCTCGTTTGCCTCGGAACTCTGGCGGCGCCCGGCCGAGCCGTCGAAGAAGTTCATCGTTGCCCTCGCCTCGTCGTAGGCGTGGTAGATCGGGATCTGCCCCGAGTTGTAGTCGTAGAAGCTGAAGAAGTAGACCTTCTGCCCCGGGAACTGCACCTCCGACATGTTCCGCGCGGTTGGCTGGAAGTCGCCGCCGACGCCGAAGAGGTTGTGCCCGCCGCCATACGGGACGAACGTCGGGAAGAAGTCCGGGCTGAATGAGCAGGGGACCGCCTGGTAGCTCGACGCCCACGGCGCCAGCTTGTTCCAGTCGCCGTTGACGCCGGGCTCCTTGTCGTTGAACCCGAGCGGGTACAGCTCGTTGTGGATGTCCTTGGCCCACTCGATCTGCTGCTTGTCGCCCGGGGCGGCCGCGACCTCGGCCGGGAACTGCTTGCCCATGTAGTCGAGCATCACCGCGTGCGAGAAGCGGCGCTGCGGGAGCCGCCCGGTCCACGGCTGGAGGGCGTCTCTGTCCCACCCCATGTTCTTGACGATGATGTGGTGCAGCTGCGCCATCGCGGGCAGCCACAGCTGAGCCGGGTTTGCGTGCGAGTTGTATCCGTTGGCCGCCGCGTCCGCCGGGCGCCAGGTGTACGCCGGCATGTAGTCCGCGAAGTCCGCCATGTAGGTAGCCGCACCGACCCCGAACTGCTTGAGGTTCGAGATGTCCTTGGCCACTCTGGCGCTGGCCCGAGCCGCGCCGAGCGCCGGGAGCAGAATGCCGATCAGCAGGGCGATGATGGCGATGACGACCAGTAGCTCAATGAGCGTGAACGCTCGTTTCATGGGGTACCTCCGCGACAACGGGCGACCGCCACGGGATCGGTCAGTCCCGATCCCTCGGTTGAGAACCGGAATCAGTCTACGAAAAAGCCGGGGCCTGTCCAGCCCCGGCCTCACGATCATTCGCGTCGCCCCGCGCTTACGGGATGCCGATCTTCGACTCCTCGCCCCCGTAATCCACGCCGAGCAGCCCGCCGCGCGTGAAGCGGTAGTAGACCGTCACGGCTTCCTTGGCGTAGACACCCTTGCTGTTGGGCGGCTCATACGTCTTGTCGGGGTTGTACCACTGGATCGGGTTGCCGGTGAAGGTTCCACCCTTCGGCTGGGGGATCCAGCCGCGGTTCGCGTCGCTCGAGAGCCTGCGCGAGGCCGACCCATCGAAGAAGGTCATCGTCGAACGCGCTTGGGGGTAGGCGTAGAAGATGGGCAGGTTGCCGTCGCTGTTGTAGTCGTAGTAGCTGAAGAAGTAGACCTTCTGCCCCGGGTAGAGCACTTCCGACATCTTGCGCGGGCCGGGCCTCATGCCCCTGGGCACGTAGAACAGGTTGTGCTGTTCCGTAGACGGGTAGAACGTCGGCATGAAGTCGGGGCTGAACGAGCAGGGCACCGCCTGGTAGCTCGACGCGAACGGCACCAGCTTGTCCCAATCCCCGTTGCCGCCGCTCTTCGGGGTCGGCTCGACCTCCATGTGCAGGTCCTGCTGCCAGCGGATCTGCTGCTTGTCGCCCGGGGCGGCGGCGATCTTGGTCGGGAACTGCTTGCCCAGGTAGTCGAGCATCACCGCGTGCGTGTAGCGGCGCTGCGGCAGCCGGTTGGTCCACTGCTGGATCGCGTTGTCGTCCCACCCCATGTTGTCGAGGATGATATCCCGGAGTTGGTACATCGTTGCCTCGACGTCGTCGCTCACGCTGGGGTGCCCGCGAGCCCTCGCCATAGCGGCGGTCCATGAGTACGCCGGCATGGTGTCGGAAAAGTCGGCCATGTACGTGGCGGCGCCGGCCGAGTACTGCTTGAGGTTCGCCAGGTCCTTGGCGACCCAGGCGCTGCGGCGCGCCGAGGACAACGCCGGCAGCAGGATGCCGATCAGCAACGCGATGATCGCAATAACGACCAGCAACTCGATGAGTGTGAATCCACGACGAATGTTCATTCCAGTTCCTCCGCGACGATGCGGTTGATGCTCAGAGAGCTCTCCGAATGTCGAGTATACCGGGCGGGGCGGGGGGGTGAAGCGATCGGCGGGTCCGCTGTGTTCCGCCGCCGCGAGAATGTTCGGGAAACGATTGGGCTGCGTGCCGCCTCCCCGGCGGCCTTCAGTGCAAAACGCGCGCTGTCCTTCCGTGCGCATGGAACCTCTCCTTGGATCGGTCGGCTTCCGCGCAAACCAACCGGAATGGGGCTTGCCCCCGTTGCTCTTCGTCTAAAGGTAACAATCGGTTCGGCTGTTTTCTTCCGGATGGGCAAGCCGGACGGGTTGATCAGGAAAATTCCCTAGCCTCGGGCCGATCCGACCAGCCGGCGGCACGCCTCGGCGTCCACCGGGCCGCTCCAGACGCCGCCCGCCTTGATCGACGACCCCACGATCACCGCGTCGGCGACGCCCAGAATCTCCCCCACCGTCTCCGGCGTCACCCCCGACCCCACCGCCACCGGCAGACGCGTCGCCGCACGCACCGCACGCAGATCGCCCAGATCGGCCCCCCGCCCCGTCGCGCGCCCGGTCACGATCACACCGTCGGCACCGAAGAACTCGGCGGCCTCGGCGTGCTCGCCGATCGGCACGTCCGCCGTCACCGCGTGGGCGGCGTGCTTCTTCTGGATGTCGGCGAGCACGGCGATGTGGTCGGCCCCCAGCCGCCGACGTTCGCGCAGCAGCTGCCCCGCCACGCCGCGGGCGACCAGCCCCTCGTCGGCCACCTCGGCGAAGACGAAGTTCTCGCACCGGATGAACGCCGCCCCGATCGCCAGCGCGACCGCCAACGCCTCGAGATGCCCGCCGGCCAGCACCTGCACGCCGAGCCGCTTGCTCGTCGCCGCTCGCACCGCCAGCCCGACCGCCGTCATCGCGGCCGTGATCTCCGCCCCGTGCCCGCCCCACACGTACGGGCGGTCGTGCATGTTCTCGATCATCACCGCGTCAAACCCGGTCTCGTCGAGGATCCGCGCCTCAGCAGCCGCGCCGTCGGCGAGCTCGGCGATCGTCGATTCCGCGAACGGCGTCCCCGGCAGCGCCCCCACGTGCACCATGCCGACCAGCGCCTTGTCGCGACCGAAGATATCCGTTGGTGTGCGCATCGCTGTCCCTTTCCTGCCGAGCCCCTCGCGCAAGCGAGGGGAGTCCGCCTGTCGCCGCGCGGGCGGGTCAGCTCCCCCGGCTTGCGCCGGAGGCTCGGTTCAGAGCATCCAGGCACAGGATCTCGAAGACGACGTGCCCCGCCAGCAACGCCGTGTTCTGGTTCACGTCGCGGTCGGGCAGCACCTCGACCACGTCAGCTCCAACGATGTTCACACCCTCCAGCGAGCGGAGCACGCGGAAGGCATCGGCGGGGGGGGA
>Ga0210086_1000606_pt1 | contig 20290 bp, 20 predicted proteins | sample China_Galinas_PW_3_FD_184867 | JGI IMG/M metagenome (GOLD analysis project Ga0210086, IMG submission 184867) | Wetland microbial communities from San Francisco Bay, California, USA, that impact long-term carbon sequestration - China_Galinas_PWB_D2... | ecosystem: Environmental > Aquatic > Marine...
ATCGCATTTTATTGCCGTGTTCGGTGTTACTGGGCGGCAGCCTGGTGGTGACCGCCGATACCGTCGCCCGCACCGCCCTGGCACCGCAGCAACTCCCGGTGGGCATCATTACCGCCCTGCTGGGCGTACCCATGTTCCTATATCTGCTCAACCGACGTACGCGGTAATGGAATTGCTCGTCGCCAAAGATCTCGCGGTCGCCATCGCCGGAAAACAGGTCTGCCGGGATTTGGATCTACATATCCGCCGCGGTCAACGCTGGGCCGTGTTGGGACCAAACGGTAGCGGCAAAACCACCCTGCTCCATACATTGGCGGGTTTCCGTCCCGCGCAAGGAGGGGAAATCACGCTCGAGGGCAGGCACTTGGACACATGGCAACCGCGCCAACGGGCGAGGCTGTTAGGGATGCTGTTGCAGCACTATGATGATCCCTTTCCGAGTACGGTACTGGAAACTGCCCTCATCGGCCGTCACCCTCATCTCCAGCGCTGGGAATGGGAAGACAGCGATGATGTGGCGCAAGCACGGAGGGCGCTGGAGTTAATGGACCTGGCGGGATTCGAAAACCGCACCATTGCAACCCTGTCGGGAGGGGAGAGACGGCGCCTGGCTATCGCCACCTTGCTTACGCAAAATCCACAGCTGTTGCTGCTGGATGAACCGACCAACCACCTGGATCTTTTTCATCAACTGCGCGCCTTGGACTTGTTTACCCAGCTCGCTTCTCAAGAAGCCCGGGCGCTCATCATGGTATTGCATGACATCACCAGTGCGGTCCGCTATTGCGATCACACCTTGATGCTGTTCGGTGAAGGAGAGACTCTGGCCGGCGCGGTAACCGACATCGTTACCGAAGAAAACCTAGCCAGGCTTTACGGGCACCCTATCCGTCGCCTCAGCGGTCCGGACGGAGAGGTCTGGACACCGGCATTCGGCGCTGCCTAGCACGGTTTATTGGAAGGTATCCTTGTTGGCGGCCTTGGACGCCGCCTCTTGCTTGGACACGATTCCGCGCTTCAGCAAGTCGAGAAGGCATTGATCAAGGGTCTGCATTCCGATATTTTGGCCGGTTTGAATCGCGGAGTACATCTGCGGCACCTTGGCTTCACGAATCAAATTACGGATGGCCGGGGTTCCGATCATAATCTCGTGGGCGGCGACACGACCGCCGCCGGTCTTTTTCAGCAGGGTCTGGGAAATCACCGCGCGCAATGACTCCGATAACATGGAGCGCACCATTTCCTTCTCGGCGGCGGGAAACACGTCGATGATACGGTCGATGGTCTTGGCGGCGGAGCTGGTATGCAAGGTCCCGAACACCAAGTGACCGGTCTCAGCCGCGGTGAGCGCCAAGCGGATGGTCTCCGGATCACGCATTTCGCCCACCAGGATGATGTCCGGGTCTTCACGCAGAGCGGAGCGCAGGGACTCATTAAAGCCCAGCGTATCACGATGCACTTCACGCTGGTTCACCAGACACTTCTTGCTGGTGTGCACAAACTCGATAGGATCCTCAATGGTGAGAATGTGACCGAACTCGGTGTTGTTCTTATAATCGATCATCGCCGCCAAGGTGGTCGACTTGCCGGAACCGGTCGGCCCCGTCACTAGCACCAGACCGCGGGGGTTATCGGCGATATTCTTAAACGACATGGGTGCGCCCAGCTCTTCCAGGGATAATATATTGGAAGGAATGGTACGGAATACTCCGCCCACACCGCGGTTATGATTAAAGACGTTAACACGAAAGCGCGCCAAGCCCGGTATCTCGAAGGAAAAATCCGTCTCGAGAAACTCCTCGAAATCCTTGCGCTGCTTATCGTTCATGATGTCATATATCATGGAGTGCACCGCCTTGTTGTCCAGGGGCGGAACGTTTACCCGGCGCACGTCGCCGTCAATGCGAATCATGGGCGGCAGTCCCGCCGATAAATGTAGGTCGGAGGCGGCATTCTTTACGCTAAACGCGAGTAATTCGGCTATGTCCATTAGCTGTCTCTCTCACTGTGGTTACTCAGCACATGGCTGATAATGAAATACATCTTGCTCCATTAACGGCAAGAGCCTCGAGTTCTTGATACCATATGGGTAAGGATTTGTATCCGCCGGTCAAACCATACGGCGCCGATGCCAAAACATCATGAGCCCTATCAGTACAAACGACAATATTGAAGTAGAGACTATTAATAACCGTCTCGCTGCGATCCGCGCGCGGATTGCAGCTGCAGAACGAGAATACGGGAGACAGCCCGGATCGGTCATGCTACTGGCTGTCAGCAAAGCTCAACCCGCCGACGCGATCCGGGCCGTTTATGCTGCCGGGCAACGCGACTTTGGTGAAAGTTATCTGCAAGAAGCCTTGAGTAAACAGACCGCATTGGGCAACTTCGCGATTACCTGGCATTTCATCGGCGCCCTGCAATCCAATAAGACCCGCCAGGTCGCTCAACATTTTAGCTGGGTACACAGCGTCGACCGCCTAAAGATCGCCGTGCGTCTAAATGAGCAACGGCAGGAGGATCTGCCTCCTCTAAATATATGCCTACAGGTCAACATCGGCGCCGAACGACAAAAAGCGGGGATTGCGCCCTCTGATCTGCATTTGCTCGCCACTCAGTTACGACCCTTATCCAGACTGCGCCTACGCGGACTGATGGCCCTGCCGCCGGCCAGTAACGATGTCGGCGCACAACGCGGCTACTTCCGGCAATTGAAACTCGCCTTTGAACAATTGCGAAATGACGGACATCCACTCGATACCCTATCCATGGGTATGTCCACCGATCTTGAGGCCGCGGTCGCCGAGGGTACCACCCTGGTGCGCATCGGCACCGCTCTATTCGGTGAACGACCGCCCAAGCACTGAGGGAAATGCGTCAAGCGCAGTTATGAATTATGGTAATCTTCGTTACAAATTAGTGAACTACTCGTATCTAGAGATAGACCTTTTATGAAAGATATCAATATAGCCTTTATCGGCGGCGGGAACATGGCTCGTAGCCTCATTGGCGGCCTGCTTGACGACGGCATGCCGGCTGAGCGTATTTGGGTGGCCGACCCCAATGAATCCGTCCTACGTCGTCTCAGCGATCGCTTCGCGATCCATATCACCACCGACAATAACGAGGCAATATTCAACGCCCAAGTAATGATCCTGGCAATCAAACCACAACTCGCCAAGCCTGTTGTCCGGGAGTTGGCGCCGGCGATACAGAAAAGTCGACCGCTGGTAATCTCCATCGCAGCCGGAATTCGCGAGGCCGACCTGCGTTCGTGGCTGAGTGAAGACGCCGCCATCGTGCGCACCATGCCCAACACGCCGGCCCTGGTACGCAGCGGCGCCACCGCCTTATTCGCCAACAGCGCGGTCAGTAAAGAACAAAGGAATCTGGCAGAATCCATCCTTCGCGCGGTCGGCATGACTCTGTGGGTGGATGATGAAAGCCTAATGGACGCGGTGACAGCGCTGTCCGGCAGCGGACCGGCTTACTTTTTCTTAATCATGGAAGCATTGGAAAATGCCGGCGAGCATCTGGGCCTCCCTCGTGAAACGGCGCGCCTGCTCACACTGCAAACCGCCTTCGGCGCTGCCAAAATGGCCCTGGAGAGTAACGAGGACCTTGCCGAATTGCGGCAAAGAGTCACCTCCCCCGGCGGCACCACCGAACGAGCCATCAACGTCTTGCAACAACATAAGTTAGAAGCAGTATTCGATGAAGCGCTCAGAGCCGCGCATCAGCGCTCGGTGGAGTTGGCGGAACTCTTTGGGGGAAATAACTAAAATGGACAACCAATACGTCGCCGCTTCCACCATTTTTCTCATTCAAACCCTGTTTGGCCTTTATATTCTCATTGTGATGCTGCGACTGATGTTGCAGTGGGTGCGCGCGGATTTTTATAACCCCGTGTCGCAATTTATCGTAAAAGTCACCAATCCACCCCTCAAACCCTTACGCCGCATTATCCCGGGATGGGGAGGCATAGACTTCGCGTCAGTGCTATTGCTGTTAGCATTGCAGATGCTGGAACTGTTTCTCGTCAATATGGCAGTGGGGCGCGCCTCCGGCATTGCAGGCCTGTTCATCGGCTCTATCGCCGAACTCTTGGAGTTATTAATCAATGTTTTCATCGGCGCCATCCTAATTCTAGTCATCCTTAGCTGGGTGGCGCCCAGCAGCTATAACCCCTTAATCGGCCTGGTGCATAAAATTGCAGAACCCCTGCTGGCACCGGCACGCCGGATCCTGCCTGCTTTATCCGGAATTGATTTTTCACCATTAGTGGCCTTAATCGTGCTGCAATTGCTGAAAATTCTCCTGGTGGCGCCCATAGCCAATTTCGGATATCACCTGGGCTGACATATGAGCGCCTTGTGGTATCGCTGGGAAGGCCCCGACCTGATACTCCACCTGCGCATCCAGCCCCGCGCGGCACATGACGAGATCGCCGGACCACTGGGCAACACCTTGAAAATCCGGCTCACCGCCCCCCCTGTGGACGGCAAGGCCAACGAGCAGTTGCGCAAGTTCCTCGGTAAACAGTGCGGGGTAGCAAAATCCCAAGTTACTGTATTGTCAGGGGATACAAGCCGGGATAAACGCGTCAGGATTGCCTCCCCGCGCATCCTTCCTGCCGGGGTCACCCCCGGCCCCACCTTCGGAAGCTAAAAACTAAGGAATATCTCCGCCCCCGCTAGTGCAAACTAGATCACAGCCTCCGCAACCATCCATAGCTATGCTGCTTTCCGAATCAAGGGAATAAGGTTTGCAGCCGTTATTAATTAGTCTCCTAATATATTTGAGCTTCCGCTAAAGCAACCATGAAAACGACCGATAATTCATTAGGGATTCAAAATCCATGGTGTAGTCTTGGAGAAGGCATCGATGCTCGCACGGGCTGATAACAAAGCGAACAATCAGGATCGCTTTAAGGAACAAATGCGCGCCTATGACCGCTGGAAGGTGGATATAGCGCACGCTGTCAATGAATATAGGCAGTGGCTGGAAGACCATCGAATGGGGACGCCGGAGGTAGAACTTCGCCTCCATGAGACCCTCGAAGGTCTGCGGAGCGACCAATTGGTCATCGCATTTGTCGCGGAATTCTCCCGCGGTAAAACCGAATTGATCAACGCCATCTTTTTCTCGGACTATCAACGCCGGCTGTTACCCTCGGAAGCCGGGCGCACCACCATGTGCCCTACCGAACTGTTTTATGATCAGCAAAACGATGAAGCGTATATCCGTTTATTACCCATCGAAACCCGCATGGAAGATCTCAGCATCACCGAGCTGAAAAACAACCCGGAACGATGGACTACTATCCCATTAGATATCAATTCACCAGATCAAATGGCTGAAGCCTTGCGTGAAGTTGTAAAGGTAAAGCAGGTAACCATTGATTCCGCCAAATTGCTTGGTTTATATGGCGATGAGATGCATAACCATCACAAGGACGATGAAGAACCGCTTACTCACATAGATATTCCGATGTGGCGTCACGCATTGATCAGCTTCCCGCATCCCTTACTGCAGCAGGGACTCGTTATCCTTGATACCCCGGGCCTCAACGCCCTCGGTAGCGAGCCGGAACTTACCTTGAGTATGCTCCCCAACGCCCATGCCGTGCTGTTCATCTTGGCGGCTGATACCGGCGTTACCCGCAGCGACATGGATATGTGGCAATTTCACATCAAGACCTACCGTAAAAACGGGCACAAAGGACTGGTTGCGGCACTGAACAAAATCGATACCCTTTGGGATGAAATGAAGAGTCCCGAGGACGTAGAGAAGTCGGTACGCAGTCAGTGTGCGGAAACTGCGAAGCAACTTGGCATTGAGCCTGGCAGCGTATTCCCGGTATCCGCCCAAAAGGCCCTGGTCGGGAAAATTCGCAATGACCAAACTTTATTGGCGCGCAGTCGTATTCTTGAGTTGGAGGACTATTTAGCCGATAATATCCTCCCGGCCAAGCAGGTCATTGTGCGCGACACTGTGGTCGCGATCATTGACCATCTATTGAATGCCACCCGGCAAATGGTGACGCAGCGCTTTGACAGTGCTCATAAGCAATTGGACGATCTGCGTTCCTTGAGCGGCCGCAATTCGGACGTCATCACCAACCTGATGCGCAAAACCCGGGAGCGCCAGGCCACCTATAATAAAAATATGGAAAGTTTCCAAGCCAGTCGCCGTATCCTTACGCAGCAGTCAAAATCGATGATTGATGCTATAAGCATGCGGGCAGTCGATGAGTTGGTGGCAAAGACACGTAAGGACATGGAAGGCAGCTGGACTACTGCGGGCATGAAAAAGGGCATGAAGACCTTCTTCGACGGTGCTCGCGATGCCATGCAACATGTCGCCGCTCAATCCGAACAAACCCATAATGCCGTACAAGCGATCTATCGGAAATTCAACGAAGAACTTGGACTACCCGTAGGAGATTCAAAACCCTTCTCATTGCAAAAATTCCGCATGGAACTGGAGCGTCTTTACGAAGAAGCGGAGACCTTCCGCAACAGCCCCATCACCACCATGACCGAGCAACACTTCGTGGTAAAAAAGTTCTTCATCTCCCTGGTGAGTCATGTCCGCCATTTATTCTCCAAAGCTAATAAGGAAGCGGACGCATGGTTTAAAGGGATATTGATCCCTTTGGTTAAGCAGGTGAGTGAAAACAAGCAATTGCTCGACCAACACCTCGAAACCCTATGCAAAATTAACGAATCCCGGGATTCCCTGGATACCAAAATTCGTGAATTGGAGAAACGCTGCGGATTATTGGAGCGAGAAGAAGAAACCTTGCGCAATATCCACGAACGCCTGCATGCGCCTATCCCAGCAGAGGCATCTACCTCTCCGGATGGGGCTACTGTAATGTCCCGTGCCGCCAGCTGATCAAGTGCCCAGTCCTGCTTTGACGCTTTCCGTTACAGCGACCGTCAAAAACGACGCTCTGATCAGCGCTGGTAGACAACATTAATAGTCGTAGTCGTAAGTCAAGGTAAGCGGCGCATGATCTGAGAACCGTTGTTCTTTGTAAATGGCCGCCGATTTCACTGCCTCTTTCAGGCGGGAACTGACAATGTGATAATCGATACGCCATCCCACATTCTTCTCCCAAGCGCGACCGCGATTTGACCACCAGGTAAATTGGTCCGCTTCCGGGTTGATTGCGCGAAAGGCGTCCACCCATCCCACGCTATCCAACACGATATCCATCCATGCTCGTTCTTCTGGGAGAAATCCGGAATTCTTCTGATTACCACGCCAATTTTTCAAATCGATGGGCTTATGCGCGATATTCCAATCACCGCAGATTATATAGTCACGGCGGTCATTATGGAGCTTCTTCAATACCGGTAAGAAACGCCCCATAAAATCGAATTTAACGGCCTGCCGCTCAAGACTGCTGGAGCCTGAGGGTAAATACAGGGAAATTACACTGAGGTCGCCAAAATCCACTTGCAGAAAACGCCCTTCCGCATCAAAGTCCGGCCAGCCTAAACCGATTTTTACACGCTCTGGCTCTTTCTTGGAATAAATGGCGACGCCGCTGTAGCCCTTTTTCTCAGCATCGTGAAAAAAGCCGTAATACCCACGCGGCCTTTGTATGTCGGGTGATAATTGATGCTCCTGGGCCTTGGTCTCCTGGAGGCACACCACATCAGGCCGCTGTTTGAGCATCCAATCAATAAATCCTTTGCTGGTAGCGGAACGAATGCCGTTGGCATTCAAGGTCATAATCTTCATGGCATCTGGTCAAAAGTTAAATCAAAGCTGAGTTTATCAAAACTAGACGCTTTTGGCGTTTTCACTAAGATATGAAACCGCTACAATACCGACATGCACGATTACCAACGAGAGTTCATTGAGTTCGCCATCCGAAACCAGGTCTTGCGTTTCGGTGAGTTCACGCTCAAATCGGGACGTGCCAGCCCTTATTTTTTCAATAGCGGCTTATTCAATAGCGGCGCCAGCATCGCTCGCCTAGGACGCTACTATGCCGAGACTGTTACGCGGTCCGCATTGGACTTCGACATCCTGTTTGGACCTGCCTACAAAGGAATACCTTTGGCGGTAACGACCGCAGTAGCCATCGCCGATCATCACGGCCGCGACATTCCCTATGCCTTCAATCGCAAAGAGGCCAAAAATCATGGGGAGGGCGGCATTGTCGTAGGCGCGGTACTGCAGGGCAAGGTATTAATCATCGACGACGTCATCTCGGCAGGCACTTCGGTCTCCGAATCAATTCAATTGATTCGCGCCGTCGGCGCTGTGCCGGCGGGCGTGGTGGTTGCCCTTGACCGTCAAGAACGCAGCCACGGCTCCCTCTCCGCCATTCAAGAGGTTGAACAGCAACATGGCATTCCAGTGCTGAGTATCATCAACCTAGATCAGATTATAAATTGTCTTACTGGGATGAACGATATGAATGACGCTCTGCTGCGCATCCAAAGCTACCGTGGGCAGTATGGAGTTTAAAGGGAGGTCTTAGTGCATGATTAAGCTTATGCCTACCAATACGGTAATCACCTCGTAGGCTCTCTTGATCCAGCGATTACCTTTAACAATGGCCAGATGCGCGCCGATATAGCCACCCAGCACTGAACCCAAGAGCAATGCCGGCAACCAGCTCCAGCGAATATTTCCCAGATAGCCCAGAGTCAAGGCTCCACTGCCATTCCAGAATACCCCGACCAGCACCAGGGTGTAGGCGACCGCGCGCCGATAGTCGAGGCCAAACCACAATATCAACCAAATCGTTACAAACAGTCCCGTACCGGACGTCAGAGAACCGTTCAAAACTCCTATAATGAATAATCCACCGCCACCCACCAGAAAACCCGAGCGGTTGCGATGGCGTGCTAAGTACACCAGACCCAAGGCGGGGCGCCGCCAGGAAAAGATTCCCAAGCTGATCGTCAGCACGCCAAGGGCGATGCGGGCCACTTGATCAGGCACGCGCAAGATGAGGCTCGCCCCCAACACCACGCCCGGAATGCCTGAGGCCAGGATGAAAAGGGCAAACGGTAGCTCCAGGGCTCGCTCTCTTAAGTGTCTGGCACTGGCGCCGATACCTAATGCGACACTTGCCACTTTATGGGTCGCCAGGGCGATACTGAAAGGCAGCCCCAGGAAAATCAACGCCGGCAGCTGAATCAAACCCGCCCCACCCCCGGCGAAGGCTGAAAACAGATTCGCTACCAGGGAAACGAGAAAGAGGATAAGTTGATTGGTCGGCTCCAAGATCAGGCGCACCTAATATAATATGCTAGATGAGATATAGAGTCTTACCTGTGGCAAACGACGCAATGCATTATCATAGGAGTTACGATCACTGTGAATAGTCGTTTCTTCATTCTGCCGATTCTTATTTCGGCCTATGTAGCCTTATCATGCCTATCCTTCCCTGCACATGCCAACACCTTTCGGTGGGTGGATGATAAAGGTCAAGTCCATTATGGAGATCACATCCCCCCCAAGGAGGTGGATCGGGCGTATTCAGTGATCAACAAGGAAGGCGTCACCATCAATAGCGTGGAAAAAGCCAAGACTAAGGAACAACTCGCCGAAGAGCGACGCCTTAAACAACAGCAGGCGGAACAGCGTAATTACGACCACATCCTTCTCGACACTTATGGCAAGGTCAGCGATCTGGAGGAAACGCGTGATCGCTTCATCGCCGCGATAGAAGGGCTGATCAAGGTCTCACAACACAAGCTGGCGAACATCAATAACGAGATCGATAAACTCCATAAAGCCGCCGCCAACTTTGAGAGGGACGGCAAGGTAATGCCCGACGTAATGCGTAAGGACATTTCCAATCTACAAAGTCAAATCGATCAGGAAAACGATTTTATTCGCGCTCAACGCAAACAACAAAACGATATAAGAGCGAAATTCGCCGCCGACATTAAACGATTTCAAGAACTAAAGGGGCGCAACAAGGCACAAAATGATCGAGAGGACAATTCAACCGTGAATCAGGGTACCCACACCCTCATCGGTGAATAATTCCAATAGCACTGCGTGCTCTACGCGCCCGTCGATAATGTGTGCGGCTTTGACACCGACTTGTACCGCGTCCAGGGCACAACGAATTTTAGGCAACATGCCGCCATAAATCGTACCGTCGGCGATCAAGGCATCCACCTCCCGCGCGGTGAGGCCGGACAACACCTTGTTGTTTTTGTCTAAAACGCCAGCCGCATTAGTCAGCAGCATCAGTTTCTCCGCCCGCAGCACCTCCGCCATTTTACCGGCGACCAGATCGGCATTGATGTTGTAAGAGCTGCCATCATCACCCACTCCGATAGGCGCGATCACGGGGATAAAATTGCCGTGCACCAGCATGTCGACCACGCCGGGATCAATGCTGGCCACTTCCCCCACATGACCGATATCAATGATCTCGGGAGCCTTAAGCTCCGGCGCATTACGCCTCAAAGTGAGCTTACGGGCGCGAATCAGATCGCCATCCTTGCCGGTAAGACCTACCGCTCTACCACCGTGCCGGTTAATGAGGTTGACGATCTCCTTGTTCACCAGACCGCCGAGCACCATCTCAACCACATCCATGGTCTCACTGTCCGTTACCCGCATACCCTCCACAAATTCGGTTTGCTTGCCGATCTTGGCCAGAAGTTGGCCGATCTGCGGCCCACCGCCATGCACGATCACGGGATTAATACCCACCAATTTCATCAATACCACATCCCGGGCAAAACCACTCTTTAACGTTTCGTCGACCATGGCGTTGCCGCCATATTTAATAACGACGGTCTTACCGGTAAACCGCTGGATATACGGTAAGGCCTCGGTCAAAACCCGGGCGACATTCATTGCGGAACTGGCGGTGAGTGTCATAACTTATACCCTTTAGTTGCTGGTATCAGACCCATCTAAAACGGCAACGCCACTTTGGGATCCACCTTGCGCATCAGCACGCGGAACTCATTTTTAATGCGCTTGAGTGCGGTATCCGTATTGGCCTCAAAGCGCAATATCAAAGACGGCATCGTATTGGAAGCCCGCACCAGACCCCAACCGTCCTCGAAATCGGCACGTAAGCCGTCAATAGTCGTCAACACCGCCCCCTTAATATTGGCCGTTTCGAGCAAGCGCGCCATAAAGACACTCTGCTGACCTTCGATCAGATCAATTCGCAATTCCGGCGTACTCACCGCATCGGGCAAAGACTGAAACACCGCGGCGACACTGCGCCGCTCCGCTGCAAGAATCTCCAGCAGGCGCGCGGCCGTATACATCCCATCGTCGAAACCAAACCAGCGCTCTTTAAAGAAGATATGACCGCTCATCTCACCGGCCAGCAGTGCCCCGGTCTCCCTCATCTTACGCTTGATCAGGGAATGACCGGTCTTCCACATCAACGGTTGACCACCATGCTTAGTGATGAACTGGGCAAGATGACGACTACACTTGACGTCAAAAATGATGGTCGCACCGGGATTACGATCCAATACATCCTTTGCATACAGCATCATCTGACGATCCGGCCAAATTACCTTGCCGCCCCCATCCACCAAGGCAAGCCGATCACCGTCGCCGTCGAAGGCCAAGCCGAGGTCGGCTTTATATTTGGAGACTGCGGCAACTAAATCCTGCAAATTTTCCAACTGACTGGGATCGGGATGATGGTTCGGAAAATGGCCGTCCACCTCGCAATACAGCTCAATCACTTCGCACCCCAAGGTGCGCAACAATAGTGGCGCCACGGCACCCGCAACACCGTTGCCGCAATCGATCACTACCTTAAGCGGCCGCGCGAGTCGCACATCACTCACGATGGTCGCAATATAATCGGCAATCACATCCTGTCTGCGCGAGCTGCCGGAACCATTCGTAAAATCGCCCGTTTCGATACGGCGGCGCAGAAGCTGAATATCTCTCTCCGCCAAGGTCTCCGCTTTCAAGACCATCTTTAGCCCATTGTAATCGGGGGGATTGTGACTGCCGGTCACCATCACGCCGGAACCAGTATTTAGGTAATGGGTAGCGAAATAAACAAGCGGTGTCGGAACCTGGCCGATATCGATGACGTCCCGCCCCGCGGCACACAGTCCGTTGCTCAAGGCCTCGGAAAACTTTTCACCGGATAAACGCCCATCCCTCCCGATAATTATGGTTTGCTGTCCGCGGGCAAAGGCTTCGCTGCCGATGGCCAGTCCTATGTTATAGACAATCTCTTCCGTGAGTGTCTTGCCGACCACACCACGTATGTCATACGCCCGAAATATGGATGCCGGCACTTTCACTACTACTCCCCCTCCCTGCTCATGTATAGCTGCTTGTTGCTTGGAATTCATCGCCATTTCGCCAGGCATGACGGAAGGCAGATCGATCGCCGCCGTCTCGCCCATACTTATTGCTTCCCGGTGAGAAACCCCGCCGCCCATACTCGCCACGGCATCCAGGATTTCCAGTTTGCTCTGAAAATCGCGAAGGCGAAAGAGATGATCCGATCTACCGGGTTGCCCGGATTTAATGTCGCGCATGACCTCCAGAATAGTGTCGAAATCCGTTTGAAATGCATTGCTCAAGGTACGATGCAGCATGTAGACCAACAACCCCAGCAATAAAAACACGACCGCGAACACTATCCATAAAGCGGCACCCCGCCATGTAAACTTGCTTTGCTCCGCGGCGATAGGCCAATAGGTCACTTGCCAACGCGTTCCAATCACAGGGACGGTGTATCCCGACCCCGAATCCGCCAAGGCGGCTTCACCTCGTTTAGCCAGCATGACGCCTGTATTTTGTCCTCCCCCGAATTGCCGCACCTCTACAAAACCGAAAGATGTAGTGACCCTGTCTAGCACATGTTGTACGAACCCCCCCCCATAACTCACCAGTAACTGACCGACCACGGCCCCGTCATCGGCGCGTACCGGGCGCACGATATCCACATGGGCTGTCTCCATCCCAAAAAAATGAGCCTCAATGGGTGGCGGCTTTCCGCTGGTTTCTCCAGCCTTTATCATCTCCAGATCAGCAAAACCCAGCTTCGGAAATATCCCACCTTCCATACTGTCCACCACCCCCGGAAGAACCAGGCGCACTCGCACCAGTTCGGGAAATTTTTTGGCTAAGCGCGTTTCAGTGTCGGCGATTTGATCGACATTCTTACTCTCGAGCGCATGCACTACCTGCGGATCTAAGGAGATCCATTCCACTTTGGCGATAGATTCTTGGACAAGGCCCACCAGACCATATGCAAGCTCTCCTGCGAGGGTCTTGGCCCGTTCCTGAAAATAGCGATCTACGGTTCTGCCGTTTATGTAATATACGACGCAGGCGGCGACCAACAGGATGGCACCTGCAGCGGCAATACCTGCCATGGCCAACCGAGCCATACTGAGCATCCGAGGGCGCCGCCCCGAATCTGAAACACCAATCTTAGGGAGCTGAACTCCAAAAAACTTCATGACCGCTCGGGTATCCCCTCTTTACCGCTCAGACTCTCGCGACGCGCCGTTTTGGACTATATTCAACCTAACCGCTCAGATGACCGCGCTCTACTGTCGGCCGGAATGACCGAAGCCACCCTCGCCGCGGCGGCTGGTTTGAAATTCGTCGACTAATTCGAAGGCCACCTGGGCGATGGGCACAAAAACCATTTGCGCGATGCGCTCTCCCACTTCCACTACAAAGGGTGTGGAGCCGCGATTCCAGCACGACACAAAGATTTGTCCTTGGTAATCTGAATCGATCAAGCCCACCAAATTACCCAGCACAATACCGTGCTTGTGCCCCAAACCCGAACGCGGCAGCAGCACCGCGGCCAGCGTAGGATCCGCGATATGCACCGCTATCCCGGTGGGAATCAAGCGCGTCTCGGCCGGCAAAATCTCCAGCGGCTCATGCAAGCAGGCCCTGAGGTCTATTCCCGCCGCACCCGTCGTTGCATAATGCGGCAAAGGGAATTCATTCCCTATCCGCTCATCTAAAATTTTAAGTTGTATATTGCGCATGATACCGCTCGGTTATGATCTGGATTAATTGACGTGCTAAACAGGATTTAGATGCTAGCGGCAACTCCATAACACCGCCTCGCCATATCACCGTTAAGGCATTATTATCGCTTTCGAAGCCCTGATCGGGACGCCCCACCCAATTGGCGGCCACCATATCCAGGCCCTTTGCCTCTAATTTGCTTCGGGCATTCTTTTCTAAGTCCTCGGTCTCCGCAGCAAACCCGACGATGTACGGATGGCGCGGCAATGCCGCCACGGCTGCCACGATGTCCGGCGTACGCTCAAGATGCAGGTCGTAACCACCTACACCTTTCTTGATCTTTTGCTTCTCTGGGAGAGGCGGGGTGTAATCCGCCACCGCCGCCGCCGCAACAAATATATGGCAATCGGACGTCAACTTCATTACAGCCGCATGCATCTCCGCGGCACTTTCCACCATCACCCGTCCCACCCGCAACGGACACGGCAGGTTCACCGGCCCGCTGATCAGCGTCACCTCGGCGCCGGCCGCCGCTGCAGCCTGGGCTAGGGCATAACCCATCTTTCCCGAACTGCGATTGCTGAGGAAGCGCACCGGGTCGATGGCCTCACGAGTGGGCCCCGCGGTGATAATAAGCTTCGTGCCCTGCAAGCTGCCGGCTGCAAACATCTCCGCCAGTGCCGTCACGATATCCAACGGCTCCACCATCCTCCCGGGACCGGTCTCTCCGCATGCCTGATCGCCTTGCGCCGGCCCGAGGAAATGCACACCACGTTCTTCCAACAACTGACGATTGGCCTGGGTAGCGGCTTGGCTCCACATCACATGGTTCATGGCCGGTACCAGCGCCAGCGGGGCGCTGCTCGCCAGACACAGGGTGCTCAATAAATCATCGGCCAGTCCATGGGCTAATTTGGCCATAATATTGGCGCTGGCGGGCGCCACTACGATCACATCCGCCCAGCGAGCCAGGGTAATATGGTTCATGGCACTCTCTGCGGCGGCATCCAGCAGATTCACGTGCACCGCATGCCCGGACAAGGCCTGCAAGGTCAGGGGAGTGATAAACCGGGTAGCGGCGGCGGTCATGACCACACGGACCTCGGCCCCTACCTCCCTGAGCCGCCTCACCAATTCCGCACTTTTGTAAGCCGCGATCCCCCCGGTGACTCCCACCACCACCCGCTTGTTGACGAGTCCCGTCATACGCTCCATTCTAGCCTGGTAAAAGTGATAAAAATAACAGATTAGCCGTCAACAGCGCTATGGACTTCGTTGTTACCGCCATCGACATCAGGGAGGGAACCCTATGGCGATCACCGATTGGCCCGCCGCGGAACGCCCGCGCGAAAAATTATTGAACCGTGGCCCAGATACGCTTTCAGATGCGGAACTCCTGGCCATCTTCCTCCGCACCGGGGTAAGCGGTAAGACCGCCGTGGACCTGGCCCGCGATTTACTCAAGGAATACGGCGGATTGCGCGCCCTGCTAGAAGCGGGCCGCCGCGACTTCTGCCGGGGACATGGCCTGGGCAGCGCTAAATACGCCCTGTTACAGGCGGTACTCGAGATGGGACGTCGCCATCTCTACGAAACCCTGCAACGCGGCGAGGTCTTGGGCAGTCCGGCCGATACCCGCCGCTTCCTGCTGGCCCGGCTGCGCGATTATCCCCACGAGGTCTTTGCCTGCCTGTTCCTCGATAACCGCCACCGGGTCATCGAATTCGCCGAGATGTTCCGCGGAACCATCGACGGCACCAGCGTCCACCCCCGAGAGGTGGTCAAGCAGGCCCTGGCGCTCAACGCCGCAGCGGTCATCTTTGCGCATAATCATCCTTCGGGAGTAGCCGAACCCAGCCAGGCCGATCATCGCCTCACCCGACGCCTCCAGGACGCTCTGAGCCTGGTGGATATCCGGGTGCTGGATCATATCGTCATTGGCGACGGCTATACAGTCTCCCTGGCGGAGCGAGGGCAGCTATAGGCCGGGGTGCTCGCCGGCCTTCGACTTGCAAATCAAGGCTATCGCTGGTATAAAGTGCAGCTCTTTGGCTGCCACCCGCTGGGCTGGCGGCTACCGTTTTTTTCAGGAGGTCGAGGATCATGGCCAGAGTGTGCCAAGTGACGGGCAAACGCCCCACTACCGGGAACAATGTGTCCCACGCCAACAATAGGACGCGGCGCCGTTTTTTGCCCAATCTTCATACCCACCGCTTCTGGCTGGAAGGGGAGAAGCGCTGGGTACGTCTGCGCGTAACGTCCAAGGGAATGCGCATCATCGATAAGCGCGGCATCGATGTGGTGGTGGCGGAACTGCGTAGCCGCGGCGAAAAGGTCTAAGGGTTTGTTGAGGAGTCTGCGCCATGCGTGAAAAGATTAGATTGATATCCAGCGCCAATACCGGTCATTTCTATACGACCATCAAGAATAAGCGCAACACCCCGGACAAGATGGAAATAAAAAAATATGATCCGGTGGTCCGCAAGCACGTGGCCTACAAAGAGGCAAAAATTAAGTAAGCCATATCTATCCGGTGTCCACTGTGACAAAAAAACCCGCATTAAGAAGGCGGGTTTTTTTATTGGGGATGCTGAAAACTGCTCAAACTGCCTGCAGTGTGTAACCCTTCAAAGACCGGGAAAAGTCCTGCAATACCTTGATGCCGGTAGCCTCGGCCTGCTTGCACCAATCTTGAAGGTGATGCAGCAAACTATCCGGCGAAGTGGCGTGACTCTGCCACAAGGCCTGTAGGCGCTTCTTATAGTCGTATACCGTGGCCAGGGTTTGGCTGAGATTCAGTGCCGCCTGTACCCGCCCCCGGGCATCCTCGTTCATCACCGCATCACCGCGCACCAAGGGACCCCGGGCTCTGCGCAACAGGCGTCGACAAGATTGATCGGCTCTTTGTAATTCCACGCGCAACACCGGCATCACCACATCCCGTGCGTAATGGGATAAGACATGAAAGCGGTTAACCAGAATGGCGCGCACCGTTTCCATATCCACGGTGTGCTTGCCGGGATTGATCACCGGTTCGGGAGCCACCTTTTTCACCCTGGCCAAACCCAAGCTTTGCAGAGTACGAATATAGAACCAGCCGATGTCAAACTCCCAGGGCTTAGAAGAAAGTTTAGCGGAACTGGGAAAGGCATGGTGGTTATTGTGCAGTTCTTCGCCGCCGATCAGAATGCCCCAGGGCACAACATTGGTCGCTGCATCGGCGCTCTCGTAATTACGGTAACCCCAATAGTGACCGATGCCGTTGATGATCCCGGCAGCGAAAAAGGGAATCCAAATCATCTGCACCGCCCATATGGTGATGCCGATCGGACCAAAGAGCAGCGTATCGATCAAAAACATAACGGCAATCCCATAGCGGCTATGGGGGCTATAGAGATGACGCTCTAACCAGTCGTCAGGCGTACCCTTGCCGTACTGTTCCAGGGTTTGAGAATTAGCCGCCTCTTTACGATAGAGCTCGGCCCCCTCCCAGAGTACCTTGGACAAACCCAGGATCTGTGGGCTGTGGGGATCTTCCTCGGTCTCGCAGCGGGCGTGATGCTTACGGTGGATAGCGGCCCACGCCTTGGTCTCCATGCCGGTGGTCAACCAAAGCCACAGCCGGAAGAAATGACTCACCGCCGGATGAAGGTCCAGGGCACGATGGGCCTGATGACGATGCAGGAAGATGGTGACGCTGGCGATGGTAATATGGGTCAGCCCCAAGGTCACCAGCACATAGCCCCACCAGGGCAGATCGACTATTCCGCTTAACATGGATTCCAATACCCCATTAATAATTTATAGAAATCAAATATTTATTAATATGCGGCCGCCATTATATCATTTATCGGCCCCCTTCCCATAATACTGGAGGGGTTATTACTTATTATAGATGGGGCCGGAGCCGACGCTTATCAAGCTTGTTTAGGTGCGATACTCGGCATTGATGCGTACATAATCATAGGACAAATCGCATGTCCACACTCGGGCGAAGCTCTCGCCACGGCCTAATTCGACCCTGACGGTAATCTCTTCTCTAGCCATCACCGCCCGCCCCTGCTCTTCCTGGTAGGCGGGGGCGCGTCCACCGGCCGCTACGATGCAAACGTCTTCGAGAAAGATATTGACCCGCTCCACCTGCAAATTCGGTATGCCGGCACGCCCCACCGCAGCCAAAATCCGTCCCCAATTGGGATCACTGGCGAAAAAGGCGGTCTTCACCAGCGGCGAGTGGGCGATAGTGTATGCCGCGCGACGGCATTCCTCTTCGTCGGCCCCACCCTGCACCTCGACAGCGATGAATTTACTTGCCCCTTCGCCGTCACGAATGATCGCCTGAGCCAAGCCCACACACACTTCGGTGATCGCTTGCGAAAGCGCGATAAACCCCGGATCCTCCGCGGTGGTGATCTCAGGCAAACCGCTATGACCGCTGGCCATCAGAATACAGGCATCGTTGGTGGAAGTATCACCGTCAACAGTAATGCAATTAAACGAGGCATTCACCGCGGCATCGAGACACTGTTGCAACAAGGGAGAAGAGACATTCGCATCCGTGGCAACAAAAGCCAGCATGGTAGCCATATCGGGTCGGATCATACCGGCGCCCTTGGCGATACCGGTGACGGTGACGGTCTGTCCGGCGATCTCGATCCGGCGCGACAAGCCTTTGGCCACGGTATCTGTGGTCATGATGCCATGAGCAGCGTCGGCCCACCCCTCCGCCGACAAGGCGCGGCACACCGCGGGCAGTGCATTGACAATGGTAGCAACGGGCAAGGGTTCACCGATGACACCGGTGGAAAAAGGTAAGACCTGCTCCGGCTTCACACCGGCACTCGTTGCCAAGGCCTGGCAGCAAGCGAGTGCATCGTTAAGGCCCTGATCACCGGTGCCGGCATTGGCGTTCCCGGTATTGATGAGAAGGTAGCGGGGGGGCTGCTGCTCGAAGTGGCGCTTAGCCAATATCACCGGCGCCGCACAAAAGGCATTCCGCGTGAATACCCCAACGCACGCGGCTCCCTCCCCAATCTCGATTACCACCAGATCACGTCGTCCGGACTTTTTAATGCCGGCGCAAGCCGTGCCCACGCGCACACCAGGCACCGGCAGCAGGGAAGGTAAGGCGGTTAATCCAACGGCCACGGGATTAAAGGAGGACGGTCGTCACTCTAAGCGACCATGACATTGTTTGAATTTCTTTCCGGACCCGCAGGGACAGGGTTCATTACGTCCGACCTTGCGTCCCTCACGGACATAGGGGGTATGAGTCTCTTGATCCTGATCATCCGCCGCGACATCACCGCCGCCGCCCGCCGCCGCCAAAGCCGCCGCCTCGGCATGCTCATAATGCATGGCCACATTGCTGCGCCGCTGCTCTTCTACAGCCTGCACATCTTCTTCCGCCCGCACCCGAACTCGAGTCAGGATGCTGATAACCTCCGTCTTGATCCTATTCAGCAACTGCTCGAACAGCTCAAAGGCTTCGCGCTTGTATTCCTGAATGGGATTCTTCTGGGCGTATCCGCGCAGATGGATACCCTGGCGCAAATAATCCATCGCTGCCAAATGCTCTTTCCACATGGAATCCAAAACCTGCAGCATTACCGCCTTTTCGAAGTGACGCATCACCCCCTCACCCGCCTGAGCTTCTTTTTCCACATAAGCCGATTCCAGGGCTTCCAGAATGCGCTGCCGTAAAACCTCCTCGTGCAGATCGTGATCTTCCTCCAACCAAGAGGACACGGGCAACGGCACCCCTAGCTGTTCGAGAGCCTCTTCCAGGCCGGGAATATCCCATTGCTCATCCAAACTCTGAGGAGGAACATAGACATCAATGATGCCGTTAACCACATCGACACGGATGGTTTTGATGGTATCCGAGATATCATCCGTCGCCATCATCTCATTGCGTTGTTCGTAAATAACTTTACGCTGATCGTTAGCGACGTCATCGTAATCCAGTAATTGCTTGCGAATATCGAAGTTATGGCCCTCGACCTTGCGCTGTGCGTTTTCGATGGCACGGGTCACCCAGGGGTGCTCGATAGCCTCCCCCTCTTCCATGCCCAATTTCTGCATCAAACCTTTAACCCGGTCGGAGGCAAAGATGCGCATGAGATTGTCTTCCAGGGACAGATAGAAGCGCGACGAACCGGGATCACCCTGGCGACCGGAACGACCGCGCAGCTGATTGTCGATACGGCGTGACTCGTGGCGCTCGGTGCCGATGACGTGCAGACCGCCCGAGGCGAGTACTTGATCATGACGTTGCCGCCAATCCTCTTTGGCCGGTTCTACGACA
>Ga0210086_1000607_pt1 | contig 20275 bp, 17 predicted proteins | sample China_Galinas_PW_3_FD_184867 | JGI IMG/M metagenome (GOLD analysis project Ga0210086, IMG submission 184867) | Wetland microbial communities from San Francisco Bay, California, USA, that impact long-term carbon sequestration - China_Galinas_PWB_D2... | ecosystem: Environmental > Aquatic > Marine...
CCGACACCGCCAGCGAAACCGTCCGGGCGATGCTCTCGGCGCTCACGCCGTTGAGGGCCGCCTTTTCGCGATCGACCACGAACGCGAGGCGCTCGGTCTTGGCCTGCACCGTGTCGTCCATGTCCACCACGCCGGGCTCGAGCCTCAGTCGATCCTCGACCACGAACGCCGCCTCGCCGATCTCGTCGTACGGCACGTCGAGATCTCCGCGCACCTCGGCTACCAGCGTCGCGACCACCGGCGGGCCCGGCGGAAGCTCGACGACCTTGATCCGCGCGCCGGTTGCCGCGGCGACCGCGTCGAGCCCGGCGCGCATCCGCAGCCCGATCGCGTGGCTCTGCTGCCTGCGGCGCTTCTTGGGGGCGAAGTTGACGCGGACCTCGGCCATGTTGTCGCCGCGCCGGAAGTAGTACTGACGCACGAGCCCGTTGAAGTCAATCGGGGAGTTCACGCCGACGTAGCTGGTGAAGTCGGTCACCTCGGGCACGGTGCCGAGCAGCGACTCGATCCGGCGGACGGTCGCGTCGGTGCGTTCGAGGGTGGTGCCCTCGTCGTGGTCGATGACGAGCAGCAGCTCGTTCTTGTTGTCGAAGGGGAGCATCTTGAGAGGGACGGCGCGGAACGCCGCCAAGCTCGCGGCTCCGATCATCATCGCCACGATCGCCAGCAGGAACAGCAGCGACGCGCGGCGCGACCCGAGCAGACGCGTCATGATCGGGCGCAACAGCCGGTCGAGCAGCGTGCCGCGGGCCGCATCGATGTCGTCGGTGTGGTCCTCGTGCCCGCCCCCGCCGTGACGCTTGCGCAGCAGGTGGTAGCTCAGCCACGGCGTGATCGTGAACGCCACCAGCATCGACATCAACATCGCCACCGGCACGTTCAGCGCCATCGGCGCCATGTACGGGCCCATCATCCCCGTGATGAACGCCAGCGGCAGGAACGAGACGATCACCGCCAGCGTCGCGACGATCAGCGGCGGGCGGATCTCGGAGACCGCCTCGAGCACGATCTCCGGCGTCGCACGCTTGCGCACGCCGAACATCCGCGCGATGTTCTCCACGTCCACGATCGGGTCGTCCACGATCAGCCCGAGCGAGAGGATCAGTGCGAACAGCGTCACGCGGTTGATCGTGTACCCCGCCAGCATGTTCACCAGCAGCGTCAGCCCGAAGACCACCGGCACCGCCACCGCGACGATGATCCCCTCGCGCAGCCCCAGCCCGATCGTCAGCAGCGCGATCACGATCACGATCGCCACCCCCAGCGCCTCGACCAGCTCGTTGACCTTCTCGTCGGCCGTCTGCCCGCTGTTCCGCGTCACCACCAGCTCGTACCCGTCGGGGACGATCTCCTCGCGCAGCACCTCGGCCCGACGGATCACGCGCTCGGCCACCGTCACCGCGTTCGTCCCCTTCTTCTTCGCGATCGCGATCGTCACCGCGGGTGACGGCGCGTCGCCCGCGAACCCCGCGCCGATCACCGAACCCGAAGCGCCCTCGTCGTGCGGCACCACCCCGCGCGCCGAACCCCACCCGTGGCGCACGAAGCTCGTGACCTCGTCCGGACCGTCGCTGACGTCGGCGACGTCCTCGAGGTGCACCGGTTGCCCGTCCCACACGCCGACCACCGCCCGACGCAGCTCGTCCGCCGTCGCGAACGCGTCACCGATCCCCACCGTCAGCGTCTCGTCCCCGCGGCGCACCACTCCCGCGCTCGCCTCGAAATCCGAGACCGCCAGCACCCGCAGAACGCTCTCCGGCCCGAGCCCGAACGCCTCGAGCCTCCCCGGGTCGAGCCACACGCTCGCGACCCGCGGCTCGCCGCCGAAGACCTCAACCCGCGAGATGTCGCGCTCGCCGCTGAGACGCTGCGCCAGCTCCTCCCCGATCCGGCGCGCCCCGAACGTATCACCGTCGCGGCTCGCCAGCGTGAGCGTGACGATCGGCACGTCGTCGATCTCGCGCGGCTTGACCACCCACCCGGTCACGCCCTCCGGCACGATGTCCAGGTTCTCGTCGAGACGCTTGGTGATCTTCACCAGGCTCCGCTCGCGGTCCTGCCCGACGAAAAAACGCACCGTGATGATCGCGCGGTCGCGCATCGAACGCGAGTAGATGTACTCGACGCCGTCGATCTGGTAGAGCAGGCGCTCGAGCGGCGTCGTCACCAGCTGCTCGACCTGCTCGACCGAGTGTCCGGGGAACCCGACGATCACGTCGGCGAACGGCACGACGATCTGCGGGTCCTCCTCGCGCGGGGTGACGACAAGCGCCGCGATGCCCGCCGCCGCCGCGATCACGACCAGTACGACCGACAGGTTGGAGTGCAGGAAGATGCCGACGATGCCGTTGATCAGCCCGCCGACGCCCTTTTCGCCGCGCGCCCCGCTCACTCCTCGCTCCCGATGAGGACGCGCTCGCCCTCACGCAGCCCGCTGAGCACCTCGACCTGACCGCCGTCGAGGGTGCGTCCCAGGCGCACGGACCGTCGTTCGAGCGTGTCGTCGTCGCGCACGACCTCAACCAGGTTGAGCTGCCCGACGCGCCGCACCGCCGACGCCGGCGCCGCCAGCACCCGCTCCTCCCCCACGGGAACAAAGATCCGCCCGAACATCCCCGGGTACACGCCCGGCGGGCACGGGCCGGTCACCTTCACCAGGAACGACCGGCTCTGCGCCGACGCCTCCGGCACGATCTCCGCCACCTCGGCCTCGCAACGCAGACCGATCGACTCGATCTCCGCCCCCACCTTCTCCCCGACTTCGAGCCCGGCCGACAGCGACTCACGCACGCTCGCCACCAGCTGCATCCGCCCCGGGTCGTACATCGTGAGCAGCGGCTGACCCGGCGTGACCGTGTCGCCCAGCTCGGCAATCCGGTCGATCACGACCCCCGCGAACGGCGCCCGCACCTCCGTGTACCCGAGCACGATCTCGGCCTCCTGCACGGCGCGCTGCGCTCCGTTCAGGTCCGCCTCGGCGGCCCGGAGAACATTCCGTGCGCGGATCACCTCGAGCTCCGAGGCGGCGGCGTGCTCGGCCGAACGCTCCGCACGTGCCAGCTCCTCCCGCGCCTGGTCCATGTTCGCCTGACGCGCGTTCAGCACTGCCCGCGCCTGCTCCAGCCGCTCACGCAGGTCCGTGTCGTCGAGCTGCGCCAGCACCTCGCCCTCTTCGACCCGCTGCCCGGCATCAATGTCGAGGCTCACGACACGGCTGAGGATCCGCCCGGCGATCGTCGTCTGACGCTCGGCCTCGACCGTCCCCACCGCCGGTTCGGTCCGCTCGCGTGTCACCACGATCACCGGTTCGATGATCGCCCCCGCCGGGACCGCCCGCGCCACCCCGACCTGCGCCGCTCCCGTGGTGCTGATCTTCGGCTCGAACACCCCCGCCAGCCACAGCAGCAGCGCCACGACCACGATCAGGAAGCCGAGACTGACACCAACCGATCGCGCGATCTTCCATGCGCGTCCCATCGAGTTCCTCCTCAGCCCGCCGACGCGGGCGCCGCCGCCGGCACGCACGGCCTGAGCCCCACCTTCTTGAAGACCGTCATCGCCGGGCACCAGTTGGTGAGCGCCGACTGGAACAGATTCAGCCCCACGAACGCGGTCAGCAGCAGCCACCACTCGCTGAAGGCAAGCGTAAGCCCGACACTCAACAGAACCATGAACCCCGCCATCATCCGCAATGCACGCTCAACGGTCATCGCAGGTCTCCTTCCGGTCAGTAGCTCGACCGGTCCAGCTTCACCTTCCCGCGGAAGATCCAGTACACGACCGCCGTATAGCTCAGCACGAACGGCAGCCCGATGCACGCCACGATCAGCATGATCCGCAGCGTCTTCGCACTCGACCGGGCGCTGAAGATGCTCAGGCTCCAGTCCGTGTCGAGGGTCGAGGGCACGAGGTTGGGGAAGATCGCAACGGCGAACAGCGCCGCCAACGCCGCGATCGTCGCGCACGAGCTCGCGAACGCGTACCCCGGTTGCTTCAGGTACATCGCCCGCGGGATGTTCGCGATCGCCAGCACGTTGAGCACCGGCACGACCCACAGCACCGGCGCGTGCGCAAAGTTCGCGGTCGCCCGCGGCACATGCACCAGCGTGAACATCGTCGTCAGAACGTACACAATCAGGAACACCCCGAACGCACGCCAGATCCAACGCTCGGCACGCTCCTGCAGCTCGCCCTCAGTCTTGAGGTAGACGAACACGGCCCCGTGCATCGCGAACAGCGTGACGACGAGCACGCCGACCGCCAACGCGTACGGGTTGAGCTGGGCGAGCACGCTCTGCACGATGTCGCCGTCGGCGCCGACCGGCATCCCCTGCATCACGTTGCCGCCGGCCACGCCGAGCAGCAACGCCGCCGCCAGGCTCGACAGGAAGAACCCGACGTCCCACACGCGCCGCCACCCGCCGGCCTCGACCTTCGATCGGAACTCCAGGCTCACCGCGCGGAAGATCAGTGCGAACAGCAGCAGCATGAACGCGATGTAGAAGCCGCTGAACAACGAGGCGTACGCCCGCGGGAACGCCGCGAACAGCGCACCGCCGAACGTCACCAGCCACACTTCGTTGCCGTCCCAGATCGGCCCGATCGAGTTCATCATCATCCGCTTGTGCTCGTCGGTCCGCGCAATCGGGTGCAGGATCCCCACGCCGAGGTCGAACCCGTCGAGCAGCGTGTACCCCAGCAGCAGCACGCCGAGCAGAACGAACCAGATCACCGTCAGTGTGTCGTAGGAGAGCATCAGCGCGTCCCCCTCGCCTCGGTCAGCGAGCGTCCGTGCCCGGCCAACGCCGCTGCCGCCCCGACCAGGTCGCGCCCCTCACCACCGTCGAGTTGACCCTCGTCCGGACCGTGCTGGATCTTGCCGTTCAGCACGTACACCCACACCGCGAAGAGCATCAGGTAGATCACCCCGAACATCACGATCGACCACAGCACGTGCCCCGACCCGACCGCCCCGCTCAGCCCCTCGCTCGTCCGCAGACCGGGTATCTCTACCCCGTTCTGCACGCTCGGGTACACAACCCACGGTTGGCGCCCGACCTCGGCCGCGACCCATCCCGCCTGGTTCGCCGCGAACGCCCCCAGCACCGCGAACACGTAGACCCACAGCAGCCACCGCATCCGGAACACCCGCCCACCGCGCAGCAGCGGAAGCGACCCCACCGTCAGCACGATGAACAGCATCCCCAGACCCACCATCATGTGGTAGGTCTGGAACGTCAGCCAGACCGGCGGGCGGTCCTCCTCGCCGAACGTGTCAAGCCCGGTCACCGGCTCGTCGAAGTCCCAGTGCACGAGGAAACTCAGCCCACCGGGAATCGCGAGCCCGTACTTCACCGTCTCGTTCGCCTCGTCCGGCCACCCGAACAGGTACATGTCGGCCGGACCGGTCTTGAAGTGTCCCTCCAGCGCGGCCAGCTTCGCCGGCTGCGTGTGCACCACCGTCGACGCCTGCTCGTGACCGGTCAGCAGCGCCAGCAGACTGAACACCGCTCCGATCACCATCCCGATCGTCATGCAGCGTTTCGCGAACTGCGCGTGCCGCCCCCGCAGCAGGTAGTACGCGCTCACCGACATCACGAAGAACGAACCGAGGATCATCCCGCCCACCAGCACGTGCGTCAGTCGCTCCATGCTCGACGGGTTGAACACCAACGCCCAGAAGTCGGTGATCTCCGCCCGCACCACCGTCTCGCCGTTGATCACGTGCTCGACCAGGTGGTATCCCGCCGGTGTCTGCTGCCACGAGTTCGCCACCACGATCCACACCGCGCTGAACATGCTCCCCAGGAACACCATCAGCGCCGAGAAGAAGTGCATCCTCGGGCCCACCCGATCCCACCCGAACACCAGCACCGCCAGGAAGCCCGACTCGAGGAAGAACGCGAAGATACCCTCGGCCGCCAACGCCGAACCAAAGACATCCCCCACGAACCGGGAGTACGCCGCCCAGTTCGTCCCGAACTCGAACTCCATCACGATCCCGGTCGCGACACCCAACGCGAAGTTGAGCGCGAAGACCTTCGTCCAGAACCGCGCCGCCTCGTTCCACCCGCGGTCGCCCGTCCGCAGCCACAGTCCCTCGAGCACGACCAGCACCAACCCCAGTCCGATCGTCAGCGGCGGGAACAGGTAGTGGAACATCACCGTTCCCGCAAACTGCAACCGGCTCAGCAGCTCAACGTCAGGCATGGTCACCCCCAGGTCCGTGCCCGCTCCCCTCCCCGTTTGTTCGCACGCAACCGAACCGCCGCCACACGCATCCCATCACATCACGCAGGTGCGGCTCGCACACGCTGTAGTACACCTCTCGACCGTTCCGCTCCGCCTGCACGAACGAACGGTCTCTCAGCAGCCGCAGGTGCGTGCTCACCACCGGCTGGGCCAGCCCCAGCCGCTCGGCCAACTCCCCCACCGAATGACGCTCGGCGTCCAGCAGAAGCCCGATCAGACGCAGACGGTCCGGGTGCCCGATCGTCCGCAGGCACTCCGCCGCCTGCTCGGCCTGCTCCGCGCTCAACTCCGCGTTGCCGGAATTCGGTCGCACCATTGAATCATCGTATCCTGATATTTCGATATATCAACTTATTCGCCGATAATCACCCGCCGGACCTTCCCGAAACCCGCACGACCCGCATCCCCGCTACCGTGCCCGACCGTGAGCGACCACGCGGACATCCTCGTCGTCGGCGGGGGAATCGTCGGGCTGGCGGTCGCCCACACCTGGCTCGCCCGGCACCCCGGGGCCTCCGGCATCGTCCTCGAGAAGGAGGATCGCGTCGCCGCCCACCAGACCGGACGCAACTCCGGCGTCATCCACTCCGGCGCCTACTACGCCCCCGGCTCGCTCAAGGCACGCACCTGCCGGCACGGCATCGACCTGCTCACCCGCTTCTGCGACGAGCACGCGGTCGCTTGGGAGCGATGCGGAAAGGTCATCGTCGCCACCCGTGACGACGAGCTGCCCCGCCTTGACGCGATCGCGGAACGCGCCACCACCAACGGCGTCGCCTGCGAACCGATCGACACCGACCGCCTCCGCGACCTCGAGCCCCACTGCGCCGGCATCCGCGCCCTGCACGTCCACGACACCGGCATCGTTGACTTCGTCGCCGTGTGCAAGGCCCTCGTGCGCACGATCGAGGGCAACAACGGGCGCGTCGTCACCGGCGCCCGCGTCATGCGCATCTTACGCGAGAGCGACGGCGTCGTCGCCGAGACCACTCGCGGCGACGCCTTCCGTGCGCGCACGCTCGTCAACTGCGCCGGGCTGCACTCCGACCGCGTCACACGCCTCGCCGGGCAGAAACCCGACGCCCGCATCGTCCCCTTCCGCGGCGAGTACTACGAGCTGCGCCCCGCCGCACGCCGCCTCGTCAACAACCTCATCTACCCCGTGCCCGACCCGACGTTCCCTTTTCTCGGCGTCCACTTCACCCGCATGATCGAGCGCGACACCCACGGGCATCTGGTCGAGTGCGGCCCGAACGCTGTCCTCGCCTTCGCCCGCGAGGGGTACACCCGAACCACGATCAACCCGCGCGACCTCGCCGGCACGCTCACCTACCCCGCGTTCTGGAGGATCGCCGCGAAGTACTGGCGGATGGGCGCCGGCGAGATGTGGCGCTCGTGGTCAAAGGCCGCGTTCGTGCGCGCGCTCCAGCGCCTCGTGCCCGCCATCACCGCGCGCGACCTCGAGCCCGCCCCCGCCGGTGTCCGCGCCCAGGCCCTCGCCCCCGACGGAAAACTCCTCGACGACTTCTCGATCACCCGCGCCGAGCACGTCGTCAACGTCGTCAACGCGCCCTCCCCCGCGGCGACCGCTTCGCTCGCCATCGCCGAGCACGTCTGCGACCTGATCTGACCGTGCCACCGACTTCAGCTCTGGGACATCGGTGCCCTTCGTGCCACTGATCCGTCTTCGGATCAGTGCCACCCCTTCTTCCGTTTCTGCCAAAGACACTGATCGGAAGACCGATCAGTGGCACGGCTCCAACGATCACGCCTACCCGATCGCGTCGTCGCCTTTCTCCCCGGTCCGGATCCGCACGCACGACTCGAGCGGCACGACGAAGATCTTGCCGTCGCCGACCTCGCCGGTCTTCGCCCCCTCGACGATCGCGGCAACGGTCTTCTCGACAAACGGCTCGTTGACGGCGATCTCGAGGCGCACGCGCTTGTGCAGATCGACCTCGGCGCCCGACCCGCGGTAGTTCTCGTAGTAGCTCGGCTCGTCGCCGCACCCCAGCGCGGTGCTGATCGACACCTTCAGGACCTCGGCCCGGAACAACTCCTGCTTGACATGGTTGAGACGCTCCGGACGGATGTACGCGATGATGAGTCTCATGCCGTCACCCCCTTACTGCGTGGTGAAGATCTGGAAGCCGGCGTAGGCCTCCATCCCGTGCTCGCCGATGTCGAGCCCCAGGAGTTCCTCGTCGGCGCTGACGCGGATGCCCACCGTCGCCCGCAGCGCCCAGAACAGCACGAAAGCGGAAGCGAAGCAGAACGCGCCGACGCCCGCAACACCGATCAACTGGTCGAGGAACGACACGTCCGAGCTGAACAAACCGACCGCCAGCGTGCCCCATACGCCGCACACCAGGTGCACCGAGGTCGCGCCGACGGGGTCGTCGAGCCTGACGCGGTCGAATCCGAGCACGCTGAAGACGACGATCACGCCCGCGATACCGCCGATGACGATCGCGGACAGCGGCGAGACGACGTCGGCCCCGGCCGTGATGCCGACCAGCCCCGCCAGCGCCCCGTTGAGCACCATCGACAGGTCGGGGTGCTTCTGGACGATCCACGAGGTCCACATCGCGCCCATCACCCCCGCCGCGGCTGCCAGCGTCGTCGTCACGAACACGAACGACACCTTGCCCGGGTCGCCCGAGAGCACCGATCCGCCGTTGAACCCGTACCACCCGAACCAGAGCAGGAACATGCCGATGGTCGCCAGCGGCAGCGAGTGCCCCATGATCGGGCGTGACTGCCCGCCGACGTACTTGCCGAGGCGCGGCCCGAGCACGACGACGCCCGCCAGCGCCCCCCACCCGCCGACCGAGTGCACGATCGTCGAGCCGGCGAAGTCGTGGAACCCGAGCGACCCGAGCCACCCGCCGCCCCACGTCCAGAACCCGACGATCGGGTAGATCAACGCGACGTACAGCGCGCTGAAGACGAGGAACGGGCCGAGGCGCACCCGCTCGGCGACCGCGCCCGAGACGATCGTCGCGGCCGTCGCGGCGAACATCGCCTGGAAGATGAAGTCGGTCCAGTAGGTGTACGCGCCGTCGGCGTACGCCGCGGTCACCCCCGCCGCATCGGTGCCGATGCCCAACCCCCTGAACCCGAGCACGCCGGCGAGCACGTCGTCGCCGTACATGAGGCTGAAGCCGATGATCGCGTACGTGAGCACGCCGATCGCGACGATCGACACGTTCTTGAACAGGATGTTGGTGGTGTTCTTCGCGCGGGTCATCCCCGACTCGAGGCACGCGAAGCCGAGGTGCATGATGAACACCAGCACCGTCGCCACGAGCATCCACGTGTTGTTGGCAACGAACAGCGCATCCGTCGCCGCCCGAGGATCAGGCATCGCACAACTCCTGGTACGTACATCTCGTCGGGCTCACCACCCGACGGATGACTGTCAGTTCTGTTTCGTTTCAGGGTGTGGGCCCGAGACGAGCCCGCCGATCGATCGCGCCTACCCGCGCTGTCGCCGGTGCCGACGCCGGCGCTTGCGCCGTTCGCGCAGATCCGGACTGGAACATCCGGTCCCCTTGCCATTCCCGAGATTTCGGGCGCTGCTCATGGCGACGCAAGGTACCCCGTGTTCGCGCTCGTTGCAAGCCCGATGTGCACAATCAGCCGCGCACCTCATGGATATGCAGGTCGGCGCAACCGGAGCGAAACCCGCCGCCCCGATAACGCCCGACGCCGCTCACTCCACCGGCGTCAGGCGCACTGTGACCTCGCGCCCGTACTCGGGCACGAGCGCACCGTTCGCAACCCATTCCGGCTCGGTCACATCCGAGTCCGGGCTCATCACCTCGCGCAGCGCCACCACCTCGCTCCCGAACGTGTGCAGACCGACGATGACGCCCACCCCGTCGGCGTCGTAGAACCCGCGCCCCTCGTGCTTGACGATGCGCGAGCCGGCAAAGACCCAGAACGCCCCTTCGCCGAGCCCACGCAGATGATCGGTCAGGCTCTCGCCGGTCTCCGCGTTCACGACCCAGTCGCTCGCGGGCGTCGAGGTCTGGATGCCGTCCGTGTCGTGAGTCACGATTCGCACGTCCACGCCCGAGCCTTCCGGCGGCGTGCTCGTCAGCGTCTCGTCCTCCCAAGACCACGACCCGGGCTTCCCCGGCTCAAGCCCCGCCAGCAGCAGCGCCGTGTGCACATGCGCCGGGCGCGCCCGCGTCGCGACCAGCGACTCGTGCTCCTTGCTGTCCACCGCGCACGCGATCACCTCGAGGTAGACCAGCGGCGCGTCCGGGTCGTGGCAGTCGATCGGCACGAACCCGTCTATCTCGACCACGTGGTTCGCACGGTCCACCCGCACGAACTCGGAGAGCTCCTTCCACTCGGGCGGCGAGGTTTCGGGCGCGGGCTCGGGCGTCTCCATCAAGGTCTCGGACTCGAGCGGCTCACCCGCCATCGGCTCCGGATTCAGCTCGGGCGCATCGACCGGCTCCGGGGCGTTCGCCGGCTCCTGCGCGGCGCCCGGTTCGGGCGCATCAACCGCTCGCGCGCCCGGACGCTCCGAGGCGCACCCCGCCAGCACCAGCACCGACACAAGAGCGGCACGACCGATCATGGCTTGCCTCCCCGCGCGGCCAGCTCACCAAACCGCCGACCGCGCTCCTCGAAGTTCGTGAACTGGTCCCACGACGCGCACCCCGGACTGAGCAGAACGATATCGCCCGGCTTTGTGCGCGCGCCGATCGCCTTCATCGCGCGTTCCAGTGTGCCGCATTCGTGCGCGCCGTGCGCCGCGATCGCCGCCGACGTCGCCCCGACCGCATACAGCCCGCCAAGCGTGCCCGCCAGCGCCGCGATCGGGGAGAGGTCGATCCCCTTGTCGTACCCCCCCGCAATGAGGTGGATCCGGCGCGGGTCGTCGAACGCGCGGATCGCGAGCAGTGTCGCCGCGGGCGTGGTGGACTTCGAGTCGTCGTAGTACCGCACGCCGTCGCGCTCGTGGACGAGGCGCAGCCGGTGCGGCAGACCGGGGAAGGTGCGTGCCGCGTCGGACGCCGCGCCGCGGTCGAGCCCCGGGACCAGCGCGGCGCACGCCTCGACGGCGACCGCTGCGTTCCACGCGTTGTGCGCACCCGGGATTATCAGCCCCTCCACCGCTGCACCGGGCACTACGTCCTTGCGTGTCACGTTGGGGCGAATAGGCCAATCGTTCAGCCCGGTGCCCAGCACGGCAGTGTCGCCGGGCTGCTGGAACTTCAGGATGCGCTGTTTGCTTGCCTTGTAGTGCTCGAACGAACCGTGCCAGTCGAGGTGGTTTGGGGCACAATTCGTTATCACCGCCACCCGTGGCGACCACTCCAGCCAGTGCAGCATCGCGCTCGATAGCTCGAGCACGACGAGCGTGCCGTCCCCGATCCGCTCCAACTCATCGAGCAGCGAGCCGCCGATGTTGCCACCGAGCAGCGTTTCGTGCCCGAGGGCGTTGAGGATGTGCGCACAGAGGGCGGCGGTCGTGCTCTTTCCGGCCGAACCCGTCACGCCGATCACCCGTGTCCGGTCGAGCCGCTCGGTCAGCAGCCCGATCTCGGTGGTGACCGGTATCCCCGCGGCCGAGGCGGCGCGAAGGAATCGGTTGTCCCACGCCCTGGGCACCGCCGGGTTGGCGACGACCAGGTCGCAGGTCGTGAAGTCGCCGACGTTGTGCCCGCCGAAGCGGGTCATCACGAGCCCGCCGTCGATCAGGTCGCGCACCGTCCCGACCGCATCGCCGAGTTCCTCCTCGCTCTGCTGGTCGGTGAGCAGCACGTCGGCGCCCTGTGCGCACAGCCAGCGGGTGACCCCCGCCCCGCCGCCGAAGCGCCCGAGCCCCATCACCGTGACCCGCTTGCCCTCGGGTTTCATAGCAGGCTCACCGGATCGACGTCCACGGCGGTCTTCGCGTCGCTCTTGAGCAGCCCGGCCGTGCGCAGGGCGCCGAGCGTGTCGCGGAGTGTGCGCGCATCGGGGGCCGAGACCTGCACCTCGACGCGGAAGTGCCCGGCGATACGCCCGATCGCGCACGGCGCCGGGCCGGCGATCACGACACGGGGAACCCGCGCGGCCCGCAGCGACTCGCCGATCGAGGTCGCCGCGTCGTGCGCACGCTGCGCGTCGGTGTCGCGGCAGACCACGCGGGCCATCCGCCCGTACGGCGGCAGATGCGCGTTGCGCCTGCACCGCAGCTCCTCGGCGGCGAAAGCGCGGTAGTCGTGCGTCGCGGCGTGCCGGATCGCGCCCAGACCCGGGTCGGCGGTCTGCACGATCACCAGCCCGGGGCGCTGCCCGCGACCGGCCCGACCGGCGACCTGGGAAACAAGCTGGAACGTCCGCTCAGCGGCCCGGAAGTCGGGCAGGGCGAGGGCCGTGTCGGCGTTGACCACCCCCACCAGCTCGACGCCGGGGAAATCGAGCCCCTTGGCAATCATCTGCGTGCCGATCAGGAGCTTCGCTTCGGCGCGTGCGAAGCGCCCGAGCGCGTCAAAGTAGTCGCGGGCGGTCGCCATCGTGTCGGAATCGACGCGAAGGAACGCCTCGCCGCGGCGCAGCCCGAACAACGACTCGATCTCGTCCTCGAGGCGCTGGGTTCCGGCGCTGAGGCGGATCAACGCCTTGCCGCAGAGCTGGCACGTCGCGGGGACCAACTGCTCGGCCTGGCAGTGATGGCAGCGCACGACCGACCCGCGCGGCAGCGAGCGTCCCTGGTGCAGCACCATCGACGCATCGCAGTGCTCGCAGCGCACCGACCACCCGCACACGTTGTCGGGGCAGCACAGGTACCCGGCGAACCCGCGCCGGTTGAGCAGGTAGATGACCTGCCCGCCGCGGTCGAGCGCCTCGCGTGTCGCGGCCTCGAGGCGCGGGCCGATCGCACGATCGCGGGCGGCCTGTGAGCCGAGTTCTCGCGCCAGCATGCGCCGCTCGACGGCAATGTCGGCGATCTCGACGCGGGGCAGCTTCCCCCCGCCGACGCGGTCGTCGAGTTCCCAAAGCGAAAAGCGCGCGTTCGGGCGCGTCGCGTTGTGCCAGCTCTCGAGCGCCGGCGTGGCCGAGCCGAGCACGATCGGGCAGCCCTCGAGCTGCGCACGCTTGATCGCGACGGCCCGGGCGTGGTATCGCGGGAGCTGGTCCTGCTTGTACGAGGTGTCCTGCTCCTCGTCCACGACGATCACGCCGAGGTCGCTGAGCGGCGCGAACACCGCCGAGCGCGCGCCGACGACGACCCGCGCCCGCCCCTCGGACACGTCGGACCACTGGCGGTGGCGTTGGCTCTGTGTCAACCCCGAGTGCAGCACCGCCACCCCTGACTCGCGGAAGCGTGACTCGAATCGCGAGCTGGTCTGTGGCGTCAGCGCGATCTCGGGGACGAGCACGATCGCGGACTTCCCCCGATCGAGCGCGGCCCGGATCACCCGCAGGTAGACCTCGGTCTTGCCCGAGCCGGTGACCCCGCGGATCAGGTGCGGGGCGAACGTGCCGAGCGTGTGGGCGATGCCATCGATGATCTGTTGCTGGGCAGGAGTGGGCGTGGGTGCCCGGGCGGGTTCGGGCAGCCCCGCGCTGAGCATCGGGCGTGCCTGCCGGACGATCTCGCGGCTTGTGCGCACGAGCAGCCCCGCCTCGACCAGCCGGTTGATCGGCGCAATCGTCTTCGCCCCGGCCATCGCCATCAGGTCGCGCGCATCGACAGGAAACATCGCGGCGTCGAGCGCATCGACGCGTGCCCACGCCGCGCGCGCGGTCGGCGTCAGCTTCGGCAGCTCCGCCGGCGGGTCGGGGCGTTCGATCAGCTCGACGGTTCGGCGCCCCACCGCGTGCTTGACCGCGGCCGGTGTCATCGTCGAGAGCACCATCCCCAGCGGGCACACGTAGTAATCAGCCATCCACGTCGCCAGCTCGACCAGCGCGGGCGTGAGGCGCGACCCCGTCCGTTTGAACAGTGGTTTGACGCGGGCGGGGTCGAACCCGTCGAGCAGCTCGGCGCCTCCGACGGCGACGACGACGCCACCCGTGCGCGTGTCGCCGCGCCCGAGCGGCACCTCGACGCGCTCGCCGACTACCGTGCCGGGCTCGGCGGCGTAGGTCAGCGTCGCCCGGTCGAGCCCGCGCTCGACCGCGACGCGGACGAACACGCCCGTGTGCTCGGTCCTCGGCGTCGGGAAGAGGGTCCGGTCCATCGGCGGCTTACACTGTACCGATGCCCGCGCCGCCCACCGTTCGCCTGGCCCTGGAAGACGGGGCGGTGTACGTCGGCGAGGGGTTCGGGGCGGCCGGAGACGGGCTGGTGGCGACGGCCGAGGTCGTCTTCAACACCGCCATGTCCGGGTACCAGGAGTCGATGACCGACCCGTCGTACACCGGGCAGATCCTCGTCCAGACCGCCCCGCTGATCGGCAACACCGGGGTCAACGCCGAAGACGTCGAGAGCGGGAAGGTCGCGATCGCCGGGCTGGCCGTCCGCGAGCTGGCTCGACGGCACTCGAACTACCGGGCCACCGGCGACCTGTCGTCGTATCTCGGTGACGCGGGCGTGCTCGGGCTGAGCGGCGTGGACACGCGGGCGATCACCAAGCGGATCCGGACAACCGGGGCGTTGCGCGGCGTGCTCACCGACCGCGCCGATCTGCCCGACGCCGAGCTGGTCCAGCTGGCGCGGGTGGCGCCTTCGATGGCGGGGGCGAACCTCGTGGACGAGGTGGCGCGGGAGCGGGCCGAGGAGTGGGAGACAGGGTTGGGCGAGTGGAAGACCCCCTCCGTCACGCTCGAAGACTCGCGTGACACCTCCCCCACCGGGGGCGGGGGAGGGAGGCCGCTCCGCGTGCTGGCGATCGACTGCGGGGCAAAGCTGAACATCCTGCGGAACCTGGCGGCCAGGGGGTGCGCGGTGACGGTGATCCCGCACACGACACCGGCCGGCGAGATCCGCGAGTGGTTCGACTCGGGGCGCGCCGACGGGCTGTTCGTTTCGAACGGGCCGGGCGACCCGGCCGCGGTCGAGCAGATCGTCGCGACGCTGCGCGACCTGATCTCCAGCGACGACCCGGTGCCGACGTTCGGGATCTGCCTCGGGCACCAGCTTCTCAGCTTGGGCGCCGGCGCGACGACGTACAAGCTCAAGTTCGGGCACCGCGGTGCGAACCAGCCGGTGCTCGACCGGACGAGCGGGCGGGTCGAGATCACGAGCCAGAACCACGGGTTCGCGGTCGAGCCCGAGTCGCTCGAAGCCGCCGGCGGCGAGGTCACGCACGTCAACCTCAACGACGGCACGGTCGCGGGGTTCCGGCTGCGGGGCAGACCGGTCTTCGCGGTGCAGCACCACCCCGAGGCCAGCCCCGGCCCGCACGACGCGGGGTACCTCTTCGACCGCTTCATCGAGTCGATGCGTGCCCGCGAGCATGCCGGGCGGGGGTGAGGCGGGCGATCCGGCGCTCGGCCTAGAGTCTCGAAAAAGGAGCGGACCATGGCGAAAGCAGGGCTTGAAGGCGTTATCGCGGGCGACACGCAGATCTGCTCGGTCGAGCAGGGCGCGCTGATCTACCGCGGGTATGAGATCCACGATCTGGCCGAGCACGCGACGTTCGAGCAGGTCGCGTACCTGCTGCTGGTCGGTCACAAGCCGAGCGACGCAGAACTCGCCGCGTTCAACGACGAACTGGTCCGCGAGCGGGCGCTGCCGAAGGCGGTGATCGACTACCTGCACACGGCCGGCCCGATGCTCAAGGAGGGCACGGGCGTCCCGATGGACGTGCTGCGGACGTGCGTGTCGATCCTCGGGAACATGGATCCCGATGCGCAGTCGAACGCGCCCGAGAAGAACCTGGCGAAGGCCAAGCGGCTGCTCGCGAAGATCCCGACGATCATCGGGCACATGCAGAGCGTGATCGACGGGCGCCCGCTGGTCGAGCCCGAGACGGGCGGCGACCCGAAGCTCGCGATGGCCCCCAACCTGCTGTACATGATGACCGGTGAAAGACCGAGCGCCAAGGCGGCGCATGTGATGGATGTGTCGCTGATCCTCTACGCCGAGCACGACTACAACGCGAGTACGTTCACCGGGCGGGTGATCTCGGGCACGCTGAGCGACATGCACGGGGCGGTGACGGGCGCGATCGCGGCGCTGAAGGGCCCTCTGCACGGCGGGGCGAACGAGGCCGCGATGGAGATGCTCAGCGAGATCCGGCGCGACATCGGCCCGGGCAACGACGGCGCGAAGATCGATGCGTGGATGCAGACCGCATTCACCGAGAAACGCAAGCTGATGGGCTTCGGGCACCGCGTCTACAAGAACGGCGATCACAGAGCCGGCATCCTTCACGCGCTCGGGCGCGAGGTGGCCGAGGAGCGCGGTGAGGAGTTCGTCCGCCTGTTCGAGCTCGGCGAGGCGGTGCAGAAGATCATGCTCGAGCAGAAGAGCATCCACCCGAACGTGGACTACCCGTGCGGGATGACATACTTCACGATGGGGATCCCGGTGCCGCAGTACACGCCGATCTTCGTGGCGTCGCGCATCACCGGGTGGTGCGCGCACATCATGGAGCAGCACGCGAACAACCGCCTGATCCGCCCGATCGCGAACTACACGGGCCCGAAGGGGCTGAGCTGGGAGGGGTAGCGCCTCCCCGCACGACACCTCAGGCGTGCCCGCGACGCCAGGTCTCCAGATCCTGCCGCACGAACAAGACCCCCGCGATGATCGCGCCGGCGATCACGTAGAGGAACGCCAGCTCGGGCAGCGACCACGCGGCCGGGCCCCTCGGGTCGACCGACGCTGTCGGCGGGGTGATCCAGAAGTACTGGCACCACGGCGAGACAACGGGGAGTGGCAGCAAGACGGCTGTCCAGGCGCCCCGCGCGGGCGTAAGCAACCGTCGTGGCGGGCGCGTGCAGACCAGCGCCCAGACGAGCGCGGGGACCATGACCTCGAGCCCGGTGACGACCAGACCGTCGGCGAAAACGAAGAGCCGGACGATCGGGCGCGACGCGGCGACCGTCGGCGTGTGCACGATCAGGTGCCACATACCCAGCAACGCGTTCCAGAACAGCAGACCCGCGACGAACAGCCACGGGCGCGGGATGAACTCGACCGGAACGTCTCCCGGATCGGTCATGCCGAGAGCATACCGCGCGTCGGCGGGGTGACCCTCTTCACGGCGTCGTTCGCCCGGAGTTGAAGCGATCGAGGCGCCGGTGGATGCCCGCGTCGGCGCCGGGGGCGTCCGAGAACAACGGTGTCGCGGGTCAGGTCAGCGTCGCGACGCGCTCGCGGATCCCGTCGATGACCTGACGGATCTCGGCGGCCATGCGCGTGTTGGGGAACTCGTTGAGAATCTTCTCGCCGACGTCGGCGGCCTCGCGCCAGCGCTTGTCCTGAACGGCGAGCTTGAACTGCACGCCGAGGTTCTCGCGGGCCCGACCGATCACGCCGCGCGCGACTTCCTTGAACGGCTCGGCCTCGGACTCGGTGAGGTACTGGTCGAGTTCGCGGAGCAGCGTCATCGCCTCGTCGATGCGGTCCTCGCCGGCGGCATGCAGGAAGCGGCGCTCGAGGTCCTGCTTGTACTGGGTCCGCGCCTGCTCGACACGGTGACGCAGCCCCTCGACCCGCGGCGAGTCGGGGTAGAGGCGCGTGATGCGGGCGGCCTCGGACCGCGCCTCCTCCCAGCGGCGTGACGAGATCATCCCGTCGAGACTGGCGACGGCCGCCGAGACCTTCCGCTCCACCGTCTCGTACCGCGCGTTCTCGATGCGGTCGCGGAACTCCTCGGCGTCGGCGCGGTACCCGAACCGCTCGGCCAGCTCGCGCACGAGCACCAGCGCGGCGTCCCAGTCCTCGGCGGCCATGTCTTCCTCGATGGCGCGACGCAGCAGCTCGCGCTCGCCCCGACGGTTGAAGACGCGCCGGGCGTCGTCGGAGAGCGCCTGCTGCTCGGCCAGACGCTCCAGGGCCGCGGTGAGCTTCGCCAGCCGGGCGCCGGTGTCGCCGGACACGCCGGGGTCCATCGCCCGACGCCGCTCCTCCTGCCGGGCGGCGATCGGGCCCAGCGAGAAGACGATGATCAGCCCGAGAACCCCGGTCGCGAGCAGGACCGAGTCCCCGCCACGGACGGCTCCGAGCACGATTAGCCCGAGGCTGAGCAGGACGGCGATCGCGTAGACCAACCCGACATAGGCGGCGGTTCCTCTGCGGTTCATCAGCGCCTTCCTCCTGCCCCGATCCTCCCCACCAGTCTAGCTAGGATCCGGGGGTGAACGGAACCACGGACCTGTCGGCGTGCGGTGGCGAGGGCGATCAGGGCGTCCGCGTCGAAGGGCGGCCCCTCGGACCCTTCGCGACCAACGGATACGTCGTGTCCGCGGGCTCGGCGTGCTGGATCGTGGACGCCCCGTTCGGGGCTGAGGAGCTGGTCTATCTGGTGCGGGCCCGCGGACTGACCCCCGAGCTGGTCGTCCTCACCCACGCCCACGTGGACCACATCGGCGGGCTCGACGAGGTGAGGGCGGCGTTCCCCGGGGTCCCGGTCGTCATCCACGACGTCGAACGGGGCTGGCTGGGCGACGCGGGTCTGAACCTCAGCGGCGACTTTGGGATGCCGTTCGAAGTCGCGGGACCGGACAGGACGCTGGTTGACGGCGACGAGCTGGCTCTCGGAGCGACGCGGTGGCGTGTGATCCACACGCCGGGGCACTCACCGGGCGGCATCACGCTGTACCACGCCGAGTCGGCGATCGCGCTGGTCGGCGACACGCTGTTCGCGGGCTCGATCGGGCGGTACGACTTCCCGACCAGCGACGGCGAGCAGTTGTTCGCGTCGATCCGCGAGAAGCTCTACGCGCTGCCCGACGAGACGCGGGTGTTACCCGGGCACATGGGCGCAACCACCATCGGGCACGAGAAGGCGACCAACCCGTTCGTCCGCGCGGGGTAGTTCAATCGTCGATGAGATCAACCATGACGCGGCGCGGCGTGCGCTGGTAGTCCCACTCGGGGCTGAGACGGCAATCCCACGGCGGGGCGATGACGCCCGTCACGGGCAGAGCGGCGAGTTCGGTGGCTGCCCAGAACGGGGCGGCCCATGCCTCGCCCTGCTGATGCCAGTAGTCCTTTCCCTCCAGGTCCAGCGCCGACAACGCCGTCGGGTAGTCGCCCCACTGCCGCCCGATCTCGCCGGGGTACCCCGCGAACAGCCGGTAGGTCGGGTGCGAGACCGTCCCGTCGTACGGCACCTCGTAGCACAGGACCGGCCACGACGCGCGGTCGAGCGTCGGGGGTTGCTCATCGGCGATCGCGGTGTCGGCGGGGGGCGGATCGGCGATCGCCTCGACGGTCAGGTAGCAGCCGAGCGTGCCTCGGTCGTTCTCGGCGACGCACCCGCCCAAGGCGAGTGCGGCGAGCAGGATGGCGGTGGTGCGCATGGGCTCAGGGTATGTCGGGTTCACCCAGCACGCGCTGCACCGCCGTCCGGCAGGTCTCGGGGTCGAAGCCGCGCCTGGCGAGGCGCGCGGCCAGACGCCGACGCAGGGCCACCGGATCGGTCCGGGTGTCGCCCGCGTAGCGGCGGATGAGAGCGACCGCGTCGTCGAGGGGGTCGCGCCCCACAAGGGCCTCGGACGCGACACGTGACGCCAGCGCCGCGTCGATCCCCTTGGCGCGGAGCTTCGACTCGATCAGGCGACGCCCCGCGGGCTTGCGGGCGAGCTCGCACCGGACGGCCTCGCGGGCGTAGGCCTCGTCGTCGAGCAGCCCGGCGCGGTCGGCGCGGGAGAGCGCCTCTACGATCGCGTCGTGCGCGTGCCCCTTCCGGGCGAGACGCATACGCAGCTCACGCCGGGAGAACGGGCGCCGGGCGAGGGCGCGCATCGCCGCGTTGACGGCACGGGCGACGCGGTCGGCCTCGTCGAGGCGTGCCTCGGCCTGCTCATCCACGACACGCCCGACCGCCAGGTCCAGCTCGTGAATCAACTCGCTCGGCACGACCGCCGCAGCTTCACCCTCGATGAAGACGGTCAG
>Ga0210086_1000610_pt1 | contig 20217 bp, 20 predicted proteins | sample China_Galinas_PW_3_FD_184867 | JGI IMG/M metagenome (GOLD analysis project Ga0210086, IMG submission 184867) | Wetland microbial communities from San Francisco Bay, California, USA, that impact long-term carbon sequestration - China_Galinas_PWB_D2... | ecosystem: Environmental > Aquatic > Marine...
AACGGCCGCGTTCGGGCCGGCCCGCCAAGCGGCCCGCCCCCACCCGGTCGCGGCATGCCCGTCCGCCGCTCGATGACATCACCGAGGCGCCCCGGGAACGCCCCCGGCGCCAGCCCACCAAGCGCCGCCCGGCCTCGGCCGTGGACTACGACGCCCCCGAGCATCCCGCGGACGCCCCACGTCGGCGGCCGCGATCACCGCGCGAACCCGGGCTGCGCACCCCGCCGCCGTCGCGGCACGAACCGCGGGAGCGGCGCGATCCCTACGGCCCCGGCCCCAGGCCCTCCCGCAGCAGCCGCTTCGAGCCCTACCCGCCCTACGAACCGCCCCCACGGCCTCGACCGGCCCCCGAGAGCATGAACGGTTTCGACTCGGGCAGCGGCACCCATCACCCGGTCTCGCGCGTGCGCTACCGCGGTTCGGGGGCCGACGACGAGGAGAACCGCCGCGACTACCGCGGCCGGCCTCGCCGGTCACCCGATCGGGGATCCGAGGCCTGGAGGTACGACGACTGATCCAACCGCGAGTGTGAACACACGGCGAAGATCTCGGCGATTTCTCGCCGAGGTTTCACACTCGCGGAAGCGGTCAGGTGCGTGCTGGGCGGATCTCGCGGGGCAGCGCGAACACCAGGGTCTCGTTCGCGGTCGTCACGGACTGGACGGTGTCATAGCCGAAGCCCGCAAGCCGCTCGAGCACCCCGCGCACCAGCACCTCGGGCACTGACGCTCCCGACGTCACACCCACCGTCCCGACACCGTCCAGCCAGGCCGGATCGATGTCGTTGGCGTAGTCCACCAGGTATGCGGCCTCGGCACCGGCGCCCAGAGCCACCTCAACGAGTCGCACCGAGTTCGAGGAGTTGCGCGAGCCGACGACGATCACCAGTCCGCACTCCGGCGCCATGGCCTTGACCGCCACCTGGCGGTTCTGGGTCGCATAGCAGATGTCGTCGCTGGGTGGGTCCTGCAGGTTCGGAAAGCGCTCCCGAAGCCGCTGCACGGTTTCCATCGTCTCGTCGACCGACAGCGTGGTCTGCGACAGCCAGATCACCTTGTTCTCGTCGCGCACGGTCACGTTGTCGACCGCGTCTGGCCCGTCCACGAGCTGAACGTGCTCGGGAGCCTCACCGGCGGTGCCGACGACCTCCTCGTGGCCTTCGTGGCCGATCAGCAGGATGTCGTAGTCGTCGCGGGCGAAGCGCTTGGCCTCGTTGTGCACCTTCGTCACCAGTGGGCAGGTGGCATCGATGACCTGGAGCTCACGTTGGGCGGCCGTCTCGTGGACGGTCGGGGCCACCCCGTGGGCGGAGAACACCACGATCGCCCCCTCGGGGACCTCGTCGGTTTCGTCGACGAACACCGCACCCGCTCTGGCCAGTGTCTCCACGACGTGGCGGTTGTGCACGATCTCGTGACGCACGTACACCGGCGCGCCGTGCTTTTCCAGTGCACGCTCGACGGTCTCGACGGCGCGGTCCACTCCGGCACAGTATCCGCGCGGCTCGGCCAACAACACTCGCTTGGCGGCGGCACTTCCCGGTCCGCCGGGCCCACGTCCGGCGGCCGCCGAGTTGGAGGCACCGGGAATCCCCATGTTGATGGTCGGCGGCATGGTTTCAGGGTACGTTCCCGCGATGCAAGCAGGCCAGCCGTACTCTTGGACGCATGGCAACAGCACCGTACGGGGTTCGTCTGCTGGTCGGCGCCGCAGTAACCGCCATCGAGGAAACCAGAAAACTGCCCCAGACCATCCTGATGTACCCGATGACGGTCGCCAGCACCGTGGCGCACATCGTGATGAAGATGCAGCAGGACCTCGCTGACCTGGTCATCAAGGGCGACTCGGCGTTGGAGACCATATTCCCCCCGAAGGACGAGCAGCCCGAGTGGGCGACGTTCGACGAGGACCTCGCGGCCGAACTCGCCGAATCTCCGGCCGACGCCGGTGAGCGCCGCACCGAGGGCCGGTTCGCCCTGTACACGCTGGCCGAGGGGGCCGATGTCGATCCCCCGGGCCAGCAGCCTCCCGACCCGGCGAAGACGTCGGCGGCGCCCCCGCCGATCGCCGCCGAAATCGACTACGAGTCGCTGACCCTGGCCCAGCTGCGCGCGCGACTGCAGTCGCTGAGCGTGCCCGAGCTAGAGGAACTGCTGGCCTACGAGGAGGCCTCCAAGGCCCGCGCCCCGTTCCAGACCCTGCTGGCCAACAGGATCACCCGCGCGACCGCCAAGTGACCGGTACGCAGGGCAGCTCTGCGGAGAACCCGTTCCCGGTCCGCGCGGTGGCCATCCGGGTGGCGGGCTGGATCGACAAGCTGGGCACCGTCTGGGTCGAAGGTCAGCTGACCCAGATCAACATCCGTGCCGACTCCAAGACGGTGTTCATGGTGCTGCGGGACCCGGCCGCCGACATGTCGCTGAGTGTGACATGCCCACGTGACCTGGTCCTCAACGCTCCGGTCAAGCTCACCGAGGGCACCCAGGTGGTGGTCTGCGGCAAGCCGACCTTCTATACCGGGCGCGGTACGTTCTCGTTGCGGCTCAGCCAGATTCGCGCGGTCGGCGTCGGCGAGCTACTCGCCCGCATCGAGCGCCTGCGGCGCCTGCTCGACGCCGAGGGCCTGTTCGATCCCCGGCTCAAGCGCCCGCTGCCGTTCCTGCCCGCCGTGGTCGGGCTGATCACCGGCCGGGCCAGCGCGGCCGAGCACGACGTCACGACGGTGGGCGCCGCCCGCTGGCCCGCGGTGCGCTTTGCGGTGCGCAACACCGCCGTGCAGGGTCCCAACGCGGTGGCGCAGATCGTCGAGGCGCTCGTCGACCTCGACGGCGACCCGGAGGTGGACGTCATCGTGATCGCCCGCGGCGGCGGCAGCGTGGAGGATCTGCTGCCGTTCTCCGACGAGACGCTGTGCCGCGCGATCGCCGCCTGCACGACACCGGTGGTCAGCGCGGTCGGCCACGAGCCCGACAACCCGCTGTGCGATCTGGTCGCCGATCTGCGTGCGGCCACCCCGACCGATGCCGCCAAGAAGGTGGTACCCGACACGGCCGCCGAACTGGCGCTGGTCGGCGAACTCCGGCACCGCAGCGCCCAGGCGCTGCGCAATTGGGTGGCCCGGGAAGACCGCGCGCTGGGGCACCTGCGCAGCCGTCCGGTCCTGGCCGATCCACTACGGGCGGTGACCGACCGTGCCGAGGAGGTCCGCCGTGCCCTTGCGGCGGTGCGCCGCGACATCGGCCGCCTCGTCGGCGTGGAGTCCGATCGCATCGGTCACCTGGCCGCCCGGCTGGCCACCCTGGGGCCGGCGGCGACACTGGCCCGCGGCTATGCCGTGGTGCAGGTGTTCGGCGACGATGCGGTCCGCCCGGGGCGGACCGAGGAGAAGCCGGACGATCGAGCTGGGGCCGGCGACGATGCGGTCCGCCCGGGAGCGGTCGGCTCCGCGTCGGTGCTGCGTTCGGCCGCAGACGCGCCGGCCGGGACGCGACTGCGCATCCGGGTGTCCGATGGCGCGGTGGGCGCCACCAGTTCCGGCCCGATGGATGGAGCCCCATGAGTGACCAGCGAGAAGCAAAGGCGGATCGCCCATGACGAAGAAACCGGCAGCGAGATCAGAGACGAAGCCTATTAGTCAGCTGGGATACGAGGAGTGTCGCGACGAGCTCATCGAGGTGGTGCGGATCCTCGAGCAAGGCGGACTCGATCTCGATGCGTCGCTGAAACTGTGGGAGCGGGGCGAGGAACTGGCACGACGCTGCGAGGAACACTTAGCTGGAGCCCGCAAGAGGGTCGAGGATGCACTAGCCTCTCGGCAGGATGGCGACGACTGACTCGACCGTTCTCCGACCTGCGACGTTCGGAATTGAAACGTGTTTCAGTTATGCTCGCCGCATGGGTGATGCATCGCTGACGACCGAACTCGGCCATGTTCTGGTTACCGGCGGCGCCGGCTTCGTGGGCGCCAACCTGGTGACCCATCTGCTCGATCGCGGATACCGGGTCCGCACCTTCGACCGGGCGGCCTCGCCGCTGCCTGCGCACGAGCGACTCGAAGTGATGCGGGGCGACATCTGTGACGCGGACGTCGTGGCTGCCGCGGTGGCCGGTGTCGACACGATCTTTCACACCGCGGCGATCATCGACCTGATGGGCGGGGCCTCGGTCACCGAGGAGTACCGTCGCCGCAGCTTCGCCGTCAACGTTGGGGGCACCGAGAACCTCGTGCGCGCCGCGCAGGCGGGTGGGGTCAAGCGATTCGTCTATACGGCGTCCAACAGTGTGGTGATGGGTGGTCAGCGCATCGTCGCCGGCGACGAGAGCCTGCCCTACACCACCCGGTTCAACGACCTCTACACCCAGACCAAGGTCATCGCCGAGCGGTTCGTCCTCAGCCAGAACGCCACCGACGGGATGCTGACCTGCTCGATCCGGCCCAGCGGGATCTGGGGCCGCGGCGATCAGACGATGTTCCGGAAGGTGTTCGAGAATGTCATCGCCGGCAACGTCAAGGTGCTGATCGGCAGCAAACACGCCAAACTCGACAACTCCTACGTGCACAACTTGATCCACGGGTTCATCCTGGCCGCCGAACACCTGGTTCCCGGCGGCACCGCACCCGGGCAGGCCTACTTCATCAACGACGGTGAGCCGATCAACATGTTCGAGTTCGCCCGGCCCGTCGTCGCCGCCTGCGGTGAACGCCTGCCGACGTTGCGCGTCTCGGGGCGGCTCGTCCGCTCGGTGATGGCGACATGGCAACGACTGCACTTCAGGTTCGGACTACCCCAGCCGCCACTGGAACCGCTTGCGGTGGAACGCCTTTACCTGGACAACTACTTCTCGATCGGGAAGGCCCGCCGCGATCTGGGCTATCAGCCGCTGTTCACCACCGACCAGGCGTTGCGTGACTGCCTGCCCTACTACACCGAGCTGTTCCACCAGATGAAGGACGCCGCCACGCCCGCACCGGCGACCGTCTGACCAGGCGGGTCAAGGCAGCCCCGGCAGCGGCCGGATCTCTCCCGTCGCGCTGTTCACCAGGGCCGCGCGGTCCAGCCGCGCGCACATCGGCAACACGTCGAAGGCCGGGCCCACCGCGGCCGGCAGCTGTGTCAGCGTGGTGCGCGGCGCCAGCGAGCAGTGCGGCAGCCAGGCTCCCGGCCGGTAGTGCTTGTGCAGTTCGGCGCCGGTTGCCGTGACAGCCTGCACGACTCGTTGCTGACGCACGAGCAGGTCGACGGTGACGCCGGGAATCAGCCACACCCGCCCACGCCGGAACAAGCCGACGCCATCGAACCTCACCTCGACCTGCGGCCCGGAACCGATGGCCGCCAGCGCCCCGGCGACACTGTCGATGTCCCAGCTGCGCAGTACGGCGAACGACAGGTGTGGAACGTGCCGACCGTGCGTGTGCGAGCGCAGGCTCGATACCCCGTGTTGTTCCAACCGGTCCCACAGCCCGCGGATCGCCCGATCCGACGGCGAGTCGAACAGAAGACAGACGGCCAGTGCCATCAGACCAGGGTGCGCCCCGGCAATTGCTAGCGCCCGACTATCGCGTTCTTGACCACCTGCTCGTAGGCGGATTTCTGGTCGGCCGTCACTGCCGGGGTGAACACGACGACGACATCCTCGACGTGGTAGGTGTCAGAGGTCTCCCCCGCGTATATCTCGGCGGGTCCCGTGGCGGGGAACTTCAGTACCGACACCGTGTCGGTGTCCACAGCCTGCAGACACCGCAACTTCGGGCACTTCGACGCCGTCACGTCGCGGGGGTTGGCGGCGGGCAGATCCGCTTTGGCGATCGCGTCCAACACCTCGGTGACCGAGACGTTGTTCAGGCTCGCGGGGACCCTGGCCGTGGTGGGCGCCGGCGCCACACCGTTCTGGCTGGAGCAGGCCGGTAGCACCGCGATCACCACCGCGGCGAGGACCGCGAGCCCGACTCGGCGGCCCGCGGTCATCGACATCACGGCACCAGCCTTTGCATCGCTGACAGATAGTCGTCACGCTGCCGGGGCGACAGAGGCGGAGCGAACTCGACGACGATGGTCGCGAACCGGGGCAGGCCGTGGGTCATCGCATACCACTGTGCCTGCGAAAACGTGGCGAATGACTTGATGCGCAACGTGTCGGTGACGACCGCATGGCGGCATCCGGCATTGGGGCACTCCTGCGCTGTGGTGTCGATCGGATTCGGCACCGGCTCTCCGTCCCGCTGCAAAGCCTCCACCACGCCGGCGGCGTTGAGCGGCTCGGAGTCACCGGCGGCCGACGGGAAGTTGGTGTCCGCCGCGCTCGGCCATGGTTCAGCGACGCCGACCGCCGACATGGTCAGCAGGCCGGCGGCGAAGACCCGGCGTCCGAGTTTCCAAGTCATGCCGTTGGTTCCTGTTCACGATGGACTGCTACCAGCACAACCTCGTATGCGCAGATCATGCGACGGGCACGTACCGAGAGTAGCGCGGAGTGCACCTGCATGCGGACCACCCACGACGGTCGGCGGCGGCCGCCGGCTGATCGGATGACGCGCTTGCGAGGGCCCTCATGTGTGCCCTACCCGTGGGGCGGGCCGTTGACCACCGATTTTTCTTCGCGACCCGGATGCACCCGACAACTACGTGCGAAATGCAGGCCATGCGAGCTGCACACACCGGCACGGCAACGCCGGACCGCGCGGTATCCTCCGCCCAGACTGAAAGGGACTGCATGGCTGCACCGAAGAAGCGCCGCAGCAAGCCTCAGACCGCCGACACCGTCGGTGCGGACTATCCGCGGCGGCTTGAGCAGGCCACCCGTGGGCTGTTCGCGCTGAACGTGTCGGTGCTGGAACGCATGGAGAGGCGCATCGGGCTGGCGTCGTTGCGTGCGCTGCAATCGCTGGATCGTCTGGGCCCCAGTATGGTCACCGAACTCGGCCACGACCTCGACCTGCTGTCATCCACGGCGAGCCGGCTCAGCGACCGGCTCGCCGAGGCCGGCTACATCACCCGGCGTGTCGCGCCCACCAATCGCCGGGCAACCCTGCTGGAACTCACCGACGCGGGCCGTGCCGTGCTGGCCGAACTGGTCGCGCTGCGCGTGCAGGCGCTCGGCGAGGTTGCCGCGCTGATGAGCGAAACCGACCGCACCGCGCTGGTGCGGGGCACCAGCGCGTTCACCGACGCGCACCGGGAGCTGGCCGACCGGCCGCGCGACGTCCGCTCCGACTCGGAGCCGCCCTCACGGTGACCTTGCGGGCGCTCCCGAGTCCGCATCGGCCACCACGGTGGCCTTGGCCGTCACGGGGTGGCGGTCCAGCCACCAGAACGCGACGAGCTTGACGCGGTCTTCGACGAGGAACCACACCAGCGCGTAGCCCCAGACGACACCGGCCCACATCCACCCCAGTGGGGTCATGAAGAACCCGCACACCGCGATGATCGTCGCCAACGTCTGCGTTCCGATGACCGCACCGAGCAGGATCTTGGCCGGCGCGGGTCGTGACCAGAAGGGGCCACGGGCACGGGTGACGAAGATGGTGAGATGGCCCGACACGGACAGCTTGAGATAGATCAGGGTCCGGATCAGGTCACGGTCCAACGCAAAGACCTTGTCGGCGAGCACGAACAGAAGAAAGGTCTCCGCCACCCCCATCACGCCCAGGGCGGTGGCAACGACCAGCACGCCCCGCATGTCCCAGGCGGCCGGTTTGGCCGAGCCGCGGACGTGGTCGTAGGCGATGGCCAGGATGGCCCCGTCGTTGAGCAGTGCCAGGAACACGATCATCACCGCTGTCACCGGGAAGAAGTTCATGATCACGATGGCGAGGGTGATCAGCAGCAGGACCCGGATGGTTTCGGCAATGCGGTAGGTGGCGTAGCTGTTCATCCGCGAGAAGATCTCGCGGGCCTGCCGGATGGCCGTCACAATCACCGACAGGCCGGGTGCGAGCAGCACCACGTCTGCCGCCGCGCGCGCCGCATCGGTGGCCCCGTCGACAGCGATTCCGGCGTCGGCCTGTTTGAGCGCCGGGGCATCGTTGACCCCGTCGCCGGTCATTCCGATTATGTGACCACGAGACTGCAGGAGCCGAACGATTCGGTACTTGTGCTCGGGGAAGACCTGGGCGAAGCCGTCGGCTGCCTCCACCGTGCGCGCGAGTTCGCCATCGACTGAGGTCGAGTCGAGTGCCGTCGCGTCGAGAATGTCATCGCCCAGCCCGACCTGACGGGCGATCTGCCGGCCGATCGCCACCTGGTCACCGGTGATCATCTTGACGTCGACACCGAGTTCCTCTGCGGCAGATACCGTTTCGGCGGAGTCCGCGCGCGGCGGATCGGCCAGGCCCAGCACCCCCATCAGCCGCCAAGTTCCGCTGGTGTCGGTTCGCGCGACCGCCAGCGAACGGTAGCCCTGCGCGGCGAATCCGTCCACGACGCCGGTGACACTGCCGGCCGCGGGATCGTGCTCACACAGTGAGGTGATGATCTGCGGCGCTCCCTTGCTCACCCGGTATTGCTGGCCGTCGGAGCCGCCTACCCGAGCTTCGGTGCGCTTGCTGACCGGGTCGAACGGAGTGAATTGCGACACCGTGACCTTCGGCAGGTCGCCGGCGGCGGCCAGCACCGCGATGTCGATGGGGTCGTTGTCCTCGGCGCGGGAGGCCAGCGCCGCGACGGTCCGCAGGTCCTGTTCGGAGACGTCCGGGGCCGTCCAGACGGTACTGACCGCGAGCTTGTTCTGGGTCAGCGTGCCGGTCTTGTCCGAGCACAGCAGATCCATGCCGCCAAGTTCCTCGATGGCGGGCAGATGGCTCACCACTGCTTGTTCCTTGGCCAGTTTGCGGGCCCCGACGGCCATCGTCACCGACAGCACCGCGGGCAGCGCTACCGGAATGGAGGCGATGGTGACCACCAGCGCGAACTCGAGCGTCTGCAGCACCGCGTTGCCGCGGACGAGTGACACCACCACGGTCAGGGTCACCAGCGCCACCGCGAGCACGATCAGGTAGTTACCGATTCGCAGCACCGCTCGCTGAAAGTGGCTCACCGTGCCGGCCGCCTCGACCAGGGCCGCGGTGCGTCCGAAGTACGACGAAGAACCGGTGGCGTACACCAGCCCATCGGCCTCGCCGCGCACCAGCACCGACCCCGAGTACAGCACCTGCCCCTTGCCGCGGGTGACCGCCAGCGACTCCCCGGTCAGAGCGGACTGGTCCACCTCCAGGCTGGTGTCGTCGAGCACCCGCAGATCGGCGGGTGTCACGTCACCGAGCCGCACCCGCACGACGTCGCCGGGCACCAGCTCGCGGACCGGCACGTTGGCCCACGATCCATCACGCAGCGCCCGCGCCGAGGCGGCCAATCGCTTCTTGAGCGCGGCGATGGCGTTGGCCGCCTGATGCTCCTCGAGGAAGGCCACCAGGCCGTTCATCACCAGCAGCACACCGATGATCACCGCATCGGCCCAGTGTCGTGCGGCCAGCGAGAGCAGCAGTGCGACCTCGATCATCCATGGGATGGGCGCCCAGAAGTACTTGAGAAAAGCCAGAATCGGATTCTCGTGCTTCTCTTCGATCTCGTTGGCCCCGTATTTGGCAAGCCGCGACTGTGCCTCTGCTTCGGTCAGGCCCTGGTCCGAGGTGTCCAGAGTGGTCAACGCCTGCGGCAACGGCAATGTCGCCAGTGTGTCCTCGGTGCGCACCATGTATGACGTCCTCCACGGGTATCGCAGAATCGCTCAAGGGCAGCCGTCGGCGACACAGCGTCGACGACGGCCGGATCCCAGCCTGGCACGCGGCCGGCTCCTGTGGGAGGGCCATAAGTACCGGGACACCAAGACATCGGCAGTTCGGGATCCACCGGGATGACCGACGCGTTGGCACTGGGCCAAGCGAATGGCCGTCACCGCCACCGGTTGCTCCCCCATGCTGAACACCGGCCCGCCGGATCATCGCGTGTTCATGAATAGTTGCTGAGAAGCCCGCGGGTAGCAGTTACTTCCACCGGCGGTTGCCCTAAGGTCCGACTGCACCGGGCCCGAGAACACCCACCGATCACGAGGAGCGCAGATGCCGAACGGGAAACCCAACATCCTGGTGATCTGGGGCGACGACATCGGCATCACCAACCTGAGTTGTTACAGCGACGGCCTGATGGGCTACCGCACCCCCAATATCGACCGGATCGCCGCCGAGGGGATGCGGTTCACCGACTCCTACGGTGAGCAGAGCTGCACCGCGGGGCGGTCCTCGTTCATCACCGGCCAGAGCGTGTACCGCACCGGTCTGTCCAAGGTCGGCATGCCCGGCGTCGACATGGGCATGTCTCCCGAAGACCCCACCATCGCCACCCTGCTCAAGCCGCTGGGGTATGCCACCGGCCAGTTCGGCAAGAATCACCTCGGCGACCTCAACAAATATCTGCCCACCGCGCACGGTTTCGACGAATTCTTCGGCAACCTCTACCACCTCAACGCCGAGGAGGAACCCGAGCACCCGGACTACCCGACCGAGCAGGAGGCGCCCCGGCTGCGCAAGAGTCTGCTGCCGCGCGGTGTGATCCACTCGTGGGCCACCGAAGAGGCCTCCGACGAGGTCGACGAACGGTTCGGCCCGCTGGGCAAACAGCGTGTCGAGGACACCGGTCCGCTGACCAAGAAGCGGATGGAGACCGTCGACGACGAGACCACCGAAGCCTGCATGGATTTCATCAAGCGTCAGACCGAGGCCGACACCCCGTTCTTCGTCTGGATGAACATGACCCACATGCACTTCCGGACCCACACCAAGCCGGAAAGCCTGGGACAGGCCGGCCGGTGGCAGTCGCCCTACCACGACACCATGATCGATCACGACAAGCATGTCGGCCTGCTGCTGGACTACCTCGATGAACTCGGCATCGCCGAGGACACCATCGTCGTCTACTCCACCGACAACGGCCCGCACGCCAACACCTGGCCCGACGGGGCCACCACCCCGTTCCGCAACGAGAAGAACAGCAACTGGGAGGGCGCCTTCCGGGTGCCCGAGGTGATCCGCTGGCCCGGCAAGATCCCGGCCGGGGTGGTGTCCAACGAGATCGTCCAGCACCACGACTGGCTGCCGACGTTCCTGGCTGCCGCCGGAACACCCGACATCGTCGAGAAGCTCAAGCAGGGCCACACCATCGACAACAAGACCTACCACGTGCACATCGACGGCTACGACCTGCTGCCGTACCTGACCGGCGAGGTCGACAAGAGCCCGCGCCGGGGCATGGTCTATTTCTCCGACGACTGCGACGTGCTCGGCGTGCGTGTCGAGAACTGGAAGGTCGTGTTCATGGAGCAGAGGTGCGAAGGCACCCTGCAGATCTGGTTCGAGCCGTTCACCCCGCTGCGGGTGCCGAAGATCTTCAACCTGCGCACGGACCCGTTCGAACGCGCCGACATCACGTCGAACACCTACTGGGACTGGTTCCTCGACCACGACTACATCGCGTTCCTGGCCAACGCGGTGGTGCTGCAGTTCCTGGAGACGTTCAAGGAGTTCCCGCCGCGGCGTGAGCCGGCCTCGTTCACCATCACCAATGCGGTGGAGAAGCTGCAGGACTTTCTGCAGACCATCGGTGGGTGACTTGCCGATCCTGGCTTCCTGGGCCGACGGCCCGACGAAGGCGGCGATCGTCGACTTTGTCGCCGGGGTCACCGCCTCCGGCGGCCCCGACTACGTCGCCCCGCAGGACCGGGTCGCCGTGTTCGACAACGACGGCACGCTGTGGGTGGAGAAACCCGCCTACATCCAGCTGGACTTCCTGGTGCGGCGGTTCGCCGAACAGGCCGCCGCCGATACCGCCCTGCAGGACAAGCAGCCCTACCGGGCGGCGACGGCCGGCGACCTCGCCTGGTTCGGCGACGCGGTCACCAAGCACTACCAGGGTGACGACTCACAACTCGCGGTGCTGGCCTCGGCGATCACCGCCGCCCACGCCGCGATGAGTGTCGAGGACCACGCGGCACGGGTCAACGCTTTCTTCGCCGCGACCGACCATCCGTCGCTGGGCCGGCGCTACCTAGAATGCACGTACGTACCGATGGTCGAGCTGCTGGGCTACCTGGAGGCCAACGGGTTCACCAACTACATCGCCTCCGGCGGCGGTCGCGACTTCATGCGCCCGATCACCGGCCCGATCTACGGAATACCGCCCGAGCGGGTGATCGGGAGCTCACTGGGGCTCGAGTACGTCGAATCCGACGGCGGCGGGCACCTGCTGATCGGCACGGCACTCGAGGTGGTCGACGACGGAGCCGAGAAGCCGATCCGGATATGGAACCGCATCGGCCGGCGGCCGATCCTGGCCGCCGGCAACACCAACGGGGACGTGCCGATGCTGTGCTACACCGGGGCCCGCGGTGGCCCTGCTCTGCGCTTGCTGGTCTGCCACGACGACCCCGAACGCGAGTTCGGCTACACCGCCGGCACGGAGAAGGCGCTGCAGTACGCCGAGGAGTTCGGCTGGACGATGGTCAGTATGCGCAACGACTGGAAAACCGTCTTCGGTGGCTGACCCCGAATTGGTCTGGATCCCGGCGCAGACCGCCATGGTGGGGTCCGATCACCACTACCCGGAGGAGGGCCCGGTCCGGCCGGTCACCGTCGAGGGGTTCCGGATTCAGCGCTATCCGGTCACCAATGCCGACTTCGCCGAATTCGTGGGCGCCAGTGGTTATCTCACCGTCGCGGAGCGCGCACTGAACCCCGCCGAATACCCCGGCGCGCCGGCGGAGAACCTGCAGCCGGGGTCGATGGTCTTTCACCGCACGAACGGGCCGGTAGACCTGCGCCACCTCAGCCAGTGGTGGGCGTGGACCCCGGGCGCGTCGTGGCGCCACCCGGTCGGCGCGCGCTCGTCGATCGCCAAGCGCGCCGATCACCCCGTCGTCCACGTCGCCTACGAGGACGCCGAGGCCTACGCGGAGTGGGCGGGCCTGTCGCTGCCCACCGAGGCCGAATGGGAAATCGCCGCCCGCGGCGGGCTGGACCGGGCTACCTATACGTGGGGCGACGCACCGGAGCAGCCTGGGAAACCCCTGGCCAACTATTGGCATGGCGACTTCCCGTGGCGACCGGACCCCGGCTACGGACGCACCACGCCGGTCGGCAGCTTCCCGCCCAACGCCTATGGGCTGTTCGATATGGCGGGCAATGTCTGGGAGTGGACCAGCGACTGGTATGCCGGCACCCGTGCCGGTGACCCCTGTTGCGAGGCCGGAAGCTACGACCCCGCCCAGCCGCAGTTCAAGGTCCCCCGCAAGGTCATCAAGGGGGGTTCGTTCCTGTGCGCCGACACCTACTGCCGGCGCTACCGACCCGCCGCACGCCGGCCGCAGATGATCGATACCGGCATGAGCCACATCGGCTTTCGGTGTGTACAGCGGTAGCGGTTCATTCCGGGGTCTGGGCACGGGGGCCGGTGTCGCGGCCGTGCAGACCGGACTGCCTTCGCCGCCGCGCCGGAGCCAAGGCGGTTCCCGGGCTGGTCAACGATCACAGCGGAATCCACTGCCCCAGGAACCAGAAGCCCCAGCCGTGTCCGTTTCCGGCAGGCATCGGCTGAACCCGCTGGCCGTTGTACACGAACGGCTGATGGTCTTGGCGGGCCTGGTTCATGTTGCGGTGCTGCCAGCCATTGGGCCCCGGCGCCGGACCGGGCCCATTGTTGTGCTGGGGCGCCGGCCCCTGACACACCGGAGCGTTCGGTCCGCCACAGGGCTGGCCGGGATCGGCGCCGGCGACGCCGATCCCGACGCCGAACAGGCCGGCGACTCCCACTCCGGCAGCCAAGGCCGAGCCACACATCATCCGTTTGAGGTTCATCATTAGCTTTCCCTGTAGTTGCTGTGATTTCGCGCGACGCCGTCGTCGTACACAGAGGAGACTACGAATGCCACGTTGGGCGATGGTTTGACTAACATGGGCGCCAGCTGTGAATCCGGCAACGGGCCGAAATCGGTTTGCTATCAGCGCAGTCGAGCCAGCGGACGACCCGGCTACCCGGTGCGGGTCTCATGGGAAAGCACGTCCGTCCGAGGGTGCGTCGGGCAGTATGTCTCGCTGGAACACGTTCCATCCGTGAAGGGAGTTCAATGTCGGACACAGTGCTCGTAACCGGGGCGTTCGGGCTGGTCGGATCCGCAACGGTCAGACACCTCGCGGGCCAGGGCCGTAGTGTGATCGCGACCGATCTGGACACCCCGGCCACCCGCAAGGCAGCGGCCGAACTCCCGCCCGGGGTCAGCGTACGGTGGACCGACCTCACCGACCCGAAGGCGGTCGGTGAGCTGGTCAGCTCGGTCGCGCCGGCGTCGATCATCCACTTGGCGGCGGTGATTCCACCGCTGTGCTACGCCAACCCCACGCTGGCCCGCAAGGTCAACGTGGACGCGACCGCGACCCTGGTGAACGCCGCAGCTGCGGAGCCCAAGCCGCCGCGGTTCGTCCAGGCGTCGTCCATCGCCGTCTACGGTCCGCGCAACCCGCACCACATCACCGAGGTTCTGACCGCCGACACCCCGATGCGCCCGTTCGACATCTACGGCGGACACAAGGTGGAGGTGGAGCACATTGTGCGCGGCTCCGCCCTGGACTGGGTGATCCTGCGCCTCGGCGGCGTCATGACCGCCGAGCTCGACCTGAACGTGGGTCGGGACATGCTGTACTTCGAGGGAGCGCTGCCGACCGACGGCCGCCTGCAGACCGTGGATGTGCGGGACGTGGCGCACGCATTCGCCGCCGCGACCACAGCCGACGTGACCGGCAAGACACTTCTCATCGGCGGTGACGACACCCACCGCCTGACCCAGGTCGAGGTCGCCGCGGCGGTCGGGGCGGCCATGGGCCTGGTGGGCGCGACCCCGAGAGGCCGCCGAGGCAATCCCGACGACGACGACGCGTGGTTCGCCACCGACTGGATGGATTGCACCGAATCCCAACAGCTGCTGGGCCATCAGCATCATTCGTGGCCGGACATCCTCGAGGGAATCGCCGACAAGGCCGGCTGGAAGCGCTACCTGTTCCGGCTGGCCGCCCCCCTGGCCCACGAGTACCTCAGACGCCACTCGGCCTACTACAACAGCCCCGGCGAGTACGCCGATCCGTGGGGCGCCATACGACGCAAGTGGGGCCGGTTCGAGGCCGACGGAACCTCGGGGTGAGCGCCGATCGCGTCGCCGTCGTCGTGGGCGGCGCCTCGGGGATCGGCTGGGCGAGCGCGTGCGTGCTCGTCGCAGACGGTTGCCGCGTCACCATCGCCGACCGCAACGCCGACGGTGCCCGCGACCGTGCCGCCGAACTGGGCGAGCCGCACACCTGGGCTGCCGTGGATGTCGCCGACGAAGACGGTGTGGCCCGGCTCTTCGATGATGTGGTGGCCCGCGACGGGGCCGTGCACGTGGTCGTCAACTGCGCCGGGTTCAGCGGATTCGGACTGATCACCGAACTGGACGCCGACCAGTTCCGCTCTGTCGTCGACGTGTGCCTCACCGGCGCCTTCATCGTGATGAAGCACGCCGGGCGCCATCTGGGCCCCGGCGGGACACTGGTTTCGCTGAGCTCACTCAATGCCCGTCAGCCGGCCATCGGCATGAGCGCCTACTGTGCGGCCAAGGCCGGCCTGTCGATGCTGACCGAGGTGGCCGCGCTGGAGTTGGGGCCGCGCGGTGTCCGGGTCAATGCCGTCGCGCCCGGTTTCGTGCACACGCCGCTGACCGAGGGTGCCGCCGCCATTCCGGGCGTCGTCGACGAGTACGTGGAGAACACCGCACTGGGCCGGGCGGGCACCCCGGAGGAGATCGCCGACGCGGTGGCCTTCCTGTGCTCACCGAAGTCGGCCTGGCTCACCGGCGAGGTACTCGACCTCAACGGCGGCGCCCACCTCAAGCGCTACCCGAACATCCACGAACACCTGGCACGGCTGATGGCGCAATGAGTTTCGCGGGCAAGAACGCCATCGTCACCGGCGCCGGCTCGGGTATCGGTGCCGCCCTGTGCCGGGCGCTGGTCGCCGCCGGCGCCGACGTGGTCTGCACCGACATCGACGCCGAAGCCGCCGCCGCGACCGCTGCGGGGCTGACCGGCCCGGGCAGTGCCAGGGCGGCCTCGCTGGATGTCACCGACGCGGCGGCGGTCCAGGCCGCCGTCGATGATGTGGTGGCCCGCGACGGCCGCCTGGATTTGATGTTCAACAACGCCGGAATCGCCTGGGGCGGCGACACCGAGCTGCTGACGTTGGACCAGTGGAACGCGATCATCGACGTCAACGTCCGCGGAGTCGTGCACGGCGTGGCCGCGGCCTACCCGCTGATGGTGCGGCAGGGCCACGGCCACATCGTCAACACCGCATCCATGGGCGGGCTTACCGCCGCCGGGCAGATCACCAGCTACGTGATGACCAAGCATGCCGTCGTCGGGCTGTCGCTGGCGCTGCGGTCGGAGGCCGCCGCCCACGGCGTCGGCGTGACGGTACTGTGCCCCGCCGCGGTAGAGACGCCGATCCTCGACAAGGGGGCGGTCGGCGGTTTCGTCGGCCGCGACTACTACCTCAAGGGCCAGGGCATCACCACCCCCTACGACCCCGACCGGCTGGCCCGTGACACGTTGGCGGCGATCGAACACAACAAGGCGTTGCTGGTCAAACCCCGCCGGGCGCACGCCGCGTGGCTGTTCTCGCGCCTGGCACCGGGACTGATGCAGCGGATGTCGATTCGCTTCGTCGCCCGCCAGCGCACCATGCAGGCCGCGCGCAGCCGCTAGTGTTCAGCTGAACACCGTCGGAAGGGGGTGGCTGGCTAGTGAACGCCGATTTCACGCTCACCCAGAAGCGCGCCCTAGCCATCGTCACGATCGTCGCGCTGGCCTTCGGCGCGTACTTCCTGCGCCACTACTTCATCCTGATCGTCATCGCGGCGATCGTCGCCTACCTGTTTGCGCCGCTGTACAACCGCTGCCGGGGCAGGTTCAACTCAGGGCTGTCGGCGACCTTGACCGTGCTGGCGGCACTGGCCACCGTGATCATCCCGGTCAGCATGGTGATTTTCGTTGCTGTGCTTCAGATTTCGCATATGTTGATCAATGTCGCCGACTGGGCCCAGACGGCCGACCTGAGCACGCTGGGCGACCGCGTCATCGCCTTCATCAACCGGCTCCTGGAACGCGTACCGTTCCTGCATTTCTCCGTCACCGCAGAAGGTCTGCGGCACACGATGGTCACCGTCGCGCAGAACGTCGGCCAGTGGCTGCTGCACTCATTGCGCGGCGCGGCCGGCGGTGTGATCGGGGTGATCACCTCGGCCATCATTTTCATCTACGTCTTCATTTCGCTACTGGTCAACCAGCAGCAGGTGATCATCTTGATCCGTCGGCTCAATCCGCTCGGCGAGGAGGTCACCGACCTGTACCTGGCGAAGATGGGTGCGATGGTCCGCGGGACCGTGAAGGGACAGTTCATCATCGCGCTGGTTCAGGGTGTCAGCGGAGCGGGGTCGATCTATATCGGCGGATTCCACGGCGGGTTCTTCGTCTTCTGCATCCTGTTGACCGCGCTGTCGGTGATCCCGCTGGGCAGCGGCATCGTGACGATCCCGTTCGGCATCGGGATGATGCTGTTCGGCAACATCGCCGGCGGCCTGTTCGTCGTGCTGTTCCACCTCATCGGTGTGACCAACATCGACAACTTCCTGCGGCCCATCTTGGTGCCCCGCGAGGCGAAACTGGACCCGGCGCTGATGCTGTTGGCGGTGTTTTCGGGTATCGCGATGTTCGGGTTCTGGGGCATCGTGCTCGGACCGGTGGTGATGATCATCATCGTCACCACGATCTCGGTCTACCTGGCGGTCTACAAGGGCGTGGAGATGACGGTGCATGAGCCGCCGGAGAAGCGCCGGCGGCTGTTCCGGCGGCGGGTGAAGGCCGAGGCCACCACGACGATCGCCGCCGCGGACGGCGAACCCGAGGACACAACAGAGCCGGCCAAAGCCGGGGAGTCAGAGAAACAAACCGGCGAAACCCCGTCTGAGGACAACTAGACCAGGCGTTCCTTGAGGAACTCCACGACGCGCTTGCGCGCCTCGTAGGCCGGCTGGCCGTCGACCTCGCGCACCTCCAGCGTGAGCACCGAGTGCGCCATCCGGCCGAAACCGTCCTTGTTGCCCGGCGAGGAGTCCAGTTCGATGACCTCGAAGGCGTCACCCAGGCGGTCCTTGAGCGTCTTGAACCGCTCCCGCGGCACCAGCGGGTCGCCGCTGAACCGCAGGCCGAGCGCACACAGCCCCTCCTCGGCGGCCCGCTTTTCAATGACCTTCATCTCGCCTTCGGACAACCCCGAGTCACGGCGCTGCTTGGGGGTTGCCGACAGCGGCAACGACGGCTGGCTGAGCACCGGGGCGAGCACGCTGTCGTCGACCGCGGCGGCCAGCGCGAATCCGCCGGAGAAGCATTGGCCGATCACGCCGACCCCCTTGCCCGGTGTCTTCTCGTTGAGGTCACGCGCCAGCGCCCGCAGGTAGTGCGCGACGGGCCGGTCCCGGTTGGTCGCGAACGCGGCGAATTCCTTGGCCACACATCCGCGCACCATCACCGACGCCGCTCCCGGCCTCAGTGCCGGCGCACCGGGGGTGCCGTACAGCGACGGGATGGCGACGGTGAAGCCGTTGTCCACCAGGTAGTTTCCCAATGCCAGCACGCCTGGATGGATGCCGGGCATCTCGGGGATGAGCACCACTCCCGGGCCCTGACCCTTGCGATAGACGTCATGGGTGAAACCGGCGGCGGTGAAGGGCCCGCAGGTCCACCCGGCGAGATCGGCTTCGGGTGCGGTCATCGGCATCTCCCTCTATCGGCTGGGCACGATGGGCTGCTGGGTCTGCGTCGCGGTGGCCAGAGTACGGAAGTCGTCGCTGTCCGCGGCGCCAGTTATCGCAATCTGCGCGGGACCGGCGGGGCTGTTCAGCCGTGTCGTCCATACCGGCTCGGTGCCCTCCCCGCCCTCGTAGACGACCCATGTGACGCCGTCGACGTCCTGGGTGCCGGTGGGGTACATGCCCTTGTGGATGGAGGCCACCAGGGGCTCCTCGTCGGCGTTGCTCTGGGTCAGGCTGACGTACATCCTCGACGGCGCGATGTAGCCGACGGTCGAGGTCACCGCGCGTTCGCGCTGCCCGGTCCCGGGATCGGTGCGGCCGATCTCGATGCCACCGCGTCCGCCGGAGTTGGCCTGCCAGCCGTCGGGCAGGCGCGGCTGCCGGACCGGGAAGCCCAGGGCGGCGGCGTCGGCCTTCAGTGCGGCTGCGGCGTCATAGGACGGGACCGGGCCGGTCGTGGGGCCGGTGGGCCGAAACGAGCACATACCGACCAAGCCGGCCAGCACGATGCAGGCCAGGACCAGCGGCGCCAGCGACCAGAACATGTCGCGGCCGTCCTGCAGCAGGCGTGGCTTGGCGGGTTTGGGCGCCATGCCGGCTTCCAGAGCCGCAGGGCCGGCGACATCGGCCTCCGGAGCCGCAGGGCCGGCGACATCGGGTTCCGGAGCCGCAGGGCCGGCGACATCGGGTTCCGGAGCAGGGGGGCCGGCCAGGTCAGCAGGACCCTGAACAGGGATAGCAGGGTCCGGAGCCGCCTGGCCGCCGATACCGCTACCAGGGGCCGGCTGTTGCCGGGGCGGGGTCGTCACGCCTGCCAGTATCCCAGGTCCCAACCCGTTACCGGCTTCTGGGACAATCTCTACCATGCCTGAAGTCCGCCGCCGCGAAGCACCCGACCGCAACCTCGCTCTCGAACTGGTCCGGGTGACCGAGGCCGGCGCCATGGCCGCCGGCCGTTGGGTCGGCCGCGGCGACAAGGAGGGCGGCGACGGCGCCGCCGTGGACGCGATGCGTGAGTTGGTCAACTCGGTGTCGATGCGCGGAATCGTGGTCATCGGCGAGGGCGAGAAGGACAACGCGCCCATGCTCTACAACGGCGAAGAGGTCGGCAACGGCGACGGGCCGGACTGCGACTTCGCGGTGGACCCGATCGACGGCACCACGCTGATGAGCAAGGGCATGCCCAACGCGATCTCGGTGCTGGCCGTCGCCGAGCGCGGCGCGATGTTCGACCCGTCGGCCGTGTTCTACATGAACAAGATCGCCGCCGGACCCGATGTCGCCGATTTCATCGACATCACCTCGCCGATCGCCGCGAACATCCAGCGCCTCGCCAAG
>Ga0210086_1000612_pt1 | contig 20150 bp, 20 predicted proteins | sample China_Galinas_PW_3_FD_184867 | JGI IMG/M metagenome (GOLD analysis project Ga0210086, IMG submission 184867) | Wetland microbial communities from San Francisco Bay, California, USA, that impact long-term carbon sequestration - China_Galinas_PWB_D2... | ecosystem: Environmental > Aquatic > Marine...
CGCGGTCCTGGAAGCGACGCAGCTTGGTCGTCGCGACCATTTCCATCGCACGCGTGATCTGGCGGATGTTGCCAACCGCCGTAATCCGGAGCTTGAGATCGCGAATCGTCGCCATGACTAGCTCGCCGAGGTCGGGGTGAACGTCTTGTTGAACTCGTCGATCGCGTCGAGGATCAGCTGTTGGATCTCATCCGTGAACTTCTCGGTCCGGATCCGCTCGCCGACCTCCGGCTTCTGTGCGCTCATGTACTGCAGGAACTCGTCGCGCCACCGCTGGATGTCCTTGACCGGAACGTCGACGAGCTTGCCTGCCGTGCCGGCCTGCAGGAACATGACCTGATCGGCGACCTCGAACGGTGCGTACTGCCCCTGCTTGAGCAGCTCGACGAGGCGCTCACCCAGCGCCAGCTGATCCTGCGTCGCCTTGTCGAGATCGGAGCCGAACTGCGCGAACGCGGCGAGCTCGCGATACTGCGCGAGCGCGAGGCGGAGACCGCCGGCGACCTTCTTCATCGCCGGGATCTGCGCCGATCCGCCGACGCGCGACACCGAGATGCCGGCGTTGACGGCCGGCCGGACGCCGGCGTTGAACAGGTTCGACTCGAGGAAGATCTGCCCGTCGGTGATCGAGATCACGTTGGTCGGGATGTAGGCCGACACGTCGCCTTCCTGGGTTTCGACGACCGGCAGCGCGGTCATTGAGCCACTGCCCTTCTCGTCGGACAGCTTGGCCGCGCGTTCGAGCAGGCGGCTGTGAAGGTTGAACACGTCGCCGGGGAACGCCTCGCGTCCCGGCGGACGGCGCAGCAGCAGCATGACCTGGCGATAGGCGAGAGCCTGCTTGTAGAGGTCGTCGTAGAAGATCACGACGTGGCGGCCCTCGTCGCGGAACCGCTCGCCCATCGCGGCACCCGCGTACGGGGCCATGTACTGCATCGACGCCGGATCCGACGCCGGAGCGCACACGACGATCGTGTACGGCATCGCGCCCTTGGTCTCGAGCACGTTCATGACCGCCTTCACGGTCGACTGCTTCTGGCCGACCGCGACGTAGATGCAGATCACCTGGTCCTTGTTGTTCGGGTCGCCGCCCCCGGTGTCCTTCTGGTTGAGGATCGTGTCGATGATCAGCGCGGTCTTGCCCGTCTGGCGGTCGCCGATGATCAGCTCACGCTGGCCGCGCCCGATCGGGATCATCGAGTCGATCGCGACGATGCCGGTCTGCATCGGCTCCTTGACGGGTTGGCGCTCGGGAACGCTCGGCGCGCGGCCCTCGATCGGTAGATACTCGGACTCGGGCAGATCGATCGGGTCACGGCCGTCGATCACCTGACCGAGCGCGTTGACGACGCGGCCGAGCAGCGCCGGTCCGGTCGGCACCGAGATGATGCGCCCGGTCGACTTGACGATGTCGCCTTCCTTCACGAGCGTCTCGTCGCCGAGCAGCACGGCGCCGACGTTGTCCTCTTCGAGGTTGAGCGCGAGGCCGGCAACGCCGTTGGGGAACTCGAGCAGCTCGGACATGACGCAGTCGTCGAGCCCGAACACACGCGCGACGCCGTCACCGACCTGCAACACCGTGCCGACCTTCTGCTGGTCGACGCCGCCTTCGAAGCCCTCGATCTCCTTCTTGAGGATCGCGGTCACTTCCGAGGGTTTGAGATCCATGTTTCTACCTGCCTGGTTCTAGGCCTGGTCAATGATCACAGTCTGGTCACTCGTGCGGTCCGAGGAACGCGCCGAGTGGAAGTCCTTTGAGCTTGCGCCCCAGGTTTTCGATCTGGCCCCTGAGGCTCTGGTCGTAGAGCGTTCCGCCGATCAACACCCGGAACCCGCCGAGCAGGTCCTCGTCGACCCGCGGGATCAGCCGCACGGTCTTGCCGACCTGCTTGCCGAGCGCGCCCGCGATCGCTTCGAGGTCGTCGGCCTCGAGCGGCAGCGCCGACTCGACCGTGCCTTCGACCTCGCCGCGCGATTGCAGCGCGCGGGCGTGGAACGCGCGGATCATGTCGGCGAGCAGCGATTGCCGGCCCTTCCGCAGGACGACCTCGAGGAACCGCAGGGTCCGGGCATGCGCGGTCCGGCCGCCGGCCTCGATCGCCTTGGCCAGCACCTCGCGCTTCTGCGCATCGGTCACATCCGGACTCTGGAGCAGCCGGCGCAGCTCGACGGCCTCGAACTGCGGCGCGAGGATCCGCAGGTCGGCGTCGACGTCGGCGACCACGCCTTCGGCCTCGACGACCTGGAACAGCGCCTCGGAGTAGCGGTTGCTGAGGGATGCCATCTCCGCCGCCTACTCGACGTCCTTGAGGAACGTCTTGACGAGCTCGCGCTGGTCGGAGCCGGCGAACTCGCGATGGAGCAGCTGCTGGGCCGCGCCGAGCGACAGGTCGACGACTGTGTCACGGATCTCGGCCAGGGCACGCCGCTTCTCGCTCTCGATCTCGGCCATGGCCTTCGCGCGCTGCTCGCCCGCTTCGCGCTCGGCCTGGGCCAGGAGCTCGGCCTTCTGCTTCTCGGCCATGTCGCGGGCGTTGCGGATCTGTCGCGCCGCCTCTTCGCGGGCATTCTGGAGCTCGGTCTGGATGTCGGCCTTGACCTGCTCGGCCGCAGCCTTCGCGTCCTCGGCCCGCTCGATCGCGTCCTCGGCCCGCTTGTCGCGGGCATGCAGCGCGGTCGTGATCGGCCCGAACACGACCTTCCACATGAACGGCAACGCACCGATGAAGATGATCACGGTCCACACGAACGCAGGCCACATCTTGGGATCGAGGGGGTTGAACCCCTCTCCTTCTGCGGCCAGCAACAAGGCGGATGCGAACGGAACTGTGGTCATGGATCGGTCTCCGTCTCCGGAACAGCGACGACGTGCGCCCCCGAGCCGACCGCAGTCACGCGACGGTGCTCGGGATCGCCGACTCAGGCGGTCCTATTTCGGAACGTAGAAGTCGGCCGCGCCGAGCGAGAGGAGCAGCGCCACGACGATCGCGAACAGGGTCACGCCTTCGATCAGCGCCGAGAGGATCAGCGCGTTGCCGCGAATGTCCTCGGACGCTTCTGGCTGACGCGCGATGCCCTCACCGGCGGCTTTGCCGATGCCGCCGATGCCGATACCCGCACCGATGACGGCAAGACCGGCGCCGATGCCCGCGCCGAGACCCATGAAGCTGGTACCGGCGGTGCCGGCTTGCGCCAAGAGCGTGAGGAGAGTCGATAGCATTGGAATGATGCTCCTACGTGATCAGTGAATATCAGTCTCGAAAACGTGGGTGGTCCGCGTCGCGGACCGAAACTCGGTTACCGCGCTCCTCAGTGCTCGGGATGGCGACACATGCCAACGAACAGGATCGACAGATAGGTGAAGATGTAGGCCTGCAGCAGCGCCACGAAGGCCTCGATGATCATGATGAAAATCGCGAGCCCGACGGACGGCACCGCGATCGCGTAGGCCAGTCGCCCGATCTTCTCGGCGAAGAAGAAGATCAGGCCCATGAACGAGAGCACGACGAGGTGTCCGGCGAGCATGTTCGCGAACAGACGAATCATCAACGCGAACGGCTTGACGAGCAGGCCGATCAGCTCGACCAGGAACAACACCGGCACGAGCCAGCCGGGCATGCCGTGCGGGATCAGGTTCTTCCAGAACGCAGCGGCTCCTTGCTCGAGCATCCCGCCGCCGATCATCATGACCAACGTGACCAGAGCCATCGCACCCGTCACGAACACGCAGGCTGTCGCCGTCGCGCCGTGGGGCACGAGTCCGAGCAGGTTCATGAACGCGATGAAGAAGAACAGGTAGAGGAAGTACGGCAGGAACTTCTTGCCTTCCTCCTCCCCCAGCAACGGGATGACCATCTCGTCGCGGATGAACATCGCGAAGCCCGAGAACACGCGCGCGATCCAACCCATCTTGTACTCGGGCCCGCTCTCGAGGGCGAACCGGACGTGCAAGAAGACGACCAGGATCAACACGATCGCGATGATCTGGAACATCGTGATGTTGTAGAAGTCGAGCGGACCGACGCTCGCCATCTTGTGCGGCAGCACGTGCTCGTAGAGCCACCGGAAGATCCCGGCGCCGCTCGGTGTCTCACCACCCTCGCTGACCGAGATCGAAGCCGCGTCGCCGCCCGACGTGCTGCCGATTGCGGTCGCCGAGCCCGCGCTCGCGAACAGCACGCATACCACCAATGCCAAAAAAGCGACGGAACGTAGGTTCCGCCGCTTCGAAACGACGTCAGGGATGCGTGAAAGCAGGGTCTTCAACGCGTTCTCTTCGCGATAGCCAGGAATGCGGGGCAAGCTTAGTGCGTGCTTCGACAGATGAAAGACTGGACTTCCATACAAATTCGGAATGGATCGGGACCGTTTGGCGAATGCGCCCGAACCGGGTCGGCGAGGCCGCTCACGCCGATTCGCCGTCGCCCGGCTGGCGAGCTTCGCGCTCGCGCCGGACCGCCTTCTCCAGCACGGGCAGGAACAACAGCTGATAGCTGAAGACCGCGGCCACGAAGCACAGCGCATAGGCCTCGAAGCTGCCGAGCGTCTGCAACGGCCCGTAGAGCAGCAGCGCACCGCCCGCGAGCACGGCGAGCTTGGTGAGGAAGCCGATCGCGACCGGACCGAGGAACGCGGACCCAGTCGTCCGGCGTAGTACGCGCAGTGTCCACAAACCCAGCAGCACGCTCAGCACGACGGCCGCCGCGACGCCGATCAGACCACCGGATACCAGAGCTTGCTCGCTGCGCCGGCCGGCCAGCCGAGGCGCGGCGATCAACAGCACGCCGATCACGGCCAGCGGACCGATCGCACCGAACACGAACGCGCGAAGCGGAGAGTTACGGGGTGTCGTCGTCGTCACGGGATCGTTGGTCGGGGCCGGGTCGCTGGTTTGAGGGCGGTGATTCGCCCGGGGCGTGGTTCCCGTGCTTCAGACTGTCCGCTCGGCGGGATGGAAACAAGGTTCCGGGCGAGACTGTCTCGACGAGGTGGACGAAACCGCCCACACCGCCCACGCCGAGACCGAGGAGCAGGAACAACGGCCGTGTACCGAACAACGAGTCGAGCCACACACCGACGAGCGTGAACACGACCAGCGTCACCCCGAACGTCAGCCCGGCTCCGACCGAGTTCCCGCCGAGCTGGCGCAGCGATCGGTTGGTCGCGCTGATGCGCCGCGAGAGTCTGGCTTCGTCGTCGCTTTCGTCGGGAGCTTCGTCCCTCGCCTCCTCGGGTTTGTCGGTCATCGCAGCTCCTGTGTACGATTATCCTCGACGGACGGAGCGCCGGAAGCGACGATGATCCGCCGTACTTGCCGAAACGATCCATGGATGCCCTGACCCCAGCACAGCTGACCCCGGAACAAATCGTCGCCCGACTCGACCGCCACATCGTCGGCCAGACCCGAGCCAAGCGCTCGGTCGCCGTGGCGATGCGCAACCGCTGGCGCCGGCGCCAGCTGCCCGAGGACCTCGCCCAGGAGGTCTACCCGAAGAACATTCTGCTGATCGGACCGACTGGCGTCGGCAAGACGGAGATCGCCCGCCGCCTCGCCGAGCTCGCCGGCGCTCCGTTCTTGAAAGTCGAAGCCAGCAAATACTCGGAGGTCGGCTATCACGGACGCGACGTCGAGAGCATGGTCCGGGACCTGACCGAGATCGCGATCCGAATGGTCCGGGTCGAGAAGAGCCGGGAGGTCCGTGAGAAGGCCGACGCACTCGTGCGCGAACGACTGCTCGCCGCGCTCTACGAGCAACACGACCTCCGCGAAGAAGACGACGACCCCGGGCTCTCGAACGTGCACCAGGAGGTCCAGTTCGTCGAGGACGGAGGCCTGTGGCGGCCGATGATCGTCGAGCGCGGGGAGGGCGAGGAACCGCCGGCGATCGGCGACGAAGAACTCGCCGCGCGCCGGGCCGAGCGCGATGCTGCCCGCGCAGAACTGATGGCCAAGCTCGACTCCGGCGAGCTCGACGACGCGGAGTTCCGCATCGAGGTCCAGGACCGCTCGACGCCGACGCTGAGCGTGCAAGGCCCGCAGGGAACCGAGACGATGGGCATCGACGCGCAGGCGCTGCAGGAGATCTGGGGCAGGAGCCCCGGCCAACGGACCAAGACGCGGCGCCTCACGGTCAAGCAGGCGCGCGCGATCCTCATGGAAGAGGAGAGCGAGCTGCTGATCGACGAGGACGAGGTCATCCACGAGGCGATCGAGCGGGTCGAGAACGACGGAATCCTGTTCATCGACGAGATCGACAAGGTCGTCGGCGCGGGCGGCGAGGGTCCCGACGTCTCGCGCGAGGGCGTCCAACGCGACCTCTTGACCGTCGTCGAAGGCTGCACGGTGTTCACGAAGTACGGGTTCGTGCGCAGCCACCACATCCTGTTCGTCGCGGCCGGGGCGTTTCATCTCCATCAGCCGAGCGAGCTGATCCCCGAGCTCCAAGGCCGGTTCCCGGTCCGCGTCGCGCTCGCCGATCTGACCGAGGAGGATTTCGTGAGGATCCTCACCGAGCCGGACAACAGCCTCACGCGCCAGTACCGGGCGCTGCTCGGGACCGAGGACGTCGAACTCGAGTTCACCAAAGACGGGCTCGCGACCCTGGCGTCGGTCGCGTTCAAGGCCAATAAGACCACCCAGAACATCGGCGCACGCCGGCTGATGACCGTGCTCGAACGGCTGCTCGAAGAGATCTCCTACGACGCTCCGAACATGGGCGGCCAGAAGATCGTGATCGACGGCGACTTCGTGACGGAGAGACTCGGCGACGCCGCCGACGACCCCGAGCTCATCAAGTACATGATCTGACGTGATCGAGATCCCCAACGAGATCGTCGCGCGTGCCAGGGAGCGCGATCAGGACGCCTGCCGCCGGATCGTCGAAGAGCTGCACCGGCCGGTGCTGTCGACGATCCACAGGTTCCTCGGGAAGAGGTTCGTCGACGACGTCGACGATGTCGCCCAGGACGTGTTCCTCAAGGTGTTCCGGGCGATCGATCGTTTCGATCCGGAGCGGGGCGTGAAGTTCAGCACGTGGGTGTTCACGTTCGTTCGCAACCACTGCCTCGATGTTCTTAAGAAGAAACGGCTTACGACGGTCTCGCTGAGCTCGGGGGGCGCCGGAGACGACGAAACGAGCTGGGAACTCGAAGACCCCTCCGGTCGTAAACCCGCTCTGCAAGCCCTGGATTCGGAGCTGGCCTCTCAGATCGAGACGGCGCTGCACGGGCTCAGCGACGATCACCGGATGGTGTTCGTCCTGCGCGAGTTCGAGCAGCTCGATCTGAAGTCCATCGCCGAAGTCATGGGCTGCACGGAGGGGACCGTGAAGTCCCGCCTCCATCGGGCCAAGGCCGCGATGAAGGAGAAGCTCAAGGGCTACCTCCGGACATGAACCGGAGCAGAACGATGGATCACGACGCACACGAGGATCACGAGGACACAGCCCTGCGAGAGTTGCTCGCGGCTCATGTCGTACCCGAACCGTCGCCGGACTTCGTCGACGACACGGTCCTGCGCATCCAGCTCGATGCGCACACGGTTCCCGACCCGTCACCGGACTTCGTCGAGACCGTGATGGCGGGCCTTGCCCGGGACGGGTTGGTCAGCGGAACGCGTCCGACGCTCCAGAGGGCCACCGAGCTCGGCGAGCGCCGCCTCCGGCTCGTGCCGTTGCTGCTGGCCGCGGCCGTGTTGCTCGGGTTCCTCCTGCCGAACCTGATCCGAGGAACCGGGGATCCCGAGGCGTTCCTCGACCAGCCGTCGACGAGCTTCGCCGAGGTCTCCTCGGTCAGCTTCGACGAGAACGCGACCGAGCACGACCTGCGTCCCGCCGACTCGGATGTCGTCCCGGCGATCTGGCTGCCGAGCAGCCCCGACAACACCGAGCACGGCAAAGACCTCCTGCAACAGAAATGGCAGGTGAGGTTCAAGTGAGCCCGGAGGTCCTGCAACCGGCGCGCGTGCGTTCGATGCCCCGCTTGGCGCTGCCGGTTCTGGCCTGCTGCGGAGGGCTGCCAGTCGCAGCCATTGCGCAGCCACCTGTGTGGAAGCAGCCGACGGCAAAGCAGGCGGTCACCCCCGAGGATCGCTGGATCGTTGCTCTCCTCGACCGTGCGTGGAGCACCGGCAAGACGAAACGCGTCCTGAATCTGTTCGAGTACGTCCACCCGCAGGCCATGACCTCGCTCGCACGCCGGGTCATGCGGGCGCCGGGCCGGCGCACGTCGAAGATCCTCGCCGCGACCCAGTACGACCGGTGTCGCTGCCTCTACCTCGATACCGAGCTCACGAGCGGTACCAAGACGCACAAGCAGTTCGAGGTCCTCGTGCTCGTTCCCGACCGCCAGACCGCGGTCCCACGCCTGCTCTACGCGACCGACCCGACTGCGCAGAGTCGGGTCCGCGTTCCGCGTAACGGGCGCGAGATCCACGGGCTACCGTTCGGCCCGAACGCGCGCTTCGCCTGCCCGGCGTGCAACTACACCGTCGGCTCGCCGGACATGGGCAACTGGCTGGTCTTCGCCGGAAGCGACGAGACGCAATCGATCGAGAAGATCGACGTGTTCAACCTCGACAAGGACCTGGCGATGGAGCTCGCGGTGCACATGTCGCCCGAGACCGCCGCGCCTGTGCCGCTGTCGGAGATCGTTCAGGACGCGGCTGCCGAGATGGAGACGCGACTGCGCGTAGAGCCGACCAACCGGAGGCGCGGCAAGCTGCAGGTCGCGGGCCTCGAGAGTCCGTACGAATCGATGGACATCCACGACCCGAGGACCGGCCATGTTCGTCGGTTCTTGTTCCTAGCGGTACGCAAGCCGCCGAGCTGCTATTTGATCCTGTTCCAAGGATCACCCGACCTCGTGTCGGCCCACGACAAGGACGTCGTCGACATCCTCGGCACGTTCCGCTTGCTCGATCCCAAACGGTCGGTGGCGGCCGGCGAGAAGGCCATGCTCGGTGCGCACATGGGCGGCAAGCTCGAAGGAAACACGTTCGTGTACGCGCCGCTGGGCTTGCGGCTGACGGGGGTTGCGGGCTGGAAACCGCAGATCGGGATCGGCAAGGGCCGGTTCCAGGCGATTTGGAACTGCCCGGTCACGAAGTCGCAGCTGATGGTGTCCGGGCTGGACTGGCGCAAGTCCGACTCCGAAGACGCGCTGTCGATGTGGTTGGGCGCGTGGCTCGACAAGCAGAGCAAGATCCACAAGGACCACGGGTTTCATTATGCCCACGACGTCACGACCAAGACGATCGGCGGCCGCAAGTTCCACGTCCTGGAGTACGAGTTCCGACCCGAAGGAAAAAAGGGCGTTGCCAAGGCGCAGCTCGCCGTCCGGGTCCAGGGCGACACGTTGATCGTCATTGACACGATCGCGATGCCCGGCCCGCACCAGGCCGAGAACGTCCGTCTTCTCGAGAAGCGCATCGACACGCTGGAGCTGCAGTAGCCTGGTGCCGGCGAGCGATCTCAGCGATCGCGGCCGCTGTACTTGCGGTTCTCGAGCTGGGTGATGACCCAGCGCAGTGCGAGACGATGTTCGGCACCGCCCGTGCGGGCGGCCTTGCGCATCCACCGGAGGTTGCGCCAGTCGGACGCCGCGAGGCGTTGGCGAGCACGCAACCGCACTCCCGAGTCCGTACTCGTCAGCTTCGTGAGCGAATCGACCAGGTGGTTCGGACACCGGTCGGGCCCGCGCTCGTCCGCAGGAACTTCGATCCGAACCGACAGGCGAGTGAACTTGGCGGGAACCACGCGGACCCTTGCGCCTTGGGGTGCGAGCGAGTGCAGCAGCAACGGCGTGGCTACGGTCACGAGCGCGTGCAGAAGCCAAGCGCCAAATGTCGTCAAGGGGGTGAACAATGCTGGTTTGGTCCGGAGAAGCATACCACTCGCGTGCAGTGGTGTGCCTGTTCCGGCGGTTGTATACTGCCTTAGGCTCCCTACGACGCCACGGAGATCCAACGAGAACCAACCCGAGATGCGCCTGTCCCTGACCCAAAACCTGCGCGCCGAACAGCGCTTGGTGCAGTCGCCCCAGATGATCCAGGCGATGCAGGTGCTGCAGTACCCGTTGCTCGAATTGCGCGATCGCATCGAGCAGGAGCTGCAGGAGAACGTCTTCCTCGAGACCGAGGAAGCGAAGCAAGAAGACAAAGACCAGGGGTCGGACTCGGGGCCCGACACGGGCCTCGACGGTCCCCCAGCGACGCGCAGCCTCGACGACACGCTGCTCGACAAGAACAAGCTCGGCGAGAAGACCATTGACGAGCAGCGTGTCGACGAGGCACGGCACGAAGAGTCGCAGATGGATCAGGCCTACGACACGCTCGACGAGCTCGAGAAGCGTAGTGCCGATTACGCGCCGCGACCCGCTCGCAGCGACAGCGACGACTCGAAGTTCGAAGCGATCAACAACACGCCCGGGCCCGGCGAGACGCTGAGTGAGCACCTGATCTCGCAGGTCGCCCTGCTCGAGCTCGACGCGGGACAACGCGACCGCGTCACGCTCGTGATCTACTCGTTGAACAAGGACGGGCGCCTGACGATGACTCCCGAGGAGCTCGCGGTCGAAGCCGGCTCCGAGGTCGAAGAGATCGACGAGGCGATCCTGATCGTCCAGACCCTGGACCCGACCGGTGTGGGGGCAAAGGACCTCAAGGAGTGCCTGCTGCTGCAGCTCGACGCACTCCCCGGCTCCCCGCCGCTCGCGAGGCGTATCGTCGACGCCCACCTCGAGAACTTGAGCATGAACCGGTTGCCGCGCATCGCTCGCGACACCGGCAGCAACATCGAGGACATCAAGTTCGCGATCGACTTCATCCGGAAGAACCTCCATCCCCACCCCGGCGCGCCGTTCGACGACGTCCGCAACCAGACGATCACCCCCGACGTCGTCGTCGAGGAGATCGACGGACGGTTCGAGCTGCGCGTCGAACGCGGCGGCATCCCGCCGCTTCGGATCTCGGCGGCGTACCGCCGCCTGCTCCACGAAGCCAAGGCCGAGCCCAAGGTCCAGGAGTACCTGCGCCGCAAGATCGAGGCGGCGAAGTGGTTCATCGACGCGATCCACCAGCGCCAGAGCACGATCGAGCGGATCGCGCGGGCCGTCATCGATCACCAGGCCGAGTTCCTCCGCCGCGGCATCCGCTTCCTCAAGCCGCTGCGCATGCAGGACATCGCCGATGAGGTCGGGGTTCACATCTCGACGGTGAGCCGGGCGATCTCGGGCAAGTTCATCCAGACGCCGCAGGGCATCTTCGACATGAAGCGGTTCTTCTCGGCCGGGACGCGATCGGACAGCGGTGAGTTCGTGAGCCAGCAGGCCGTCAAGGAGAAGATCCGCGAGATCGTCGACCGCGAGGACCCCAAGCGGCCGTTGTCGGACGACGCGATCGTGCAGCTGCTCGACAAGACCGGGATCCACATCGCCCGGCGCACGGTGACGAAGTACCGGAAGGCCCTCGGCATCCCATCTTCCAACCAGCGGAAGGCCTACTGACCCACTCCGGAGTCGCACGAGGCGATCAAAACCGCCTTTGCGCCGGCTCCAGGCGACCTGCTACGCTTCCCCCCATGGCCAAGGTAAGAGCAACCGAAATCAAGAAGGGCATGACCCTGATCATCGAGGACGAGCTGTTCCTCGTCGTCAAGCGCGACCACGTGACGCCGGGCAAGGGCCAGGCCGTCAATCACATCTACCTGCGCAACGTCCGTTCGGGCACGCAGAAGAACATGCGCCTGTCGTCCTCGGACACCCTCGAGCTCGCGTACCTCGACACGAAGCAGTGCCAGTACCTCTACAAGGACGCGACCGGGCACATCTTCATGGACGAGCAGACCTACGAGCAGTTTCCGCTGTCGGCCGACGTCGTCGGCGACATCATGGGATACATCTGCGAGAACCAGAGCGTCAACGTGACCTTCCACGAAGGCTCCCCGGTTGCCGTCGACCTCCCCGCCAGCGTCGTCCTCGAGGTCACCGAGGCCGAGGAAGCGATCAAGGGCAACACGGCAACCAACGTCACGAAGAACGCAAAGGTCGAGACCGGGCTCGAGGTCAAGGTGCCGATGCACATCAAGCCCGGCGACAAGATCAAGATCAGCACCGACGACGGCAGCTTTCTCGGGCGGGTCAACGAATAGCGCCCAAACCCGAAAAAATGTGCCAGACACATTTTTTCGGGCTTACGAGGACCGCGCTACGACTTGCGGGCGGCCTTCTTCTTGACCTTGCGCTTGCGGCCGCCGCTACCGCTGCTCGAGGCCTTCGCGAGTTGGCGCTTGTGTCGCGCCCAGACCTTCTTCCACTCCGCCATCGTCTCGGGCGTCATCGCGTCACCCGAGCGATGGAAGTGCTCGATGACTTCCACCGCTTCCTCGGGATCGTCGGTCAGGAGGAACAGTGACGGGTCGTCGGGCGAGATCGTGCCCCAGTCGACCATCGTCTTCTCGATCCAACGGATCAGGCCCGAGAAGTAGCTCTTGCCCATCAACACGATCGGGAAGCCACGGACCTTGCCCGTCTGCACGAGCGTCAGTGCTTCGAAGAATTCGTCCATCGTCCCGAAGCCGCCGGGCAGCACGACGTAGGCCTGAGCGTACTTCACGAACATGACCTTGCGCGCGAAGAAGTAGTCGAACTCGATCTCGACGTCCTGATACGGATTGGGCGCCTGTTCCATCGGTAGCTTGATGTTGAGCCCGATCGACAACCCGCCACCCTTCTTGGCGCCGCGGTTGGCTGCCTCCATGAGCCCGGGGCCACCACCCGTGATCGTCGACCACCCTCGCAGGGCGAACTGCTCGGCGACCTGCATTCCGAGCCGGTAGGCCTCCGAGTCCGGGTTGCTCCGGGCCGAGCCGAAGATCGAGACCGCGCGCCCGACCTTCCTGAGCGTCTCGAATCCGTCGACGAACTCCCCCATGATCTTGAAGACCTGCCAGGTATCCTGCCCCGTCCTCAGCTCCTTGAGAGCGCCGTTGTCCGTCAGCTTGTCCTTCGTCATCGCTTCGTCATGTTCTGCGCACTCGCATCCCTGGCCGCTCTCACGCTCGCGCCGGCACAAGACCGTCCGACACCATCGGAGAACCCCCAAAGCGGCATTCCTACGCTCGAGTCCGTCTCCGGTCACGCGCCCGGCGCGCGATTTACGCGGCTCCGGGACGTCCAGACATGGTTCGAGCGCGTCGCACGAGCCGCCGGGGGGCGTCTGAAGCTCCATGCGCTCGGAACGACAGACGGCGGCAACCCGCTCTATCTCGCATTCCTATCATCGAAGCACAACCTCGACAAACTGAATGCGATCGGATCCGACCTCCGGCACGTTGTTTCCGGCGACCTCGATCCCACGACGAGACCGGACCTGCCGGTGATCGCGTGGCTGTCGTTCGGGGTCCACGGCAACGAGCCGAGCCCGACCGAGTCCGCCATCGTGCTCGTTCGCGAGCTGCTGAGCCAACCCCGGCACGCCGGGCTGCTCGACAAGCTGGTCGTCGTGATCGACCCCTGCCTCAACCCCGACGGGCGGGAACGATATGTCGCCGGACTCGACGATCGTGTCGGAAAACACCCCGATCCCGACCCTGCGAGCTTCGAGCACAGCGAGCCGTGGCCGGGTGGACGGACCAACCATTATCTGCAGGACCTCAACCGCGACTGGGCGTTCCAGACCCAGGTCGAGACCAAGGCCCGGATCGCGACGTGGCTCCAGTTCCCGGCCCAGGTCCACGTCGACTTCCACGAGATGGAGGTCGAGAGCGAGTATTTCTTCTTCCCGGCCGAGGTGCCGATCAACCGCCACATCGCGCCCCAGGTGCTCGCCTGGCACAAGGTGTTCGGGCAGGCCAACGCAGACGCGTTCGACGCCCGGCGCTGGCGCTACTACTCGGGCGAGGACTTCGATCTCTACTATCCGGGCTACGGCGACTCGTGGCCGTCGCTCATGGGCGCGATCGGCATGACCTACGAGGTAGGCGGCCATACCGCCGGCGCCCTCGCCTACCGCAGGCGCGACGGCAGCATTTGGACGCTCCGAGACCGCATCCAACGGCACTTCGTCGCCGCCTTGACAACGCTCGAGACGACGGCGAAGCACTCGCGGGAGATCCTCGCCGACTTCTGGCGCAGCCACCGCGAAGCCGAAGCCCAAGGACGCGCCCGTGCCAATCGTTACCTGTGTCTTCCGCCGGGGTCGCCCGCGCTCGACGATCTCGCCGACCTGCTCGTGCACCAGGGCATCCGCGTATGGACGACGACCAACGACGGCCGTCTCGTGCAGCACGAGGGTACGACGGCGCTCGGCAACGAAACACGGCCGCTGCCGCGCGGCAGCCTCGTGATCGACATGGCCCAACCCCGCGGGCGCCTCGCGAGTGCGTTGCTCGAGCCCGATCCCGAGATCTCGCACCTCTATTTCTACGACGTATCGGCGTGGTCGCTGCCGTTGGCGTTCGGGCTCGAGGCGATCTGGGCCGAACGGGTCGTCGCCGATCTCGCGCCCGGCCCTCCTGCGCAGCCCAAGGTCACGAGCGTGAAGCTGGCAAGCGGCACGGTCGGTGTCGTTCTCGACGCGAAGGCCCGTGACCTCGCCGCGATCTCCCAGGCGGCGCTCTCGGGCGGTTTCACGACCCGCATCGGCGCCGCGCCGTTCCGGATCGCCGGCCGCGAGTTCCCGATCGGTTCGCTCGTCGTGCTGGGTTCGGACGCGCAGCTCCCGAAGCTGGAGAAGCTGCTCGCCGCATATCCGCGCACGAAGTGGACGGCGACAGCGACGACACGCAGCCAGCGTGGACCCGACCTCGGATCGCAGAGCTTCGCCGACCTGGTGCCGGCACGCGCGTTGATGGCGTTCGGCGAGGGGGCGTCATTGAGCACCGCCGGTGCGCTGTGGCATCTGTTCGAGAACCGGCTCGGCTTGCCGCTGTCGCGCGTCCCCGCCGACTCGATCGGCCCCCGCGAGCTCAAGCGCTACAACGTGCTGATCCTGCCCGGTGGCGGGCTTCCGAGCGGGCTGGCGAGCGCCAACAGCCGTGCGTTCCTCGACGCGTGGCTGGCCGAGGGCGGGGTCTTGATCGCGTTCGCGAGCAGCGCGCGTTCCGTGTTCCACACGCTGCTCGGCGGCAAGTCCGAGACACCGAAGTCGGGCAAGAAACCGAAGCAGACCTGGAAGCCGTCGCAAGCCCTGACTGAACAGGCACGCCGCCGTGCGTCGCCGGGTTCGATCGTCGAGGTCCGCGTCGACGCGGAGCATCCGCTGGCGGCGGGCTACGGAGAAACGCTCCCGGTCCTCGTGCGGGGCAGCAATCCGGGCTTCCCTGCCGACGGTCCCGGCCAGATCGTCGCCTACTACGGCGACGCGAAGCGGCTGTCGGGCTACCTGTCCCGCGAGGCCGCCGATCGCCTGCGCGGCAGCGGCTACCTGCTCGCGCACTCGCGCGGACGCGGTGCGGTCGTGCTGTTCGACCAGGACCCGCAGTTCCGGCTGATCTGGCACGGACTGACGCGACTCTTGATCAACGCCGCCGTGTTCCGTCCGCGCCGCCGCATCCCGCGATAGCCGGTCCCGGGCCTTTACCCGTCGCGCCGGATCCGGCGATAATCGACTCGTGCGCGTTCTCCTACCGCTCCTGCTCGTCGGGCTGCCCTTGTGCGGCGGCTGCATCTACCCGGCCGGTGACTCGCGCGTGTTCGTGACGAGCGAGCCGCCCGGGGCCGAGGTCTGGCTCGACGGCGAGAAGACCGACCAGACGACGCCCGCGATCCTCGACCTCGGAGCGCTGCTCGGCAGCGACCACGAGGTCCGAGTGCGGAAGAAGGGCTACGAGCCCGAAGACCGCACGGTCTACCACTACACCCGCTGGGGCACGTCCCGATGGCGGGACGGCGTCACGGCTCTCGAGGTGCCGCCGTTGCCGGTCTTCTGGACACTCGGCGACTTCTTCACGCCGTTCGAAGTCCGCTGGACCTACGTGCCCCACAACCTGCACGTCAAGCTGTTCGAGGAAGGCACGTTCGCTCCCAAGCCGGGCGGAGACGAACCCAAAGCCGGGCCGCCGGAGCCGGAAAAACGCCAGTGACGGTGAATTGTCACCGCCGCGGTGTCGAAATTGTTACCGTCTAGGGGCCCGCGGAAGACGAACTGTGAACTTATTCGTCCGCGTGCCCTTACGGCCCAGCGCATAGGCGCTGTTCCCCGAACCCGCCGCCCACCGACCACGTCCAAAGGAGCCCGAGTCGGGCCAACAACGAGACACAATGGCCGGCAGCGGTCTTCGTGAGGTACATTCGATCCATGGCTCCACGCTCGACCTGGAAGGGCTTCCTCAAGCTCAGTCTCGTCTCCGTTCCCGTCAAGGCCTACACCGCGAGCGCGACCGCGGCTGAAGTCCGGCTCAACCAGCTCCACAAGGACTGCCACAACCGGATCAAATACAAGAAGACGTGCCCCGAGCACGGCGAGGTCGGCAACGACGAGATCGTCTCCGGTTACGAGTATGCCAAGGGTCAGTACGTCGTCATCGATCCCGAGGAGATCGACAAGCTGCGGACCAAGAGCGACCGCGCGGTCACGATCGACGGCTTCGTCGGTCCCGACGAGATCGATCCGATCTACCACGCCGGCAAGACCTACTACCTGCTCCCCGACGGCGCTGTCGGGCAGAAGCCCTACGCGCTGCTGCACCGCGGGATGGCGGACCAGAACGTCTGTGCGATCGCGCGAGTCGTGATCGCCGGCAAAGAACAGCTCGTAGAGCTGCGCGTCCTCGACAAGCTGATCGCGATGACCGTGCTGTCGCACAAGAACCGCATCAAGTCGGCCGACTCGTTCACCGACGAGCTCGTCGACGCCGAGATCGGCGCCGAGGAGATGAAGCTCGCCAACACGCTGATCGAAGCTTCGAAGATCGAGGACTTCGAGCTCGACAAATACAAAGACGAGTACACCGAGAAGCTGACCAAGCTGATCCAGTTGAAGGTCGAAGGCGAAGAGGTCGTGCAGGTGCCCGACGTCGAGGAGCCGAAGATCATCAACATCATGGAAGCGCTCAAGAAGAGCGTCGCCGAAGTCGCCGGCGGAACGGTGGGCGGCGCGACCCCGGACTCGGGCTCGGAGGAAGAGAAGGAGCCGGCTTCGAAGAAGAAGATGGCGCCGAGCAAGAAGGCGAAGAAGTCCGGAAAGAAGAAGATTGGCTGAGCAGAGTCTGCCCGACTTCGTACCGCCGATGCTCGCGAAGACCAGCGAGCCCTTCGATTCCGAAGACTTCCTGTTCGAGATCAAGTGGGACGGGTTCCGTTCGCTGGCCGTGCGCAACGCCGAGTCCCTGACGCTGCCGAGCCGGCGCAAGAACGAGCAGATCCACCGCTTCCCCGAGCTCCGCTCGCTCGAGGCACTGCCGCCGGGCACGATCCTCGACGGCGAGATCGTCGCCCTCACCGACGGCCGGCCCGACTTCGAGCTCTTGCTCGCGCGCGACGGAATCCATGGCAAGACCCGGGTCGCCGACGCCGCACAGCGCACGCCGGTCAGCTTCGTCGCGTTCGACCTGCTCTACGATGACTTCACGAGCTGCATGGATCGGCCGCTCGTCGATCGCCGCCTGCGGCTCGAGGAGCTGATCGCCGAAACCGGCGCACGACTGCTCGTGTTCTCCGACGGCGTCGTCGGCCACGGCCGGCTGTTCTACGAGCAGGCCTGCGAGCAGGAGCTCGAAGGCGTGATGGCGAAGCGGCTGACGTCGCGGTATCTGCCCGGCAAGCGCAGCGACTCGTGGCTCAAGATCAAGCGCGTGCAGCGCGTCCATTGTCTGGTCATCGGCTGGACCGAGAGCGAATCGACAGACAGCTTCCGGAGTCTCGTCCTCGCGAGCGACATGGACGGGAAGCTCGCCTATTGCGGCAAGGTCGGCTCCGGATTCGGGGCCGGGCTGCGCGAGCAGCTCGAGCGCTCGATGGCCGAACGCCGCCGCGACACGCCGCTGGTCCCGTGTGCCGAGGACGCGAACTGGATCGAGCCCGGAATCTACTGCACGGTCAGCTTCGTCGAGCGGACGAGTACTGGCATGCTGAGGGCTCCACGGTTCGATCAGTTGCTCGTGGAGGACGAATGACCGGGCCCGCGCCCGAGCAGCCGCAGCAGTTTGCGATCACCGGCCGGCTCGCGTCGATGACGCGCGTCGAGGCCGTCGCGCGGATCCGCGAGCACGGGCACGAATACGTCGAGGAACCGACCGAGACGACTGACTACCTCGTCGTCGGTGAGGCCGGCGGGCCGCTGCAGGCCGATGGGCGCCCGACGCGCAAGCTGCTCGCGGCCCGCACGCTCGAAGCCCGCGGCGCCACGATCGCAATCATTGGCGAAATCGCGTTCCTCGAAAAGCTCGATCTGAACAGCTACATCGGCGGCCTCGAACGCTGCTACACCACCGAGCAGCTGAGCCGGATCCTCGACATACCGAAGGCCGAGCTGCGCCGCTGGGTCCGGATCGGCCTGATCCAGCCGGTCAAGGTCGTCAAGCGGCTCGCGTGGTTCGATTTCCGCCACGTCGTGCAGGCCCGGAACCTCCACCGGCTGACCGAGCGCGGCGTCAGCCCGCAGCAGATCGCCAAGAGCATCGAGCAGATGCGCGAATGGCTGCCCGACGGCGAGGGGCTGTTGTCCCAGCTCGAGGCGCTGGCCAAGAACGACGTCGTCGTCCAGCTCGACTCGGGCCGCTACGCCGACTCGCACGGACAGTTGATGCTGCCGTTCGACGACTCTGGTCCCGAAGCAGAGACCGGGCCGCATCCCGCGTCCGAGTCACCGATCACGCCGTTCGAGGCCCCATCGCTCGATTGGTTCACGCGCGGCGTCCAGGCCGAGGAAGCCGGCGACCTCGACGAAGCCGTGCTCGCCTACACGCGCGCACTCGAAGAGCGCGGCCCCAACCCGGACCTCTACTTCAACCTCGGCAACGTCCACTTCGGCCTCGAGCTGATCGCCCGCGCCGCCCAGAACTACCTCGAAGCCGTCAAGCTCGACGGCGAGTTCGTCGAGGCCTGGAACAACCTCGGCAACGCGCTGTCCGAGCTCGGCGAGTTCGAGGAAGCGATCGTCGCGTTCGAGCGCGCGCTCGCGATCGAGCCCGAGTACGCCGAGGCGCTCAGCAACCTCGCCGAAGTCCTGCTCGAGGTCGGCCGGACATCCGACGCACGGCGTTCGTTCGAGCGCTACCTCGAGCTCGATCCCGACAGCTCATGGGCTCGCGAGGTCAAGGCCCGGCTGGCGCGGCTCGACGACCACTGAGGCGGAGCCTGGATAGCTCTAAAGCATGATTTGAACTCGGGTTACACCCACAGGTGGAGCTTGCTGGCGCTGGCAATTTTCGACCAGTCTGCAAAACTGTCTTGACAATTATCGACAGGTGTCCAAATTCGCCGATCTTGGACACAGCCATGGTCCGCGACCGATATCTCGAACCGCACGTCCTCCAAGACCTGGAGCAGAAGATGGTCTTCGTGTCCGGTCCGCGGCAGGTCGGCAAGACGACACTTGCAAGGCACCTGCCTGGAGCGAAGGCCGGCTACCTCAACTGGGACGTGGCGGAACATCGCGAACGCATCCTCGCGCGCGAGTTGCCTCCGGGCCTGTTCTGGGTCTTCGACGAGATCCACAAGTACCGGGGCTGGCGCAACTACCTGAAGGGCTTGTTCGACAACCGGAGGAAGGGCCAACGGATCCTCGTCACCGGGAGCGCGCGACTCGACGTCTACCGGTTCTCCGGCGACTCGCTGCAGGGCCGCTACCACATGCTCCGCCTCCACCCGCTGTCGGCAGCGGAGCTCGGCATCACGAAGCAAGCCGACTTCGAGCAGCTGCTCGAGCTCGGTGGGTTCCCCGAACCATTCCTCGGTGGCTCCGCCGTCGACGCTCGCCGGCGGTCGCGCGAGTATCGCAACCTCTTGATCCGAGAAGAGGTCATGAGCCTCGAACAGGTTCAGGACCTCGGCAACCTCGAGCTGTTGATCCTGCGGTTACCGGATCTCGTCGGCTCACCGCTATCGATCAACGCATTGCGCGAGGATCTGCGCGTGAGCCACAAGACGGTCGACAACTGGATCCAGATCCTCGAGCGACTCTACGCGGTCTTCCGCATCATGCCATTCGGCCC
>Ga0210086_1000614_pt1 | contig 20107 bp, 18 predicted proteins | sample China_Galinas_PW_3_FD_184867 | JGI IMG/M metagenome (GOLD analysis project Ga0210086, IMG submission 184867) | Wetland microbial communities from San Francisco Bay, California, USA, that impact long-term carbon sequestration - China_Galinas_PWB_D2... | ecosystem: Environmental > Aquatic > Marine...
CGGCGGTATCGGCTTTATGGTCGCGACATGCCCCAGCGCGCACCGATCCACCTCGGTTCCGGCCAGCCGATGCTGCTGCTGCACCCGTTCATGATGTCGCAGAACGTGTGGAAGAAAGTCGCACCGCAGATCGCCGACACCGCACGGTACGAGGTGTTCGCACCGACCATGGCCGGCCACAACGGCGGCCCGAAGGGCAGCTGGAAGCTCGACAGCGCAACGCTGGCCGACAACGTCGAGCGCCAACTCGACGAGCTCGGATGGCCCACCGCGCACATCGTCGGCAACTCGCTGGGCGGCTGGGTGGCGTTCGAGCTCGAGCGGCGCGGGCGGGCGCGGACCATCACCGCGATCGCGCCGGCCGGCGGGTGGCATCAGTGGTCGCCGGTGAAGTTCGAGATCGTCGCGAAGTTCCTGGCCGGCGCGCCGTTGTACGTGTTGGTGAAGCTGCTGGGCCCCCGCGTGCTGAGCATGCCGTTCAGTCGCTACCTTGCGCACTTCCCGATCAGCGCATCGCCGCAGACCCTTCCCGAAGGGGATTTGCTCGACATCATCGACGACGTCCAGCACTGCCCTGCCTACTACCAGCTGCTGATGAAGTCGCTGATGGCGCCTGGGCTGATGGAGCTGGCCGACACCACCATCCCCACGCATCTGGTCATCTGCGAAAAGGACCGGGTGCTTCCGCACCCGCGCTACACCCGGCACTTCCACACCCACATCCCCGACATCACCCAGATCACCGAACTCGACGGCGTCGGCCACATCCCGATGTTCGAGGCGCCGGAGCGGATCGCCGACGTGATCGTCACGTGGGTGGACGAGCACACCGGACGGCCGCCGGTGCGGTCGACGGGCTAGCCTTCGGCCAGCGCCTTCTTCAGGTTGTCGTCGAGCGCGCCCATGAACTCCTCGGTGGTCAGGTACTTCTGGTTGGGCCCGATCAGCAGTGCGAGGTCCTTGGTCATCTGCCCACCCTCGACAGTCTCGATGACCACGTTCTCCAGCTTCTGCGCGAACTCCACGACCTCGGGGGTGTCGTCCAGCTTGCCGCGGTGGTCCAGGCCGCGGGTCCACGCGAAGATCGACGCGATCGGGTTCGTCGACGTCGGCTTGCCCTCCTGGTGCATACGGAAGTGCCGCGTCACGGTGCCGTGGGCGGCCTCGGCCTCGACGATCTTGCCGTCCGGGGTCATCAGCACCGACGTCATCAGACCCAGCGACCCATAGCCCTGCGCGACGGCGTCGGACTGCACGTCGCCGTCGTAGTTCTTGCACGCCCAGATGTAGCCGCCCTCCCACTTCAGCGCTGAGGCGACCATGTCGTCGATCAACCGGTGTTCGTACTCCAGCCCGTTCTTCTCGAACTCCTCTTTGAACTCCTCGTCGTAGATGCGCTGGAATTCGTCTTTGAACATGCCGTCGTAGGCCTTGAGGATCGTGTTCTTGGTCGACAGGTAGACCGGATAGCGCTCTTTGAGTCCGTACTTGAACGACGCGCGCGCGAAGTCCTGGATGGACTTCTTGAAGTTGTACATCCCCATGATCACGCCGCCGTCCTCGGGCATCTTGATCACCTCGTGGACGATCGGCTCACCGCCGTCGTCGGGGGTGAACGTGACCGTGAACGTGCCGGGCCGGTCGACAGAAAAGTTCTCCGCGCGGTACTGATCCCCGAATGCATGCCGGCCGATGATGATCGGCTTGGTCCAGCCCGGCACCAGCCGCGGCACGTTGTTGATGACGATCGGTGCGCGGAAGATGGTGCCGCCCAGGATGTTTCGGATGGTGCCGTTGGGCGACAGCCACATCTGCTTGAGGTCGAACTCCTTGACGCGGGCTTCGTCGGGGGTGATGGTGGCGCACTTGACGCCGACGCCGTGCTTCTGGATGGCATGGGCGGCATCGGTGGTCACCTGGTCGTCGGTCTCGTCGCGGTGCTCGATGCCGAGGTCGTAGTACTCGAGGTCGATGTCGAGGTAGGGAAGGATCAGCGTGTCCTTGATGAACTTCCAGATGATCCGGGTCATCTCGTCGCCGTCGAGTTCTACGACCGTGCCTTCGACCTTGATCTTGGTGGACATGTAGTCCGATCCTCCTAGGCATGCCGACGACGTTGTGGGCGCCAGTCCGATTGAAGTGCAGATGTGTCCGCGAGCCACACTACAAGGGCAGGATGGCTCGTAGTGCACAGTATTTCGTTACCGACCAGTTAGCTGACCAGGAGCTGATCACCAGCGCCAAGAAGCCTCCGGCGTCAGCCTTTCGCGGACTCCAGCACGTCGTTGAACGTCTCGCTCGGCCGCATCACGGCCGTGATCTTCTCGCGGTCGGGGTAGTAATAGCCGCCGATGTCCACCGAATCGCCCTGCACTTCGGCAAGTTCGGCCACGACTGCGTCTTCCTTTTCGGAAAGCGACTCGGCCAGTTTGGCAAAGCGGTCGGCCAGCTCTTCATCCTCGGCCTGCGCGGCGAGTTCCTGCGCCCAGTACAGCGCCAGGTAGAACTGGCTGCCCCGGTTGTCGAGCTCACCGGTCTTGCGCGACGGGCCCTTGTCGTTCTCCAGCAGCCTGCCGATAGCGCCGTCCAGCGTCTTGCCCATCAGCGCGGCTCGCTTGTTGCCGGTCTTGTTTCCGATGTCCTCCAGGCACGCACCCAACGCGAGGTACTCGCCGAGCGAATCCCAGCGCAGGTGGTTCTCCTCCACCAGTTGCTTGACGTGTTTGGGTGCCGAACCGCCGGCGCCTGTTTCGTACATGCCGCCGCCGGCCATCAACGGCACGATGGACAGCATCTTGGCGCTGGTTCCCAGCTCCAGGATCGGGAACAGGTCGGTCAGGTAGTCGCGCAGGATGTTTCCCGTGGCGGCGATGGTGTCCATGCCACGGACGAGGCGCTCCAGCGTGTAGCGCATGGCGCGCACCTGCGACATGATCTGGATGTCGAGGCCTTCGGTGTCGTGATCCTCGAGGTACGTGGTGACCTTCTTGATCAACTCGTTCTCGTGCGGCCGGTACGGGTCCAACCAGAACACCACCGGCATGCCGGAGGCGCGCGCCCGGCCGACGGCCAGCTTCACCCAGTCCTGGATCGGCCCGTCCTTGGTCACGGGCATGCGCCAGATGTCGCCTTCTTCCACGTTCTGCGTCAGCAGTACTTCGCCCGTGGCGATGTCGACGATGTCGGCGGCCCCGTCCTCGGGGATCTCGAAGGTCTTGTCGTGGCTGCCGTACTCCTCGGCCGCCTGCGCCATCAGGCCGACGTTGGGGACGGTGCCCATGGTCGCCGGATCGAACTGGCCGTTGGTCTTACAGAAGTTGATGATCTCCTGATAGATGCGGGAAAAGGTGGACTCCGGGTTCACAGCCTTGGTGTCCTTGGTCCGTCCGTCGGCGCCGTACATCTTGCCGCCCAGCCGGATCATCGCGGGCATCGAGGCGTCCACGATCACGTCGCTGGGCGAGTGGAAGTTGGTGATTCCCCTCGCCGAATCCACCATGGCCAACTCCGGGCGCTTGTCGTGGACCGCGTGGATATCATGGACAATCTCGTCGCGTTGCGTGCCAGGCAGCGCCTCGATCTTCTTGTAGAGGTCGACCATCCCGTTGTTGACGTTCACCCCGAGTTCGTCGAGCACTTTCTGATGCTTGGCGAAGGCGTCCGTGTAGAAGACCTTCACGCAGTGGCCGAACACGATCGGATGGCTGACCTTCATCATCGTCGCCTTGACGTGCAGCGAGAACATCACGCCGGTCTTGTATGAATCCTCGATCTGCTCCTCGTAGAAGGCGCACAAGGCCTTCTTGCTCATGAACATGCTCTCGATGACGTCGCCCTCGCCCAGCGACGTTTCGGGCTTGAGCACGATCGTTTCGCCGCGCTTGGTCTTCAGCTCCATCCGCACGTCGCGGGCACGGTCGAGGGTCATCGACTTCTCCCCGTGGTAGAAGTCGCCTTGCTTCATGGTCGCCACGTGGGTGCGCGACGCCTGGGACCACTCGCCCATGCTGTGCGGGTGCCTGCGCGCGTACTCCTTGACGGCCTTGGGGGCGCGGCGATCTGAGTTTCCCTCGCGCAGAACCGGGTTCACCGCGCTGCCGAGGACCTTGCCGTACCGCTCCTTGATGGCCTTATCCTCGTCGGTCTTCGGATGCGCCGGATAGTCGGGCACGGCGTAGCCCTTCTCCTGCAATTCCTTGACGGCAGCGGTGAGCTGCGGCACCGAGGCGCTGATGTTCGGCAGCTTGATGATGTTGGTCTCGGCCAGCTGAGTCAGCCGGCCGAGTTCAGCCAAGTTGTCCGGCACGCGCTGGTCCTCGGTCAGGTGATCGGAGAACTCGGCCAGGATGCGGGCCGCCACCGAGATGTCACTGGTCTCGACCTTGATCCCCGCCGCCTCGGTAAAAGTCCGAATGATCGGCAGAAAGGCGCAGGTCGCAATAAGCGGTGCTTCGTCGGTCAGCGTGTAGATGATGGTCGGCTGCTCGGCGCTCATGTGTTGGTTGTCTCCCGCCATCGGTTCGGTCAAGCCGGCTATCAGTATTCCGTCGAGCGGCGCGCCGTGTCAGGCGTGGGGTCAGAAGGCAGCTCGGCACGCAGGGACGGTAGCGCGAGAACCCGGTGGCAGCAGGGCGGATCCATGAGCTACGCTTTTCATCGGTCAAGAGTGCCAGCGTCAAGCCCCGGCTCGCTGGCCGGCAACCCTCCAACCGCGGTGGGGTGCCCCGGGTGAAAGACCAGGTTGAGTAGCCACGGCTACACGGCAAGCGCGGGTCCGTGATGACGGGCCCCCGACGAGACAGGGAAACCTGATGCGGAGGCCCCAACTGCAGTTGTCGCTGACTGCACGCACTGTTGAGCCCGTCACCACAGGAGAACATCGATGAGCGAGCCTCGCCCCGGCGCAAGCTGGTCATTCGAAACCAAGCAGATCCACGTCGGCCAGGTGCCCGACGCCGCGACCAACGCGCGGGCACTGCCGATCTACCAGACCACGTCGTACACGTTCAACAGCACCGACCACGCCGCCGCGCTGTTCGGTCTGGCAGAACCGGGCAACATCTACACCCGGATCATGAACCCGACGACCGATGTCGTCGAGCAACGCATCGCCGCGCTGGAGGGTGGGGTCGCGGGGCTGTTCCTGGCGTCCGGTCAGGCCGCCGAGACGTTCGCGATCCTCAACCTCGCCAACGCCGGCGACCACATCGTGTCGAGCCCCCGGCTGTACGGCGGCACCTACAACCTGTTCCACTACTCGCTGCCGAAGCTGGGCATCGACGTCAGCTTCGTGGAGAATCCCGACGACGTCGAGTCGTGGCGGGCGGCAGCCGGACCGAACACCAAGGCGTTCTTCGCCGAGACCATCTCCAATCCGCAGAACGACATCCTCGACATCCCGAGCGTGGCGGCGGTAGCGCACGACGTCGGCGTGCCGCTGATCGTCGACAACACCGTCGCGACCCCGTACCTGATCCAGCCGATCAGCCACGGCGCCGACATCGTCGTGCATTCCGCGACGAAGTACCTGGGCGGGCACGGTGCGGCGATCGCCGGCGTGATCGTCGACGGCGGCACCTTCGACTGGACCAACGGCCGCTTTCCCGGGTTCACCACCCCCGACCCGAGCTACCACGGGGTCGTGTTCGCCGACCTCGGGCCGCAGGCGTTCGCGCTGAAGGCGCGGGTGCAGCTACTGCGCGACCTCGGTTCGGCCGCTTCGCCGTTCAATGCGTTCCTGGTCGCGCAGGGGCTGGAGACGCTGAGCCTGCGGGTGGAGCGGCACGTCGCCAACGCGCAGCGGGTCGCCGAGTACCTCGAGGAGCACCCCGACGTGATCTCGGTGAACTACGCCGGGCTGCCCAGCTCGCCGTGGTACGAGCTCGGAAAGAAGCTGGCGCCCAAGGGAACCGGTGCGGTGCTGGCTTTCGAACTCGCCGGCGGCGTGCAGGCCGGCAAGGCGTTCGTCAACGCACTGACACTGCACAGCCACGTCGCCAACATCGGCGACGTGCGCTCGCTGGTGATCCATCCCGCGTCGACCACGCACTCACAGCTCAACCCCGAGGAGCAGCTGGCCACCGGCGTCACCCCGGGGCTCGTGCGCCTGGCGGTCGGCCTGGAGGGCATCGACGACATCCTGGCCGACCTGGAGCAGGGCTTCGCCGCCGCCAAGCCGTTCGCGTCGTCGCAGCAGACCGCGGCGTCCTGGTGAAAGCGCAGAAGTGACGATTTTCGACGTGCCGACCACCCAACTGCCCGCCGAAGGCGAGGTCGGCGTCGTCGGCATCGGCTCGTTGCGGTTGGAGAGCGGCCGGGTGATCGACGACGTGTCGATCGTGCTGCAGCGCTGGGGTGAGCTGTCGCCGGCCCGCGACAACGTGGTGGTCGTACTGCACGCGTTGACCGGCGACTCGCACGTCACGGGTCCGGCCGGTCCGGACCATCCCACACCCGGCTGGTGGGACGGCGTCGTCGGTCCGGGCGCACCGATCGACACCGACCGCTGGTGCGCGGTGGCCACCAACGTCATCGGCGGATGTCGCGGCTCGACCGGGCCCAGCTCACCGGCCCCAGACGGGAAACCCTGGGGCTCACGGTTTCCGGCGACCACGGTGCGCGACCAGGTGGAGGCCGACGTCGCGGCGCTGGCCGCTTTCGGTATCACCGAGGTGGCCGCGGTGGTCGGCGGTTCGATGGGTGGCGCACGGGCATTGGAGTGGATGGTCAGCCATCCCGACAAGGTCCGCGCTGGGCTGCTGCTGGCTGTCGGCGCGCGGGCGACCGCCGACCAGATCGGCACGCAGTGTGCGCAGGTCGCCGCGATCAAGGCCGACCCGAACTGGCAGGGCGGCGACTACTACGGCACCGGGCGCGAACCCGTCGACGGCATGGACATCGCCCGCCGGTTCGCGCACCTGACCTACCGGGGCGAGGTGGAGCTCGACCGCCGGTTCGCCAACCAGCCGCAGGCTTCCGAGAGCCCGCTGACCGGCGGCCGGTACGCGGTGCAGAGCTACCTCGAGCACCAGGGCGCCAAGCTGGTCGACCGGTTCGACCCAGGCAGCTACGTGGTGCTCACCGACGCGTTGAGCAGCCACGACATCGGCCGCGGCAGGGGCGGGGTGCCCACGGTCCTGCGCCACTGCACGGTGCCGGCGGTGGTCGGCGGCATCACGTCCGACCGGCTGTATCCGCTGCGGCTGCAGGAGGAGCTGGCCGAGCTGCTGCCCGGCTGCACCGGCGTGAACGTGGTCGACTCGGTCTACGGACACGACGGGTTCCTGATCGAGTCCGAGGCCGTCGGCGACTTGATCCGGCAGACGCTGAAACTGGCATGACTGACCTGACGCAGCAGCGCTCGCTGTCCTTCGGGGTCGAGGCCGCCGCGTACGAGCGTGGCCGACCGTCGTATCCCCCGGAGGCCATCGACTGGCTGCTTCCCCGCGGGGCCCGCGACGTGCTGGACCTGGGCGCGGGCACCGGCAAGCTGACCACCCGCCTGGCCGAGCGCGGGCTGTCGGTGGTGGCGGTCGATCCGATCCCGGAAATGCTGGAGCTGCTGAGCTATTCGCTGCCCGACACGCCTGCGCTACTCGGCTCGGCCGAGGAGGTCCCGCTGCCCGACGACAGCGTCGACGCGGTGCTCGTTGCGCAGGCCTGGCACTGGTTCGACCCGGCCCGGGCGATCGCCGAGGTAATCCGGGTGCTGCGCCCGGGCGGGCGGCTGGGGTTGGTGTGGAACACCCGCGACGAACGGATGGGCTGGGTGCGCGACCTCGGCCGCATCATCGGTCATGACCACGACCCGTTCAGCGAGCGGGTCACGCTGCCTGCTCCGTTCACCGACATCGAACGACATCAGCTGGAGTGGACGAATTACCTGACGCCGCAAGCGCTCATCGACCTCGTCGCATCCCGCAGCTACTGCATCACCTCACCGGCCGACGTTCGGACGGCGACGCTGGCGCGGGTGCGTGAGCTGCTGACAACCCATCCGGCGCTGGCGAACTCGACGGGCCTGGCGCTGCCGTACGTGACGGTGTGCATCCGCGCGACGCTGGCGGCCTAGCTCTCTCACCGAGAACACACTTGTTGACGGTGACCAGCACGCTTTCCGTCAACAACTGTGTTCTCGGCGAGCCGAAGTCCTCACGTTTGTCGGATCGCGGTGAGGGGTACCAATGGGCGTGCAGTCAGCTGGACCACCTGGGCTCGTCATCATCGGCAGCGGCCCGGCTGGTCTCAGCGCGGCCGAGAGTTTCCGTGAGCGCAACCGCGACGATCCCGTGCTCATGTTGACCGCCAACCCTGCGTTGCCCTACCAGCGGCCTCCGCTCAGCAAGGACTTCCTGCGCGGTGCCGCCGAGGCTGGGGACGCCGAACTGCATCCGGCGGAGTGGTTCGCCGACAATGCCGTTGAGGTCGTCCGGTCTCAACCGGTCGACGCGATCGACGTCACGCAACACCTCGTGATGTCGCGGGGATCGAGTTACCCGTACCGGTGGCTGGTGGTGACGACCGGAGCCCTACCGTCCCCGATCCCGGTGCCCGGCGGTGACAACGCGCTGCAACTGCGATCGCTGGCCGACGCGACAGCGCTGCGTGAGGCCGCATCGGGCGCCGACGCGGCCGTCGTGATCGGGGCCGGGTTCATCGGCTGTGAAGCCGCGGCGTCACTCGCCATGCGCGGCGTGGCCACCACGCTCGTCGCACCCGACCCTGTCCCCCAGGCCAAACGGCTGGGACGGGAGGCCGGCGAACGCATCACCGCACTGCTGACCGAGGTCGGTGTGGATTATCTGGCCGGGGTCGAAGTCACCGAGATCGGCAGCCGAGGAGTGCATCTCGACAACGGAACGTCGATCGGATGCGATCTGGTGCTCGCCGCCACGGGCGTCGCCCCGCAGGCCGACGTGGCCGCCCAGGCGGGCATCTCGACGCGCGACGGCCGGATCGCCGTCGACGCGGGCATGCAGACGTCGGCAGATAACGTCTGGGCCGCAGGCGATGTGGCGCTGGCACAGAACAGCCTCGCCGGTCGCCGGATCGCGGTGGAGCATTGGCAGGATGCGATCGATCAAGGCGTGGTCGCCGGTGCTGCGGCAGCCGGCGAACCAGGCGAGTGGGACGGCGTGCCGGGGTTTCTGGACAACGATCGGGGAAGCAACGCTGAAGTACCACGCCTGGGGAGACGGGTACGAAACCTCCACCCTCGTCGTACACGACGAGGGTTTCACGGTGTGGTACGCGTCGGACGGCGCGGTCGTCGGCGTACTCACCCACAACGCCGACGACGACTACGACCGGGGCGAAGAACTCATTCGTCGGCGGGCTCCGGTCCCGCGCTAGTCGCCACCCCGGGCACGCGGGTTCGCTGCGCCACCGATGCGCCGGTGGCAGTGTCGAACACGTCGATCACGACATCGGAGTCCCGGTACCGGCCGAGGTGATGCAGACCTGCGGTGTCCGAGATGACCCGGTGCACACCGTCGCCCGGCATCAGGTAGTCGGCCACCGGGTGACGCCAGTGCGCGGCGATCACCGTCGCGTCGGCAAGCGTTCGACACTCCCGGTCCAGTGTGTCGCGCACGGCCCGTGATCGTCTCGTCGACCGCGGTCTCGACGACCGCGCGGGCGCGTCGCGCGGTCAGTTCGGCTGTCCCGGACCGGTCTTGAGGGTCGGCGTCGACACGCTCGGCGGCCGCCGTCAGCGTCGCGTCGGCGGCCGTGATCGCGGCGTCCACGGCGCCGAGATGCGCGCAGGCGTGCCCGTCGGCACCTCCGGAGGCGACCCGTCGGTACAGCGGCGCAGCCACCGCTCGTGCGCCGCCGAGCCAGCAGGCGGCGACCCCGATCGCGCCGAACCAGATGCCCGGCCGGTCCAGGTAGGCACCTGGCCGGCCCACCGGGATCGCCTGTGCGCCAAGAAACTCGACCGACCTGGTGTCGCTTGCGGCCATCCCGAAGTTGTGCCAGGTGCTAAGTAACGGCCGCACGGCGTCGTCACGCAGGTCGACGGCGAACAATGCACGTGTGCCGGTGTCGAGTCGTGCGGTCACCAGTGCGCGCGTGCACAACCCCGCGCCCGAGCACCAGGCCTTGACGCCGTCGAGCACGACGCCTCCGCCGGCCCGCCGGGCCGTGACCGACGCGTCGGGCGCCTCGGCCGCCCACACGCCCCACAGCTCGCCGGGCGTCGGGGTGAAGGCGTCGAGTTCGGCCAGGATCGCGACCGCGTCGGCGTGTGCCTCGGCCAACCGGCCTGCCACGACGTCCGTCTCGGTCAGTTCGGACAGTCGCCGCCAGCGTCGCATCGTCTGACCGCGGCCCGGCAACGGCAGATCCAGTTCGCCACCGAGAAGCCAGTCCGTCACCAGACGGTCGCTCACGACGCCTCGTCCGTCACGTCGTCCGAAAGCTCGCCGGAGACCTCCGCGAGGTGGTCGGCGAACCCGCCCGGAGCACGGCCGGTGCTGCGGTCGGACGTCGCCACCGACAACTCGTCGTCCCAGAAGACGCGGTGCCCGGCCGCCTCGAGCCGCTGGGCGAGGTCGACGTCTTCGCCGCTGGCCAACCCGGCGAACCCGCCGACGGCCCAGTACGTGCTCGCGCGAAAAGCCATGTTGGCGCCGTGCACATGGTGGTGACCCGGTTCGTCTGATTCGTAACGTCGTTGATAGCGGTCGGCAACTTCCAGCGGGAAGTGCCGCCATTGGGACACGCTCACCACTCCGAAAACGACGTCGGCGCCCGACTCGAGTTGGCGACTCAACCAGTCCGGCGGCACCTGGGTGTCGGCATCCGTTGTGGCATAACAGGTTTGGTCAAGCTCCGACCGCAACACCGCCCCGGCGTACCCGAAGCCGGCGGCGCGGGCGGCCCCCACATTGCGCTCGTCGACATCGATGAAATGGACGTCGTCCCCGTACTGTCCGGCCAAGGCCGCGCTGTCGTCGCTGCAATCGTCGAGCACGACGACGACAGTCACCGGTGCCGGGCAGTCCCGAGCTGCCGCGAGCAACGAGTTCAGGCAGGCCGGTAGCACGGCGGATTCGTTGTGGGCTGGGACGACGACGGCCACCGCGTCGGACTCGGCTGTCATTGCGGAGGAATAACCGCGAACGCACCAGTTGACCCTGCAGTTGGTGCGGTGGGCTGTGCTCATACTGCACAGAAGGACTAGAATGGCCATTGTGCCCACCTTGACGTTCCGCAACCGTGACGGCGAGCTGGTCGATTTGCCGACGGTGGCCGCCACTCGTTTCAAGAATGAGTTCGGCGCAATATTCGAGCAGGCCGCGCTCGATGGCGCCGTCGCCATCACCAAGCACAACAAGCCCAAGGCGGTGCTGGTGTCCTACGAGGAGTTCGAAGCGCTGACGAAGGCCGGCGCGCCGGCGCTCGACGAACTCACCGAGCGGTTCGACAAGCTCCTCGAAGACATGCAGGCCCAGCAGGCGAAGGACGCGATGGCGTCGGCCTTCGGCGCCACCCCGGAGCAACTGGGCCGTGCCGCGGTGAAGGCGGCACGTCCGAAGCGCCGACGCTGACCCGGATCTATGTGCTCGCCGGGGTCAACGGCGCTGGCAAGAGCAGCATCGGCGGCGCGATGGTCCGCGCCGCCGGCGCCGACTACTACAACCCCGACGAGGCCGCGAAGGCGTTGATCGCCGCGAATCCCGGCCTCGAGCAGCGGACGGCCAACGGGGCCGCATGGCATCAGGGCAAGCGGCTGCTGCAGCGAGCCATCGCCGAACGGCTCGACTTCGCGTTCGAGACCACGCTCGGCGGCAGCACCATCGCCCGTCTGCTCGCGGACGCGGCGGCGGAGGGCATCGAGGTGCGGATCTTCTACGTCGGCCTGGCCAGCCCGGAATTGCACATCGCGCGCGTGCGGCACCGGGTGCGCGCCGGCGGTCACGACATCCCCGATGCCACGATCCGCCGCCGCTGGCGACACAGCCGGCAGAACCTGATCCAGCTGCTGCCGGCGCTCACCGAACTGCGGGTGTACGACAACTCCGAGGACGCCGACCCGGCCGCCGGCCACGCCCCGCGGCCGGTGCTGGTGCTGCACCTCGCCCGCGGTCGGGTCGTCGGACCGGACGACTTGTCGTCGACGCCGGAGTGGGCGAAGCCCGTGGTGGCTGCTGCACTCTCCGACTGACCCCGCCGAAATAAGGTTACCTGCACGCTTTTTCGCGAAAAACGTGCAACAAGTCTGATCTCGGCGGGGGGATCAGCGCGTGCCCAGCGGGTCGATGGTCCAGGCGATGTAGATCACCGCGGCGCTGACCACGGCCATCGTGGCGAAATCCGTAATCCGGCGACGAACGACGAGCAGGCCGGCCCGCTGGTCGGACAGCATGAGCCGCAGCACCGCGGCGACGCCGACGCCGATGCCGATCAGCAGCGAACCGCGCCGCCAGAAGTCGGTGACCACGAAGCCGAACGCGACGACGAAGATTGCGAACACCAGCAAGATCGGCCACTGAGCTCTGACCAGCCGACGGGCCCTATCGCGGGCGCTCATCGCTGTTCTCCGCGCGCTCAACGACATTCGTCAACAGGAACGCCCGCGTCAACGGCCCGACGCCGCCGGGGTTGGGCGACACCTGCCCCGCGACCTCCCACACGTCGGGGTGCACGTCGCCAACCAGCTTGCCCTCCACCCGGCTCACCCCGACGTCGACGACCGCGGCCCCTGGCTTGATCATGTCGGCCGTCACCATGTGCGGCACACCGACCGCGGCCACCACGATATCCGCCTCGCGGGTCAGCGACGGCAGATGCCGAGTCGCGGTGTGGCACAAGGTGACTGTGGCATTCTCGGAGCGACGGGTGAGCAGCAGCCCCAGCGGCCGGCCGACGGTGACCCCGCGCCCGATCACCACGACGTGCGCGCCCGCGATCTCGATCTCGTAGCGGCGCAGCAGGTGCACGATGCCCCGCGGCGTGCATGGCAACGGGCCCGCCTTGCCCAGAACCAGCCGGCCCAGATTCGTCGGGTGCAGTCCGTCGGCGTCCTTGTCCGGATCGACGCGCTCGAGTGCGGCGTTCTCGTCCAACTGGCGCGGCAGCGGCAGCTGCACGATGTATCCGGTGCACTCGGGGTTCTCGTTGAGCTCGTCGATCGTCTCGTCGAGCTTGGCCTGACTGATGTCGGCCGGCAGGTCCCGCCGGATCGACGTGATGCCGACCTTCGCGCAGTCGGCGTGCTTGCCGCGCACGTAGGCCTGCGACCCCGGATCGTCGCCGACCAGGATCGTGCCGAGGCCGGGAGTGCGATCGCCGGCGGCCAGCTTCTGTACGCGCTGCGTCAAGTCGGCGAAAATCTCGTCGCGGGTGGCCTTGCCGTCGAGCACTATCGCGGTCACGACTGTCAGTCTGACATGCGTGTGGCAAGCTCCCGGTTGTGAGCGCCGTGCCCGACGTGTTCTCACCGGCCAAGCTGGGTCCGGTCACGCTGCGCAATCGGATCATCAAGGCGGCCACGTTCGAAGCCGCCACCCCTGACGCGCTGGTCACCGACGACCTGATCACCTACCACCGCAAACCCGCGGCGGGCGGCGTCGGCATGACGACGGTCGCCTACTGCGCGGTCTCGCCGGGCGGGCGCACCGAGCGCCGGCAGCTCTGGATGCGGCCCGAGGCGGTGCCGGGCCTGCGACGGCTCACCGAAGCGGTGCACGCCGAGGGCGCCGCGATCAGCGCGCAGATCGGGCACGCCGGGCCCGTCGCGGATGCCCGCTCGAACAAGGCCACGGCCCTGGCCCCGGTTCGGTTCTTCAACCCGACGGCGATGAGGTTCGCCAAGAAGGCCACCCGCGACGACATCGACGACGTGATGGCAGCGCATGCCGACGCGGCACGGCTGGCGATCGACGCCGGCTTCGACGCCGTCGAAATCCACCTGGGCCACGGCTACTTCTGCAGTTCGTTTCTGAGCCCGCTGATCAACCGCCGCGACGACGAGTTCGGCGGGGCATTGCAGAACCGCGCGAAAGTGGCCCGCAGGGTGGTGCAGGCGGTGCGCCGCGCGGTCGGCGACCAGATCGCGGTGACCGCAAAGCTCAACATGGCCGACGGGATTCGGGGCGGCATCCGCGTCGACGAGGCGCTGACCACCGCGAAGTGGCTCGAGGACGACGGTGGCTTGGACGCGCTCGAGCTGACGGCCGGTAGCTCGCTGGTCAACCCGATGTACCTGTTCCACGGCGACGTTCCGGTGCAGGCGTTCGCGAACAGGTTCAAACCGCCGATGCGATGGGGCGTGCGGATGATGGGCCCCAAGTTCCTGCGCAAATACCCGTACCGCGACGGGTATCTGCTCGATCTCGCCCGCAAGTTCCGGGCGGAACTGTCGATGCCGTTGATCCTGCTCGGCGGCATCACCAACCGCGAGATGATGGACCTGGCGATGGCCGAGGGGTTCGAGTTCGTCGCGATGGCCAGAGCGTTGCTCGCCGAGCCGGATCTGGTCAACCGGATCGCCGCCGACGGGGCGTCGGTGCGATCCGCCTGCACGCACTGCAACCAGTGCATGCCGACGGCCTACCGGGTCACCGCCGCGGACCGCACCCACTGTGTGCTGACCGGGGCACCGGGATAGCGGCGGCAAACCCCGACCCGCCTCGCGCCGCGGGCGAATACCTATAGAGTTACTGCCGATGAGCCGACCTTCGCCGCCCGCGCTGACCGTTCGGACAGACGGATCGCAACGAACCTTCGCGCCGGGCCACGACGTGGTCATCGGTCGCGACTTACGAGCCGATGTCCGCGTCGCCCATCCACTGGTGTCGCGCGCTCACGTGGTGTTGCGCTTCGACAACGGCCGCTGGGTCGCGATCGACAACGGCAGCCTCAACGGGATGTTCGTCGAGCACCGCCGGGTGCCCACGGTCGACATCCGCGACGGGCAGACGATCAACATCGGCAACCCGGACGGGCCGCGACTGATGTTCGAGGTCGGACGCCATCAGGGTGCGGTCGGCCGACCGCCGCAGACCACCGCCGTGCCCGTACCGGTGCCCGCGGCGCCCGCGGAAGCGACGTGGAAGGGGCCCCAGCAGTCCCCCCCGCAGTCCGCGTCGCGTGCGCCGGCGGCGCCTCCCCCCAGCACGTCGCAGCCACCGCGGCAGTATCCGGCTGGGCCGCCGAGCGGTCCCCAGGGCCGGGCGCCGAGCGGCCCGCAGAGCCGCCCGCCGAGCGCGCCGCAGCCGGTGTCGCGCCCGCCGTCGCGACCCGCTCAACCGGTGTCGCGACCGCCGTCGGCGCCGCCACCGCCCTCGCAGCCGAACTTCCAGGCGACCCAGATCGGGCCCGCCGCCAAGCCCACCGAGGTCGCGGGGCAGAACCTGGCGACGAGCATGATCCGGATCCTGCGCGGCGGCGGCGCGGTGCCGGCGGCCGCAGGGACGATCACCATCGGCCGCGCCACCGACAACGACATCGTGATCCCCGACGTGCTGGCGTCGCGTCATCACGCAACGTTGCTACCGACCCCGTCGGGCACGGAGATCCGTGACGAACGAAGCATCAACGGCACGTTCGTCAACGGTGGCCGAGTCGAGCGGGCGTTATTGGGCCCTGGCGACACAGTCACGATCGGCAACGTCGACCTGGTGTTCGAGGGCGGCACCCTGGTTCGCCGCACCGAAACCGAAGCCGACACGCGCACAGGCGGTTTGGAAGTTCGCGGCGTCAGCCTGGAGATCGAGAAGCGCATGCTGCTCGACAACATCTCGCTCTCCGCGAGGCCGGGCACGCTCACCGCGGTGATCGGCCCGTCGGGAGCAGGTAAGTCGACGCTTGCGAAGGTGGTCGTCGGCACCACGAATCCCACCACGGGCAAGGTGTTGTTCGAAGGGCACGACATCCACGCCGAGTACGCCTCGTTGCGCAGTCGTATCGGGATGGTGCCCCAAGACGACGTCGTGCACGGACAGCTCACCGTCGACCAGGCGTTGAGCTATGCCGCCGAGCTGCGGCTGCCGCCGGACACCAACAAGGAAGACCGGCGTCAGGTCATCGCGCAGGTGCTCGAGGAGCTCGAGCTCACCCAGCACGCCGAGAAACGGGTCGACAAGCTGTCCGGCGGCCAGCGCAAACGCGCCTCGGTGGCGATGGAGCTGCTGACCGGCCCGTCGCTGCTGATTCTCGACGAGCCGACGTCTGGTCTTGACCCCGCGCTGGACCGCCAGGTGATGACGATGCTGCGCCAGCTCGCCGACGCCGGCCGCACCGTCGTGGTGGTGACGCACTCGCTGACCTATCTGGACGTGTGCGACCAGGTGCTGCTGCTGGCACCCGGAGGCAAGACCGCGTTCTGCGGGCCGCCCAGCGAGATCGGCCCGTCGATGGGCACCACCAACTGGGCCGACATCTTCAGTACCGTCGCAGCCGATCCCGAGGGCGCCAAACTTCGGTTCCTGGAACGCCATGCCCCACCGCCCGCGCTGCCCGAGTCCGACAAGCCCGTGGATCTGGGCAAGGCGGTGCACACCAGTCTCTGGCGGCAGTTCTCGACGATCTCGCGACGCCAAGTGCGATTGATCGTCTCCGACCGCGGCTACTTCATCTTCCTGGCGCTGCTGCCGTTCATCATGGGTGTGCTGGCCCTCACTGTGCCCGGCGATCCGAAGCGCGGATTCGGCGTGCCGATTCCCGCGATCCAGGGTGGCGCGACGCCCAATGAACCCGGCCAGATCCTGGTGCTGCTCAATGTCGGCGCCATCTTCATCGGGACCGCGCTGACGATCCGCGCGCTCATCGGGGAACGGGCCATTTTCCAGCGCGAACAGGCCGTCGGGTTGTCCACGACCGCCTACCTGCTGGCGAAAATCGTGGTCTTCACCATGTTCGCGTTGTTCCAATCGGCGATCGTCGTGGCCATCGCAGTGCTGGGTAAAGGATGGGGCGAAGGCGCCGTGCAGAGCGGCCTGCTGCTACCGCGGTCCCTGGAGCTTTACGTCGACGTCGCGTTCACCTGCGTGACGGCGGCGATGGTCGGGCTGGCGCTCTCGGCGCTGGCCAAGTCGAACGAGCAGATCATGCCGCTGCTGGTAGTCGCGATCATGTCGCAGCTGGTGTTCTCCGGCGGCATGATCCCGGTGACGGGTCGCATCGGGCTCGACCAGTTGTCCTGGGTGACGCCGGCCCGGTGGGGTTTCGCCTCGACGGCGTCGACGATCGATTTGACCAGGCTCGTTCCCGGAGGTCAACTGGTGCCGGATGACCGGCACTGGCATCACACACTGTCGGCGTGGCTCTTCGACATGTTCATGCTCGCCGTGCTGTGCGTCGCCTACACGGGATTCGTCCGCTGGAAGCTCCGCCTCAAAGGCTCGTAATCTCGCGCGGCGACGCCATCCATCGATGCGGTCGAGCGTTTGGGCACTCTCGTGTGCGGCGTGATTCGAGATCTTGTCGGTGACCTGTGCGGCGCCGTGGTTTAATCCGGCGAGCATCCGCCGAGCGCCAGGAGAGCACTGCATGAACAAGTCAACAACCGTGGGCGTTGCCGTCGCCGTCATCTCGCTGAGCCTCGGCCTCGTCGGCTGCGGAAAGGACTCGAAGTCCGACGACGAGACGTCAGCATCGACGTCCGAGTCGGCCTCAACCTCCACGACGACGTCCGCCCAACCCTCTTCGTTCGAGTCGTTCGACGACTACCTGAAGGCCAACAACATCGGCGAGACGGTGGTGCACCACGACACACCGGGCGCACCGGTCATCGACCTGCCTGTGCCCGATGGCTGGAGCCAGCTTCCCGAGAGCGACGACGCCCCCTACGGCGGCATCGTTTTCGACACCCCGGCCAACCCGGCGGACCCGGCCAGCTTCAAAGCACTGCTGGAAAAGCTGAGCGGCGACATCAACACCGACGAACTGCTGGCCGCGTCGGTGAGCGACCTCAAGAGCCAGGAGAATTTCGACGGTGGCGACGGTCAGGAGAGCACCCTCGGCGGCTTCCCCGCCTACCAGATCCTCGGCTCGTACACCAAGGACGGGGCGCAACGGGTCGGCGCCCAAAAGACGGTGATCATCCAGGGCAAGGACGGGATCTACCTGCTCGCGCTGATCGGCCGCGGCCCGGAGGCTGACGCTGACGCAATCATGAACGCCACCAACGTAATTGACGAAAAAACCACGATCACCCCGTGAACGCACGCCCTACCGGCGTGCCGGCGTCAACTGTTCCAGCGCGTACTGTGCTATCGCGATCAGCGCCTGTTTCGCCGAATCACGTTGGCGGGCATCGACACTGATCACCGGCACTGCCGCCGGCAGCGAAAGCGCCTTGCGAACTTCGGCTGTCGGATGACGCGGCGCGCCGTCGAACTCGTTGACCGCGATCAGAAACGGCAGGCCGTGCGCCTCGAAGAAGTCCACCGCGGCGAAGCTGTCCTGCAGCCGTCGGACGTCCACCAGGATGATCGCTCCGATTGCCCCACGCGCCAGGTCATCCCACATGAACCAGAACCGGCGCTGCCCCGGGGTGCCGAACAGGTACAGAACGAGATCCTCGTCGCCGAGCGTGATCCGGCCGAAGTCCATCGCGACGGTGGTGGTCTTCTTGTCGGGAGTGCCTTCGAGTTCGTCGACACCGACGGACGCCGTGGTCAAGATCGCCTCCGTGCGCAACGGCATGATCTCGGAGACGGCGCCGACGAAAGTGGTTTTGCCCGCGCCGAATCCACCGGCGATCACAATCTTGGTCGACGCCACGCGCTCAGAGCGTGCGGAGGCCACGCAGCGCCCTTCCGATCAGCTCCCGCCGCTCCTCCACCGACGAGTCGTCGTCGAGGGTGGTCAGGACTCGCACGTGCCCAGTCTCCACCAGATCGCCGACCAACACGCGCGCCACGCCGAGGGGCACGTCGAGCCGGGCAGCTATCTCCGCCACCGACGGCCGGGTGGCGCACAGCTTCATGATGTCCCCACGGAGGTCGTCGGGCGGCCAGTCGTGATCGGGGGCCGACTCGTGCGCCTCGATCGACGCCTCCAACGGCAACGCGACGTTGGTGCTCGTCCGCCCGGCGGTCAGAGTGTAGGGCCGGACCAGGTTCGGCTCACTGCTGGGGTCCATCGCGCCTCAGGAGTGCTGCGGAGCTCGTCGCGACGCCTTCACCACGCCGCCAACACGTTCCACCATGATCGCCATCTCATACCCGACCTGGCCGAGGTCGCAGGACGAGGATGCCAGCGCCGCAAGATGCGACCCGTCGCCCACCCGCATCAGCAGCAGGTACCCGTTTTCCATCTCGACCACCGACTGCAGCACCCGGCCGCCTTCGAACAGCTGCGCCGCCCCGGTGGACAGGCTCGCCAATCCCGAACTCACTGCGGCCAACTGCTCCGCCCGGTCGACCGGCAGATGTGCGCTGGCAGCCACCAACAGCCCGTCGGCCGAAACCAGCACCGCATGCGACACCCCGGGAACATCGCGCGCGAACGCTGACACCAACCAGTCCAGCGACCTGTCGTGAGCCGGCTGGGTCATTCGCCGGTCTCCGGGTGATCCGGCTGGCTGTCCTCACGGGCGTGGGTCCGGCCGGCTCGCACCCCGCTCCAGTGGCTCGACAGCGACGCCCGCACGGTGTCCGGGTCACGTCCGGACGGTTGTTCGTCGTCGGGCTTGCGGTGCGCGGCGCCGTTGGGCCGTCCACCAGGAGCGGGCGCGGCTGATCCGGGCACCAACCGCGCGCCGGGCTCGCGGACCGGCAGCCCGGACTCCGTGCGCTTCTCGACCGGCACCTCCTCGGCCTGGGCGGCGGCCTCCCAGCCGCTGTCCCACACCGACTCCCACGACTGGACCGGCTGCATCAGCTCCTGCGGGTCGATCAGCCACTCCGACATCATCTTCTGGAAGATGACGTCGGTGTCGCCGAGCGGCGACGACGGCGGCCTGGTCCGCGCCGCCGGTTCTAGAGCCGGCTCCTCGGCGGGGGGTGCAGCTCGTTGCACCGGTGCGGCGCCAATTCCGCTGGCGCCGGGATCGCGCCGCGGCAGCGACGATTCCACGTCCTGTTCCTCGTCCTGCTCCAGGTCCTGTTCCTCGTCCTGCGCGGCCCCGTTGCGGTGCGGCGGGGCGAAGACCCCG
>Ga0210086_1000615_pt1 | contig 20101 bp, 22 predicted proteins | sample China_Galinas_PW_3_FD_184867 | JGI IMG/M metagenome (GOLD analysis project Ga0210086, IMG submission 184867) | Wetland microbial communities from San Francisco Bay, California, USA, that impact long-term carbon sequestration - China_Galinas_PWB_D2... | ecosystem: Environmental > Aquatic > Marine...
CAACCGCTACAGGCGGTTCATACACCCGATCGACACGTTTCGACCAGGGTCTTCATCCCGTCCGAACCGAAGCCCCCAAAGCGACACCAGCCAGCAGGCCCGTCGGGATGGGGCGAAGCCCGGCTAGAGGTTGAACCGGAATTCGACCACGTCGCCGTCGGCCATCACGTAGTCCTTGCCCTCCATGCGCACCTTGCCGGCCGCTTTCGCCGCAGCCATCGAACCGGCGGCCACCAGGTCGTCGTAGGAGACCACCTCTGCCTTGATGAAGCCCTTCTCGAAATCGCTGTGGATCACACCGGCGGCTTTGGGTGCGGTGTCACCCTGATGAATCACCCAGGCCCGCGATTCCTTCGGACCGGCGGTCAAAAACGTCTGCAACCGCAACGTGTGAAAACCGGCCCGCGCCAACGCATCCAGGCCGCGCTCGGTCTGCCCGATCGACGCCAGCAACTCGGCGGAAGACTCGTCGTCAAGCTCCAGCAGCTCCGCCTCGATCTTCGCGTCCAGGAACACCGCGTCCGCCGGCGCCACCAAAGAACGCAACGACGCCACCCGCTCGGTATCGGTCAGCACGGCCTCGTCGGCGTTGAAGACGTACAGGAACGGCTTCGTCGTCAACAAGCTCAGCTCCCGCAACAACGACGAATCCAGACCGGACGCGAACAACGTCGTCCCGTCGTTCAGAACCTTCTGAGCCTCCTGTGCCGCCTCCAGCACCGGCCGCCGGTCCTTATGGGTCCGCGCCTCCTTCTCCAGCCGGGGCAGTGCCTTCTCCAACGTCTGCAAATCCGCCAGGATCAGCTCGGTCTCGACCACCTCGATGTCGGATTTCGGGTCCACCTGCCCGGCGACGTGTGCCACGTCGTCGTCGGAGAACACCCGCACAACCTGACAGATGGCATCGCACTCGCGGATGTTGGCCAGGAACTTGTTGCCCAGGCCGGCGCCTTCGGACGCGCCTCTGACCAGGCCGGCGATGTCGACGAACGTCACCGGCGCTTCGACGACGCGGGCAGAGTCGAACATCTCAGCCAGCTTGGAAAGGCGCGGGTCCGGCAGCGGCACCACGCCTTCGTTGGGCTCGATCGTGGCGAAGGGGTAGTTCGCGGCCAGCACGTTGTTGCGTGTCAGCGCGTTGAACAACGTCGACTTGCCGACATTCGGAAGACCCACGATCCCCAGGTTCAGGCTCACAGGGTCCACAGTCTAGGCAACCGCGACATGCGCGCCCGGGCGTGCTTGACAGCGGAGTTTGCGGTCGAACCGGTACGGTCATACGTGTGTTTGCGCAGCGGGACGGTGCGGCCGTGAGCACGCAGCGCCGATCCGTGCATCCGAATGTGCCGGGTGTGCCGTGGTGGGGCGCCGTGATGATCGCCGTGACAGCGACGGCCGTCGGCTTCGGGTTCGACGCGGGCGGCGGCAACGAACTCACTCATGTGTTCGCTGCGCTGTATGCGGTCGGCTGCGTCGTGGCCGTGTTGGCGGTGCGGCAGTCCGGGATTTTCACGGCCGTCGTGCAGCCGCCGATGATTCTGTTCGTCAGCGTGCCCGGCGCCTACTTCCTGTTGCACGGCGCTCAGGTCAAAGGCCTCAAAGACATCGTCATCAACTGCGCCTATCCGCTGGTCGAGCGGTTCCCGCTGATGCTGCTCACCTCGGGCACGGTGTTGTTGATAGGGCTGGGCCGGTGGTTCGTCGGCACCCGGCCGGCGCAGGAGCTGCCCGCGAAGGCGGCCACGAGTTCGCCCGGATTGACGGCTTCTTCTCGACTCACAGCTTCTTCTCGATTCACAGCGATGCTCGCCGGAATCTTCTCGCGTTCGCATGACTCCGACGAGGACGAGCCGGCCCCGAAGCGCCGCCACGCCGTCAACCGGGCCAAGACCCGCACCGCCACGAAGAGCCATCGACGTGCGGAGCCGACGAGAGCTCGGCGCTCGCGTCCCGCGCTGCCCGAGGACGACCTGGAGCCCCGCCGCCGCAGGCGGTCCTCCGGTCGGCAACCCGAAGACCTTCCCCGCCGCCGGTCGGCCCGCAACCCGTACGAACGCCGCGAGTCGTACGACCGCAGAGCGCCTGATGACCGGCGCAGTCGTTACGACTCCTACGATCCGTTCGAGGCCTACGAGGTGCCGGCCCGTCGTCGTCCGGGAAGCAACGGGGCCGCGGCGGCCAACGGCACCCACAATCCGATCTCCCGGGTGCGCTATCGCGGCAATCCCGCGGACGCCGAGAGCTACCCGGACCGCCCAGTCCGGCCGCGCTCGCGTTCGTCGGCACCCGAGGGCTGGGAATACGATATCTGAAAGTGTTTGTGCAGCTTGGGAATCAGGCCCGGGCCGGGCGTATCTCTCGCGGCAGCGCGAACACCAGTGTCTCGTTGGCGGTGGTCACCGGCTGGACCACGCCGAAGCCGTGATCGGCCAAGCGCTCCAGCACTCCGCGGACCAGTACTTCCGGCACCGACGCCCCTGACGTGACACCGACCGTGGTGACGCCGTCGAGCCACGCCGAATCGATGTCGTCGGCGTAGTCGACCAGATGCGCGGCGCGGGCGCCGGCGCCCAGCGCGACCTCGACCAGCCGCACGGAGTTCGACGAGTTGCGCGACCCGACGACGATCACCAATTCGCACTCCGGGGCCATTGCTTTGACGGCGACCTGGCGGTTCTGCGTGGCGTAGCAGATGTCGTCGCTGGGCGGGTCCTGCAAGGTGGGAAAGCGTTCCCGCAGCCGCTGGACCGTTTCCATCGTCTCGTCGACCGACAGGGTGGTCTGCGACAGCCACACGACCTTGTTCTCGTCGCGGACGGTCACGTCGTCAACGACGTCCGGACCGTCTACGAGCTGGACGTGATCGGGCGCCTCGCCGGCAGTGCCGACGACCTCCTCGTGGCCCTCGTGGCCGATCAACAGGATGTCGTAGTCGTCGCGGGCGAAGCGCTTGGCCTCGTTGTGGACCTTGGTGACCAGCGGGCAGGTGGCGTCGATCACCTGCAGCTGGCGCTCGGCGGCCGACTCGTGCACGGTCGGCGCCACGCCGTGGGCGGAGAACACCACGATCGCGCCCTCGGGCACCTCGTCGGTTTCCTTGACGAACACCGCCCCGGCTTTGGCGAGAGTGTCGACGACATGGCGGTTGTGCACGATCTCGTGCCGGACGTAGACAGGGGCGCCGTGCTTCTCCAGCGCGCGCTCGACCGTTTCCACGGCCCGGTCGACGCCCGCGCAATAGCCGCGCGGCTCGGCCAGCAGCACCCGCTTGCTGGTGGGCTGCGCTACCACGCCGCTGGCGGCACCAGGAATCCCGATGTTGATGGTCGGCGGCATAGAGCCAGGGTACGGTCCGTCGGCGTCCCCGCGCCAAATTGGACTCCGCGCCACTTGCCGGGGCCTGGCTTTTCACAAGCGGGAGTGGTAGGGCAGGCTGGTGCCCATGGCGAGTGCACCATATGGGCTTCGGTTGCTGGTCGGAGCCGCAGCGACGGTCGTGGAGGAAACGCGCAAGTTCCCGCAGACGCTGCTGATGTATCCAATGACGCTGGTGAGCCAGGCGGCCCACATGTTCATGCGGTTTCAGCAGAACGTCGCTGAACTGGTGATCAAGGGCGACGAGACCCTCGACGCGCTGTTCCCCCCGAAGGACGAGCAGCCGGAATGGGCGACCTTCGACGAGGACCTCGACGACGCCGCGCCGGTGATGCAGCTGGCCGACGAACGCGACCGCCGCGCCGATGGCCGGTTCGCGTTGTATTCGGCAGATCCGCCGGAGCCCGACGCGCCGACCACCAAGGGCGACGACGTGGCCGCGGCGACGGACCCGCCCGACATCGCGGTCGAGCTCGATTACGACGACCTCACGCTGGCCCAGCTGCGGGCGCGGCTGCAGTCGCTGTCGGTCGCCGACTTGGATGCGCTGTTGTCCTACGAGGAAGCCACCAAGGCGCGCGCACCGTTTCAGACCCTGCTGGCCAACAGGATCACCCGCGCGTCCGCCAAGTGAGCGCACCCGCACCGCCGAACTCCGCGGAACACCCTTGGCCGGTGCGGGCCGTCGCCACCCGGGTGGCGAAGTGGATCGACCGGCTCGGCATGGTGTGGGTCGAGGGCCAGCTCACCGAGATCAAGGCCCGGCCACAATCCAAGACGGTGTTCATGGTGCTGCGGGACCCGGCCGCCGACATGTCGCTGACCGCCACGTGTCCGCGGGACCTCGTGGTCAATGCGCCCGTACGGCTTGCCGAGGGCACTCAGGTGATCGTCTGCGGCAAACCGACCTTTTACACCGGTAAGGGCTCATTCTCGTTGCGGCTCACCGAGATTCGTGCCATCGGAATCGGCGAGCTGCTGGCACGCATCGAGCGGTTGCGACGGCTCCTTGACGCGGAGGGTCTTTTCGATCCGCGGCTCAAGCGGCCCATCCCGTTCTTGCCGGTGGCCGTCGGGCTGATCACGGGACGCGCCAGCGCCGCCGAGCGTGACGTGATGGCGGTCGCCTCCGGCCGCTGGCCCGCGGTGCGCTTCGAGGTGCGCAACGCGGTCGTCCAGGGGCCCAACGCGGTGCCGCAGATCGTCGAGGCGCTGGGTTCGCTCGATGCGGATCCGGACGTCGACGTGATCGTGCTGGCCCGCGGCGGTGGCAGCGTGGAGGACCTCTTGCCGTTCTCCGACGAGACGCTGTGCCGGGCGATCGCCGCCTGCACCACTCCGGTGGTCAGCGCGGTCGGCCACGAGCCCGACAACCCGCTGTGCGACCTCGTCGCCGACCTGCGCGCCGCCACCCCCACCGACGCGGCCAAACGGATCGTGCCGGACATGGCCGCCGAGCGGGCGTTGCTCGATGACTTGTGCCGTCGCGGCGCGCGGGCGTTGCGGCACTGGGTGATTCGCGAGGAACGGGTCGTTGCGCAGTTGCGGTCTCGGCCGGTGTTGACCGCGCCGCTTTCAATGCTGACGGCTCGCGGCGAGGAGATCCACCGGGCGCGCGCCGCGGTCCGTCGCGACATCACTCGGCTGATGAACGCGGAGAGCGACCGTGTTGGACACCTGTCGGCGCGATTGGCGACGCTGGGCCCCGCGGCGACACTGGCCCGCGGCTATGCCGTGGTGCAGGCCCTGCCCGGGCAATCCGTGCTGCGCACGGTTGGCGACGCACCTTCGGGCACCCGGCTGCGGATCCGGGTGGCCGACGGCGCGGTCGGTGCAGTCAGTTCAGGCGAGGATCCGTCATGACAGGCCCAGAAGTTAGACCCATTAGTCAATTGGGCTACGAAGGAGCCCGTGACGAATTGATCGAAGTGGTGCGCGTGCTCGAGCAGGGCGGGCTGGATCTCGATTCGTCGCTGAAGCTCTGGGAAAGAGGCGAAGAACTGGCAAAACGGTGTGAGGAGCACTTAGCCGGCGCGCGCAAACGGGTGGAGGATGCGCTGGCTGGTCGCGACGACGACTCGGACTGATCGATATTTTCATGCGCAAATATTTCTCGAAATTGAAACAGGTTTCAGTTATGCTGCCGAACATGGGTGATCCTTCATTGACGACTGATCTGGGCAAGGTGCTCGTCACCGGCGGGTCCGGCTTCGTCGGCTGCAACTTAGTGGCCGAGCTGTTGGACCGCGGGTGCAAGGTGCGCTCGTTCGACCGGGTGCCGTCGGCTTTGGCCGATCATCCGCGGTTGGAGACGGTGGTCGGCGACATCACGGATAAGGACGCGGTGGCGGCCGCAGTGGAGGGTGTCGACACGATCTTCCACACCGCGGCGCTGATCGAGCTGATGGGCGGCAAGTCGGTCACCGAGAAGTACCGCAAGCGCAGTTTCGGTGTGAACGTCGACGGCACCAAGAACCTCGTTCACGCCGCGCAGAAGGCCGGCGTCAAACGGTTCGTCTACACGGCCAGCAACAGCGTGGTGATCGGCGGCAAGGCGATCTCCGGTGGCGACGAGACACTGCCGTACACAAACCGGTTCGCCGACCTCTACACCGAAACCAAAGTCGCGGCGGAGAAGTTCGTGCTGTCGCAGAACGGTGTCGGCGGTCTGCTGACGTGCTCGATACGGCCGAGCGGAATCTGGGGCCGCGGCGACCAGACGATGTTCCGCAAGGTGTTCGAGCGCGTCGTCACCGGTCAGGTCAAGGTCCTGATCGGCAGCAAGAATGCGCGCCTTGACAATTCGTATGTGCACAACCTGGTGCATGGGTTCATTCTGGCGGGCCAGCACCTCGTCGAGGGCGGCACCGCGCCGGGCCAGGCGTATTTCATCAACGACGACGACCCGGTCAACATGTTCGAGTTCGCCCGCCCCGTCGTCGAGGCGTGCGGGCAGCACTGGCCGCGGTTCAGGATCTCCGGCCGGCTGATCCACTTCCTGATGACCTCCTGGCAGCAGCTGCATTTCAAGTTTAACCTGCCGGCACCGCCGCTGGAACCGCTTGCGGTGGAACGGCTTTACCTCGACAACTACTTCTCGGTGGCCAAAGCCCGTCGCGATCTCGGCTACGAGCCGCTGTACACCACCGAGAAGGCAATGCAGGAGTGCCTGCCGTACTACGTGGACCTGTACAAGAAAGTCGAGGCCGAGGGCAAGAAACCGGCCAAGGTCTGATCGCCGCGCCGAACGTGAAGCCACGGCGAAAAATCGGCAAAAAATTCGACATGGGCTCACGTTCGGCAAGCGGCTGGCTAACGTACTCACGATGATCGGCGAGTTCACGGACACCCAGAAGCGGGCACTGGCCGTCTTCACGGTGATCGCGATCGCCTTCGGCGCCTACTTCCTGCGCGGCTACTTCATCCTCGTGGTGATCGCCGCTGTCGGCGCGCACCTGTTCACGCCGTTATTCACCCGGCTCAACAAACGCTTCGGCACCGGCCTGTCGGCAACACTCACGGTGCTGGTAGCCCTGCTGGCGGTGGCGATTCCCGCCGCGTTGTTCGTGCTGCTCGCCGTCGTACAGATCACGAACATGGTTGAGAGCGTCGCCCACTGGGTCGGCAACACGGACCTGACCTCGCTCGGCGACCGCATACTGCGGGCTGTCAACGAGGTGCTCGCGCGGGTTCCCTTCCTCGACATCACGGTCACCCAGGACTCGTTGCGGAAATCGATGACGACGGTGGCTCAGCACGCCGGCCAGTGGGGGCTCGGGTTTTTGAAAACCGCCGCCGGAAGTGCCATTGGCGCGATTACCTCGGCGATCATCTTCTTGTACGTGTTCGTCGCGCTGCTGGTGAACCGCGACAAGGTCATCACGCTGATCCGCAAGCTCAATCCGCTCGGCGAAGACGTCACCGACTTGTATCTGGCGAAGATGGGCGCGATGGTGCGCGGTACGGTCACGGGCCAGTTCGTGATCGCGTCGGTGCAAGGGGTCACCGGTGCGGCGTCGATCTACGTCGCCGGATTCCACGACGGTTTCTTCATTTTCGCGATCCTGTTGACCGCGCTGTCGATCATTCCTCTCGGCAGCGGCATCGTGACGATCCCGTTCGGTATCGGAATGGCGTTGTTCGGCAACGTCGCCGGCGGCGCGTTCGTCGTCCTGTGGCACCTCCTGGCCGTGACGAACATCGACAACTTCCTGCGGCCGATCCTGGTTCCGCGCGAGGCGCGACTCAATCCGGCGCTGATGTTGCTCGCAGTGTTCTCGGGGATCGCGATGTTCGGCTTCTGGGGCATCGTGATCGGCCCGGTGCTGATGATCGTGATCGTGACGACGATCAGCGTCTACCTGGCGGTGTTCAAAGACGTTCCGCTCGACCTACCCGACGACGAGCACCCTGAGCCGAGACGGCGCTTCTGGCCGTTCACGCGGAAAAGCCCGCCGCCGCCCGAGGAGAAGCAAGAGCCCCTTCCAGAAGCCGCACCGGGGTGACGCCGATCTGCTCGCCCTCCGCGATTGTGCGGTTTCATACGCTTCCGCGGCGAGTCGTGTACGAAACCGCACGGTCGGCGCAATCACAGCTGCGCGCTACGCGCGGTCAGTGTCAGCCAACCAACCGCTCCTTGAAGAACTCGACGACGCGCTTGCGCGCCTCGTAGGCCGGGTGGCCGTCGCGTTCGCGAACCTGATCGGTCAGCACCGAATGCGCCATCCGGGGAAACCCATACTCGTTGCCCGGTGACGAGTCGATCTCGATCACCTCGAATGCGTCGCCCAGCCGCTGCTTCAATGTCGCGAACCGCTCGGCCGGCACAGCGCGGTCCCCAGTGAACCGCAAGCCCAGAGCGCACAGCCCCTCGTCGGTGGCCCTCTGCACGACGCGCTCCAACTCAGTCTCGGAAAGTCCCGGGTCGCGGCGCTGCGCCGGGGTCAGCGGGAACGGCACCGACGGCTGGCTCATCACCGGCGCCAGCACGCTGTCGTCGACCGCCGCCGCGAGCGCGAACCCGCCGGTGAAGCACTGGCCGATCACGCCGACGCCCTTCCCGGGGGTGCGCTCGTTGAGGTCACGGGCCAGCGCCCGCAGGTAGCGCGCCACCGGCCGCTCGGCGTTGGTCGCGAACGCCATGAACTCGCGGGCGATACAGGCCCGTGCCATCGTCGGCATTGCGTAGGCCACGCTGAGCGGTCGTCCGGGATCGCCGAACAGCGACGGTGCCGCGACGGTGAACCCGTTGTCCACCAAGTGGTTTCCCAGCGCCAGCACTTGGGGGGTCAGGCCGGGTATCTCCGGGATCAGCACGACGCCGGGGCCCTCGCCCTTGCGGTACACGTCATGCGTGATGCCCTCGGCGGTGAACGGGGACACGGTCCAGCCGGTGAGGTCGGCTTCCGGTGCGGTCATCGGTCTCCTATCGGGCAAGCAGCGGTGGCTGCGACTGCGTGGCCGTGGCCAGCGTACGGAAGTCGTCGGCGCTACCAGCGCCCGATATCGCAACCTGCGCAGGTCCCGTCGGCCCGTTGAGCCGCGCCGTCCACACCGGTCGGGTGCCTTCACCGCCTTCGTAGACCACCCAGGAGACACCGGCGACGTCCTGGGTGCCTGTCGGGTGACGGTCCCCGTCGAAGGACGCAACCAAGCTGTCCTCGTCGGCATTGCTTTGCGTCAGCGAAAGGTACCTGCCGTTGGGCGCCAAGTACCCGACCCTCGAGACGACTGCCGTCCTCTCCTCCCCTGTCGCCGGGTCGGTGCGCCCGTCCGGAATACTGTCGCGCCGCGCGGAGTTCGCGCGCCAGCCGTCGGGCAGCTGCGGCAGCCGGACCGGAAACCGCAGGTCGGCGGCGTCGGCGCGCAGCTGCAGGCCGGCGTCTATCTCTGGCGGAGGGCCGCTCTTGGGCCCGGCAACCTGCAAAGAACACGTCCCCACCAGGCCGGCCAGCACGATGCACGCCACTACCAGCGGAGCCAGTGACCAGAACATGTCACGGCCGTCCTGCAGCAACCGCGGCTTCGGCTCCTTCGGGACGGGCCCTGGCTGGCTGCTCACGGCGCCAGTATCCCAGCTGCCTATCGACGACCCCCTTCTGGGACAATCGCGGCATGACGGAATCTCGCCGGCGAGAAGCTCCGGACCGAAATCTCGCTCTGGAGTTGGTCCGCGTCACAGAGGCGGGCGCGATGGCCGCGGGCCGCTGGGTAGGCCGCGGCGACAAGGAGGGTGGCGACGGCGCCGCGGTCGACGCAATCCGGGAACTGCTGAACTCCGTGTCGATGCGCGGCGTCGTGGTGATCGGGGAGGGCGAAAAAGACAACGCGCCGATGCTCTACAACGGCGAAGAGGTCGGCAACGGCGACGGGCCCGACGTCGACTTCGCCGTCGACCCCATCGACGGCACCACGCTGATGAGCAAGGGCCTGCCCAATGCGATCTCGGTGCTCGCGGTCGCAGAGCGCGGGGCGATGTACGACCCGTCGGCGGTCTTCTACATGAACAAGATCGCTGTCGGCCCGGACGCTGTCGAAGCGCTCGACATCACCGTGCCGATCGGCGAGAACATCCGCCGGGTGGCCAAGGTCAAGAACCTCTCCGTGTCGGACATGACCGTGTGCATTCTGGACCGGCCGCGACACAGGCAGCTCATCGCCGACGTGCGCGCCGCGGGCGCCCGGTGCCGGCTGATTTCCGACGGCGACGTGGCGGGTGCGATCTCGGCGTGCCGGCCGGAGTCGGGCACCGACATGCTGGTGGGCATCGGCGGCACGCCCGAGGGCATCATCGCCGCGGCCGCGATCCGCTGCATGGGCGGCGCGATCCAGGGCCAGCTCGCGCCTCGAGACGACGACGAGCGCCAGAAGGCCGTTGACGCGGGGCACGACCTCGACCGAGTGCTCATGACCGAGGACCTGGTCTCGGGTGAGAACGTCTTCTTCTGTGCCACCGGGGTCACCAACGGCGACCTGCTGCAGGGTGTTCAGTACTCCAGTGGCGGCTGCACCACTCAGTCGATCGTCATGCGCAGCAAGTCCGGCACCGTCCGGATGATCGAGGCCTATCACCGGCTGTCGAAGCTGGCTGAGTACTCGGCGATCGACTTCACCGGCGACAGCAACGCGAGCTATCCGCTGCCCTAACCGATAACTACTAGGGGAATCGATGACCGACGCCGCCGTCGAGAAGGCCACTGACGCAGACGAATACCGCATCGAACACGACACCATGGGTGAAATCCAGGTGCCCAAGGATGCGTTGTGGCGGGCACAGACACAGCGAGCCGTGGAGAACTTTCCGATCTCGGGCCGCGGGCTAGAGCGGGCGCAGATCCGGGCGCTCGGTCTGCTCAAAGGCGCGTGCGCGCAGGTGAACAAGGACCTGGGGCTGCTCGATGCCGAGAAGGCCGACGCGATCATCGCCGCGGCCGCCGAGATCGCCGACGGCAAGCACGACGACCAGTTCCCAATCGACGTGTTCCAAACGGGTTCTGGCACAAGCTCGAACATGAACACGAACGAGGTAATCGCCGGCATTGCGGCGGCCAATGGCGTCACCGTCCACCCGAACGACGACGTGAACATGTCGCAGTCCTCCAACGACACGTTTCCGACGGCCACCCACATCGCGGCGACCGAAGCCGCTGTGCGCAATCTGATTCCGGCGCTAGAGGTGCTGCACGAAGCGCTGGCGGGCAAGGCCCGTCAGTGGCGCACGGCGGTGAAGTCGGGCCGCACTCACCTGATGGATGCCGTCCCGGTGACTTTGGGGCAGGAGTTCAGCGGGTACGCCCGCCAGGTCGAGGCCGGCATCGAGCGGGTGCGCGCCACGCTGCCCCGTCTCGGTGAACTGGCAATCGGTGGTACGGCCGTCGGCACCGGACTGAACGCACCGGACGGTTTCGGCGAAAAAGTCGTGGAAGTGCTCAAGGAGCAGACCGGCCTGGGCGAATTGCGCTCTGCCGTCAACTCCTTCGAGGCGCAGGCCGCACGTGACGGGCTGGTGGAGGCCTCCGGTGCCCTGCGCACGATCGCGGTCTCGCTGACCAAGATCGCCAACGACATCCGCTGGATGGGCTCGGGCCCGCTGACCGGTCTGGGCGAGATCCGGCTGCCCGACCTGCAGCCCGGCAGTTCGATCATGCCCGGCAAGGTGAATCCCGTTATCCCCGAAGCGGTTACGCAGGTCGCGGCGCAGGTCGTCGGCAACGACGCCGCGATCGCGTGGGGCGGTGCCTTCGGCGCTTTCGAGCTCAACGTGTACATCCCGATGATGGCCCGCAATATCCTCGAGTCACTCAAGATCCTGTCCAACGTGTCACGGCTGTTCGCCGAGCGCTGCATCGACGGGCTGGTGGCCAACGAGGACCGGCTGCAAACGCTGGCGGAGTCGTCGCCGTCGATCGTGACGCCGCTGAACTCCGCAATCGGCTACGAAGAAGCAGCGGCGGTGGCCAAGCAAGCCCTCAAGGAGCGCAAGACGATTCGGCAAACGGTGATCGACCGCGGCCTCATCGGCGACAAGCTGTCAGAAGAAGAGCTCGACAAGCGGCTCGACGTGCTCGCGATGGCCAAGGTCAAGGACGCCGAGTCCTAGCGAGGCGAGTCGTCGAGTGGATGACGCCAGCGCAGTCGGTGAAATCGCGCGAAGCCGCGGTCGGCGCTGAGCCAGGTCGCATTGTTCTCCAACGCGTAGGCGGCGAGATGCGCGTCGGCAATGTCATTGCCTCGGGCATCGATGTCGCCGGCAAGTTGCCGAAACAAGGTCCAGTGGCGCTCGCCTGCTCGAAGCCGCATTGCCGCAGGCGCCGCAAGGAGCGCCTCGACCGCTTCCCATGCGTGACGGGGACTGGAGGGCTCAGTGAACACCCTGCGGTTGGTCATGACGCGGACGAAGCCCGACAGCACCAGGTCCGGTAGGCCCAGGGGCTCGTCGTCGTTGGCTAGTTGCTCCAGCAGTGGCCGATAGTCCGCATGTTCGGGCAGATTCGCTCGATGGGCGTAGACGAGGACGTTGACGTCAACGCAGCGCATCGGTTGAAGCGCCCTCGTCCATCGCCTCGGCCAGCGCGGCATTTGACGACAGATCCACGCCCGGCCGTAGCCCACCTCGTCCAGTGGGGTGGACGCGATAGGGAGTTGCCGGTGGGCGCTGCGAATAGCTGAGGCCGCGGCGCACCGCATCCTCGAGGACGGCCGCGACGGTCCGTCCGGAGCGGGCGGCCATAGCCTTCACCTCGCGGTACAGATTGTCGTCGATCCGGATGGTGGTACGCATCTACGCATCTTAACATCAGCAACTGGCATAAAGATGCCAGCGCTGGCTGGTTGCGCGCGAAACCCGAGTTTCGCACGTCGCCACTCGCACATTCTGTGCGAACTCCGGTTCGCGCGAAGGGGGTTAGGCGTGGGTTAGGCGCCGTTGTTAGGGCCGCCGGGGTTCTGGTCGGGGATGTCGGTGATCGGGAAGTTCGGCATCGGCTTGGGCGACGGCGTGTTGGGCAGCGTCGGAACGTCGGCGGGCGGGATGTCGTGCAGGTCGTTGACGGGTGGGCCGTTTTCGCGGCCGCCGTAGACGCTTCCCGGCGCGCGCGGGCCCAGCAGCTTGCTGACCGTCACCAGGTGATACCCATTGGCCTTCAGCACTGGAAGGAACTGGTACACCAGATCCACAGTGCTGGAGTACGTGTCGTGGAACAACACCACCGAGCCCGGCTTGATCTGGGTCATCAGCATGTACCGCGTCGCCGCCGTGTCGGAGTCGTTTATCCAGTCGAACGGGATGACGTCCCAAAGGATCGCCGCCAAGCCCTGCTGGGCGGCGACGTTGTTCACCTGGTCGTCGGTCAACCCGCCGGCGGGCCGCCACAACTTGGGCGTCTGACCCGTTGCCGCCGTGATCGCATCGTTGGTCCGCGTGAACTGGCTTGCGATCGCGTCCGACGGGATCGTGGTCATGTTGGGGTGTTCCCAGGTGTGGTTGCCCACCTCCATGCCGGCGTCGACGATGCGCTTGGTGCCGGCCGGGTTTGCCGCCACCTTGTTGCCAATCAGGAAGAACGTCGCCCTCGCGTTGTTGTCGTTGAGGATCTGCAGCAGCCGGTCGGTGTAGGGCCCCGGCCCGTCGTCGAACGTGAACGCGACGCACTTGACCTTGGCGCAGTCGACGTCGTCGGCGCTGGTTAGCTTCACATGGCCGGTCAGGTTCCCGATCAGCAGCACGGCAACCGCCCCGAGGGCCGCGCACAGCGTCAGCCAGTACGGCTTGACCCGGCTGGAGCGTCGGTTCGGCACGCCGGCAGCTTACCGGGGAAAACTGGATGTGCCGCTACGGCAAGGCACCGGGGCTGATCTCCTCGAGCATCTCGGTGACCAGCGCCGCGATGGGCGACCGCTCGCTGCGCACCAGCGTGATGTGGGCGAACAGCGGATGGCCTTTGAGCTTCTCGATGACGGCACCGACCCCGTCGTGGCGGCCCACCCGCAGGTTGTCGCGCTGGGCCACGTCATGGGTGAGCACCACCCGCGAGCCGGCGCCCAGCCGCGACAGCACGGTCAGCAGCACGTTGCGCTCCAGCGACTGCGCCTCGTCGACGATCACGAACGAGTCGTGCAGCGAGCGGCCACGGATGTGAGTCAGCGGAAGCACCTCGAGCATCCCGCGCGACAGCACCTCTTCGAGCACCGCCGGGCTGGCCAGCCCCTCCAGCGTGTCGAAGACCGCCTGCGCCCACGGGCCCATCTTTTCGCTCTCGCTGCCGGGCAGGTAGCCGAGATCTTGCCCGCCGACCGCGTACAGCGGCCGGAACACCACCACCTTGCGGTGGGTCCGGCGCTCCAGAACGGCCTCCAGTCCCGCGCACAGCGCCAGCGCCGACTTGCCCGTCCCGGCCTTGCCGCCGAGCGACACGATCCCGACCGATTCGTCGAGCAGCAACTCCAGCGCGATCCGCTGCTCGGCCGATCGGCCGCGCAACCCGAAGGCCTCGCGGTCACCGCGGACCAACTGCACCTGCTTGCCGGCGTTGACCCGGCCGAGCGCGTGCGAGCCGCCACCGAGCAGCCGAATTCCAGTGTGGCAAGGCAGGTCCCGTGCAGCCTGTAGGTCGATCTCGCCGTCGGCGAACAACGCATCGATGTCCGCGGGGGATGCGTCCAGCTCGGCCATCCCGGTCCAGCCCGAGACGATCACGTCCTGCGCGTGGTACTCGTCGGCGGACAGCCCGACGGCGCCGGCCTTCACGCGCAGCGGAATGTCCTTGCTGACCAACGTGACTCGCTTGCCCTCGGCGGCGAGGTTGGCGGCGCAGGTCAGGATTCGCGCATCGTTGGTGTCGGTCCGGAAGCCCGCGGGCAGCACCGCCGGGTCGCTGTGGTTCAGCTCGACGTGGAGCGTACCACCTTCTGTACCAACGGGAATCGGCTGATCCAAGCGGCCGTGCTCGAGGCGCAGATCGTCAAAGAGGCGCAGCGCCTGGCGGGCGAACCAGCCCAGCTCGTGATGGTGGCGCTTGGCCTCCAGCTCGCTGATCACCACAAGAGGAACCACCACTTCGTGCTCGGCAAATCGGGTACCTGCCCACGGGTCGGACAACAGCACCGACGTGTCGAGCACGTAGGTCCGAAGAGGTGACGGCGAATCGGTCACGAACAGCTCCTCGAGCCCGCGCGGCCCCGCGGAGGCGTCTGGGTGGTCGTGGCGGTACCGGGACCGGGGCCGGTCCCGTCGGATCGAAACGTCGGGTACCGCCCGGATAGCAGAGCATGTCGCTAGCCATCGGAAGCGACGCTACTCCCGCAGTTGCGCCAGTGCCCCGCAGGCGCGCCGTGTACCTGCTCAGCGAACGAAGTCGGCGAGCTCGGGACGGTCGGTCAGACCCCATTCGGCGATCGAATCGGCGATGCCCTGACGCATCAGGTTTGCGTCGTAGATGCCGGCGTCGGCGACCGCGGCCACCTTGTCCTTGTACGCGTCGATGTCGGCGCCGACGACCTGCAACTCGGCGACCCGCGCGGCGATCGCCGCGATGGTCTCCTGCGGCTCCAGGCTCAGGCATGCGCGCACCAGGTTCTCGAAGAACTGCAGGTGCCGCTCCTCGTCCTTGGCGATCACCTCGACCAGGCCGCGCAGCGTCGGCTCGTCGATCTGCGACGCCAGCCGCCGGCAGTACACGGCGTGCTCGCGTTCGCGCAGCGCCATGAACACCAGCGTCTCGATCTTGCCGAGGTTCTCGGCGCGGTAGCCCTTCATCACGTGCTCGACGCGGACGTTCTCGTTGGCCACCGGATCGATCTCGCGGGTGACCACCAGATACTCCCGCAAGGCGATCTGGTGAAGGGTCTCCTCGGCGGTCCAGCGGCCGATCCACGTGCCCCACCAGTCCTCGAGGATGAAGTGCTCGACGAACTCGCGATGGTAGGCGGACAGGTTGTCCTTGGTGACCAGCAGAATCTCCAGCGCGTCCGTGATATGCCGGGGCAGCGTGGCCTGCGACGGGTCCCAGTCGTTTCCGCCGAGGAACTTGAAGTTCTCGCCGCGGTCGAACGGCACGAAGTCGTGCGCGTACCAGGGTTCGGCGGTGTCGAAGTGCCGGTGGTAGTTCTCCGCGACCACCGGTTCCAGCTCCGCCATCAGCGGTGTCAGAACAGGTTTCTGTGCCATGCGGTTACAGTAACTCAATCTTAAGGGATTCGTAAAATCGCCGCCGCGGATGCGCGGAACGACGCCCTTTTGGTGTCACGGGGTCGGATTGGTGTCACGGGGTCGGAAGTTGATCCAAAGGCGGGGTCGCACGGGTGAGGGGATCGCGCAAAGGTGAATATTGCGGCGAATTCGAGACCACGTTGCCTAGCATGATTTCTGCGGTCCGACGGACTTCCTCGGTCACCTATATCCGACTCGGATATGTCCCCACCCGCACGACTGTGTTCGTGCTGCTCTGGGAACTCGAAGTGACGCTCATCCGGACGACTGCGGATCGTCTTATTGGAATGACGCCTGAGTCATTGGTGGAGCAATTGCTCGAGCAGATGCTTTACCGAACTGGCCGACGTGCGGCGCCCGCCGAGCAGGCCTCTTGGAAACGCAGCCTCCAAGTCTTGGCCGCGGACCTTGCCGATGCCGGTCTTGGCGATGTCGAGATGCTGGTCGAATATCACCTTCCACTCACCTCCCAGCGTGGCGACGTTGTCCTCGCCGGCACCCACCCGCGAACCGGCGAGCTGTCATACGTCATCGTCGAAGTTCCGGGCGTCCCAGGGGGATCGCGGCTGCATCCGGTGATTCAGGTACGGGGCTACTGCGAGTACCTCCTCGACTTCGCCCGGGTGATAGCAGACCGGCCTGATTCGGTGGCAGGAATGGCCTACCTGCACAACGCATCCGATAACGCTCTGGTCAAAGAACTACTCTCCGTGCCGGTCTCAACAACGGGCCGACTCTTTACTGCCGCCGATAAGGGAGCCATGTTCGACTTCCTTCGGTCCGGGCTTGCTCCGGTCTCCGGGCGGCAGGCGGGTGATTTGTTGATCAACTCTCCTGTTGCACCGTCCAAACAACTGCTGAAGCCGCGGCTGCGGAGATTCGCGATCGCTCGCAGTTCCGCTTGATCGGAAACCAGCAGTTGGCGGTCGACTTGGTTATGCACGCCGTGGAGCACGCGCGCGCCGGGAACACCAAGCGGGTGATCGCGGTAAGCGGTGGGCCAGGCAGTGGCAAGAGCGTCATTGCGCTGTCTCGCGTCGGTGAGCTGGCTCGGCGGGGGTCGCACCGTCATCCATGCGACGGGGTCACGCGCGTTCACCCAGACGCTCAGGAAAGTCGCTGCTGTCCGAGCCCCGAAGGTCCGGGCGCTGTTCAAGTATTTCAACCAGTTCATGACGGCTGACCCGAACGGCTTGGACGTCTTGATTATGGATGAGGCGCATCGTGTTCGGAAAACATCGGTCGACCGGTACACGCGCGCAGAGTTGCGGACCGATCGCCTGCAGATCGACGAACTTATCGCCGCTGCTCGGGTCCCCGTCTTTCTGCTCGACGAGCACCAGGTGGTCCGCCCCGGTGAAATGGGAACCCTCAAGCAAATCGAGCGCCACGCACAGCACCTCGGACTCGACTTTCAGCACATTGCGCTTGGCGAGCAGTTCCGGTGCGGCGGCGGCGAAGAATACGTGCATTGGCTGGTCCGGCCGCTGGGACTCGGCGACGACCATCCACCGTCGTTTGGTCCGGTGATCCCCAGTTCCATGTTGGAGTCGCTGAGACTCCCGAAGAGATGGAACGCTATCTGGTGGCCCAAATGCAGCAGGGATACTCCGCACGTATCACCGCGGGGTATTGCTGGCCGTGGAGCGACGCCCGCCAGGATGGCACACTCGTGTCTGACGTTCGGATTGGGACGTGGGCACGTCCGTGGAATAGCAAGAGTGACAGGAGAATCGGAGATGCACCGCCTAGCGCTCTCTGGGCCACCGACGACGAAGGGTTTTCGCAGGTGGGCTGCATCTACACGGCCCAGGGGTTCGAGTACGACTGTAACGGCGTGATTATTGGACCAGACCTGGTGTGGCGCGACGGGCGGTTGGTGACAGTGCGAGATGCCAACCGGGATCCCGATCTCCGAAATCCGAATACCGTGCCCGACAATAGGTTCGACGTCCTCGTGCGCCATGTCTACAAGGTCCTGCTGACCCGTGGGATGATCGGCACGGTGATCTACTCAACAGATCGCGAAACGCGGGAGGCTCTACGCTCCCTGATCGGTTCTCGTCGAGGTGCGGAAGTCCGTTCTTTCGATGTTCAACTGCAAGATGTGGAGACCGTCACAGCAGATGACCGGGCCAGCGCAGGGCAATGAGAGGAAAAGTCGGTCCCACAGTTGGCTCCGCGAGAGTCAAAATCGCCACTGCAGAAATTCGTCAGCGCCGTCATCGCCGCCATGGACTCCTCGGCGGACTTGTCCGCGCAGATCCTCAACAACGCTGAGCTGTCACAGAAGCTGCTCGGCGAACTCGTCCCGATCGTCTACGAAGCTCTCAAGGCGTCGGCTTGAAGCTGGCCTAAAGCGTCAGCCCCGGGTACAGCGGGTTGGCGGCCAGCAGCTCGGCGGCCGCCGCGTGCACTCGCTCTGCGATGCCGTCGGCCAGCGCGTACTTCGCCTTCGAGCTGCCCTGCGGTGACGTGTTGGTCAGCACGTCGACCACGAGTTCCGCGACCCGGTCGAACTCTGCGGTGCCGAATCCACGCGTCGTGAGCGCCGGGGTGCCGAACCGGATGCCGCTGGTGTACCAGGCGCCGTTCGGGTCGGCGGGAACCGCGTTGCGGTTGGTGACGACGCCGGAGTCCAGCAGCGCCGATTCCGCCTGACGCCCGGTCAACCCGAACGACGTGACGTCCAGCAGCACGATGTGGTTGTCAGTGCCGCCGGTTACCAGCCGCGCGCCGCGCCGCAGGAACCCGTCGGCCAGCGCCTTCGCGTTGTCGGCGACGTGCTGTGCATAGTCGCTGAACTCCGGCCGGCGCGCCTCGGCCAGTGCGATCGCCTTGGCGGCCATCACGTGCGACAGCGGCCCGCCCAGCACCATCGGGCAGCCCTTGTCGACGGCGCCGGCGTACTCCTCGGTGGCCAGCACCAGCCCGCCCCGCGGACCCCGCAGCGACTTGTGCGTGGTGGTGGTCGTGACGTGGGCGTACGGCACGGGGTCCTCGTCACCCGTGAACACCTTGCCGGCCACCAGTCCGGCGAAGTGCGCCATGTCGACCATCAGCGTCGCGCCGACCTCGTCGGCGATCTCCCGCATTTTCGCGAAGTTCACCCGCCGCGGATATGCCGAGTAGCCGGCGACCAGGATCAGCGGCTTGAACTCCCGCGCAGCGGCGGCGACCGCGTCGTAGTCGAGCAGGCCGGTATCGGGGTCCGTGCCGTAGCTGCGTTGGTAGAACATCTTGCCGGAGATGTTCGGCCGGAACCCGTGGGTGAGGTGGCCGCCGGCGTCCAGCGACATGCCCAGCAGTCGCTGGTTGCCGAGCTTGGCGCGCAACGTCTCCCAGTCGGCCTCCGACAGTTCGTTGACGTGCTTGGCACCGAGTTCGGCGAGGCCAGGCGCCTCGACCCGGGTCGCCAGGATCGCCCAGTAGGCGACCAGGTTGGCGTCGATGCCCGAGTGCGGCTGGACGTACGCGTACGGCGAGCCGAACAGCTCACGAGCGTGCTCGGCGGCCACGGATTCCACCGTGTCGACGTTCTGGCAGCCCGCGTAGAACCGGTGCCCGATCGTGCCCTCGGCGTACTTGTCGGAGAGCCAATTGCCCATGGTCAACAGCACGGCGGGCGACGCGTAGTTCTCGCTGGCGATCAGCTTCAACGAATCACGTTGATCCGCAAGCTCTTTGCGCGTCGCGGCGGCGATCCGCGGTTCGACGGACTCCATGACCTCGAGCGCGGCGCGGAACGCCGCGGCCGCGGTGTCGACGTAAGCGGGGGCCGTGGTCACGGAGTCAGTCGTCATGGGTTTCAGCGTAATCGCCGTTGGTAGCGCCCCCGCGTGCCGACTGTGCGTTTTCGTGCACCCCGACCGGCGTGTCGGGTACGAATCCGCACAGTCGAGCCGCCGGGTCAGCCCCGCAGGGCCGACGGAATCAGCGGCTCGTCGAGCAGTCTGGTGAACCGCTCGACGAGGCTGACGCCAGCAGGCGCGGCGTCGAGCCAACCTCGCAGCAGCCGAT
>Ga0210086_1000617_pt1 | contig 20046 bp, 11 predicted proteins | sample China_Galinas_PW_3_FD_184867 | JGI IMG/M metagenome (GOLD analysis project Ga0210086, IMG submission 184867) | Wetland microbial communities from San Francisco Bay, California, USA, that impact long-term carbon sequestration - China_Galinas_PWB_D2... | ecosystem: Environmental > Aquatic > Marine...
TGGATCCTCATTGTTGAATTGCCTGAAGGATGTTCAGGCCGACCTCTTGGAATTGATTCTTGAGGTGCCGCTCCACAAAGTCCTTCGCCACTTTCTGCATGGCCATTATTTGGCTTTCGGTATAGAGGACCTCGATCCCGAACTGCTGTGCCTACCTCTACCTTCCTGGCACCTCCTCCGCAAGCACGACGCCCGGCGATGGATCAAGGCTGGCGCCGGAGCGTAGTGGCTTGGTCGTTGGTCGGGGCGCGTCGTTAGGAGCCTTACCCCAGGGCCACGAACCTCGGATAGGCGAAGGCCCCAGCTGCAACAGCCACCGGAATGCTGAGAGCCAGACTGAGCGCGAAGCGATCCAGGGCCTTCGATCGTACCCGGGGACCCTCATGGAAGTATTCGACTAATGCGTTGCTGGCGTCGAGGAACCCGATCTTGCTCCCCTTGCTCTTCATGATACGGTAAAGCACGACATTTCAGATGACGAGATATGAGCGCGAGAGGCCAAAGACAGCCAGAAGGAGTGCGGTGCCAAGATCCATTTCAGGTTGAATCACTGCCATCACCGCTGCTCTAGTTACCTGGCACCCCTAGCTGCTTCGGAAGATTTGCCACAGCGCTATTCCATTTATCAACTGCCTTTTTAATAACGCTGCAATTGTCCTTGGATCCATTGCACACGTACCTTCCAGCCTCGCCTGCTAGATACCTGGCACCTCTTCGCTTGGCCACCTCTTCGCTTGGCAGGAGCGTCCCCATGAGACTGGGTCTTCTGGCGATGCGCTCATGGCAGCAGCACCTCTACTGCCCTGGCACCTCGTCTGGTTCGCTCGGCTCCGGGCCCGATCGCCAGCGGCACTTCTCCGCACGCTGATGTGCCTCTAGATATCGTCTGGCTTCCTCCCCGTGTAGGCTCTCGTCGTACTTGCCATCTTGGTCAGTATCGATCTCGAGCGATCCGATTCTTCCGTTTGAACCCATGATCAGATGGCGGTCAAGTCGGCCATCACATTTCGAGGATTCCCACGCTTCGCTATAGGGCTCATCTGTCGAGAAATTGGTCGCCCATCGGTGATACTCCGCTCGAAAATCGACCTTCCCGTCTAGGTTGACGTCGTTCTCAACCTCCGCGGCTCTGCCCCACTTCCACTGGTACGTGACTCGGCCAAGCCCAGGAATGACTGCTGTCTGGTGTCGAAAGAGGTAAGCCATGCCGATGCCTGCACCAAGAAGGATCAGGACAACGACAACTCTCCATAATCGCCTACCGTACATTCACTTCTTTTCTGGCTCTTCACAGTTGCCGGATGACTTGTCGCAAGGATCGTTGAGGGTCTGCTGGAGTGCCTTTGCATCCTGCGGAGAGAAGTCGAGCATTTTGGATGAGTACGACTCCACCGCTTCGTCCTCTTGCATCACGGTTCCATGATCACCGCTTGGCCCCCCAGCACCATCGAAGACGTATTGGTCCAGGGCACGCGAGCCATGACCAACCTCATGAGCTGTCACGTTTGTCAAGAAGGTCAACTTCTTGTCCGCTTCGGCTGGCGCCCTGGCAGTGGAAACCGTCGATTTGTTACTCAACGGGGGAGTGTTCCCGAAGCCACCACTCTTCATTGGCTCAGCCTTGATCTTCACATAGACGATACGATCGGTCGATTTTCTAACGGCTGGTTGAATGGCTCCCCCGGCCGAAAAGCTCTGAACGTTCCTGACACCCGCGTTGACGAAGGTGCGACGAACAGCAATCTTCAAGTTCAACTGTTCGCGGTAGGTCAGGTTCGACTTCGAAAAATCGTACACAATCTTCAGATCCTTCCCATTTGGATCAATATACTTCAAGGGATTCCCCGCAGTATATGTATATCGATCCCAGAGCTGCGGATTCCCCTGTGCCCGATAGCGGTTCTGCGGATCCACACTGAAGAACCGCCCCAGGTGTGGGCTGTAGTACCTGGCATGGAGATAGTCCAGGCTAGCGTTAGCCCGACGCGATCGGCAGCTAAGAGACTGATTTTGCAGGCGCTTGTGCCGATCCTGGGCGAAAAATCGCCCAGACGCGGTTTTCAGCCGCCGGGGGCGGCCGGCCGGAGGTCGAGGAGCGCTGGAGCAGGCAGCGAGCACGGAGGCGTCCTGGGGAGGTTCTTCCTTTAGCTGCCGGCGATCGTAGCATTCGCCGGCGAGCGGCTCGGCGGAGGTGAGCGAGGGGAGGCAGGCACCGTGGCCTGCGGCCACCGTGCCGGTCATCGGATCTCCCCCACGGGGCCGGACCGGCCTCTGCCGTACCGGAGGGCCGGCGATCACCGAGGCACCGGCCCGGGGTGGGGCGCTTCGTAGATCAGCATCCCGTCTTCGCCGGAGCCCGCCCCAAGCGGCGCCGTGGGCGGGCGCCCCCTCCCTGCGGTCGGTGGACCGGGCAAGCCGCGCCGGCAGGGCGCGCGCCGGCGGGTCCCTCCTCGGACCTCCCACCGTCACGCGCCCTGCGTTCGTCGCTGTCCGATAAACGCGCGTTTATCAGACCTTGCCCTCGCCCGCCCCCGGCTTGGCCTGGCGGCTCTACATAACGGAGTTATGCAAACTTGGGGCGGGCACGGGGCCGGCAGCTGAGGGGGCGCGGGCACTGGACACGCGCCCCACCCCGAGCCTCACCGGCTCCGCCGAGACGACGTCGCCGGGCCAGTCCGGCCCCTCCCGCCCGCAGACAAGGAAGCCAGAGTGGCGCTCCGCCTGACGGCTTCGCTTCACACTGGCTTCGATCCTGATGCCGCCAGCGTCTTCGGACGCTGCGCGCGAGCCGCCTGCGGCGTCTCGTGCTCGGGCCGCCTCAGCCGCCGGCGGCTCCCCCCTCCCGGGCGGCTAAGGAGAGGAGCAGCTCCGGCACAGCGTGTACGCCTGAGGCACGAGGGGTACCTCTGGAGCGTCGACCTGTACGTCTGGCGCAGGAGTCGGCAGTTTGGCGGTGGCGCCGGAGGCGCCGAGCCAAGCTGCCGGGCCGTCGGGCGGGCGGCGAGGGCCACGGGCGCCGCCTGTGGTCCGGGGGAGATCTCGGCCGCCGGAGCTGCGGCGGGACGAGCACGGGACGCCGGAGGTGGCCCGCGCGCAGCGCCGCAGAGCCGGCGGCCATCTCGGGTGGCAGTTCCGAGCGGAGCCGCCAGGCGCAGGGAGGAGCTGCCTTCCCTATCTGGGGCGGGAGGGCCCCCAATTCCGGGCGATTCCGGGCGGGCCGGGTGATTCGGAGCCAGGACGGTCCAGCTCCCGGGGACTCCCGGAGGGGGCCGGTTCGGCGGAGACGTGGACGGCCGGAGGCCAGCCCGGAGCCCGCCCCAAGTTGCCACATAACGCCCCGCGTTATGTCAAGCCGCGAGGCCGAGCGGCGGGGGCGGCCGAGGGCCAGGTCGGAGAATGGCCATTCTCGGACAGCGCAGACTGCAAGGGACGTGACCGCGGGGGCGGGCGCGGCCCTTGCCGGAGCGGCTGGCCCGTGCCCCGCCAGGGGACGGACGCCCTCGACGCCGCTTGGGGCGGGCGGTCTCGACGGCAGGGACGATCGCAGGGCTTTCGCCCCCTCCGGGCCGGGGCTCAAGGGCGCTCACCCGGATCGGCCGGACTCGGCCGGAGTTGGGGGCCCGGGGGCGGGGGAGATCTGGATTGGGTGGTCGGGAGGGAAAGGGGCTCCGGGCGGGGCGAGCGGAGGACACGCCGTCAGGTGGGGCCGAGCGCCCCGCCCGGAGCCCCGGCCATCTAGTCTTCGGCCGGCAGCGCAGCCTCGATCTCCGCGGCCAGCTCGTCGAGCCTCACGGACCAGTCCTCGGCCCGCTCGGCGAGGCGCGTGTCCGCCGCCTCGAGGCAGCTCGCGAAGCGCGCCTCGGACAGCTCCTCGAGGTACTGCCGCAGGAAGCGCAGCTCGGCGACCGTCGCGCCGAGCCGGGCCGCCGTCCAGCTTCCGGGCGGCCGGTAGAGGCCGAGGGAATCGACCAGCTCGTAAACGACACGGCCGAGCTCGCGGACCGAGTCGCCGACGTCGGGCGGCAGGTGCAGGAGCATCGGCTCGCGGATCGCGGGCCAGCACTCCCAGTGATCAGGGTAGAGGGAAGTAGACTTCGTCTGGTCGCTCATTGAGCTTTCCTCTCGATGAGTGGCAAGGCCCGGCGGGGTGTCTCATCACCTCGTCGGGCCGCCTGGTTTCAGGGGTTCGCTCCGTCAAGGTCCTACCGGCTGGTCTCCGGATCACCTCCCGTGTCGTCGTCCTCGGCCGCCTCGGCGGCCAGGCGTTCGAGCAGCTCGTCCGGCTCGCCCTCGACGGGCGGCACCTCCTCGGCGACGTCGCCTTCGCCGGCACCCGGCCGGCGGCTCAGATGCGCCCCGGGGTGGGCGCGTTCGTAGACCTCCTTGAGCTTCTTGAGCGCCACGTGGGTGTAGACCTGGGTCGAGGTGATGTCGGCGTGGCCGAGCATGGCCTGGACGAAGCGCAGGTCCGCCCCGTGGTCGAGCATCAGCGTCGCCACCGTGTGGCGGAAAACGTGGCACGAGCCCTTGCCGGTGACGCCGGCGCCGTCGAAGGCCTTGCGCACGACGAGCGACATGGCCTCGGGCGAGAAGCGCCCGCGCTGGATGGTCAAAAACATCGTCCCGTCGTCGGGCTCGAGCACCAGCGAGGGCCGGGCCTCCTCGATGTACTTGGCGAGCCAGAGCGCGGCGCGCTCGCCCAGGGGGATGAGCCGGTCCTTCTTGCCCTTGCCCTGGCGCACCCGGAGCGTCCCCTGCTCGAGATCAGCGTCGTAGAGCGTGAGCCCGACAGCTTCCATGCGCCGGATGGCGGTCGAGTAGAAGGTCTCGAGGATCGCCCGGTCCCGGAGACCGGTCACCGTCCCCGTGTCCGGCTGGGCGAGCACCTCCTCGACTTGCTCGACCGAGAGGATCGTCCGCGGCAAGCGCTTCTCGGCTCGGGGGACGTCGAGCAGCTCGGCCGGGCTCATCTCGAGGATCCGGTGGCGCACCAGGTGGCGGTAGAAGCGCTTGACCCCCTGGAGCCGGTCGCGCTGGGTGCGGAAGGACAGCGGTCGGCCGTCGGCCTTCCTGTGGTGGTAGAGGAAGCGCTGGTAGCGCTCGAGAGCCGGCACGGTGATCTCCTCGAGCCGCTTGAGACCCCGGTCCTCGGCCCAGCGGAGGAAGAGCCGCAGGTGGACCGACTCCGAGCGGATCGAGGACTCCGTGTAGCCGCACACCCCGAGGTGCTCGAGGTAGGCCCGCACATGGGCGCCCAGCGTCCCCGGCTCGATCGTCACCGTGTCCTCGAGCAGCTCGATCGGGCTCCGGCGCCGGCGGCTCATCGGCGCCCCCGGGCGGCCAGCGGCTGCGGGTACGACCGGGCCGACGTGGTCGTGCCCCGTGATGCGTTTTTGGGCGCCTTGCGGCTAGAAGTCGCGGAAGCCTCTTGTTTCGAGGACTTTGCAGAGGATTTCTTCTCCGGACCACCCCCCGACCGCCCCCCGACCGGGGGCCGACCGGGGGGCGACCAGTTCGAGTCTGACCCCGACCGGTTCGCTGGGGACCCCGACCGGTTCGGGTCGTAGTGGCGTCCCGCGTGGCCGCGGAGCGTCTCGACGTCGAGCAGTCCCAGGACGAAGCGCTCGCCGTCGCGGCCCTCGCCCCGGTAGACGAGCTCGTAGGCGTAGCGCCCGCCCCGGCCGGGTGCCGGGTGGACGGCCAGGTACTCGAGGTCGACCAGGCGCGCGAGGTGCACCTTGAGCTGGGTGTCGCTCCAGGCGATCGCCTGGCGGATCTCCCGCCGGGTGAAACGCACCTCCTCGCGCTCGACGCCGAGCTCCTCGCACCGGGCGCCGACATGGCCGTCCAGGAGATCCAGCAGCCGCCGGGTCTGGGGCGGCAGCTCGTCGAGGGATGTGCCGAGGACCTCGGCCGCCAGGCGGTTGGCGGCCTCGATGTCGGCAAGCTCCACCTCGACGTAGCGGATCGCCCCACCTTCCGATCCATGGCTCTTCACCTCCCGCTGGTGCTGGTGGACCAGGGCGATGGTGTCGATCAGCGTCAGGTACTTCTCGTGGTCCCGCCGCGTCCGGGTCCGGGTGTCGAGGAAGGTCAGGTGCTGGGCGTAGGGGTTGACGACGGCGAGGGGGCGCAACAGCCGCTGGGCGTTCCTGTGCCGGCGGATCACCTCCTCCTTCTCCCGGCGCGCGACCAGGCCTTCGAGCGTCCGGCGCTCCCGTTGGATCCGGTGGATCGCCCGGGTCTGCTCCCGGCTCTCGGAGACCGAGAGGACGAGGCAGCGGTTCAAAAGCTCCTCGTCGACATCGGCCGCCGTGGTGGTCAAAAAGATCGCCACCGGCCCCTCGACCCGGTACTCGTGGGTGACGAGCCGACCGGAGGCCGGGTCCTTGCCGGTCGAGGCGATCGTCAGCTCGCCTTCCGACTGGAGGAGCTTCAAGGCATAGGAGGCCCGCTCGGCGCCCTCCTCCTCGGCGACGGCGAGCACCTTGTGGGCCAGGTCCGTCTCCCCCATGTAGAAGAGGCTCTGGCCGGTCATCGCCGAGTAGGCCACCCGCTCCTCGGGCGGCACCAGCTCGAGAATCGCATCGAGCAGTGAGGACTTGCCCGCGGCCGAGGAGGACTGGACGATCACCGCCAGCGGCTCGGCGAGCTTGCGGCTCGTCGCGGCCAGGTAGCCGGTCAGGGTGTTGACCTCCTCGCCGACCACGCCGGCGCGGTGGAAGTCGGCGACGATGCGCTCTAAGAGCTTCGGGTCCCGGAGCAGCTCCAGCGCCTCGCGCTCCTCCTCGGGAGTGAGCGCCGGCGTCGTCTCGCCCTCCGGCTCGAGCGCGCGGCGGATCAAGACATCCTGGAAGACCTCCAGCTCGCCGTGGAGCTTGGCGAGATCGGCCTTGACCACCGACTCCTTGACCTCCAGCTCGAGCGCCGCCTGCTGGATGAAGGCCCGCCGCTTCTTGGCCGCCACCAGGTCGACCGAGTCGACGAAGAAGACGTCGCCGCGGGCCACCCGGACCAGCACCTTCAAGCGCTCGTAGGAGAGGTTCTCCTCCCAGCCCCGCACCCGGTAGCGCCGGTCGCCGAAGACGCGTTCCACAGGAGCCCCCGGCTCCGGCAGCTCCGGCGGCGCCGGCTCCTCGAGCGCCAGCGGCGCCGACGGCTCGGTTGGCTCGGTTGGCGGGGCCGGCGGAGCCGGAGCGGCCGGTTTCGCCGGCGAGGCCGGAGGCTTTTCCCCCTCCCGCCCGGCGGCTAAAGAGGAAGAGGGTGGCTCGCTCTTCTTCTCTTTAGCCGCTCTCTGTTGGGTGGGCGGAGGGGTCGACCGAGGCTTGGGAGCCTTCAGAGCACGAGCACCGCTCGGCGGGGTCGCCGGGCGTTCGCCCCTTCTCTCGGTGACCCCGGCCATCCAGGCGGCCGAGCGCAGCGCCAGGCCGAGGGCCTTGGCTGGAGGCTGAGTCGACGTCGCGTACTCGTTGGCGTCCATGCCCCGGGGAAACTGCACCCGGAAGACGCCGACGTCGCTCGACGCCAGCCGCTCGGCCAGAGCTTGAGCCGCCTTGTCGCCGGCGGCGTCGCGGTCGTAGGCCAGGAGCACCCGCCGGACCCCCAGCTCCTCGAAGGCCCGCGCGTGCTCCTCGGTGAAGCCGTTGACCCCGTAGGCCGCGGTGACGTTGCGGAAGCCGTGGCGCCAGAAGGTCAGGGCGTCGATCAGCGACTCGCACACGATCACCTCGCCCTCGACCTCGAGGCCGGCGAGGTTGAAGACGCCGCGGTGGGGGCCGGGCAGGTAGAGGTGGAGCGGCGTGCCCTTCTTGAGGTCCTTGCCGATCTTGCGGCCGTAAAGCTCGGCCACCGTTCCCGTCTCGTCGAAGACCGGGATGACGAGGCAGCCGTTGAAGTGCTCGTGGCCGGTCTTCCGGAAGACGCCGAGCGTCTGGAGCCGGCTCCGGATCGCCTTGCCCTGCTGGCGGTTGCGCCGCGGCAGCCGCAGGCCGAGCGTCCGATTGGCGAAGCCCAGCCGGAAGCGCCGGATCAGCTCCTCGTCGCGCAGGCACCGCGACTCCAGGTACTCCAGAGCCTCCGGCGAGGAGAGCAGCGTCTCCTGGTAGTAGGAGACCACCTGCTCGAGCAGCTCCCCATCCTCGGCGTCGAAATCCACCGGCGCTTCGAGCTTCGGCACCGTCGAGCGCTTCGGCACCTCGCCGGCCCCCTCGTTCAGGTGGACCTCCGGCGCTCCCTCACGCAGGATCTCGACCGCGTGGCGGAAGGAGACGCCCTCCGACTTCATCACCCAGTCGATCACCGAGCCCCCCTCGCCGCATGCCCCCAGGCAGTGCCAGAGGTTTTTGGCCGGCGAGACCACCAGCGACGGCTCCTTGTCGTCGTGGAAGGGGCAAAGCCCCAGGAGGTCCTCCCCCTGGGGCTTCAAGACGACGCCCCGCCGCCGCACGAGCCGGACCAGGTCCACCTCGCGCTTCAAGCGCCGGATCTCCTCCTCCGGGATCCGCGCCATCGCGCTACTCCCCGCCCTCCGGCTCGCAGACCTCCGACGCCGGGACCGCCCCCGGCCCCGGCAGCGCCGTCAGCACCAGCCGGCCCGGCTCCGCCTCCACCCGGAGCTTCGTGCCGATCCCGAAGCCGAGCCGATCGAGCCACCGGCCCCGCATCCGCAGGTACGGCACCACGCGCTCGGCCCGGCGCCAGGAGTGCGCCGAGCGGCCGTCGCCGCGATCCTCCAGGAGGTACGACATCGTCAGCCGCTTACGCATGGGCCGCCTCCCGGTCGGGTTCTGCCTGCCGCTCCGGAGCGTCCAAGCGCGCCGGCCACCGGGCCGGCTCCGCCTCGGTGTCGTCGAGGCGGGTCAGCACCAGGCGGCCGTCCTCGACAGCCTCCACCGTCACCCGCGCGCCCACCGGAAAGCCGGCTTGTCCAAGCCAGCTCCCCACGAGCTGGAGCAGCGGCAGCTGTCCCGTCGAAAAGACGTGCTCCCCGGGCCGGTACAGGCCGGAGACTCTGAGCTTCAAGGTCCGCATCCTCGATCCTCCTTCGCGTCCATCGCCTACCCCCGCGTCCGGCCGCGTGCCGGCAATCCTGTCAACAGGATTTTTTGCTCTCATTGATAGAGAGTATATGCTCTAGGCGACAGAGAGTCAAGAAACCGGAGGGTACGATGCGTCAGACGATCGAGGACCTATTCATGGCAGCCGAATTCCCCGAGCGACTCGCAGCCTTCCGCAAGGCTCGCGGCCTGACACAGAAGGACTTGGCGGAGGCGATCGATGTCCACGTGACGCAGCTCCGCCGCTACGAGGCCGGCACGTCCCAGCCGACCCTCGACGTGCTACGGAAGCTCGCTGTCGCGTTGCGGGTGAGCGCGGATGCGCTGCTCTTCGGTGAGGATGCGCGGGGTCCCGATGAGGAGCTACGGCTGCAGTTCGAGGCCCTTGCCCAGCTCGACCCCGACGAGAAGGCCGTCGTTCAGAGCGTCCTCGAAGGGCTCCTCCTCAAGCACGATGCCCGGCGATGGATCAAGGCCGGCGCCGGAGCCTGACATGCTCTCATCGGCCAAGCGCCGGCGGAGTCTTCAGGCTCGAAGCGTCGAAGGACTCAGCCCTCAAGAAAGCGCCCGGCGAGCCACCGGGCATTCACTCGATCTTGTGGCCGTGCCTTAACCCGACTCGTTCACGGCGTCGAGGCTGTCCTCCAGCTCGGCTACCTTGGCCCAATCGATCTGGACCTGGTCGAGTTCTCGCCACGACACCCGGAAGCCTGGCCACTCGGACGGTGGCCTGCCGGCGATCTTGAATAGAGCACCATAGGCTCTCCATCGGACGTATTCTGGTTGCTTGGAATCCTTGGCGATCGTCGTCAATTTCCTGAATACCCGCCGGTCCCTACTGCCGAAGTAGATCGAGCCGAGACATGCAGTTGCCATCGACCTCACGTCCTCGTCTGGGTCCTCCTCCAGGAGTTCCCAGCAGATGGACGCCATATCCGAGCCCTTCTGCTTCAGGTCTAGGACGAGGGACTGGAGCGCGTAGTACCTCACTTCGGAATCTTCGTCCCGGAGAAGTTCTCGAAGCTGAGAGATGAATCTGGTGGCCCCTGCCTCCGCAGTTTGACACGCAAGATCGATCTTCTCTTGGGCTGACGCTCGACCCAACTCCACTTCGCGCCACGTGTGCGCAAGCTCCCTGCTACTCATCTTCTTTACAGATGCGTCCTCGTCCTTCACTGTGCCGCTCTCTTGAGCTCCTTCTCCAGGAGTTCCTCCACTTCATCGACCTTCTTGCTGTACTTGCTGAGGAGGTACTGGACATATGTGTGCTCGGCGTCGGTCAATCGGGTGTCTCCGACCAGCCTCTGAAGTGAAGCCACGGCCTTCTTCGCACCTACAAGGGCTTCCTCGAACTTGGTGACGTGGTCAAAAACCTCCCCGGTCGCCTTTCGAGACACTACCTGCCCGAGTTTCTCCCGAGCTGCTGCTTCGACCGTGGCACGGGAGAGGTTTCTCGAGAAGATGTTGTCGAGCTTCGTGGCCAGATTGGCCGCTTTGCCGGCTGGGCTCAGTACGGCGGCGCCGTAGCTCGCCACCATGGAGTCCACCGCCGCGGCCGCTTCAGCATTGTTGACCGGCAAATAGTCGGCGAGGAAGAAGTCCACCGTGGACGCTAAGACTCGACCTGCTATCGGGACCTTCTCGAGTGTGGTTCTGATCGAAGTGCGGATTCTCTCGTAGGTTTCGTACTTGGGGGTCCAGATCTGCCCATCAGGATCTACATATCGGAGCGGATTCCCTAGGACGTAGCTATACCGGTTCCAGCTCTGAGGGTTGTCTTCGCTGCCACCGACCCGGTCGACACTCATAAACCGCCCCAGGTGCGCTGAGAAGTACCGCGCATGCATGTAGTCCAGGCTAGCGTTAGCCCGACGCGATCGGCAGCTAAGAGACTGATTTTGCAGGCGCTTGTGCCGATCCTGGGCGAAAAATCGCCCAGACGCGGTTTTCAGCCGCCGGGGGCGGCCGGCCGGAGGTCGAGGAGCGCTGGAGCAGGCAGCGAGCACGGAGGCGTCCTGGGGAGGTTCTTCCTTTAGCTGCCGGCGATCGTAGCATTCGCCGGCGAGCGGCTCGGCGGAGGTGAGCGAGGGGAGGCAGGCACCGTGGCCTGCGGCCACCGTGCCGGTCATCGGATCTCCCCCACGGGGCCGGACCGGCCTCTGCCGTACCGGAGGGCCGGCGATCACCGAGGCACCGGCCCGGGGTGGGGCGCTTCGTAGATCAGCATCCCGTCTTCGCCGGAGCCCGCCCCAAGCGGCGCCGTGGGCGGGCGCCCCCTCCCTGCGGTCGGTGGACCGGGCAAGCCGCGCCGGCAGGGCGCGCGCCGGCGGGTCCCTCCTCGGACCTCCCACCGTCACGCGCCCTGCGTTCGTCGCTGTCCGATAAACGCGCGTTTATCAGACCTTGCCCTCGCCCGCCCCCGGCTTGGCCTGGCGGCTCTACATAACGGAGTTATGCAAACTTGGGGCGGGCACGGGGCCGGCAGCTGAGGGGGCGCGGGCACTGGACACGCGCCCCACCCCGAGCCTCACCGGCTCCGCCGAGACGACGTCGCCGGGCCAGTCCGGCCCCTCCCGCCCGCAGACAAGGAAGCCAGAGTGGCGCTCCGCCTGACGGCTTCGCTTCACACTGGCTTCGATCCTGATGCCGCCAGCGTCTTCGGACGCTGCGCGCGAGCCGCCTGCGGCGTCTCGTGCTCGGGCCGCCTCAGCCGCCGGCGGCTCCCCCCTCCCGGGCGGCTAAGGAGAGGAGCAGCTCCGGCACAGCGTGTACGCCTGAGGCACGAGGGGTACCTCTGGAGCGTCGACCTGTACGTCTGGCGCAGGAGTCGGCAGTTTGGCGGTGGCGCCGGAGGCGCCGAGCCAAGCTGCCGGGCCGTCGGGCGGGCGGCGAGGGCCACGGGCGCCGCCTGTGGTCCGGGGGAGATCTCGGCCGCCGGAGCTGCGGCGGGACGAGCACGGGACGCCGGAGGTGGCCCGCGCGCAGCGCCGCAGAGCCGGCGGCCATCTCGGGTGGCAGTTCCGAGCGGAGCCGCCAGGCGCAGGGAGGAGCTGCCTTCCCTATCTGGGGCGGGAGGGCCCCCAATTCCGGGCGATTCCGGGCGGGCCGGGTGATTCGGAGCCAGGACGGTCCAGCTCCCGGGGACTCCCGGAGGGGGCCGGTTCGGCGGAGACGTGGACGGCCGGAGGCCAGCCCGGAGCCCGCCCCAAGTTGCCACATAACGCCCCGCGTTATGTCAAGCCGCGAGGCCGAGCGGCGGGGGCGGCCGAGGGCCAGGTCGGAGAATGGCCATTCTCGGACAGCGCAGACTGCAAGGGACGTGACCGCGGGGGCGGGCGCGGCCCTTGCCGGAGCGGCTGGCCCGTGCCCCGCCAGGGGACGGACGCCCTCGACGCCGCTTGGGGCGGGCGGTCTCGACGGCAGGGACGATCGCAGGGCTTTCGCCCCCTCCGGGCCGGGGCTCAAGGGCGCTCACCCGGATCGGCCGGACTCGGCCGGAGTTGGGGGCCCGGGGGCGGGGGAGATCTGGATTGGGTGGTCGGGAGGGAAAGGGGCTCCGGGCGGGGCGAGCGGAGGACACGCCGTCAGGTGGGGCCGAGCGCCCCGCCCGGAGCCCCGGCCATCTAGTCTTCGGCCGGCAGCGCAGCCTCGATCTCCGCGGCCAGCTCGTCGAGCCTCACGGACCAGTCCTCGGCCCGCTCGGCGAGGCGCGTGTCCGCCGCCTCGAGGCAGCTCGCGAAGCGCGCCTCGGACAGCTCCTCGAGGTACTGCCGCAGGAAGCGCAGCTCGGCGACCGTCGCGCCGAGCCGGGCCGCCGTCCAGCTTCCGGGCGGCCGGTAGAGGCCGAGGGAATCGACCAGCTCGTAAACGACACGGCCGAGCTCGCGGACCGAGTCGCCGACGTCGGGCGGCAGGTGCAGGAGCATCGGCTCGCGGATCGCGGGCCAGCACTCCCAGTGATCAGGGTAGAGGGAAGTAGACTTCGTCTGGTCGCTCATTGAGCTTTCCTCTCGATGAGTGGCAAGGCCCGGCGGGGTGTCTCATCACCTCGTCGGGCCGCCTGGTTTCAGGGGTTCGCTCCGTCAAGGTCCTACCGGCTGGTCTCCGGATCACCTCCCGTGTCGTCGTCCTCGGCCGCCTCGGCGGCCAGGCGTTCGAGCAGCTCGTCCGGCTCGCCCTCGACGGGCGGCACCTCCTCGGCGACGTCGCCTTCGCCGGCACCCGGCCGGCGGCTCAGATGCGCCCCGGGGTGGGCGCGTTCGTAGACCTCCTTGAGCTTCTTGAGCGCCACGTGGGTGTAGACCTGGGTCGAGGTGATGTCGGCGTGGCCGAGCATGGCCTGGACGAAGCGCAGGTCCGCCCCGTGGTCGAGCATCAGCGTCGCCACCGTGTGGCGGAAAACGTGGCACGAGCCCTTGCCGGTGACGCCGGCGCCGTCGAAGGCCTTGCGCACGACGAGCGACATGGCCTCGGGCGAGAAGCGCCCGCGCTGGATGGTCAAAAACATCGTCCCGTCGTCGGGCTCGAGCACCAGCGAGGGCCGGGCCTCCTCGATGTACTTGGCGAGCCAGAGCGCGGCGCGCTCGCCCAGGGGGATGAGCCGGTCCTTCTTGCCCTTGCCCTGGCGCACCCGGAGCGTCCCCTGCTCGAGATCAGCGTCGTAGAGCGTGAGCCCGACAGCTTCCATGCGCCGGATGGCGGTCGAGTAGAAGGTCTCGAGGATCGCCCGGTCCCGGAGACCGGTCACCGTCCCCGTGTCCGGCTGGGCGAGCACCTCCTCGACTTGCTCGACCGAGAGGATCGTCCGCGGCAAGCGCTTCTCGGCTCGGGGGACGTCGAGCAGCTCGGCCGGGCTCATCTCGAGGATCCGGTGGCGCACCAGGTGGCGGTAGAAGCGCTTGACCCCCTGGAGCCGGTCGCGCTGGGTGCGGAAGGACAGCGGTCGGCCGTCGGCCTTCCTGTGGTGGTAGAGGAAGCGCTGGTAGCGCTCGAGAGCCGGCACGGTGATCTCCTCGAGCCGCTTGAGACCCCGGTCCTCGGCCCAGCGGAGGAAGAGCCGCAGGTGGACCGACTCCGAGCGGATCGAGGACTCCGTGTAGCCGCACACCCCGAGGTGCTCGAGGTAGGCCCGCACATGGGCGCCCAGCGTCCCCGGCTCGATCGTCACCGTGTCCTCGAGCAGCTCGATCGGGCTCCGGCGCCGGCGGCTCATCGGCGCCCCCGGGCGGCCAGCGGCTGCGGGTACGACCGGGCCGACGTGGTCGTGCCCCGTGATGCGTTTTTGGGCGCCTTGCGGCTAGAAGTCGCGGAAGCCTCTTGTTTCGAGGACTTTGCAGAGGATTTCTTCTCCGGACCACCCCCCGACCGCCCCCCGACCGGGGGCCGACCGGGGGGCGACCAGTTCGAGTCTGACCCCGACCGGTTCGCTGGGGACCCCGACCGGTTCGGGTCGTAGTGGCGTCCCGCGTGGCCGCGGAGCGTCTCGACGTCGAGCAGTCCCAGGACGAAGCGCTCGCCGTCGCGGCCCTCGCCCCGGTAGACGAGCTCGTAGGCGTAGCGCCCGCCCCGGCCGGGTGCCGGGTGGACGGCCAGGTACTCGAGGTCGACCAGGCGCGCGAGGTGCACCTTGAGCTGGGTGTCGCTCCAGGCGATCGCCTGGCGGATCTCCCGCCGGGTGAAACGCACCTCCTCGCGCTCGACGCCGAGCTCCTCGCACCGGGCGCCGACATGGCCGTCCAGGAGATCCAGCAGCCGCCGGGTCTGGGGCGGCAGCTCGTCGAGGGATGTGCCGAGGACCTCGGCCGCCAGGCGGTTGGCGGCCTCGATGTCGGCAAGCTCCACCTCGACGTAGCGGATCGCCCCACCTTCCGATCCATGGCTCTTCACCTCCCGCTGGTGCTGGTGGACCAGGGCGATGGTGTCGATCAGCGTCAGGTACTTCTCGTGGTCCCGCCGCGTCCGGGTCCGGGTGTCGAGGAAGGTCAGGTGCTGGGCGTAGGGGTTGACGACGGCGAGGGGGCGCAACAGCCGCTGGGCGTTCCTGTGCCGGCGGATCACCTCCTCCTTCTCCCGGCGCGCGACCAGGCCTTCGAGCGTCCGGCGCTCCCGTTGGATCCGGTGGATCGCCCGGGTCTGCTCCCGGCTCTCGGAGACCGAGAGGACGAGGCAGCGGTTCAAAAGCTCCTCGTCGACATCGGCCGCCGTGGTGGTCAAAAAGATCGCCACCGGCCCCTCGACCCGGTACTCGTGGGTGACGAGCCGACCGGAGGCCGGGTCCTTGCCGGTCGAGGCGATCGTCAGCTCGCCTTCCGACTGGAGGAGCTTCAAGGCATAGGAGGCCCGCTCGGCGCCCTCCTCCTCGGCGACGGCGAGCACCTTGTGGGCCAGGTCCGTCTCCCCCATGTAGAAGAGGCTCTGGCCGGTCATCGCCGAGTAGGCCACCCGCTCCTCGGGCGGCACCAGCTCGAGAATCGCATCGAGCAGTGAGGACTTGCCCGCGGCCGAGGAGGACTGGACGATCACCGCCAGCGGCTCGGCGAGCTTGCGGCTCGTCGCGGCCAGGTAGCCGGTCAGGGTGTTGACCTCCTCGCCGACCACGCCGGCGCGGTGGAAGTCGGCGACGATGCGCTCTAAGAGCTTCGGGTCCCGGAGCAGCTCCAGCGCCTCGCGCTCCTCCTCGGGAGTGAGCGCCGGCGTCGTCTCGCCCTCCGGCTCGAGCGCGCGGCGGATCAAGACATCCTGGAAGACCTCCAGCTCGCCGTGGAGCTTGGCGAGATCGGCCTTGACCACCGACTCCTTGACCTCCAGCTCGAGCGCCGCCTGCTGGATGAAGGCCCGCCGCTTCTTGGCCGCCACCAGGTCGACCGAGTCGACGAAGAAGACGTCGCCGCGGGCCACCCGGACCAGCACCTTCAAGCGCTCGTAGGAGAGGTTCTCCTCCCAGCCCCGCACCCGGTAGCGCCGGTCGCCGAAGACGCGTTCCACAGGAGCCCCCGGCTCCGGCAGCTCCGGCGGCGCCGGCTCCTCGAGCGCCAGCGGCGCCGACGGCTCGGTTGGCTCGGTTGGCGGGGCCGGCGGAGCCGGAGCGGCCGGTTTCGCCGGCGAGGCCGGAGGCTTTTCCCCCTCCCGCCCGGCGGCTAAAGAGGAAGAGGGTGGCTCGCTCTTCTTCTCTTTAGCCGCTCTCTGTTGGGTGGGCGGAGGGGTCGACCGAGGCTTGGGAGCCTTCAGAGCACGAGCACCGCTCGGCGGGGTCGCCGGGCGTTCGCCCCTTCTCTCGGTGACCCCGGCCATCCAGGCGGCCGAGCGCAGCGCCAGGCCGAGGGCCTTGGCTGGAGGCTGAGTCGACGTCGCGTACTCGTTGGCGTCCATGCCCCGGGGAAACTGCACCCGGAAGACGCCGACGTCGCTCGACGCCAGCCGCTCGGCCAGAGCTTGAGCCGCCTTGTCGCCGGCGGCGTCGCGGTCGTAGGCCAGGAGCACCCGCCGGACCCCCAGCTCCTCGAAGGCCCGCGCGTGCTCCTCGGTGAAGCCGTTGACCCCGTAGGCCGCGGTGACGTTGCGGAAGCCGTGGCGCCAGAAGGTCAGGGCGTCGATCAGCGACTCGCACACGATCACCTCGCCCTCGACCTCGAGGCCGGCGAGGTTGAAGACGCCGCGGTGGGGGCCGGGCAGGTAGAGGTGGAGCGGCGTGCCCTTCTTGAGGTCCTTGCCGATCTTGCGGCCGTAAAGCTCGGCCACCGTTCCCGTCTCGTCGAAGACCGGGATGACGAGGCAGCCGTTGAAGTGCTCGTGGCCGGTCTTCCGGAAGACGCCGAGCGTCTGGAGCCGGCTCCGGATCGCCTTGCCCTGCTGGCGGTTGCGCCGCGGCAGCCGCAGGCCGAGCGTCCGATTGGCGAAGCCCAGCCGGAAGCGCCGGATCAGCTCCTCGTCGCGCAGGCACCGCGACTCCAGGTACTCCAGAGCCTCCGGCGAGGAGAGCAGCGTCTCCTGGTAGTAGGAGACCACCTGCTCGAGCAGCTCCCCATCCTCGGCGTCGAAATCCACCGGCGCTTCGAGCTTCGGCACCGTCGAGCGCTTCGGCACCTCGCCGGCCCCCTCGTTCAGGTGGACCTCCGGCGCTCCCTCACGCAGGATCTCGACCGCGTGGCGGAAGGAGACGCCCTCCGACTTCATCACCCAGTCGATCACCGAGCCCCCCTCGCCGCATGCCCCCAGGCAGTGCCAGAGGTTTTTGGCCGGCGAGACCACCAGCGACGGCTCCTTGTCGTCGTGGAAGGGGCAAAGCCCCAGGAGGTCCTCCCCCTGGGGCTTCAAGACGACGCCCCGCCGCCGCACGAGCCGGACCAGGTCCACCTCGCGCTTCAAGCGCCGGATCTCCTCCTCCGGGATCCGCGCCATCGCGCTACTCCCCGCCCTCCGGCTCGCAGACCTCCGACGCCGGGACCGCCCCCGGCCCCGGCAGCGCCGTCAGCACCAGCCGGCCCGGCTCCGCCTCCACCCGGAGCTTCGTGCCGATCCCGAAGCCGAGCCGATCGAGCCACCGGCCCCGCATCCGCAGGTACGGCACCACGCGCTCGGCCCGGCGCCAGGAGTGCGCCGAGCGGCCGTCGCCGCGATCCTCCAGGAGGTACGACATCGTCAGCCGCTTACGCATGGGCCGCCTCCCGGTCGGGTTCTGCCTGCCGCTCCGGAGCGTCCAAGCGCGCCGGCCACCGGGCCGGCTCCGCCTCGGTGTCGTCGAGGCGGGTCAGCACCAGGCGGCCGTCCTCGACAGCCTCCACCGTCACCCGCGCGCCCACCGGAAAGCCGGCTTGTCCAAGCCAGCTCCCCACGAGCTGGAGCAGCGGCAGCTGTCCCGTCGAAAAGACGTGCTCCCCGGGCCGGTACAGGCCGGAGACTCTGAGCTTCAAGGTCCGCATCCTCGATCCTCCTTCGCGTCCATCGCCTACCCCCGCGTCCGGCCGCGTGCCGGCAATCCTGTCAACAGGATTTTTTGCTCTCATTGATAGAGAGTATATGCTCTAGGCGACAGAGAGTCAAGAAACCGGAGGGTACGATGCGTCAGACGATCGAGGACCTATTCATGGCAGCCGAATTCCCCGAGCGACTCGCAGCCTTCCGCAAGGCTCGCGGCCTGACACAGAAGGACTTGGCGGAGGCGATCGATGTCCACGTGACGCAGCTCCGCCGCTACGAGGCCGGCACGTCCCAGCCGACCCTCGACGTGCTACGGAAGCTCGCTGTCGCGTTGCGGGTGAGCGCGGATGCGCTGCTCTTCGGTGAGGATGCGCGGGGTCCCGATGAGGAGCTACGGCTGCAGTTCGAGGCCCTTGCCCAGCTCGACCCCGACGAGAAGGCCGTCGTTCAGAGCGTCCTCGAAGGGCTCCTCCTCAAGCACGATGCCCGGCGATGGATCAAGGCCGGCGCCGGAGCCTGACATGCTCTCATCGGCCAAGCGCCGGCGGAGTCTTCAGGCTCGAAGCGTCGAAGGACTCAGCCCTCAAGAAAGCGCCCGGCGAGCCACCGGGCATTCACTCGATCTTGTGGCCGTGCCTTAACCCGACTCGTTCACGGCGTCGAGGCTGTCCTCCAGCTCGGCTACCTTGGCCCAATCGATCTGGACCTGGTCGAGTTCTCGCCACGACACCCGGAAGCCTGGCCACTCGGACGGTGGCCTGCCGGCGATCTTGAATAGAGCACCATAGGCTCTCCATCGGACGTATTCTGGTTGCTTGGAATCCTTGGCGATCGTCGTCAATTTCCTGAATACCCGCCGGTCCCTACTGCCGAAGTAGATCGAGCCGAGACATGCAGTTGCCATCGACCTCACGTCCTCGTCTGGGTCCTCCTCCAGGAGTTCCCAGCAGATGGACGCCATATCCGAGCCCTTCTGCTTCAGGTCTAGGACGAGGGACTGGAGCGCGTAGTACCTCACTTCGGAATCTTCGTCCCGGAGAAGTTCTCGAAGCTGAGAGATGAATCTGGTGGCCCCTGCCTCCGCAGTTTGACACGCAAGATCGATCTTCTCTTGGGCTGACGCTCGACCCAACTCCACTTCGCGCCACGTGTGCGCAAGCTCCCTGCTACTCATCTTCTTTACAGATGCGTCCTCGTCCTTCACTGTGCCGCTCTCTTGAGCTCCTTCTCCAGGAGTTCCTCCACTTCATCGACCTTCTTGCTGTACTTGCTGAGGAGGTACTGGACATATGTGTGCTCGGCGTCGGTCAATCGGGTGTCTCCGACCAGCCTCTGAAGTGAAGCCACGGCCTTCTTCGCACCTACAAGGGCTTCCTCGAACTTGGTGACGTGGTCAAAAACCTCCCCGGTCGCCTTTCGAGACACTACCTGCCCGAGTTTCTCCCGAGCTGCTGCTTCGACCGTGGCACGGGAGAGGTTTCTCGAGAAGATGTTGTCGAGCTTCGTGGCCAGATTGGCCGCTTTGCCGGCTGGGCTCAGTACGGCGGCGCCGTAGCTCGCCACCATGGAGTCCACCGCCGCGGCCGCTTCAGCATTGTTGACCGGCAAATAGTCGGCGAGGAAGAAGTCCACCGTGGACGCTAAGACTCGACCTGCTATCGGGACCTTCTCGAGTGTGGTTCTGATCGAAGTGCGGATTCTCTCGTAGGTTTCGTACTTGGGGGTCCAGATCTGCCCATCAGGATCTACATATCGGAGCGGATTCCCTAGGACGTAGCTATACCGGTTCCAGCTCTGAGGGTTGTCTTCGCTGCCACCGACCCGGTCGACACTCATAAACCGCCCCAGGTGCGCTGAGAAGTACCGCGCATGCATGTAGTCCAGGTCGTCGGTCGTCCCGGTGCCCAGGAAGTCCCGCTCGTGGCCTGTGAACTTGATCACCTCCGCGTCCTGGCTCGGGTCGGTGGCTTCTTCGCCGAACGGGTAGTAGCGGTGGCGGGCGACGATGTTACCGCTCAAATCGGTGATCTGCCGGGGGCTGCCGAGGTGGTCGGAGACGAAGTACTCGAGGCTG
>Ga0210086_1000622_pt1 | contig 19905 bp, 19 predicted proteins | sample China_Galinas_PW_3_FD_184867 | JGI IMG/M metagenome (GOLD analysis project Ga0210086, IMG submission 184867) | Wetland microbial communities from San Francisco Bay, California, USA, that impact long-term carbon sequestration - China_Galinas_PWB_D2... | ecosystem: Environmental > Aquatic > Marine...
GGTGTAGATGCCGCCGCCGACGCGGGCGAACAGCGCCTGGGTCGAGGCGCCCATGCCGTAGCTGAGCATGACGGTGGTCAGCTCGGTGATGCCTCCGGTGATGCCGATCTTGTCGCCGATGGTGTTGAGCAGGCAGAACCAGATCGAGGCGTCGAGCAGCGCAAAGCCGACGACGTTGAGCCCCATGACCGCGCCGGAGCGGAAGGCGATCGTGAGCCCCTCGTTGAGCGACTCCTTGGCGGCGTTGGCGGTGCGTGCGCTGGCGTTGGTGGCCATCTTCATGCCGAACCAGCCGCAGAGCCCGCTGAAGAGCCCGGCGATGGGCACGCCCACCATCGACTGCCAGGGCTGGAGCTTGAGCCCGTAGAGCGCGGCGAGGAAGATGACGAGAACACAGAAGACGATGGCGACGACCTTGTACTGCCTCGTGAGGTACGCCATCGCGCCGTCGCGGACGGCCTGCGCGATGCGGATCATGTTGTCGTCGCCCTCGGATCGTTTGAGCACCGAGCCGGCGAAGGTGCGTGCCATGATCAGCGCGAGGATCGCGGCGATCGGCGCAACGAAGTACGGTTTGGGGATGTCGCCGAACGAGGCGAGCGTGTGGATTGTCAGCATGGTTGACGAGGTCCCTGAGTGAGTACCCGGTTTGGGATGTACGAGGTCCGGCGGGCCCGCGCCCGCCCCGACCGGAGGGGTTCTGCCGGATGAGGGGCGAAGGATAGACCGGCATTGCCGCCCCGGTCCTGTTCGGGTCGGCCGAAGGAGCCCGCCGGGGCGAGAAAATGGGGGATCCGGGAAGCAACAGACCCCCGGCAGGGGCCGGGGGTCACGGGCGACAGGGCGGGTTGTCGGCTACCGCTTGGGGGGGAGCGCTTCGTTGCGGATCCGGCGGTTGACGCTCTTGCGTTTGGCGCGGCGGCGGCGCTCGGAGGGCTTTTCGTAGAACTCCTTGCGCTTGATGTCCTTGGTGAGCCCTTCCTTCTCGCAGAGCTTCTTGAAGCGGCGCATCATCGCCTCGGGGTGCTCGCCGCTTCTCGCCTTGATCCTGATTGCCATGCGGGTCCTCTACTGTTCGGGTCCGGGCGGGTATGGAAGCGCCGGGGGGCGGTGGAGTCAAGGTGCTGGTGGTGGACACCTACAACGTGCTCGGGACGGTGGGGGTGCTTCCACCGCGGCTGGCCGGGCTCGACCCGGAGGGTCTGGCACGCCTGATCGGGCACAGCCGGTGGCGTCGCGAGCGGGTGCTGCTGGTGTGCGATGGGGCGGGGGGCCCGAGCGGCAAGGGGGGGGCTGGACGGCGGTTCGGGAGCGTCGAACTGGTCTACGCCGGTGCCGGACGCGACGCCGACTCGCTGATCGAGCGGATCATCGGGCGTGACTCGGCCCCGCGCCGGTTGGTGGTGGTGTCGAGCGATCGGCGGGTGCGGGGCGCGGCCCGGCGGCGGCGGGCCAGGTGGCTCTCCAGCGAGGCGTTCCTGCACCGGCTGGTGCGGGACGAGTCCCGCCCGGGGCGGGCGGGGGCGGTCTCGGAGGCCGCGGGCGAGCCGATCGACGTGGACGGGTGGATCGAGGCGTTCGGGGTGGACCCGGGGGCGTACCCGGTCGAGGCGTGGCCGGAGGGGTACGAGAGCGGCAGTGCCGCTCCCCGAGCGGGAGGGGAGCAGGCCGGGGAGGAGGAGGGGGCGCCCCCTCCGGAGAAACCCGAGGAGGATCTGTCCTCGGACCCGGCGATCCGCGAGGCGCTCGAAGAATGGCGGGGGCGGCTGAGCCTGGACGATCTGGACATGCGACGATGGCTCGGGGACTGATGGTTCTGGCGGCGGTGCTGTGGCTGGGGGCGTGCGCGCGCTCCCACGAGACGACGGTGCACGGCGACCGGACTGCGCTGTACGAGTGGCGGACGCTGACGACCGACGTGCCGATCGGCGTGCGCGTCCCGTCGGTGATCTCGTCGGGCGAGGCGGCGCTGCGGGCACGCGGGTACACGATCACGCGGACGGAAGCGACCGAGGACCGCGGCGTGGTCGCCGGCGAGCCGGGCGGCGGCGGCGACCGGGTGGTGATCCGCGCGTGGGTGATCGCCGACGCGACGCGTGTGGGGGTGACGATCGAGCCGTGGGGCGGCGAGGACACCGCGCGGGCGGTGCTCGACGACGTGCTGCGGCGTATCGGGCTCTGAGCCTACCGCTTATCGATCGAGACGTAGGGGGCGTCGTGCGGGCCCACGTAGTCCGCCTTGGGGCGGAACAGGCGGTTGTCACTGAGCTGTTCGAGGATGTGCCCGGACCACCCGCCGAGGCGTGAGAGGGCGAACATCGGCGTGAACAGGTCGAGCTGGAGCCCGATGCAGTGGTACGTGGTCGCGCTGTAGAAATCGACGTTGGCGAAGATGCCCTTGGCGGCGACCGCGTTCTCCATGACCTCCTCGATCTTGCTGCTCTTCTGGTAGAGATCGGTGTTGCCCGTGTCGTGGGCGAGCTGCTCGGCGAGGTGCTTGAGTTGGGCGGCGCGCGGGTCGTGGGCCTTGTAGACGCGGTGCCCGAAGCCCATCACCTTCTCGTGGCGCTCAAGCTTGCCCAGGACGTAGGGCTCGACGTCGTCCACCGTCGGGATCTCGCCGAGCATCTTCATGACGCCCTCGTTGGCACCCCCGTGGAGCGGGCCGCGGAGCGAGCCGATCGCGCCGGTGAGCGCCGAGTAGACGTCGGAGAGGGTGGAGATGATCACGCGGGCGGTGAAGGTGGAGTTGTTGAGCCCGTGGTCGGCGTGGACGATCATGCAGATGTCGAAGGCGCGGGCCATGGTCTCCGTGGGTTTCTCGCCGTTGAGCATGTAGAGGAAGTTCTCGGCGAAGGAGAGCGAGGTGTCGGGGTGCACCAGCGGCAGCCCGCGCCGGTGCCGGTCGAAGTAGGCGACGATCGCCGGCGCCTTGCCGAGGATGTTGAACGCCTTCTTCCGTGCTTCGTCCGGCGAGTTGGCGTTGGGGTCGTCGTCGAACATCGCCAGCGAACTGACCATGGTGCGGAGCACGTGCATCGGCTGGGCGTCTTTCGGGAGATGCGTGATCCGATCGACGAGAGCCTCGGGCAGCTCGTAGCGGTTGCGCAGCGCTCTCACGGCGTGAGCGAGCTCGTCGGACGTGGGCAGGCGGCGGTTCCACAGCAGGAAGACCGTCTCCTCGAACGACGACTTGGTGGCGAGATCGCCGATCGGGATGCCGACGTACTCGAGAATGCCCTTCTGCCCGTCAATAAACGACATTTCCGTCTCGGCGGCGATGACGCCCTCGAGACCCTTGGCGAAATCGGTCATCGGAGTCCTCCCGTGCGTGACGGCGCCCACCCGGCGCTGTAAACGGACTATAGGGGCCTGAATGCGGGCCGGCTCGGGCGGGTCCCAACGGGGCATTCGCCTTACGATCGGGGCGTGATCCCGCTCGGGACTGACAGGCCGAACCGCCGACCGACACTGATGACCTTCGTGATCATCGGGGTCACGGTGGGCGCGTACCTAGTGCAGGTGGTCGCCGATTCGACGGGGCACAGCGGGTTTTTGGACGCCCTGGTGCTCTACCCGCAGCGGTTTCACTGGTGGGGGCTGGTCACCTACGCCTTCCTGCACGGCGGGCTGCTGCACATCGGCTTCAACATGCTGTTCCTGTGGGTGTTCGGGCCGAACGTCGAGGACCGGATGGGACGGATCGGTTTCGCGGCGTTCTACCTTGTCGGGGGGGCGGCGTCGGGTGCGGCGCATGTGCTGTTCAGCCCGCACCCGGTGATCGGGGCGTCGGGGGCGGTGGCGGCGGTGACCGGGGCTTTCCTGGTGCTCTTCCCGCGGACGCACATCAGGCTGCTGTTGTTCTTCATCATCATCGGAGTGTTCAGCATCCCGTCGTGGTGGTTCATCGCGTTCGCGGTGGTTCGTGACTTCGTGCCGTTCGCCGGCGCGATCGACGATGGGGTCTCGCACGCGGCCCACCTCGGGGGGTACGTGTTCGGGGCCGGGGTCGCCGTGGTGCTGCTGTGGACGAAGGTGCTGGCGCGCGAGCCGTACGACCTGTTCAGCATGGCCAAGCACAAGGTGCGGCAGCGTCAGTTCAGGGAACTCACCCACCGGGCCCAGACCGAGCCGTCGCGGGTGTCGGCCGAGCGGAAGATGAGCCGTGCGGAGCGTGAGTCGGCCGAGGCTTTGGCCGGGGCCCGGGCCGAGGTCGCGACGCGGGTGGGGGAGGGCGATCTCGACGGGGGCGCCGGTGCGTACCGGGCGTTGCTGCGTGAGCACGGGGCGACCGAGGGGGCGGCGACGCTGAGCCGCGCGCACCAGATCACCGTCGCCAACCACCTGTTCAGCTCGGGCGACCACCAGACCGCGGCGCTGGCGTACGAGCGGTTCCTGTCGGCGTACGGGAACGACGGCGAGGCGCCGGGCGTGCGCCTCATGCTCGGGCTGATCTACGCGCGGTACCTCAACGACCCGGTACGGGGCAAGACGCTGATCACCGAGGCGAAGGGCAAGCTGCGCAGCGACGACGAGGAGCGGCTGGCGGAAGAACTGCTCGAGGAGCTGGGGTGATGCGGACCCGGGTGAAGATCTGCGGGGTGCGTGACGAGGAGACGGCGCTGGCGGCGGCCGGGGCAGGGGCCGACGCGGTCGGGTTCATGTTCGTGCGCTCGAGCCCGCGGTATATCGAGCCGGAGCGTGCGTTCGAGGTCGCCGGGGTGCTGCCGCCGTTCGTGGCGACGGTGGGGGTGAGCGCCGACCTGTCGGTGGACGAGTTCGCCAAGATCGAGCAGCGGTGCCCGGCATCGTGCGCGCAACTGCACGGGAATGAGCCCGAGGACGTGGTGCGCCGGTGCGGGCCCGGCGTGATCAAGGCGGTGCGGTTCGACGCGGCGACGATCGCGGCGGAGCTGGCGCAATGGGACGCGGTCGAGGAGGTCGACGCGGTCCTCGTGGACGGGTCGAGCGGGGGGAAGGGCGAGGCGTTCGACTGGGCGGTGCTGCGCCCGCACATCGAGGGCGTGTCGAAGCCGGTCATCGTCGCGGGCGGGCTGACGCCGGAGAACGTGGGCGCAGCGATCCGTGCGGCGCGTCCGTGGGGGTTGGACGTGTCGAGCGGGGTCGAGCGTGAGCGCGGCGTCAAGGACGCCGGACTGATCCGCGCGTTCTGCGACGCGGTGCGCGAAGCGGACGCGGGCTGAACGCGTTCTCCGCGTTCAGTCTTCGTCTGACCCCATGGGCGGCTGGACAGGTTCGGGTTCGGGCTCGCCCTTGCCGCGCTTGTCGGGTGTCGGGCGGTCGAGCAGGATCGCGACGAACGCGAAGCCGCTCCACACGGCGAGGTTCCAGAGCGTGGCGGCGAGGTAGGCCTTGTCGTGGTCGAGAAGCTTGCCGGGCTTCTCGCGGAACTTGTCGAGCGTGACCTTGGTGCCGTCGATCGAGCCGTCCGCGATGCCCGCGCTGTATTGCTGCTCGATCAGGAAGTCGCGGAACGTGCTCTCGTCTCCGTTGGTCTGACGCAGCTCGTACTCGGCGCGGAGGTCTCGGAACTCGGCGCTGGCCGCGTCCGACTTCACCGCTCGCATCCCGAAGAGGATCGCGAACAACAGGGGGAAGACGAGCCCGGCGTGGATGCCGACCATGCCCTGCCTGTAGTTCGACTTGATCCGCAGACTCAGCACGGCGCAGATGACCATCATCGCGCCTGCAACGGCGGGCACAGCGAGTGCCGTGATGGCGCTCGCGCCCTCCGGCGCCAGGTTGAACGCGATCACGCCGGCGAACACGAGCCCCACGGCGTAGAGGATCATCAGGATGGCTGCCTTCATGGTGGTCTCCTGTGGCGTGATCGTAGCGTGGGCTAGAGTCTGCCGTGGAACCACGCTTCGGATCGGGCGTTTCGGGCAACCCCGACACCGCGACGGCGGTGCGGCAGGCGTGCGCCGACGCCGAGGCGGCGCTGGCGGGCGAACCCGCGGACCTCGCGCTCGTCTTCTTCTCGGCGCACCACACGGGCAACGCGCACGAGCTGCGTGACATCGTCCGTGCGCGCCTGAGCCCGCGCATGGTCATGGGGTGCAGCGCGGCGGCGGTGATCGGCGGCGTGAGCGAGCTGGAGGGCGCCCCGGGGGTGACGGTGCTCGCCGGGGTGATACCGGGCGTGTCGCTCACGGCGTTCGCGCTCGGCGACCTGCCCGGGCCGGACGCCCCGGCGGAGAAGTTCGCCGCGGCGATGGGCGCCGACCACTACCACCACCGGACGACGCTTGTCCTCGCTGATCCGTTCAGCGTGCCGCTGATCAAGCTGCTGCCCGCGATGGACGGCGCGGCGCCGGGTCGCGTGCTCGGGGGGATCGCCTCGGGCGCCGAGAAGCCCGGCGGCAACGCGCTGATCATCGGCGACCAGATCGCGAGCGCCGGGCTGATCGGGGTGAGCATCGCCGGGGCGGTGAGCGTTGACGCCGTGGTGAGCCAGGGGTGCCGCCCGATCGGGCCGAACCTGGTCGTGACCAAGGCGAAGGCGAACCTGATCCGCGAGCTGGGCGGGCGCCCGGCGGTACGCGTCGTGCAGGAGGTGATCGCCGGGCTGCCCGAGGACGAGCGCGAGCTGCTGCGCGGCGGGCTGCTGCTCGGGTGCGTGACCAACGAGTACAAGGAGCGGTTCGGGCGCGGCGACTACGTGATCCGCAACGTGATGGCGGCCGACGAGCAGAGCGGCGCGATCGCGGTGGGGGAGTTGATGCGCGTTGGTCAGACGGTGCGGCTGCACGCGCGCGACGCGGCGACGGCCCGCGAGGATCTCGCGATGCTCCTCGACGCCGAGAAGCTGCGCGAGCGCCCGGGCGGGGCGCTGCTGATCACATGCAACGGGCGGGGCAAGTCGCTGTTCGGCGAGGCGCACCAGGACGCGAAGGCGGTGGCGCGGGCGTTCGCGCCGCCCGAGGGGGGCGAGGAGATGGCGCGGGCCGGTCACGCGATCGACCCGGCGGCGCCGTCGGTGCCTCTGGCGGGGTTCTTCGCGGCCGGAGAGATCGGGCCGGTCGCCGGGCGAAGCTACCTGCACGGTCACACCGCGTGCCTGGCGCTGTTCCGCGCGAAGCGCGGGCGCTAGATCGAATAACGCAGGACGAAGATCGCGGTGAGCGAGAAAGCAAGGCACGCCGCACCGACCAGGATCCAGGCGAGTCGTCGGTTGAAGGCGGCGACCAACACCGGTGACCACAACCCGAAGCACAAGTACCAGACCCAGATCGGCGGCGGGTCATTCCGCAAGCGGATGGCATTGGCGGTTACCTCGGCGGTGTACCCCAGACGTCGGTACTCGGCCACGACCGATAGCGGCGCCATGAATAACACGAATATGATCGGGATTACACAGCACCAGAAGAGGCGTTCACGACCCGCCCTCCAGACGAGCCGGAAGCCGTAGGGCAGCGCGACGGTGTGTTTCTCTTCATACGGCGAGCCGCACTCGGGGCATACGCCGCTGAGAGGGAGCCCGTTGAGCGAGTACTTGCAGTGCAGGCAGTGCGTGGTCTGAACCACTCGGGACCGCTCGAGCCTCTCGGGGCGAATGGAGATCGCAACGGCGATCAAGAGCAGAGAGTAATTATTTGCGAGAAGACCCGGCATCGGTGGACTGTCCGCAGGCTGCGCCGGCGGGTTCCGCGGTGGTTTATCCGCGCACCGGCTTGACGATCCCTCGGCACTCGCCGAAGCCGATGCGTCGGAAGCCGTCGCGCTCGCAGAAGCCCCTGATGATCACCTCGTCGCCGTCGGCGAGGAACTTCCGCGTCTCGCCGGTGGGCAGTTCGATCGGGGTGCGCTGCGTGCCGGGGACGACGGTTGGCGGGTTCGCCCACGGGTCGCCGTCCCAGGTGAGTTCGAGCAGGCAGCCGCGGGCGTCGCGCGTGGGCCCTGAGACGGTGCCGGAGGCGAGCAGGTCGCCGGGCTGGAGGTTGCACCCGTTGGAGGTGTGGTGGGCGAGCATCTGGGCGATGGTCCAGTACATGTGGCGGAAGTTGCCGCGGGAGAGGCGGACTGGGCTGAGCCCGCGCGTGCGCATCTGCTCGCTGGCGAGATACACCTCGAGCGTGAGGTCGATCGCGCCGTGCTGCTGGTCGTGCTCGTCGTGGAGGTAGGGCAGCGGTGTCGGGTCGCCGGCGGGGCGCTCGAAGGCGGGGGAGCGGAACGGGGCGAGGGCTTCCATGGTGACGATGTAGGGGCTGACGGTGGTGGCGAAGCTCTTGGCGAGGAACGGGCCGAGCGGCTGGTACTCCCACTTCTGCATGTCGCGGGCCGACCAGTCGTTGACGAGGCAGAGCCCGAGGATGTGGTCCTCGGCCTGCGCAATCGGGACGGGTGTGCCCAGTTCGTTGCCGCGTCCGACGACGAACCCGACCTCGAGCTCGTAGTCGAGGAGCTTGCAGGGCCCGAACTGCGGCGGCCCGTCGTCGATGGTCGCGCCGGGGAGGAGCTGCCCGCATGGACGCGTGATCGGCGTGCCGCTGGGGACGATCGAGGAAGCACGCCCGTGGTAGCCGATCGGGATGTGCTTGTAGTTGGGCAGCAGCGGGTTGTCGGGGCGGAACATCGAGCCGACGTTGGTGGCGTGGTGGAGGGAGGCGTAGAAGTCGGTGTAGTCGCGGGTATTGACGGGGAGGAAGACTCGTGAGTTCTTTACCGACAGGTCGTTCAGATGAAACAGAATGTCGTAGCAGTCATCATGCGTACGCAGATCATCGCAACCGGCGCGCAGAAGTCGTGACGCCTGTATTCGGAGCGAGTGGTGCAACCCGGAATCGACACGACCTATCGCATGGATCGTGTTGATCACCATCCAGAACTCCCCGGGTCTGCCTGGGAGCTGGATCAGGCCGCGATGTGCCGCTTCCGTCAGGTCCAGTATGAACTCGCCGATACGCATCCCGAGATGCTCCGACGAGTGGCCGCGCAAGCCGGAATCCAGGGTCACGGGTCGCACCAGCGCGCACAACGGCAGGTTCTGGATCGGGAAGTCGGTGTCGGGGTCGTTGGCGCTCTCGACCCAGGACTCGAGGTTCGGGTCGTGCGTCTCGTCGATGGCGTACGGCATGAGAGCTCCGGTGGTTTGAGTCGGTTGTGCGAGTGTAGAGGGGAAGGAAGACCCCCTCCGTCACGCTCGAAGACTCGCGTGACACCTCCCCCGCAGGCGCGGGGGAGGACGCGGATCGGCGAGGCGGGTCGAGTAGTGCATCCTCCCCCGCGCTTGCGGGGGAGGTGGCCGAGTCCGCGAGGCCGGAGGGGGTCCTGACGCGGGCGGCTACCGCACCTGTTCACGGCAGCGAAGGAGGATAGTGCTGAGCACGGTGTCGACGTCCGTGGCGATCTCTCGCGCGGTGACACGGACCACGCGCAGCCCGTTCTCGTTCATCCACCGGTCGCGCTTGATGTCCCGGACGTGGTTCTTACCGGCGTGATAGCTGCTGTCGACCTCGACCACGAGGCGGGCCTCGTGGCAGTAGAAGTCGGCGATGTAGGGGCCGAGGGGGCGCTGGCGGCGGAAGCGGAAGCCGCCGAGTTGCTTGCGGCGGAGGTGCGACCAGAGAACCACTTCGGGCGGGGTCATATCGGAGCGGAGCTCCGTGGCGCGATCCGATGCGCGGTTTATGGCTCGGACGCGTTCGCGGTGTTCGCGGGGATCGGACTCGAATCGGTGAGACAGGAGGCACCCCCTCCGTCACGCTCGCGGACTCGCGTGCCACCTCCCCCGCAAGCGCGGGGGAGGATGCGGAATGCCCGCATCGATGGAGTCTACAGCCAACCCAGCAACTTCAAATCCTCCACCGGCTCGGTGAACGAGCACGAGCCGTAGGAGAGGGCGGACTGTTCGCGGGCCTTGGCGATCGAGAGGGTGTCGATCGTGTGGTCGCGCCAGGAGGCGCCGTCGTCGGTGAAGGTGAACGCGCCGGGGTCGGTCTCGTTGAGCAGCGCGATCGTCTCGTCGGGTTCGAGTCGTCGTGCGTGGACGAACGACGCCGCGAGGAAGACGTTGACGAAACCGTGCATGACCCCGCGGGGCGCGTCGTCGTCGTAGGTCAGGGCGTGCTCGGCGCGGACGGGGTGGTGCAGCCCGGCGGTGGCCTTGAACGGCAGCTCGGCCGCGGCGCAGGCGTGGATGAACGCGGCGAGGTGGTGCGGGGGCGGGATCATGTCGGGTGTGACTCCGCCGCAGCGGACCTTGGCGCCCGCGCCGCAGCCGGCCAGCGCCGCGACGAACCCGCGGCAGTCCGTCTCGATCGGGATCTCGAAGTGCGGGTAGACGTCGTCGGGGATCGCGTCGAGGGCGTCGTCGATGAACGACGGCGAGCGGGCTTTGAGCTCGATCGCGTCGATGACGGCCAGCCCGTTGTCGGTCTCGGCGTGGTGGGCGTTGAACGCATCGATCAGGTCGAGGCACTCATCGAGCGGCGCATCGATGATCGCGCTGACGCGCCACGGGTCGTCCGACTCGGCGCGCGGCATGAGCTCTTTCGCGTGCTCGCTGAGGTGGTCGAGGCGCGTGACCGGGCAGATGAAGCGGGAGAGCATCCACGCGTGCTCGCCGGTGCGGTCGCGGGCGAAGTTCTCGACGGCCGGGGGCATGTCGAGCTTCGCCGGCGGGAACAGCCCGGCGTAGTCGATCAGCGAGTCGCAGAGCGTGCGGAGTGCGTTGGTCATCGGGGGAGGGTAGGAGCCGGCATTCGGCATTCGTTGTTCGGTAGTCGGGAAGACCCCCTCCGTCACGCTCGGGGACTCGCGTGACACCTCCCCCGCAGGGCGCGGGGGAGGATGGGCTACTTCGCCAGCTTGGCGACCAGGCGCCACGCCGCGTGCGGGTCGAGCGAGCGCCCGGTCTCGGCGTTGAGGCGTTCGACGATGAGGTCAAACTCCGGTGTGTAGATCAGGCTGTCGCGCTGCCCGAGCGAGCCGGCGAAGCGCTCGACGAGCGAAACCAAGAGCCGCTCTTCCTCGGACTCGAGTTTGACGGGTGTCGTCGCCGCCCGCCCAAGGCGCGGCAGCTTCCCCGCCTTCCGCAGGTTGTGGAGCCGGTGGAACACATCGCGCTGGGTGGTCGGCGGCGCAACGGCGCTGACGCGCTCGTACAGCGCGTCGAACTCGGGCGTGTACGGCAGGTCGTCGAGCGTGCGCCCGCCCTGTTCGTACGTGTCGATCAGCAGTTGGTCGTCGAGCGGGGGCTCGGGATCGAACAGCGCGCCCTGCTCGAACCCCTGCTCCGTGATCCAAGGCCGCTGCGGCGGGCGGTCGCCCGAGCCGAGCAGCGGCTCCCACGGCGTCATCGACTCGCGCGGCGGGCGGGCCGGGTCGAGGAAGTCGGCGACGCACCGCTCGAACAGTGCGTGCCGTCGCGCATCGCCGATGCCCCCGTCGTGGTGACCGTACGGGACGAGGAAGCGCCACTTTCGCCCGGGGTCGGCGGCGATCGCGTTGTAGACGGCCGCCTGCGTCGGCGCGGGGACGATGTCGTCGCGCATCGCCAGCTTCGCGAGTGTCGGCGCGTGGACCAGAGCCGCGTGTGCCGCCGCGTCGGCGAACCCGAGGCGCTCCAGCAGCGTCTGCTCGCGGTCGGCGTGTCTGACGAGCAGGTCGCGGACCTCGGCTCCCGAGCCGCCGGTGCGGTTCGCGGCGCGCCACGCCCAGTCGCCGAGGCTCGGCAGCGCCGCAACGAGGCGCTGTGGTCGTGCGCCAGGGTCGGACTGCGCGGCGGCGATCACACCCAGCCCGCCGCCCAACGACTCGCCGTGCACGTACAGCGGGACGTCCGCCCCGAACTCGGCGCGGAGCGCGCGCAGCGCGTTGACCAGGTCGGCGACGGCCTGGGGCACGACCCAGTCGAGTGCGGCTTCGGTGCCCTCGGCGGGCGTGTCGAGCCCGCGGGTGATCCACCCGCCGCCCGATTCATCGGGCGCGGTCAGGTCGCCGGTGTCGAGTTGCGAGCCTGGGTACCCGCGGAGGCGGACGGCGAGCACCGCAACGCCGCGCTCGCTCACACGCGCCCAGCCGGCCGGTTCGTCGCGCAGCCGGTGCGAGCAGGTGTACCCGTGGCTGGTCACCATCGCCGCGCGTGTCTCGCCCTTCGCCGGGACGAGCGCGCACCCGATGCGGACGGAGCGCACGCTGTCGAAGGTGTGGGTGGCTTCGGGGTCGGCTGGGTCGGTCTCGCGTGCGGGCGTCAGGCGTGGCTTGAGCGGTTCGACCAAGTCGCGCCAGGCGCCCCAGAACCCGTTGAAGTGGGGGACACGTGCGGGCCCGGCCACGCGGGCCAGCGTCTGCACGGGCGTCAGGGCGAAGTCGTCGGGTTCGGGCATCACGTCCTCGCCGACGGTGAGCCGGCACGGGCAGCTTAGCTGTTCCCGCCGAGCGGCGAGACCTCGCTGTCCGGGTTGACGCGGTAGGTCACGGTCTTGCCGTCCGGGGTGCGGATGCCCACCAGCCAGTTGCGCTTGAACTGGCGCGAGTCGAGCAGCGTGGCGCCGTCGCCGGCCTGTCGCAGCGCGAGCAACTCGGCCTGGCGCTGGTCGAGCGGCGCACACACATCGGCGCCGGTGCCGTTGTACCGCGCGACCCAGACCTGGCTGGTGCCGACGCCGGCGTCCTCCTTGCGCTGGCTGGTCCACATCATCCACTTGCCGTCGGGGCTGAACACGGGCAGCCCGTCGAAGCCGTCGGCGATGGTGATGCGCCGCGCGTGGCGCTTGAGCGGCGGGTCGCCGGGCATCGCGTCGAGCCCGAAGACCTCGTAGTTGTGGTGTCCGATACGGCTGGTCGCGTACACCAGCGTCGTTCCGTCGGGGTGGAAGAACGGCGCCCAGTTGACGGCGCCGTCGTCGGTCAGCGCGGTTTCGTTCTTGATGCCCGTGATCACGCCGCGCTCGTCGCGTACGAGGTCGGCGACGTAGACCTGGAGCAGATCGTCGCCGCGACGGTCCGAGCGGTAGCAGATGCGCGATCCGTCCGGGCTGAAGAACGGGCCGCCGTCGTACCCCTTGGCGACGACGATCGGCGTGTCGGTATCGGTCGCCATGTCGTGGATGTAGAGGTCGCCGTCACCCTCCTCGTTGACGTGCGTGTAGAGGATGAAGCGCCCGTCGGGCGACCACGACCCCTCGGCGTCGTACCCGAGCGCATCGGTGATGCGCTGCGGCATGAACGAGTGCGGGGTCTTGTCGGAGAGAAGCCCCATCGAGTCGAGGATCTGCGGCACCGTCATCGTCACGATGTCCATCTCGACGGGGAAGCTCCAGGCGTAGCGTCCGCTGCCCGATGCAGACGGGCTGTCGGGCTCGGTGGGCTTGACCATGGTCGAGCCGAACAGCACAACGCCGGGTTTGGTCGGGTGGAACCACCCGCAGGTGTTGGCCGACCCGGGCGGGCTGAGCTGGATCGGCTCGCCCAGCCCGGTGATCGCGTCGCCCTCGTACACCAGCGGAGCGACGTACATCGAGTAGTACGGGGCGGGCTCCTCGCCCTCGGCGGGCTTGGGGACGGCCTGGAAGATGATCCACTTCGCGTCGGGGCTGAAGTACGCCTCGCCGGCCTTGGCGAACTGGTCCGGGCTGGTAAGCCGGACGTGGTCGCTGAGCAGCGGGGCTTCGAGTTCGTGCCAGTCGGTCTGGGCATATGTGAGCCCCGACGCGACGCAGAGCGTCAGCGCGGCAACGGTGTGTGTGGTGGTCATGCCAGAGGGTATGAGGGCTACGGCTCACGGTCCCACGCGGAACAGTCGATCGCGCCCCGACCCGGCTCGTCGAGCCAGGGGAGCACCCGGCGCGGCCAGCCCCAGCGACGACCAAGCGCGTCGGTGCGGGTGACACCCAGCAGCAGCGTGCCGTCGCCCGCGACCGCGCCGGGGGGGAGCAAGACGCGGGCGAGCCAACGCCCGGGCTCGACGTGCGTCTGCGGCTCCGCGTCGCCCGGCACGCCGCGCTCGGCGACCACGCCGTCGGGCGTGACGCGGAGGACGGCCGATGGGCTGCCGTAGGGCCCGAACCAGAGGCGGACGCTCTCGCCGGTCGTGTCGGCGTCTTCGGGCGCCGCGCACTCGATCAGCGCAACCCAGCGCCCCTCGTCGTCGTGCGTGACGAGCACGCCCGTTTCCCACCCCGGAGGGGGCAGCGACCCGCGGCGCTCGTTGGCATCCAGCCACGTGCCCATCGTCCAGTCGTGCCGGAAGGGTGCTGCCAGTGCGCCGGGCGGTGAGGCCGGGATCGGCCGGGCGAACAACGGCAGCGTGAAGCCGACCTCGCCGGCGTTGGCGATCGCGGAGTCCGACCCGTCGATGATCGCGCTGAGCACGACCGCCGATCCGCCCGACAGCGGGCTGAGTTCCGGCGTGGGCGACCCGGCCGAGCCCCAGGCGAGCGTGGCGATCGGCGCGAGGTTCGCCACCCCGACGCTCGCGACTGGTTTGCCCGTGCGCCCGTCGGTGCGGGAGCGGTCGTCGCAGACCCAGGCGGTGGCGTGGGGCTGCGCGTCGAGGAAGTTGCGCGCGAGGGCGGTGCGGCGCCGCTCGTCGGGGGCGGTGAGCAGGTCGTCGAGGAGCCTCTCGACGCCATCGGATGCCCACGCGGGCACGACCACGCCGTCGCCGAAGTCGGCGGTCGCGACGAGGCTGCGTTTGAGGTCGTCGGCGAGGACGGGATCGTCGAGCCAGAGTCGTGCCAGCGCGATGCGCCACCGGGTCTCGGTCTGGCGGGCGAGCGCTTCGACGACCGGATCGCCGAACGACCCGGGCGCCTCGGTCAGCCCCTCGAGCCCGGGAAAGTAGGGCTCGTTGGGCGGTTCGAGCCCGTCGTAGAGCAAGCGGTAGCGCCAGCGGCGCGTGGGGTCGAGCCGGCACGGCTCGGCCAGCTCGCGCAGCGTCGGCGAGGCGAGACGCTCCTCATCGATCGGGTGCGTCCACGGGCGTTCGGCGCTGCGGCTTTGCTCGGCGACGTCGTGCAGCAGCCCCTCGGGGTCGTCGAGCCAGTGCAGCTCGAACAGGGCGCGGTCGATCCACACGCCCTGCCCGATCGCGTCGCGTGGGAGGAGCAGCACGACGCTCCAGAAGCCGCCGGGAGCGCGGTCCTGATCGGGCGTGCGGGCACGCCACTCGCCCCCCGACACGAGCCACCCCGGGGCTTCCGCTCCCGTGCGCTCGATCCAGACGAGGGTGGCGTCGACGAAGCGTCCGTCCTCGAGGCGTGCGCGCAGCGGCTCACCCGGGTCGCGACCCGGCGCGAGCGAAACCGGCACGACCAGCGGGCGCCCGATGACCGCGTCGATGTGTGGGGCCGTGGGCGCGACGCCGCCGGTCGGCTTGGCCGGTGCGGGGGCGACAACGCCCAGCAGCAGGATGAGTATGAACACCGCCCGCATCGACGTCTCCGGTGCGAGGTCTGCCCCGACGTATCCGTCGCCGTGGGGCGGCAGCCGCCCGCGGGATCGGGGGCTGCGCTCGTCTCCGCTCAATGTACGCCGTTCCGGTCCGGGTCGGGCGTGCGCGTCCGGGGCGTGGGTTGACGGGGCGGCGCGGGGCGGCGATACTTGCGTGATGGCGTCAGTAATCCAGAAACCGCCGGGCACACCCCGCCAGGCCGCCCGCCGGCGGGCACGCCTCGACCGACTCCTCGACCCCGAGCTGTTCAAGGCGCTGTCCGACCCGACGCGGGGCAAGCTGCTGGCGTGCGCGATCAAGTGCGGGCGACCGTGCTCGGTCACCGAGCTGGCCGCGTGCTGCTCGATCGACTTCTCGATGGTGGCGCGGCACCTGGCGGCGTTGTCCCGCGCGGGACTGCTCGAAGCGGAGAAACGGGGGCGTTCGGTCTACTACACCGCCCGGTCCGGCGAGCTGTCGCAACACCTGCGCGAGTTGGGCGACGCGATCGACGAGTGGGGTGGTGCGTGTGGGTGTGGGAGGGGTTGTTCCGGTGCCGGCTGATCGACCCCCGCGCGTGCTGTTCCTGTGCACGGGCAACTCGTGCCGCAGCCAGATGGGCGAGGGGTGGGCGAGGGATCTTCACGGCGGGACGATCGACGTGTGCAGCGCCGGCACCGACCCGCACGGGCTCCACCCGCTGGCGGTGCGGGCGATGGGCGAGGCCGGCGTGGACATCTCGCACCACGTGAGCAAGCCGGTCGAGGCGTGCGACCCGGGGACGCTCGACCTCGTCGTCACGGTCTGCGGGCATGCGCACGAACACTGCCCGGTGTTCACGGGCGGGGCACGGGTGGTGCACCGCGGGTTCGACGACCCGCCGCGCCTGGCCGCCGACGCGCGCGACGACGAGGAAGCGATGACCCACTACCGGCGCGTGCGCGACGAGATCCGCGCGTTCGTCGAGACGCTCCCCGACCTGCTGCGCGAGGAGGGGATCACACAAGGAGAGCCCGCGACATGACCGGACACGCCGCGTCTTCACCCGACGTCTGTGCGGCGGCGCGCCCGCGCCGACTCGGGCTGCTCGACCGCTTCCTCACACTGTGGATCTTCCTGGCGATGGCGCTCGGCGTGCTGCTCGGGCGCCTCGTGCCGGGCGTGAGCAAGGCGCTCGATTCGGTCTCCGTCGGCACCACCAACATCCCGATCGCGGTCGGGCTGATCCTGATGATGTACCCGCCGCTGGCCAAGGTGCGGTACGAGAAACTGCCCGAGGTCTTCCGTGACTGGAAGATCCTCGCGCTGTCGCTGGTCCAGAACTGGATCGTCGGCCCGGCGCTGATGTTCGGGCTGGCGGTGGTGTTCCTGCGTGACCAGCCCGAGTACATGGTCGGGCTGATCATGGTCGGGCTGGCGCGATGCATCGCGATGGTGCTGGTGTGGAACGACTTGGCGCGGGGAAGCGCCGACTACGCGGCCGGGCTCGTCGCGTTCAACAGCATCTTCCAGATCCTGTTCTTCGGCGCCTACGCGTGGGTGTTCATCACGTGGCTCCCGCCGCTGCTCGGGCTCGAGGGGGCGGTGGTGGACGTGAGCATCGCCGACGTGTTCGGCAGCGTGATGATCTACCTCGGCATCCCGTTCTTCGGCGGGATGATCACGCGGTTCGTGCTGCGCCCGCTCAAGGGCGACGAGTGGTACACGAAGAGGTTTATCCCGAAGATCGCCCCGATCACGCTGATCGCGCTGCTGTTCACGATCGTCGTGATGTTCAGTCTCAAGGGCGAGAAGATCGTCGAGCTGCCGCTCGACATCCTGCGGATCGCGGTGCCGCTGACGATCTACTTCGGGATCATGTTCCTCGTGAGTTTCGTGATGGCCAAGCGCGTCGGCGCCGACTACGAGCGGGCGGCGACGCTCGCGTTCACCGCGTCGGGCAACAACTTCGAGTTGGCGATCGCGGTGGCGATCTCGGTCTTCGGGATCGGCTCGGGGGTGGCGTTCGCGACTGTGGTGGGCCCGCTGGTCGAGGTGCCGGTGCTCATCGGGCTGGTGAGTGTGTCGTTCTGGCTGGCGCGCCGGCTGTATGGGCGCGACCCGCGCGAAACACCTGCCTGATCCGAGGGGTTTCCATCGGATATCGGGGTCCACTGTGTGGTAGGCTTGTTTCATGCGCAGACTCATCGCGATCGTGATCGCGGCGGCGGGCGCGCCCGCCGCCGGACAGGTCTTCGAGGTCGTCACCGACAAGAGCACGGTGGACCTCGACGTGCCCGGCGATGAGGTCGTGCTGGTGTCGGTCTACCTCGACACGCAGGGGGCGACCGACGCGCCGTGGGATCAGTTCTACGCGTGGGGTTACGCCGAAGGGATTCTCGCCGCGGACGGGGGGCGGTTCGAACTGCCGGTCGAGACCGACACGGACGTGTCGGGCGGCGACTGGCTCGGGCGGCGTCCTCCGTCGGTGTCGCCGAGCGTGCAGTACAGCAACGGTGGGTTCCGCTTCCTGCCTCTGGTGCCGGACTATGTCGAGGCGCCCGGCTCCGAGTCGCTCCCGGAGGTCAGCGCGTTCGATTCGGTGCTCGCGGTGGGGCAGCCGACCGGCTATCTCTCGGCATCCCAGCCCTTCAGGATCTTTGGCACCACCAACGAGAACACAGATGACCGTGTCGAGGTGTTCCGTGCGAACCTCATTCTCGGGTATTCGGGGCTGCACACGGTGACTTGGCAGCCGTACGACGCCGGGTTCTATGACTCGTCGGACCTCCTGCACATGCAGTCCGCCGTTCAATCATTGATGCTCACGGTCAGCACCACCGTCGAGGCGGTCTCGACCCACCCGTTCATCTTCCACATGTCGGGGAACCGCGACCCCGTGTACCACGGCAAGCGCCTGCTCATGACGCTCGACCGCGTGGCCGACTCGCAGGACGACGTCGCGAGGGTCCGGTTCCTCCGCGACACCAACCACAACGGCCTGCTCGATCCCCACGACGAGTTCCTCGGCAGGGACAAGACCGGGGACGACGGCTGGTCGTTCAGCGCGCTCTCGGATCCGAGCTGGGGCGTCGGGACGACACGGTTCTTCGCCGAGGCGATCGATGAACAGGGGCACCGCAGCGACACGGTCTCCATCGACGTGGACATCATCGCGCCGGGGATGCCGTACATCCAGCGGGTTACCGCCAGCCCGTACGTGACCGACGGAAACCAGCTGATCGAGATCCGCGCCCGCGGCGTGTTGGACCCGTTCGGATCGGTCGCGAAAGTCCGCTTCTTCCGTGATGTTGACGGCAACGGACGCCTTAACACGTCCGACGAACTGCTCTTTGTGCAGCGTGAAACGCGCTACACGGGATTCCCCTTCGAGACCCTATGGGACCCGGCATGGGGCGAGGACACCACCCTCTTTTTCGCGCAGGCCGTGGACAATGAAGGGAACAAGAGCCTCATCAAGTCGACCGAGATCACCTTCTTCGCGCTGTCCGAATCCGTGGGGCCGCCCTGCCCGGCCGACCGAAACGCCGACGGGTGGGTCGGCGCCGGCGACCTCGCGCTGTTCCTCAACGCGTACGCGGACAAAGACCCCTCGGCCGACATCGACGGTCTGCCGGGCGTCGACCAGCTCGACCTGATCCGGTACGTCGAACTCTGGCAGAAGGGTTGTGAGTAGGAAGGGGATGAAATGAAGCCGAGTTATCTCGCCGTTGCGCTGGCCGGGATCGCTTCCCTCGCCTCCGCCCAGACCGTGGAAGTGATCACCGACAAGAGCACGGTGGACCTCGACGTCCCCGGCGACGAGGTCGTGCTGGTGTCGGTCTACCTCGACACGCAGGGGGCGACCGACGCGCCGTGGGATCAGTTCTACGGGTGGCAGAGCTGCGGGGGGTTCCTCGCGTGCGACGGCGGGGTATTCGAGCCACCGGTTGAGCGTGACACGGATGTTTCATCCGGCGCCTGGCTCGGGCGCCGCCCGCCGGATGTGCTCCCGAGTACGCCCGGCGACAACGGCGGGTTTCGGGGCTACACGGAGCAGGACTACGTCGAAAGCACGGGAGACGAGATCGGTGATGCCGACCTGGCTGGGTTCGACTCGGTGCTCAGCGAACGGTGGATCGGCAGGGCGATCGAGCCGAATCAGTGGCCGGTCATCCTCAGCAGCTCGAACAAGAACACCGATGATCGTGTCGAGGTACTCCGCACGCTTGTAACGTTCACCGAGCCGGGTGTTCATCGGGTCATGTTCAAGAAAAGAGATGCGTCAGTCTACGACACGCCCGACCTGATGACCGTCGCGATCGGCCTTCATCGGCAATTGTCCACGATCGACACGATTGTGTGGGTCGACTCCGAAGCCTCATTCATGAGGGGCATCGCGGGGAATCGCGATCCTGTCATCCACGGGCGACGGTTCAAGGTGATGATCGACGAAGTGCTCGATCAGCAGGGAGATGTCGTGAAGATCCGGCTGCTTCGCGACGTAAACCACAACGGGCGAAGCAGCC
>Ga0210086_1000623_pt1 | contig 19905 bp, 20 predicted proteins | sample China_Galinas_PW_3_FD_184867 | JGI IMG/M metagenome (GOLD analysis project Ga0210086, IMG submission 184867) | Wetland microbial communities from San Francisco Bay, California, USA, that impact long-term carbon sequestration - China_Galinas_PWB_D2... | ecosystem: Environmental > Aquatic > Marine...
GCGCCGGCAGCGTGGAAGATCTGGCCATCGGGAAGCTGGCCCGGGCCTGGGTGGACGGCGGCAATCGACGCCTCGTAGTTCTCCTTGGTACCGCCCGGAAAGAAGTGGACCACTCCGTATGACATTTGGGTCTCCTCGGTTTTGGCACGCGACGGACGATTCCTCGACCGACGGGGTGCAGGGTTGACGGGAATTCAGCAGGGTCACGCATGAGTGATTGTACCCGGCTTTTATCGGTTCAACCGACGTGGTATAGTATTTTACTACAGAAGTAAAATAATGCGGAATCGGACTGGATGTCAAGAACGAATGCGAACCATGAGTACCTGACCGAGGCGGAGTTCCGCGCTTGGCACGGGTGCCTGACATTCACCAACGGCGCCATGCGGGCGCTTGACGCCGCGTTGCGGACGAATCATGACATCTCGCTGTCGGAATTCGATGTAATGATCACGCTCTTCAACGCTCCAGACAGCCGGCTGCGCATGACCGAGCTCTCCAACCGCGTCGTGGTGACAGCGAGTGGCCTCACCCAACTGGTGACGAGGCTCGACAGCAAAGGACTTGTCCGGCGCACCGTCGATAAAGCTGACCGTCGTAGTTACTTCGCCACGCTCACACGCGCAGGACACACCAGGCTGAAGGAATCCCGGCCAACGCACAACGAAGTCATCCGCTCGCGCCTGACACGCCGCCTCACTGCCGAGCAGCTCGATGCCCTCGGCTCACTTTGGGCGACGATCGAGGCAACGGGAGGAATGAAATGGCGTGGTAGCAAAGACGGCAGTGCGTAGGGCGGAATGCGCGCCGCTATTCCGCCCTACGCACCGTGTCCTGCGCTCGCGCGATCTCGGGCCCCCCCTATCCCCGCGCGCCTCCGCACAATCGAGCCATTCCGGCCGAACTTATCCCCCTCGCCGAATCCGGGCGTAGAATGGTCTGATCCCCGCCCACCGAGGGGCGCGCTCATGAGGCGTCATCTGCGTGGGGCGGACTCTTTCGAGTGGCCGATATCGGAAATATCCGACATCGGCTGGAGCGGCGCCTGCCGGTCCGTCCCGCAAGGCGGATCGTCGGGAGGTCTCCGCAAGCCCGCCCGCCGGCATTACGACCGGCTGTCACAAGGCTGACCGTAAGCCGGGCGGGCCCATCCGGAAGAGGCGCAGGCACCTCGCCTGTGTCGGTCCGGATCGGAGTCGTCGTCGGGTGTCCCGGCGACTGCGCGCCCGGTGGAGCGCGGGAGCGGAGTGCCCAAAATCGCCGCGGCGGGCGCTGCTGAGGCGCCCCGTTGAGACTACTCGGACTGGCGTGCTCACCAGCGCCCGCCACCCCTCATGCCTTCGGGCGCGAGGCGAATGATCGGGGGACTGCGACAAGCCATGACCCGGCCCGGCCGAACCCGGGCGCGGCAACGATGGAGCGTGCCCTGATGCTCGGCGGCACCACCACACCACGTGTCATCCCCGGCGAGCGCAGTCCGGCCCGCCCCCTCGACTGTCATCCCCGGCGAGCGCCTGAAGGGCGCGAGGGAAGGGGACCCGGTAAACACCGTCGCCGCAGAACGAGTCGCGACATCGTTTACTGGATGCCCGCGTCTGCGGGCATGACAGGTTGGTGTTTGGGGGGCGCTGACGGGCGACGATGGAGCAAGCGGGCTATGACGCCGTCTTCGCCACGCCGCCCCGCCGCCCCAACAAACGACGTTGGCGCTGCCCGCATTTTCTGACACGCTGCGCCGATGACCAGCGAACCGAGCTTCACCGTCGGCATCGAGGAGGAATACCTTCTCGTCGACCGCGCGAGCCGCAATCTCGCCTCCGACCCGCCGCCGGGGCTGGCCGCCGGTCTCGAGGCGGCGCTCGGCGCGCAGGTGACGGCGGAGTTTTTGCGCTGCCAGGTCGAGGTCGGCAGCGCGCCGTCGGCCTCGCTCAGGGAGGCGCGGGCCGATCTCGCCCGCCTCAGACGCACCGTCGCCGAGGTCGCCGGCCGCTTCGGCCTCGCCCCGATCGCCGCCTCGACCCATCCCTTCGCCGAGTGGAGCCTGCAGCGCAATACCGACAAGCAGCGCTACAACACGCTCGCCCGCGACCTGCAGGTGGTCGCCCGCCGTCTGCTGATCTGCGGCATGCACGTCCATGTCGGCGTCGAGGACGAGGCGCTCCGCTTCGACCTCTTCAACCAGCTCCCCTATTTCCTGCCGCACCTTCTGGCGCTGTCGACCTCGTCGCCCTTCTGGCGGGGCGACCAGACCGGTCTCCACTCCTACCGGCTGGCGGTGTGGAACGAGGTGCCGCGCACCGGGCTGCCGCCGACCTTCTCGAGCCCCGACGAATTCCACCGCACCGTCGACACCCTGATCGAGGCCGGCGAGATCGAGGACGCCACCAAGATCTGGTGGGACCTCAGGCCTTCCGCCCGCTTCCCGACGGTGGAGATGCGGATCACCGATGTCTGCACCCGCCTCGACGACACCATCGCCATCGCCGCGCTCTACCGCTGCATCACCCGCATGCTCTATCGGCTGCGGCGCGCCAACCAGCGCTGGCGGAGCTATTCGAGCTTTCTCCTCGACGAGAACCGCTGGCTCGCCCAGCGTTTCGGCCCCACCCACGCCCTGATCGACTTCGGCAAGGGCGCCCCGGTGCCCTTCGCCGATCTGATCGACGAGCTGGTCGAGCTTGTCGGCGAGGATGCCGCCTTCTTCGGCTGCACCGCCGAGGTCGGGCACGCCCGGCAGATCGCCGCCGGGGGAACCTCGGCCGACCGCCAGATGCGGGTCTACGACCGGGCGGTCGCCACCGGCAGCTCGGCCGAGGACGCCCTGAAGGCGGTCGTCGACCACCTGATCGAGGAGACGCTGGCCGGCTGCGCCGAGGTCGCCACCCACCTGCCGCGTCGCGTTTCGGCGCACGCCGCTGTATCCAAACCCGGCACGGAAGTATCGACCGACCTATGAGCGACGAAACGGGTGACGACCCGGTCCGCATCGTCAAGGCCGAGGTGCTTGCCGACGACTGGGCGCGGCTCACCAAATACACCATCGACTACCGTCGTCGCGACGGGAAGCGGGAGGACCTGGTCCGCCAGGTCTACGACCGCGGCGACGGCGTCGCGGTGCTCCCCTACGACCCCGACCGCGGCACGGTCCTTCTCGTCCGCCAGTTCCGCATCCCCGTCTATCTCCACGGCACCTCCGGCTGGCTGATCGAGACCTGCGCCGGCCGGCTCGACGCCGACGATCCCGAGGCCGGCATCCGCCAGGAGATCCGCGAGGAGCTCGGCTACGAGATGAAGACGCTCACCCGCGTCCTCGACGTCTATATGAGCCCGGGCAGCGTCAGCGAGCGGCTGGCGCTGTTCGTCGGCGGCTACGCGCCTGCCGACCGCATCTCGGCCGGCGGCGGCGCCGAGGACGAGGGCGAGGACATCGAGGTGCTCGAGCTCTCCCTCGACGACGCGCTGGCCATGGTTGGCACCGGCGAGATCGCCGACGCCAAGACCGTGATCCTCCTCCAGCACCTCAAGTTGCACGGCCTGCCGGCCTGAGCCGGGCTCATCCGTGTGGGTCTGTGCCATGCCGCCGATTGTGCTAAAAAGGCGGGCGTGATGGACAGCGCAGCCAATCCCCACAAGGGGCAGCCCGTCCTCCACGCCGGAGCCGGACTGGACGAGGCCGACGCGGCGATGATCATGCTGCACGGCCGCGGCGCCGATGCGGCCGATATCCTGGCGCTGTCCGAGGCGCTGGAGCGCCCGGACATCGCCTTCCTCGCGCCGCAGGCTGCCGACCACACCTGGTATCCGCGGCCGTTCCTGGCGCCCGTCTCGGAAAACGAGCCCTACCTCACCTCGGCGCTCGAACGCGTCGCCGACATCCTCGGCATGCTGATCACCCGCGACATTCCGCCCGACCGCATGGCGCTCCTCGGCTTTTCACAAGGCGCTTGCCTGGCGCTCGAGTTCGCCGCCCGTCACCCGGATCGCTACGGCGCCGTCATCGCGCTGACCGGCGGCCTGATTGGCGAGACCGTCGATCGGGCCACCTACAAGGGCTCGCTGGAGGGGACCCCGGTGTTTATCGGGTCGAGCGACGTCGATCCGTACATTCCGCTCGACCGCGTCCGCGAGTCGATTGCGGTGATTCGGGACCTCGACGGCGAGGTCACCGAGCGCATCTATCCCGGCATGGGCCACGGCATCAACCAGGACGAGGTCGGGCAGGTGAGTGAGTTGCTCGACCGGATGGCGCCGCGTCGTGGTGAATGACGCCACGCGGCAACTGTGTGACCGCGGTCACAGCGTTTCCTCGCCCGTCGCATAGACTGTCTGCGGGCACTGCGGCATGGCGGCAACAGGTCCGCACAATGTCGCGATCCGCGGTCGAAGGGGTTGGAATCGATGGGCAAATCGCGGACAAACAAAGCGGCGATAGGGTACCCGGTAACCGCGGATAAACCTGAATTTGGCAAGAAACGGGGTGACGCTCCCGACGCCGAGGAGGGAGCGGTCGCAATAGAGTCACGACCATGACCGTGCAGCTTCGAGCACCGGGTGTAGTGAGAAGTTTGGCTTTTGGCCTCGTCGCGATGGCGACGCTCGCGATGACCGTGCCGGCAGACGCCCAGTCCAGCTTTTGCGACCGCCTGCAGGCCGACTATCTGGCCGCCGTTCGCGGCTCCAGCGGAGGCTCCAGCAACATTCGCAGCCTGCGGAGGCAGCTGGCATCGGCCGAAAACGAGGCCAAGGCCAAGAACTGCCGACGTTTTCTGTTCTTCGGCAAGCGCCCGGCGAGGGACTGCCCGGCGGTGATGAGCAAGGTCAACAGGCTGCGCAGCCAGGTCAGCCAGGCCACCGGCGGCGGTTGGGGCTTCACCCGCCAGACGTCTTTTCAGCGTGATCGCCTTTACAATCAGCTGCGCCAGAACGGGTGTCAGATTCCGTCGCTCGGCGACACCGCGAGCAGCGGATACCGGACGCTCTGCGTGCGGACCTGCGACGGCTATTACTTCCCGATCAGCTTTTCGTCGAGCCGGTCGCGCTTCAAGATCGACGAAACGGTCTGCAAGGCGATGTATGGTGGCGCCGCGGCCGAACTGTTCGTCTACTCTAACGGCCGCAGCGCCGACCAGGCAGTCTCGCTGACCGGCACCCCGCTTGCCGCCGAGCCGTACGCCTTCGCTTTCCGCTCGAGCTTCAGTGAGGCCTGCCAGGGAGAGCTGAAGCAGGGTCTCGCCAATCTTGCAAAGGCATTTGCCGATCAGGTCGCCGCCGCCAAGGCCAATCTCCCGGTGGCGCCGGGGACCCCGGCCCCGGTGCTGCTTCCGGCGCCGATCGCCCGGGTCAATCCGAATCAGGACCCGGAGACGCTGGCCAACCTTGCCGGCGGTTTCACCGTCGCGCCGGTCGCACCGGAAGGGACGGAGCAGGTGGCGGTCGCCTCAACCAAGATCCGGCGGCTCGGTCCCGATTACTACTATTCGGTGCCGGAGCGGATCGAGGCGCTTTATGCGCCGCCGGACCTCGGTCCGGAATTCAGTCTGATCAGCTCCGCCCATGCCGCCGAGCCGGCAAAGCCGACCGACGGCCCGACGGGCTCGACGACGGTGCAATAGGGCGATTCCCTTCGGGCAAGGCTTGCGCACTGGAGGGGTTTGCTGCGAACCGGGCCGATGAGCCCGGCGTTTCACGGCGCTCAGACGAGTGAGGATAGTCATGCGGCAATCGAACGTGAACACGGAGCTGCAACGGCCGCTCCGGTATCTTCTGGCGCTCGCCGCTTCGGCGGTGGTGGGGATGAGCGGCACTGCGCTTGCTGCGCCGTTGACCGTGAAGGACATCAGCATCGCCAAGCAAACCGAGCACTATGACGTCGAGGTCCACTATCCCCAGACCGGGCTTGCCGCCGTCGATACCGTCATCAACGGCTGGGCGACCGGGCTGGTCGACGATTTCGTCAAGCAGGCAGAGGAGGACTTTGCTTCTTTCGCCAATGACAGCAACCGCCCCGACTGGACCTATTCGCTCGACCTCAACTATGAGGTCGCCCGCAATGACGGCGAGATGTTCGTCGTCGGCTTCCAGGAGGATATCTTCACCGGCGGCGCCCATCCCAACCACGATATCGAGACCTTCAACTTCCTGATGCCTGACGGCTGGCAGGTTTTCCTGCCGGAGATCTTCGATCCGCCGGCGCTCGACCGGATCAGCGAGCTGACCATCGCCGACCTCAAGAGCCAGTGGAGCGACGAGGACGCGATGAGCGACGACGACTGGCTGAACACCGGGGCCGGCCCGCAGTGGAGCAATTTCAAGGATTTTCTCCTGCTCGCCGATACGCTGATCATCGATTTCCCCCCGTATCAGGTCGCCGCCTATGCCGCCGGGCCCCAGGAAGTGCGGATCCCGCTTTCCAAGCTGAAGGGGCTGATGCGGACCGACTGGCGGATGCCGGTGCCCTCCTTCGACTGCGCCAAGGCGGGCACCCCGACGGAGAAGGCGATCTGCTCCGACGTCGCCCTCGCGCGGCTCGACCGCGAGGTCGCCGGCGCCTATCAACAGCAGCTGAGCTACGCCGACGACGCCCAGAAGACGGCGATCCGCAACGCCCAGCGCGCCTGGCTCGGCACCCGTGACGCCTGTGGCGGCAGCGTTGTCTGCCTCACCGACGCCTACGACCAGCGGCTGAAGGCGCTGCAGTCCGGGTAGGAGCCAATCGCTGGCCCGCCCTCGCCGACCGGCACGACTGCGCGCCGGCCTGGTACGCCGCGCGCGGGCACAGCGGTATCGAGGTCTCGGTGGCCGGACGTGGCGGCCGAGGCGGGAGATGATTCGATCAAAACCTGAAGGAGGAACCCAATGAGGCAATGGACGAGCGTGGTCGCCGTGGCCGGCCTGTTATCCGGAACCGCGCCAACGGTTGCCGCCGACATGGCGACGCCCGAGGAGGTCGTTGTCAAGGTGAAGGCGGCGGCGGCATATCTTGCCAAGGAAGGCGAGGCCGGGCTGGCGGCCTTCAACAAGGCCGACTCCGAGTTTGTATGGAAGGACACTTACGTTTTCGTCTACGACTGCGCCGACGACGTGATTGCCGCGCACCCGGTCGCGGAGAGTCGCGGGGTTTCGATCTCGGCCTTGAGAGGCGGCGACGGCGAGGCCTTCGGCATCGCCTTGTGCGCCGCAGCCGAAAAGCCAGGCGGCAGCTGGACCGAATACTGGTGGAGACGTCCGGTCGGGGAAACCAAGGATGGCGACCTCGCCTATGGCGGCGAGCCTGTCCGCAAGATCAGCTATATGCTCTCTGTCGACGGTACGCCCTACGAGGTCGGCGCCGGCATTTTCGACGAGACGACGACCCTGGAAGCCCTCAACGCCATGATCAAATAGGCCGGAGCGTACAAGGTCCCGACTCCAGGCGACGTGCCGTCAGGCCGACGCCGCAGACGTTCGAAAGCGAGCGCTGGCCGGGGCTACTCAGCCGGCTCGCGTGCCTTGGCCATCGGGTTGTTGGGGTGTTCGGTCCAGTTGCGGAAGCCGGTCGCCGGCGCCCCGGTGTGCGGATCGACGCCGGTGGTGAGCCGCTCCATGGTGATGCAGTCCTCGACCGGGCAGACATTGACGCACAGATTGCAGCCGACGCATTCGCTGTCGATCACCTCGAAATGGCGAACGCCGTTCACCGTCGAGGTGATCGCCTGGTGGGAGGCGTCCTCGCACACGATGTGGCAGCGGCCGCACTTGATGCAGAGATCCTGGTCGATGCGCGCCTTGGTGACGTAGTTGAGGTTGAGATACTGCCAGTCGGTGACGTTGGGGACGGCGCGACCGGTAAGGTCGGACAGGCTCAACCCCTTCTCGTCGAGATAGCGGGAGAGTCCGCTCTTCATCTCCGCAACGATCTTGAAGCCGTAGGTCATTGCCGCGGTGCAGACCTGCACGTTGCCGGCGCCGAGCGCCAGGAACTCGGCCGCGTCCCGCCAGGTGGTGATGCCGCCGATGCCCGAGATGGGCAGCCCGGCGCATTCCTTGTCGCGGGCGATCTCGGAGACCATCGACAACGCGATCGGGCGCACTGCCGGTCCGCAATAGCCGCCGTGCGTTCCCTTGCCGTCGATGGTGGGCTCGGGCGCGAAGCTGTCGAGGTCGACGTTGGTGATCGAGTTGATCGTGTTGATCAGCGACACCGCGTCGGCGCCGCCCTTCTTCGCCGCGCGGGCCGGATAGCGGATGTCGGTGATGTTCGGCGTCAGCTTGACGATCACCGGCATGCGGGTTGCCGCCTTGCACCAGCGGGCGACCATCTCGATGTACTCCGGCACCTGGCCGACCGCCGAGCCCATGCCGCGCTCGTTCATGCCGTGCGGGCAGCCGAAATTGAGCTCGACACCGTCGGCCCCGGTTTCCTCGACGGCCTTGAGGATGGCGGTCCAGTTCGGCTCCTCGCAGGGCACCATCAGCGACACGACCAGCGCCCGGTCCGGCCAGTCCCGCTTCACCCGTTTGATCTCCTCCAGATTGATCTGCAGCGAGCGGTCGGTGATCAGCTCGATGTTGTTGAGGCCGATCAGGCGGCGGTCGCCGGCGTGGACGGCGCCGTAGCGCGGACCGGCGACGTTGACGATCGGCGGGTCCTCGCCGAGCGTCTTCCACACCACGCCGCCCCAGCCCGCCTTGAAGGCGCGGACGACATTGACTTCCTTGTCGGTCGGCGGGGCCGAGGCCAGCCAGAACGGGTTCGGCGACTTGATGCCGACAAATTCGGATCTGAGGTCTGCCATATCAGACTCCTCTGGCCGCTTTGGCCAAACTCCAATTCAACCTGTCAGCGCCCGGTTGATCGACTCGGCGGCGATCTTGCCGTCCTCGACGGCGACGACGGTAAGATCCTCGCCGCCGGCCACGCAGTCGCCGCCGGCCCAGACGCCGGCGAGGGCGGTGCGCCCTTCGGCGTCGACCTTGATGCGGCCGCCTTCCAGCTCGATCACTTGCGCGGCACCGTCGAGCGCCTCCGGCAGGAAGGTCTGGCCGATCGCCTTGAACACCGTGTCGGCGGGGAGCGCGAACGTTTCGCCGGTGCCCGCAAGCCGCCCGTTTTCCTCGCGGGTATATTCGAACTCGATCGCCGTCAGCTGCCCGTTCTCCGCGACGAGCCGCGCCGGCCGGGCATTGAACTTGATCCTCACCCCGTCGGTCTGAGCAAGCTCCCGCTCGTATTGGCTGGCGCCCATACGGTCCGGGCCGCGGCGGTAGACCAGCGTGACATCCTCGGCCCCGAGCCGCTTCGACTGGGAGGCGATGTCGATGGCGGTCATGCCGCCGCCGACCACCACGACCCGCCGGCCGACCGGTAGCGTCGACAGGTCGGACGCCTGGCGCAGCCCGGCGATATAGGCGACCGCATCGCCGACGCCGGGGACGTCTTCGTCCGCGATCTCCAGCGCGTTGACGCCGCCGAGCCCCATGCCCAGGAAGACCGCATCGAAGTCCTGGCGAAGCTCGTCGAGCGTGAAGTCGCGGCCGAGCGCCTTGCCCGCCTCGATCGAAATGCCGCCGATCGACAGAATGAAATCGACCTCGGCCTGGGCGAAGCCGCCGGGCGTCTTGTAGGCGGCGATGCCGTATTCGTTGAGCCCGCCGATCTTCGGCTTGGCGTCGAAGATCACCACGTCGTGGCCGTGCACGGCGAGGCGATGGGCGCAGGAGAGACCCGCCGGGCCGCCGCCGACCACCGCGACGCGCTTGCCGGTCGGTGCGCCGCGGACGAAGGGCTGCTTGCCGTCGGCCATCAGAGTGTCGGTGGCGTAGCGCTGGAGTTCGCCGATCCGCACCGGCTTGCCCTCCGCCGCTTCGCGGACGCAGGCCTCTTCGCAGAGCGTCTCGGTCGGACAGACCCGAGCGCAAATGCCGCCGAGGATGTTCTGGGAGAAGATGGTCTCGGCCGCGCCCTTCGGGTTTTCGGTCAGGATCTCGCGAATGAAGAGCGGGATGTCGATGCCGGTCGGGCAGGCGGCGACGCACGGCGCATCGTAGCAGAAGTAGCAGCGGTCGGCTTCGACCAGCGCCTCGTGGCGGCTGAGCGGCGGATGAAGGTCGGCGAAGTTGGCGGCGTATTCCTCGGCCGTCAGCCGGCCGGCAGCGATGTCGGGGGTCCTTCCGTCGGCCATGGGCAATCCCGCAAGCAACTCGCCAGTTTGGAAAAACTCTTGATCATTTGGACAAACTTTCGGGAAGCCGTCAAGGCGGCTTTTCAGTTGTCGGCAACGGTCCCGTCGGCCAGGAACGCGCGGATCAGCGCGAGCGTCCTGTCCGGTGCTTCGACCATCGGTGAATGGCCGACGCCGTCGATGGTTTCGATCCGGGCACCCGGCACGGCCCGGTATTTCTGCGCTTCGGCGACCGGCACGATGACGTCGAGCCTCCCGAAGATGACGAGGAGCGGCGGGGCGGGCTGGAGGGCGGCGAGCCGCTCGGGAATCGTTGCCGCGGAGCGGAAAGTGAAACTGCCGTCATGCGCCGCCACCGCGGCGGGGTAGGTCAGTTGCGCCAGATCGGCGACGAACCGCTGCGGCACATCAAAACCCGGGGCGAAGCCCTGGGCCAGGGCCTCCCGATAGAGCGCATCATTGGCGAAGCGGTCGAGCAGCGGGCCGACGACCGGCGACAGGTACAGTCTGGTCAGCGTGTCGAATGACACGGCCCCCGCCGGCGGCGTATCGATCAGGATCATCCTGTCGATCCGCTCCGGTCGCGCTTCGGCGAGAGCGGTCGCCACCTCGCCGCCCATCGAGTGTCCGATCACGGTGACCTTGTCGGCGTTGTGGGCATCGAGCACCGCTGCCACCAGCGCCGCCTGCCGTTCGATCGAATAGCCGCGCTGCGGCGCCTCCGTGCCGCCGTGGCCGATCAGATCGAGGCGGATGATGCGGTGGTCCTCGGCAAGTGGCGGCGCGATCTCGTCCCACCAGTCGAGCGCTGCGCCGAAGCCGTGGATCAGGACAATGGTCGGGCCGTCGCCCTCGACCAGCACATTGGCCGGCACGACGCCGGTCGCTTCAATGGCGCCGCCGTCGCGGGCGACCGCGGCACGGGTCGTCCGGTCGACGAGGAAGGCGTTGACGAACACCGCGCCGATGACCGCGAGAAGGACGACGGCGACGACGGCGAACGGTCGTCGCCGGCCGCTGCCGGGTCTGGCCATGGCCGTCGGCGTCACCGACGTATCCCGCACCGGCCGCGCGCGCCTGCTTGTTCTTTGACCGAAAGCAACTTTGGCGGTATCATTTCATCATTCGACGCCATGATTGTTCATTGAGGTGGAAGCGGCAAAAACCATGAGGAGGTAATCATGGCCAATCCGTCGCTGAAAGACATATCGGCGAGACTCGATCGTCTGGAATCCCTGATATCCCGCATTCCGGGCGGTGGCGTGACCGACCCTGGCCCCGATCCCTGGGGCGGCACTGGCGGGTGGTTGCCCCGGCCTCGCTGGCCGATTCCAATCCCCTTCCCCGGCGACCCGGCGCCGATGGACCTGTCGCGGTTCACGCGGGCGCAACTCGCAGTGACCAAGGAAATGCTCAAGACCGAGCGCTTCCGGCTGGAGGCCATGGAAAGGCTGGTCGACGAGCAGATAAAGTCCCTGGGGAAGTAATCCGTCGCGCCGGGGGGTGATCCCGCCCGGCGTTGCGGAGAAAGGAGTGCAGCATGGGCGCCTTGCCTCTGCGGACAGGGGGGCGGCCCCAGCGCGTCCTTCTGGTCGGCTTCCAGGATCAGGACAACCTCGGGCTCCGCTACCTCATCGCCGCCGTGCGCGCCGCCGGCCACGAGCCCGACATCCTCACCTTCGACGCGGACCCGACGAGCGTCATCGCCCGGGCCCGCGAGACCAGGCCGGATGTCATCGGCTTCTCGCTGATCTTCCAGTACATGGCACCGAAGTTCGCCGAGGTGATCGCCGCGGTGCGGGCTGCCGGAATCGGCGCCCACATCACCACCGGCGGACACTATCCGAGCTTCGACCACAAGACAGTGCTCGATTTCATCCCCGGCCTCGACTCGGTCGTCCGCTTCGATGGCGAGGCGACGCTGGTCATGCTGCTCAACCGCCTCGCCGAGGGCCGCGACTGGCGCGACCTCGACGGGCTCGCCGCCCGCCTCGATGACGGTTCGGCGCGCGCCAACTGCCTGCGGGAGCCGATCGCCGATCTCGACGAACTCCCCTGGCCGGAGCGCTCCGATATCGCTTACGAGGCGAACCCGCTTGCCACCGCCTCGATCCTCGGCAGCCGTGGCTGCCCGTGGGATTGCAGCTTCTGCTCGATCCGGCCGTTCTACGAGATGCAAGGCGGCAAGCTCAGGCGCCTGCGCAAGCCCGACGCGGTGGTCGCCGAGATCGTCGACCTCCACCAACGCCGGGGCGTGCCTCTTTTCCTGTTCCAGGACGATGACTTCCTGGCCACCGGGCGGCGGGCCCGCGAGTGGGCCGGCGCCATCGCCGACCAGCTTGCCGGCGAGGGGCTTGTGGGTCGCGTTGCGTTCAAGATGAGCTGCCGCTCCGATGAGGTCGACACCGACAATCTGCGGCGGTTGATAAAAGGCGGGTTGACCCACGTCTATATGGGCGTCGAGTCGGGCGACGAAGGCGGCCTCGTCGCCATGAACAAGATGCTCAAGCCCGAGACGCACCTTCGCGCCGCCGCAATCCTCAAGTCGCTTGGTCTGTCCTTCGACTTCGGCTTCATGCTTATGGACCCGTCGTCGACCTTCGCGTCGATCCGGAACAACATCGACTTCCTCGACGCCTTCGTCGGCGACGGCTGGTCGGTTGCCTCGTTCTGCCGGATGCTGCCCTATGCCGGAACCCCGGTGCGCGCCGCGCTCGAGGCGGAGGGCCGCCTGCGCGGCACGGATTTCCAGCCCGACTACATCTTCCTCGATCCGAAGCTCGACTTCTTCTACGAGTGGATGATCCGCACCTTCCACCGCCGCAACTTCACCACCGGCGGCCTCTGCCACGTGCTCCGTTACCTGATGTTCGAGGCGCGTCTCCGGCTCGCCGACCTCAGCGCCGGCTCGGCGGCCGGCATTGCCAGCCTGCAATACCTCACCGCGCGCGCCAACAATCTCGCAATGACCGCACTGCGCGCCGCGCTCGACCACGTCGAGGAGACGCCATTCGACGCGCTCCGGCCCGACGACGCGCTGCTGGTCGCGCTGTCCGATTGGTCGATCATGGAAGAGGATCGCCTGATGAGCGAGATCCTCGCCTATATGCGCGCCACCGAGGACCGCCGGAAGCGCCACGACGCCGGAAGCTTCGACCGGACCTGGACCTACGCCCCGGCGGCCCGCGAGGCGGCCGGTATTGGCGCCGCGTAGGTCGCCCGGACGATCGCGGCCGGGCTTCGGCTGCGGGATCGATCAAGCCGCGCGCGATCGCCGACGACGGCTGCGGCACATCAAAACCCCGGGGCCGAGCTTCAACCATCGCCCGATTCGACCCGTGGCCGTCACGGGCGGCGCCGCAGAGATCAGTGGCCGGTGCGGAAGGGGTTGCGGCGCTCGGTATCGCTGCCCGGCTGTCCTTCGATGACGACGTCGACGTCGGTCAGGGTGAGATGCTTGATGAGGTCGAGAACCGTCCCCTTGGCATATTCCGGCAACGCGCATCCGACGTCGATCAGGTCCGCTCCGTACACCGTCTTCTCGTCGATGGTCGCTTTGGTCTCGCCCGCCTGTCCCATGGCATAACCGAAGGCGAACATGACGATGTTCTGGCGCTGGTTGGCGCTGATCAGACGCACGCCGACCGCCTTGTCGATTGCCGAATAGTCGGCGCAGGTGAGCGTCAGCGGGTCTATGTCCGATGTCGCCGCCGCCGGCGACGCCATCGCCGCCAACCCGATCAAAGCCGCCAGCACACCTCTCATCACCCGACCTCCCTCAATCGATCTTGCTCTCGTCGCGATACATTACCTTGTGCCGGTGTTCGCGCACCCAAGCCTCGACCTGTTCCGGCGTCATGTAGTTCCTCATGTCGAAGCGGTCGCGACTGACGATGTCGGCCAGCGCCTTCTTCCACCGCTTGTAAGGTGCCTTCGACGGCTTGCCGAACGCCATGATGTCGATCACCGACAGATCATCCGGAATGCCGAGCAGCGGCTTCAGCGCCTTTTGTGCGTCTTCCTGGCCAACCGCCGTCACCCACCAGACGCCGTAGCCAAGCGACGCCGCAGCAAGGTGGGCCGACATGGTGGCGGCGGCGACGCTCTGCAGAAGGATGCGCTCGGCGTTTTCCTGATATTGCCGGTCGAGATCGGAGCCGTCGTTGAGGACGGGAAAGGCACGGGTGAAGCGGAAGTCGGCAACCACGACGATGAGGCCGGGCGCCGTCTCCAGGCCCCGGTAGTTGGGCGTCGGGAACTTCATCTTCATCTTGGCCCGCCGGCGCTGCTCGCCGACGAAATAGTCGGCGATCGCCTTCTTCAGCTCCGGCTTGGTCACCACGATGAAATGCCACGGCTGGGCGTTGGCGCCGGACGGCGCATGACGGGCCGCCTCGAGGATCATCTCGACATGCTCGTCCGGGATCGGCTCGTCGCGGAATTCGCGCGATGTCATCCGGTTGCGGGCGATGTCGAGGAAGGTGTCGAAGCGACTGATGTCCGGTGTCAGGGTCTTGATCGGCTCGATCATCGGGAACGTCCTCTCGCGTGCGGTAGAGGATAGGCGCGCGGCGGCGCCGGCAGCAAGGTCGCCGGCGCCGCAGCGACGCTTCACGCCTGCACGTAGGCCGAGGGACCGCGCACGTTCTCGTCGATGTGGAGCTTCTGGAACAACGACGGCATCGCCCGCTCGGCGCAGTCGGTGCGCGGGCAGGTGCGGCACGACACGCCGATCGGCGTGGCGATTTGTGGATCCGCGAGGTTGAGGCCGTCGGCATAGACGATCTCGCCGGCGTGGCGGACGTCGCAGCCGAGGCCGATGGCGCGCTGGCCGACGCGGTGCGGCAGGCCGCTGGTCGGCGAGAATGCCGTCGCCCGTCCGGTGGTGCGGGCGACGCAGAAGAAGGTGCTGCCGTCCGGCATGCGCGACAGCTGCACCCTGAGCATCCCCGGCGTCGAGAAGGCGTCATAGACGTTCCAGCGCGGGCAGGCGGCGCCGAAGCGGGCGATATGGATGCCGGAGGCCGAGAACCGCTTGGAGATGTTGCCGGCGATGTCGACGCGGATGAAGTGGAACGGCACGCCCTCATGGCCAGGACGGCGAAGCGTCGTCAGCCGGTGACAGACCTGCTCGAACGAGACGCCGAAGCGGTTCTTGAGGATGTCGATGTCGTAGCGGGTGTCCTTCGCCGCGTCGGCGAAGAGGCGATAGGGCATCATCACCGCCGCCGCGAAGTAGTTGGCAAGCGCCGTGCGCATCAGCGCCTCGGCGTCGATCGAGGAGAAATCGCCCGCCGCGGCGATCCGGTCGAGCACGTCGTGATGGCCGAGATAGGCGATCTGGTGGGCGATCTGGAAGACGCGGCTCGCCGGCGGCAGCATCTCGGAGATCTCGAGCCGCCGGGCGAGCTGGTCGTAGCGGCGCGAGCGCCCCTTCATCGTGTCGGCGGGACGAACCGCCACCTCGGTGGCGTAACGCTGCCTGAGGACGTCGATCAGCCCCTGATGCAGCGTGTGCACCGAGAGCTCGTTCTCCTGCCACAGCCGCTCGGCGGCCGCTTCCAGCTCGGGGAAATAGTTGAGGCGCTTCTGGATGCATTCGGTCACCTCTTCCGACGGGATCGACACCGGCGGCGCCTCGCTGGCGTCTTCCCCGGCGCTGCTCGTCGCGTCGGCCGGCAGGTGGCGGCGATAGGCTTCATAGAGGTCGATGACCGCGCGGCCGACCGCCGGCAGCAGCGACACCAGCTCCTGCACGTCGGTGTTCTTGACCTCGGCCCCCTCGAAGATCGGGTCGGAGAAAGCCTCCATCAGCTCCAGCGACAGCCGCTGGTCGGTGTCGGTCGTGAAGTCCTGGAGATCGACGTGGAAGCGTTCGACCAGCTTGAGGAGCACGCGTACGGTGACCGGCCGCTGGTTGCTTTCCAGAAGCGTCAGATAGCTGGCGCTGATGCCGAGCTCCCGGGCCATCTGGGCCTGGGTGAGATGGTGCTCCTGGCGCAACCGCCTGAGCCGGCCGCCGATTCGCATTGCCTTCATGGGACTCTCCTTACAAAAGTCACAAACTGACAAAGTCAATCTGTAACGAAGTTCACAATATTCCGGATTTCAGCGCGAATTCAGGTATTTATTGACCTACACCGTTTGTCAAGTGTAGCTCGACTCCTTGTCAACACAAGGGAGACGGCCATGAGTACCCCACCTGACCGATTCAAGGGCATCCGCCGCGACTTCTCGCCGGACGATGTCAACCGCCTGCGCGGCACGGTCCACATCGAGCACAGCCTCGCCCGCCTCGGCGCCGAGCGCTTGTGGCAACTTCTGCGCACCCGGCCCTTCGTCGGCACCCTCGGCGCCCTCACCGGCAACCAGGCGATGCAGCAGGTGAAGGCCGGCCTTGAGGCCATTTATCTCTCCGGCTGGCAGGTGGCGGCCGATGCCAACAATGCGGGCGAGATGTATCCCGACCAGTCGCTCTATCCGGCGTCGTCGGTTCCCGAGGTCGTCCGCCGCATTAACAAGACGCTTCTCCGCGCCGACCAGATCGCCCGGATGGAGGGCAACGATTCGACCTACTGGATGGCGCCGATCGTCGCCGACGCCGAGGCCGGCTTCGGTGGCCCGCTCAATGCCTTCGAGCTGATGAAGGCGATGATCGAGGCGGGTGCCGCCGGCGTCCACTTCGAGGACCAGCTGGCGTCCGAGAAGAAGTGCGGCCATCTTGGCGGCAAGGTGCTGGTGCCCACCCAGACCTTCATCCGCACCTTGAACGCCGCGCGCCTCGCCGCCGACGTCAGCGGCATCAACACCATCCTCATGGCCCGCACCGACGCCCATTCGGCGACGCTGATCACCAGCGACATCGACGAGCGCGACGCGGCATGGATTTCCGGCGAGCGGACGCCCGAGGGCTTCTACAAGTTGAAGCAGGGCAGCACCCACTCGGTCGAGCACGCCATCGCGCGGAGCCTGTCCTACGCGCCCTACGCCGATCTCCTGTGGTGGGAGACCTCGGAGCCCGATCTCGGCGAGGCGCGGGAATTCGCCGAAGAGATCCATCGCCAGTTCCCCGGCAAGCTCTTCGCCTACAACTGCTCGCCGTCATTCAACTGGCGCGCCAAGCTCGACGAGGCGACGACCCGCAGCTTCCAGGAGCAGCTCGCCGAAATGGGCTACCGCTTCCAGTTCGTCACGCTCGCCGGCTTCCATGCTCTGAACCTGTCGATGTTCGAGCTCGCCAGCGGTTACGCCGAACGCGGCATGGCCGCCTACTCCGAGCTGCAGCAGCGCGAGTTCCAGGCGCAGGATCAGGGCTTCACCGCGGTGCGCCACCAGCGCGAGGTCGGGACGTCCTATTTCGATGCCGTCGCCATGGCGATCTCGGGCGGCCAGTCGTCGACGACGGCAATGGCGGGATCGACCGAGTCGGAGCAGTTCGAGCGGTCTGCCGAGCCGACGGCGGCCTGAGCCGACACGGCATCCACGATCGACAAGGAGAAGGATCATGCACGAGGAATTCTGGGTTGTCGGCGGACGCTACCGTGACACGAGCTTCACGGCGTTGGAGGACGGGAATGCAGAGGCTTACGGTCCCTTCGCCCGCTATGAAGACGCCCTGCGCTCGTGGTCCGACCGCAGCAACGGCACCCGCTCGTTTGCTTCGGTGCGCTACTCGATCGTGGTAACCGCGCGGGCGCGCGCGGCCTAGGAGGAGGGCCGCGCAAAGCCAACACCCGCGCGCCGCGGCGGCTTGCCTCCAGAGGGGCGGCCGCCGCGCTTACCCGTCCGGGCGTCTATTTCGCGTTGATGGGCGTCTCCTGATACAGCTGCTGCAGCCACTTGCCGTCCTGCTTCAGCCAGATCTCGGAGACGAAGACCCGCGGCGGCAGCGGCTTGTCCTCGAAGGTTCCCCGGAACGAGTTCTCGAAGGTGATCTGGGCGGCGTCCGGACCGAGCACCGTCACCACCGGGTCGGTGAAGTCGAAATACTCCGCCTTGAAATCGTTGATCGTGTCGATCTGCTCCTCGGTGTCGAACGGCCTTCCGTAGTAGCTGCTGACGCCGATGTGGTCGGCCGTGACCATGCTTTCGATGGTGTTGACGTCCTGCGCCGCGAAAGCATCGTTCAGCTTGTACATGGCTGCCTTGATCTCGGCGGCCACCGACGCGTCGTCGGCGCTTGCCGGGAGCGCCTGGATCAGAATCGCGGCGCCTGCCGCCACGATGATCTGATGGAGCTGCATTGAACTTCCTCCTCTCATGGGATCAGTCTTGACTGCCGGTGATCGGCGTCTCCTGATAGAGCCGTTGCCGCCACTCGCCGTCCTGCTTCACCCAGATCTGGGAGACGAATACCCGGGGTGACAGGGGCTTGCCGGCATAGGTTCCCTGTTTGGAATTCTCGTAGGTGACAAGCACTGCCGTCCCACCCAGCGCCTTGACCTGAGTGGGAGCGAACGCCGATCTGATCGCCTTGTATTGGTCGAGCGTGGGCAGCCGCTCTGCGAAAGTGGTCGGCTTCCCGTAGACAGGGATCACCGCGATCTGGTCTGCCGTGATCATCGTCTCGATCTTGGCCGTGTCGCGGTCGGCGAAGGCCTGATTGAGCTCGTTCACGCGGGCTTTGATTTCGGCGGTCAGCGCCGCGTCGTCGGCCCAGGCTCCGGAAGCCGGAAGAACGCCGATGAAAAGCAAAGCCAGCACGGCAATCCGCAACCGCATCGTTCCTGTCTCCCGTTTCACCAACCCTTGTCCCTCGGGGCGCATCCGAAAGGGGCGTCACCGCACCGACCGTGAGATTATGGGCCGTCGACCACCGTCTCCTGATAGACCTTCTCCAGCCATTTGCCGTCCATCTTCACCCAGAGTTCCGATGCGAAGACCCGCTCCGGCAGGGGTTCTCCGCGAAACGTGCCATGGAGCGACTCTTCATAGCTGACGTACGCGCCCTCGTTGCCGAACATCGTGATCTCGGGCTCGCTGATGTCGGAGAAGGTGACCTTCAGGTCGGGCAGGGACGCGATCTGCTCGTCCAGACCAACCGGGCCGCCATAGACATGGGTCACAGCGATGTGGTCCGCGGTCATCAGGCCGCGGATCTTCTCGGCGTCCTGGGCGGAAAAAGCGGCATCGATCTCGGCGCGCGCCGCCTTGAGATCGGCAAGCTCATCGGAGAAGGCCGGTATGGCCTGAGCCGTCAGGACCGCGAAAACGGCGGCAGTCGTGGCGATGATGCGCATGATGGTCCTCCCTCGCAATCGGTCAGCCGATTTCAGGGACGATACCCACAAGCCGCGAAGGATGTAAGACAGCCGGCGGATTGCGGTTTGGCGTGCCCTTAACGGAGCGTTTATCCCTTCGTCGCCCGCTTCAGGATTTCGCGCTTGAGCGCCTCGACCTCGAGTGCGGCCAGGCCCGACGGCTCGGTTTCGAGCGCCGTGCTCCCCATCCCCATGCTCGACGGGAAGGCGACCCGGTTGCCGAGCTGAGTGCGGGCGACGGCGTAGCCGAGTTCGCGGGTCGCCTGCTCCATCTCCGCGCTGAGCAGGGCGCGGCGGACGACGCGGTTGAGCACGAGCAGCGTCTCGTTGCCCTCTTTGGCGACCATCTCCAGCGTCGGATCGGTGGCCCACAAGTCGACCGGCGTCGGCTGCAGCGGCACGACGACGAGGTCGGCGATCTCGATCGCCGGGCGCATCTCGATGTCGGATTTCGGCGGCGTGTCGACGATCACGAAGTCGTGGTG
>Ga0210086_1000624_pt1 | contig 19875 bp, 14 predicted proteins | sample China_Galinas_PW_3_FD_184867 | JGI IMG/M metagenome (GOLD analysis project Ga0210086, IMG submission 184867) | Wetland microbial communities from San Francisco Bay, California, USA, that impact long-term carbon sequestration - China_Galinas_PWB_D2... | ecosystem: Environmental > Aquatic > Marine...
CGCTCGCTGGCCAGGAGTTCTTCGTGCAGATCAAGTTCGAGGAACAGTTGCATCCCCGGCTGTCCGTCGAGAACCGCCCCTTCGCATCGGTCTCGACGGACAGCCGGGGATGCAACTGTTCCTCGAACTTGATCTGCACGAAGAACTCCTGGCCAGCGAGCGGCCGCCCGGAAACACCGACGACGCGACCCGTGATCGACCGCAGCTCGCCGGTCATCATCAGATGCCATGTGCTGGTCTCACCGACTCGGCTCGGCCCGTCGCCTCGGGTCGTGAACAGCTGAGTCATGCGCCGCCACCACGTGGTCGCCTCGAGCTTCATGCCGATCCCGACCGGCCAGAATTCTGCGACGCCGCGCTTCGTCTCCATCACGAACGTGCCGAAGCCGACCGGCCCCTGCATTTCGCCAAGCCCGAGATGGACGAGAAGCCCATCGGGCGCAGGACCGCGAACCGTGTCGACGACGACTCTGACCTTCCCGGCCGGCGGGCAGGTCCACTCGATGTCCTGGACACGATCGGCTTCGGCGACGAGCTCGGTGTGGACGTCGTCTCGGTTGGGAAACGCCAAGGCAGCCTCGAGCGTGCCCGTCGTGTGGCCGAGGTTCGCCAGGCTTTCGTACCATTCGAGATCGACACGGCCGTCGCGACCGGTGTCGAGGATCGCGATCGGCACCGCGCGCAGAGAACGAGTCCTCAGGCGCAACGCAACCGGCACTGCGGCGAGCGGGCGAGCGGACGCGTCGCGCACCGTGACTCTCGCTGTCTGGATCGGCCACAGCTCGAGCACGTGCCCGGCCTTGTCCACGTCGCGCGCATGCAAGAGCAGCTGCCCCTTACGATCGCCGGCGCGAGCAACGAACGCGAAGTTGGTTCCGTCCGCAGGCAGCGCGAACGAGGCGTTCGCATCGAGGGCAACGCGCGGCGATACCGCGAAAACGCGCTCCATGGGCGACGCTCTGCGCAGAAGCACCGTGCGGTCGAGAGCCTGACCCCGAGTTCGCTCCCCCATCCTCCGCACGTCCGCGCTCGGGATCGGTTTGCGCGTCCTGGCAGCGATGACGCGCACGCGCGGGCGAGACTCGGACGGCGCCGGGTTCGGTTCGCGCCGAAGTCCGGGTTCCGGACTGGGCCGGACCGACGGATCGGGTTCGGGAACGACCGAAGTCGCGACCGGACCGCCGGACGGCTCGATCGGCTCCGCGTCCCCTGAACCCGCAAATGGAAACCACCCGAACAGCCCGGCACCGACGCCGAGCAACACGAACAAACCGACTACCAGGGCGAGCTGCTTCTTCATCGTCACCACTCCGAGGGTTGCGACTCCCGCCGTGCGCGGAGCGAGAGCAATCGGTGCGAGCGCGGTCACCCACGCCCGCCGATCCCCGTCGTGAACGCGATCGAGTTGCGCGCGGAGCTTGGCGAGCGCGCGCGTCAATCGGCTGTTGACCGTCGCGACCGGGACCTCGAGCGCCGCGGCGATCTCGCGCTGTGGCCTGGCCTCGAAGAACCGCAGCAACACGACGTCGCGAAACGGCGGATCGAGCGCGAGCACGGCGTCGGCCAGCAGGCGTTGCTGCTCGACGAACGCGGCCGAATCGGCGGCGCTGCGGTCGGTGCGTTGCACCGCCACCTGCAGCTCGCGAGCACCGCGAACGCGGGCCTTGCGCCTGAGGTTCTTGGCGACGTTGCGCACGACGCCGGCCAGCCACGCCGGACCGACGTGCCGGGCCGCCGCCGAGCTCTTCAGGGCTTCGAGACTGGCTTCCTGGGCGACGTCGTCCGCGAGCTCTCGATCATCGACGAGGCGCCGGGCAAGTGCCCGGATCCAGTCAGAACGCTGGCTCAGGAGCTCGATCGTGGTCAGGGGGATCGTCATCGTCCTCGTCGTGGTCAGCCGGCCGGTTTCTGATCCCGAAAAAACTCTATGTGAACGACAGAAGTCGGTTCGCCTCCGCCCCAGTCTACGCCTAGGGCTTGTGTCAAGGCGGGTTGCGGCGAGGCGACCCGCCATCCACTCCGACTCGATCAACCCTGGAAACCTCGGGCCCGAAGATGCATATCTGTAGCGAGATGGACTGCCGAATGAGCAAGTCGCGCGATTGGGCGGATCGGGCGCTGGCAACGGTTGGAGCGAACCGTCGAACTCGGTCGGAGCTGCTTCAGATTCCGGGCTCGGGACCCGATGAATTCACTACCGTTCCAGGGACACCAGCATGATGGATCACCCTGACATCTTCTTCTTCCCGCTGACGGAGCCTCGGCCCGTCGAAGCGCTGGGGATGGAGGATGGAGTCCTGGCCAGGCGGATCCCCGACTTCCTCTGCCTGTGCCTCAACGACCGCGGTGGCGACCGGGTCGGGTTCATGGAGATGCGGGCCGCCGACCAGAACGGCCGTCCGACCGGGGAATGGGCATCGTTCGCGGAGATCCCCGATCCCGACGAGATCCTCTCGTTCCTGCCCGAGAACGGTGTCGAGGCCGCAGTAGTAGGCTCGCTGGTGTCGCAGCCGAACGCGCTCGACGTGCACCTGAACATCATCCGCGGCAATCACACCTTCGAAGGCGCGGTCGCCAACAACAGCGAGCTCGAGTTCAGCCTCGAGCTCGGCGACCCGGCCAAGTCGTGCCTCGAGCTGGCCAACCAGCTGGCAGGGGTGTTGTCGCTCCCGCCGAGCGGCAGAGTCTGGGAAGACTTCGGGACCAAGGACCCGACCGCGTTCCTTCACTTCTTGCGCGGCCTCGACGGCGCGGCGTCACTGGACCCGCAAGCCGTCAACACCAAGGACCCGCGCATGTTGTTGGCACCGTTCGTCGATGCGCTGCGCTGTGACCCGGGCTTCGGTCTCGCGTTGCGTCGCCTGCACGCGACGATCGCCGAGTCGCTGGCGAGCTTCATGCTGATGCCCGAGGACGCGCTGGAGCTGTACGACGCGGCGTTCCGCACCGAACCGATGGACAGCGAAGCGCTCGGCATCATCGGCGAGTTCCTCGTCTCGATGGACGAGACCGATCGCGCCGAAGACTGGCTGCAGCTGGCCGTCGACAGCGACGACCCGCCGGCCATGGCGCTCGAAGCGCTCGGGATCATCCTCGCCAACCGCGGGGAGATCATCCCGGCCCGCAACCTTTGGCGGACCGGCGCTCGCGTGGACGGGCACCCCGACTTCTTCGCACACCTCGCGCGGCTCGCGTTCGGCGAGGAAGACTATGACGAGGCTTGGGACAAGGTGTTGCGGGGTCTGCGCCGGATCTCCGAGCGCAGCCTGCATCCCGGCGAATGGGAAGACGACGAGGGCCGGGGCGGCGTGCTGCTGCGGTACTTGACCGATCACCTCGACGACTCGTCCTGCAAGCCGCCCGAGGACGTGATCGAGCTGCTGTGCGACCTCACGAGCCAGATCGTCGAGCCCGAGGACCGCCTCGACCTCGGCATCTGCCTCCACCTCGTCGGGCGAGCCGAAGAGGCGCGAAAGGCGATCCGAGCGGCGCTGCCGCACGTCGAAGACCTCGACCGGCGCGACGTCGGAGCCTACCACCTGGCCGAGAGCTTGTTCGAAGGCTTCGACAAGCAGATGACTGCGGCCGCCGACAGCGTCAGTGAGAACGGTGGCGACGCCATGGCACGCGCGTTCCTCGAAGCCGTCGTCGACGAGATACCGCAGTACTGGCCGGCGTGGTACTACCTCGGACAGCTACACGAGTCGAAGCATGAATGGCAGGCCGCCTACGATGCGTTCCACCAATCGCTCGTCATGCGCCGCGACCAGGCCGAGATCCACGCCAAGTGCGGAGTGTCGGCGTTCGCGATGAGGAAGATCGATCTGGCTCTCGAGCACATGGAGCGGGCCGTCGAGCTGGCGCCCGACGACGCCGGGCTGCACGCCAACCACGCGTTGATCCTGCTCCGATCGGGACAACCGGACGATGCCGCGGCCGCGCTCGAGGTGGCCGAGACCCTGGATCCCGAGCACGAAGTCGTGGTCGAGGTCCGTGCGATCCTCGACGCCGAGAGCGAAGGCGCCGAATAGCTGAGACGCAGCCTGTCGCGAGTTAGGATGCACGCTCGATGCATCCTCTCATCCCGCTGCTGCTCATGACTTCAGGCACGCCCGCTCCGGTGCAATCCAGCGAACCTGCTCCCGGGATCAGCCACGAGCTCGCGATGGCGCGCAGGCGGTTGTTGTCCGATGTCGAGTACTCGCTGACGTTCGACCTCGGCCCACACACCGAGCAGGTCACCGGCTCGGCGACGATCGCGTTCTCGCTCGCGAACGCGAAGCGGGATCTCGTCATCGACTTCGACGCACCGACGGCCGAGCGGCTGCGCCTCAACGGTCGCGAGCTCGCCGACTCGCAGTGGCGCAAGGTCAACAACCACATCGTGATCGCCAAGTCAGCGCTGAAGAAGGGCGCGAACCAGTTCGCGATGCGGTTCACCTCGCAGGTCGCCGCGACCGGGACGCCGCTCACGGTCTACAAGGACGCGTCGGACGGGGCCGAGTACTACTACACGCTCGTTGTCCCCTCGGACGCTCACCGGTTGTTCCCTTGCTTCGATCAGCCCGACCTCAAGGGTCGAGTCACGCTCCGGCTACGCACGCCGGCCGACTGGCAGGTCGTCGCCAACGGCGTCGAATCCACGCAGAAGCAGCTGCCGAACCACCGCGTCGAGCACGTGTTCGGCACCACGAAGCCGATCAGCACCTATCTGATGGCGTTCGCGGCCGGACCGTTCGCGGTCGTGACCGACGAATCCGGAAAGAAGCCGAATGGGGTCGGCGCGCCGATGCGCATGTTCATGCGCAAGTCGAAGCTCGAACGGGTCGAGCGCGAGCGGCTGTTCGCGATGCACCGTGCGAGCATCGATTGGTGCGGGCGGTACTTCGACATCGCGTATCCGTTCGAGAAGCTCGATTTCGTGCTCTGTCCCGGGTTCCCGTACGGCGGCATGGAGCACGCCGGCGCGATCTTCTATCGCGAATCCGCGCTCGTGTTCGACCACGACCCGACGGAACAAGAGCTGATGCGGCGCAGCACGCTGATCTACCACGAGGTCAGCCACCAGTGGTTCGGCAACCTCGTGACGATGCGCTGGTTCGACGACCTGTGGCTCAAGGAGGGGTTCGCGACGTTCATCGGCTACTCGATCCTCGACGAGCTCGAGCCCAAGAAGCTCGCGTGGCTGCGGTTCCATCAGCTCGTCAAGCAGGCTGCGTACCGCGTCGACGCAACCGAGGGCACGACGCCGGTGTTCCAGGAGCTCGACAACCTCGCCAACGCCAAGTCCAACTACGGGCCGATTGTCTACAACAAGGCGCCGGCCGTGCTCCACGAGCTGCGCTCGGCGCTCGGACCCGAAGTGTTCCGGCGCGGCGTGTCCGACTTCCTGAAGCAGCACTCGTTCGCCAATGCGACGTGGTTCGACCTGCTCGCGGCGTTCGAGCACGCGGGGGCAAAGGACGCCGAGCAATGGTCCAAGTGGTGGATCCTGACCGCGGGCATGCCGCGGGTGCGCGGTCGGATGGACGTCGAAGGCGGCAAGCTCGCCAAGCTGACGATCACGCAGGAAGCGATCCAGAAGCCGCACGACCGCGCCTGGCCGCTGACGGTTCCGATGCTCTTGCTCTACGCGGACGGGACGCGCAAGGAGCTTTCGGTCGCCGTCGGAACCTCCGAGGTCGAGGTCGAGTCACTGCGCGGAACCAAAGCACCGGCGTGCGTGCTGCTCGATCACACGGACGTGGCCTACGGCCAGTTCCTGCTCGATGAGAGATCACGCGACTACCTGATCAAGAACCTCCCGGGCGTCGAGGACAAGCTGCTGCGCTCGCTCGCGCTGACCGCGTTGTTCGAGACCGTGCGCGAAGCCGAGCTCGAGCCCGAGCCGTTCGCCAAGCTCGTGCTGCGCTTGCTCGCAGGCGAGAGGGATCCGTTGACTCGGGCGCAACAGACCGGCGCGCTTGCCACGACGCTCAACCGCTATCTCGATCGCGACTCGTCGAGAGAACTGCGCCGGCACACCGCAAAGCTGCTCCGCGAGCAGCTGACAGAGGGCCAGGTCCCCGGCATGGCGCTGCAGACGTATCGCGTGCTCGTCCGGCTGTGCAACGACGCGGACACGCTCGGGTTGCTGGAAGCGGTGCTCGACGGTTCGCGGAAGATCCCGGGGCTCGCGCTCGGCACGCAAGACCGATTCACGACAGCTGCGGCGTTGCTCGGCGCCGGGCGTGACGGAGCCCGCGAACGGCTCGACGAGCTGACCAAGGCATCGAAGGGCAGCGACGTCGCGAAGTATGCGTATCTCGCGGGCGCAGCCGCGCCGACGGCAGAAGCCAAGCAGCGCTACTTCGAGAGCTACCTCGACAAGACCGAGCCACCCGAGCAGTGGGTGCAGGGCAGCCTCGCCAACTTCCATTGGCTCGGTCAGGACGAGCTGACACTGCCCTACCTCAGGCGCGCGCTGCAACAAGTCGAGTGGGTCAAGGAGCACAGGAAGATCTTCTTCATGCCGGCGTGGATCGACGCGTTCGTCAACGGCCACAGCTCGAAGCAGGCTCTCGACACCGTCGAGGAGTTCCTTGCCAACAACGATCTGTCGAGCGACATCCGGCGCAAGCTGCTGTACTCGATCGATGGCCTGCGCCGGGCCGTGAGGATCCGCGGGCAAGAACGCTGACCGAAGTCGAAGAAACGTCCCCGAGACGTTTTTTCGACGTGGACGTCAGGACCACTCGACCGCGAACCGCCGGAACACGCTCCGCTCCGTCCCATCGCTGCGCAGTAGCGTCACCGCAAGGACGTGGTCATTGGCCCGCGGGAACACACAGACCTCGCACAGCCCCTTGCCCGTGACCGTCATCTCGACCCCCTTGCCGGCCACGGTCACCGATCGATCCACCGGAGTCGCAGCAAGCGGCCCGATCACTTCCCGTTGTTCGACCGCGCCCGAGGCGAGCACGACCGGGAGCCTCGCCGGACGCGGATAGAACGGGACAGGAAACCACAACCGGTAGCGCTGGTCCTGCGCGAGATCCCGCGCGCCGAGCTCGACTTCGATGCGCGACTCTTCCTCGAACACACGGAGACCGAGGTCGACGTCGACCACTCGATGGCGCTCGACTCCGCCGCCGGCCGGCAGCTTGATCTCTCGCCGCAGGACGAGCATCTGCGACTCGGTGTCCTTGGCCAACAACACCGGCCGCATGTGGGCGGCTTCGAACACGCGCGGGCGTGGCGGATGCCCGGGAACGAACTCGCCGCGGCCACCGGAGTCATCGCCCTGCACTTCGAGACTGCACAGCCCCGCGGTCTCGCGCAACAGATCGTGCATCCACGTCAGACCCTTCGACCGGTTCCAACGCACGACGACCTCCCGGCCCTCGAGTTCCTGTGCGGGCGCGCGCCGCTCGAACCGCTTCTTGACCTTCATCGTGTCGGGCACGCACACCCGCTCGTCGACGTCGACACCGACCGCTCGGCATGCGGACCGCAACACGGCCAGCGCCGACGCCCGAGACTCGGCATCACCCGCGCCACCAATGCCCGCGGCCGACAACGCCGGCAGGACCGAGCGCAACAACGACAGATCGGGCGAGTCGAGGCGTTCGAACGCATCGAACAACCGTCGGACCAACATCCGCTGCGTCACACACGAGCCGGCCGCGGCGACGTGTCGGTCCTCGGCCATCCCGGCATCGGCATCGAACGTGTCCGCCCCCGGAAACCGCGCAGTCGCCTGCTGCGCGAAGTAGCGGTTGGCGGTCCGCGCCCGCTCCTCGCAGCAGTAGCCCGAAAGCCGCACGTAGCCGCTCCCGACCGCGAGCTTGCCGTCTGCCGCGAGCCGCGTGAACCGTTCGTGGTGGTGGGGCACGGCGTCGAGCATCCACGCTTCGGCAAGCGCGATCGGTTGATCGCTGGCCGCGAGCCGCTCGACGAGCCACGCGACGGCCTCGGGCGACCCAGGCAACAGGGTGTCGGGCGCTGAGATCATCCATCGCCGCCGGGTCAGAACGCGCGGAGCCAGATCGTCAGATGCCGGTCCGATGTCTGCTCGACCTGCGCGTCTCCGAGCCCGGCTCGATCGAGCATCTCGCGGATCTCGGACAGCGTGTACGAAGACTTCAGCGAATCGAGCAAGAGCCGCTGCTGATCGGGCGTGCCCTCGGCGGCGTGCAGCGCAACGAGGGCCTCGGCCGCCTCGATGGTATCGGGCCGCACCAGGTCACGGATCACGAGCCCTCCGCGCGGGCGGAGCACGCGCCGCGCCTCGCGAAAGAATGCGAGCGGGTCGGAGACGTGGTGCAGGATCGTGTTGCTGAACACGCCGTCGAAGCACGCGTCGCCGAACGGCAGGTCCTTGGCGTCAGCGACCATCAGTCGAATCGCGCTCGATCTCCCGGCTTCGGCGACCTTGAGCCGCGCGATCTTGAGCATCTCGGCCGACATGTCGACCGCCGTGATGTGGACGTCGGCCCTTTCGACGAGCATCAGCGGAATGTCGCCGGGCCCGGTGCCGAGGTCGAGGACGTCACCGTGGCCGAGCCCGTATTGGATCAGCGTGTCGACGAACGCCTGATTGGCCTCCCCGTGGTCCATCGCGGCGTACTCTCGGGCTTCCTCGCGAGTGTCCATGCACTCGGTCTCTGGCACGCGTTGCATAACGAGAGTGTGCCACAAACCCGAGGACCGGGCTACGTCGGGATCAGCGGTAGATCACGGCCTGGCTGGCGTCCCGGTGCGTGTCGTAGTCGTACCAGTCCAGCGCAAGCTCGGATTCGTCGAGCTCGGCTACGAGATCGATCACCATGCGGATTTCGCCGTGGGTCAGAGTCATCCGGTGGACCGTCCCGGTGAAGAAGTCCGCTTCGATCTCGATGCGTTCCGGTAGCCGACGGTCCGGAGTCGGCCGCAACGTGCCGGTGACGTAGGCGACTTTGTCAGGCTTGGGGACCTCGGCCTTCTTCCACTCGCGGACGAGTGGGCCGGTCTCGATCTTCACGTCGTAGTACTTCTCGAGCGCGACCAGGATCTTGGTGATCTGCAGGAACGACGTGCCGAGGTTGAAGCGAGCGACGAGCTCGTGGAGGCGTTGCGCGTTCTCGACGACGAAGACCGGCATCGGTGGACTCGGTACGACCCAGCCTTCCTTGCCATCGGAACCGAACCAGACCTCGGCCTGGACGCCAAACATGTCGAGCGCGGGGATCCGGTCGATGTGGAACGCCATCTTCTCGACGCCGAACGCGTAGAAGCTGGCCCGAACCGGCTCGCTGTCACCGACCCGCCACTCGATCGCGTACTGGCGCGTGATCTCGGCCCTCGCGTGCCGCGCAATCGCCTCGAGCGCCTGGCTCGGATCGGACCTCGTAGTCCACAGGAACAGCGCGACGAGGATCGCGGCAGCGGCCACGGATACGATGCGGAACAACGACTGCCTGCGCTGGCGCTCGATCGTCGTCATCGCTCGGCGCACGCGGGCCTGGACGTCGTCGTCCTTGCCGACCACGAGCCGGCGCAACAGACCGTCGAGGAACAGATGCTCGGCAACGATCTTCGGGTCGGCCCCGGTCAGGTCGACGCTCGCGTCCGACCCTTCGTCGACCGGCTCACCGTCGAGATACTCGGCGAGTGGACCGATCAGCTCTCTCGGGTTGTCGTCGCTCTTGGTCATCCTGCTTCCTCGAACCGCAGGGGCTCGACTCCAGCTTCGTCATCGAGAACGTGCTTGCGCTCCAGGCACTCGAGCAGCTTCTGCCGGCCTCGCTGGAGTCGCTTCTTGGCGTTTTCGATCGAGGTCTCGAGCCGGGTTGCCAACTCGCGGCCGCGGACGCCCTCGTTGTAGCGGGCGTGAACGGCCTCTCGGTACTTGTCGGGCAACCCGCCCACGCAGTCGCGCAGGGCCGCGAGCTTCTCGTCGAGGGTGTCGAAGCGGTGGCGCTGCAGCGCCTCGCAGCGGTCGTCGACGATCTCGAGGACCTCTTCGTCGCACAGGATGTGCCCGCGCATGCTCTTGCGGCGGTGCACGAGCACCAGGTTGCGCGCGATCCCGCGCAGCCACCGGCCGAACGAGCGACTGCGGTCGAACCGGCCGAGGTTCTTCCACGCGACCAGCAGGGTCTCCTGGAACAGGTCGTCGACCGTGTTCCGGTCACGGACCGCGCTCTGCAGGAAGACCAGCAGCATGTCGGCGTTCTCCTCGACGAGGAGTTCGTAGAGTTCCTTGGATTTCACAACGGCTCGCGGCGTGGGCGGCGGATGCCGCTATTGCTTGGGGGCCCGGGCTACGGGACAGAAAAGGGCCGCGGAGCGAGGTGCTTTCGGCATCTCGCTAGCCCAACGTCAGGAGCGCGTCACCGGCCGCAACTGCTTGCCCAGGCTCGACATGCAGCTGCGTCACGGTCCCGGGCCCCGGCGCCGGGATCGGGCTCTGCATCTTCATCGCCTCGAGCACGAGCAGCGTCTGGCCAGCCTCGACGGTCTCCCCCTCGGCGACCTCGACGCGGACGACGATGCCCGGCATCGAGGCCGTGACGGCCCCACTGCCGGCCGAACGAGCCCCGTGGATCGAGCGGGCGACGATCTCGCGCTCGTCGACGACCTCGAGCTCGACGGTCCGGGTCCCGGTCTGCACGAGGTAGCCCCCTCTGCCCGTCGGCTCGACGTGCAGGTCGTAGCCGCGGTCGTCGATCCTCACGTGCAGCCACCCCTCGCCCCGGGAACTCGGGTCGACTTCGTGCACGGTCGGGGTCGCCTCGCCGGCGCGCGTCACGTGGGCCACGAGTCGGCCCTCGTGCTGCTCGAAACGAATCTGGTGGGCGGACTCATCGAGCGGCGTCCGCCCGTCGGTCACGTAGTAGCGCATCAGCGAGCCCGTTCCTCGGACGTTCGCGCCGAGCGCAGCCAGGCACTGTCCTGGCGCGGTTGGCCGTTGACTCGCACGCTCGGCCGCGCGCCCGCGCCGAGCCCGAGGTGCTGGAACAGCGCCGCGCCGAGTGCTGCGATCTCGAAGTCGCCGGCATCTTCGGTGCGTTCGAGCGTGTCGAGGATCGACGTGTCGTAGTCCCCTTCGCGAAACCCCGCGTCGTCGAGCGCATCGTAGGCGATCGGGATGGAAGTCTTGACCCCGACGATACGCGTCTCGCTCAGCGCGCGGCGCATGCGCTCGATCGCTTGTGTCCGGGTCTGCGCGTGCACGATCAACTTCGCGAGCATCGAATCGTACCAAGGCGTGATCTCGAGCCCTTCGTAGAGCGCCGAGTCGATGCGGACGCCCGACCCGCCCGGCAACGACATCGCGCGGATCACGCCGAGGCTCGGAAGGAACGTGTCGGGGTCCTCGGCGTTGATGCGCACCTCGATGCTGTGGCCGTGCGGCTCGCCCACCGGCGCGAGCTTCTCGCCGGACGCGACGCGAAGCTGCTCGAGCACGAGGTCGACGCCGAATCGTTCCTCGGTGATCGGGTGCTCGACCTGCAGCCGGGTGTTCATCTCCAGGAAGTAGAACTCGCCCTCGCTGACCATGAACTCGACGGTCCCGGCGCCGACGTAGCCGACCGCGCGGGCAAGGTCGCACGCGGCCGCTTGCATTCGACCGCGAAGCGCGTCATCGACGGCCAGCGACGGGCTCTCCTCGACGAGCTTCTGGTGCCGGCGCTGAACCGAGCACTCGCGCTCGCCGTAGCAGACCACGTTGCCGTGCTGGTCGGCCATGACCTGGATCTCGACGTGGCGGGGACGGACGAGGAACTTCTCGAGGTAGACCGTGTCGTCGCCGAACGCGCCCTTGGCCTCGGCCTGGACGAGCGCGACCGCCTCGGCGAGCGCCGCCTGGTCGCGGACGATGCGGATGCCCTTGCCGCCGCCGCCGGCCGAGGCCTTGAGCATGACCGGGAACCCGATCTCGCGGGCCCGAGCCGCGAGTTCCTCGGCCGAGGGCGTGACCGGCTCCGCGTCGGGGGCGGTCCCGGGAACGATCGGAACCCCGGCCGCGGCCGCGATCTTGCGCGCCGACAGCTTGTCCCCCATCGCTTCCATCGCTTCGGCCGGTGGCCCGATCAGCACGAGACCGGCGCCGGCGACCGCGCGGGCGAAGCCGGCGTTCTCCGCCAGGAAGCCGTAGCCGGGGTGAATCGCGGACACATCCGTCCGCTTCGCCACCGCGATGATCTCGTCGCCGCGCAGGTACGACTCGCTGGGCGCCGGGCCACCGATCGGGACCGCGATGTCGGCGCGGCGAACGTGGAGGGCATCACGATCGACGTCGGAATACACGGCGACGACTTCGATCCCGCACTCGTGCGCGGTCCGGAGAATGCGCAGAGCGATCTCTCCGCGGCCGGCCACGAGAATGCGCTTGAACATGCGCGGCAAGATATCCGTTTCACGCGCAAAAGTGGGTATGTTCTGAGTGAAACGCCAGCAGGAGCACCAGACCAGATGTCCATGGAGTCCACGACTCGCACCGCCAAACTGACGATCGACGGCAAGGAACTCGAGCTCCCGATCATCGAGGGAACCGAGGGGGAAGTTGCCATAGACATCCGCAACCTGCGGGCCGAGACCGGAGCGATCACGTTCGATCCGGGACTCGGCAACACGGGGGCGTGCCTGAGCAAGATCACGTTCTTGAACGGTGAGGACGGCGTCCTGCGCTACTGCGGCTACCCGATCGAAGAGATCGCCGAGAAGAGCTCGTTCCTCGAAGTCGCGTGGCTCCTGATCAACCAGGAGCTGCCCAACAAGAGCCAGCTCGACGACTTCCGGTACGAGATCACACGCCACACGATGCTGCACGAGAACCTGCGCGGGTTCTTCTCGGGCATCCCCCGGCACGGACACCCGATGGCGATCTGCGCGGCCGCGGTCGGGGCGCTGTCGACCTTCTACCAGGATGTCCAGTTCGACGATCCGGCGGCCCGGCGCTGGGCCGCGGCGATCCGGCTGCTCGCCAAGATGCCAACGATCGCGGCCTACTCCTACAAGCACAGCTGTGGGCAGCCGTACATGTATCCCAAGAACGAGCTGTCGTACACCGAGAACATCCTCTACATGCTGTTCGCGACGCCGTGCGAGCCATACGAGCCCGACCCGGTGCTGGCCAAGGCCCTCGACCTGCTCCTGATCCTCCACGCCGATCATGAGCAGAACTGTTCGACGAGCACCGTGCGCACGGTCGGCAGCTCGCAGGCCAACCTGTTCGCGAGCGTCTCGGCCGGCATCTCGGCGCTGTGGGGTCCGCTGCACGGCGGCGCCAACCAGAAAGTCATCGAGATGCTCATGGAGATCCACGATGGCGACAAGTCGGCGAAGCAGTTCATGGAAGCCGCCAAGGACAAGAACAGCGGCACGCGGCTGATGGGCTTCGGGCACCGCGTCTACAAGAACTACGACCCGCGCGCGCGGATCCTCAAGAAGGCGTGCGACGACGTCCTCGCGCGCCTCGGCAAGTCGAGCCCGCTGCTCGACATCGCGACCGAGCTCGAGGACATCGCGCTCCACGACGACTACTTCATCGAGCGCAAGCTCTACCCGAACGTCGACTTCTACTCGGGGATCATCTACCAGGCTCTCGGGATCCCGATCGACCTGTTCACGGTGTTCTTCGCGATGGGCCGCCTGCCGGGCTGGATCTCGCAGTGGCTCGAGTTCCACCGCGATCAGCACGCGAGGATCACGCGGCCGCGGCAGATCTACATGGGCGCTACGAAGCGGACGTTCGTCCCGGTCGACGAGCGGTAACTTCGTTATCCCGAAAAAATGTGTCAGACACATTTTTTCGGGATAAGGGATGAGGGGGCTACAGCGGGATGTTCCCGTGTCGCTTCGGCGGGTTCTTGTCGCGCTTGGTGCGCACGCGCTCGAGCGCGCGGATCAGGTAGCGGCGCGTCTCGTGCGGCTCGATGACGTCGTCGAGATAGCCGCGCGCCGCGGCGATGTAGGGGTTGTAGAACCGCTGCTTGTACGCGCCGACGCGCTCGGCTTCGACGCGTAGCGCGTCGTCCGACCCGGGCTCGCCGGCTCCGGCGATCTCGCGCCGGAAGATGACCTTGGCGGCTCCCTCGGCGCCCATGACCGCGATCTCGGCCGACGGCCACGCGAGGTTGACGTCACCGCGCACGTGCTTGCTGCTCATGACGTCGTATGCGCCTCCGTAGGCCTTGCGCGTGATCACGGTCAGCTTCGGCACGGTCGCCTCGCAGTAGGCATACAGAAGCTTGGCGCCGTGCCGGATGATCCCGCCGAGCTCCTGCTGCGTCCCAGGCAGGAACCCGGGCACGTCCTCGAAGGTCAATAGCGGAATGTTGAACGCATCGCAGAAGCGGATGAACCGCGCGCCCTTGACGCTGGCATCGATGTCGAGCACGCCGGCAAGGCTCATCGGCTGATTGCCGATGATGCCGATCACGCGGCCGGCCAATCGCGCGAAACCGACGATGATGTTCGTCGCGAACCGCGCGTGGACCTCGAGGAACCGCCCGTTGTCGACGACGCTGTGCACGACCTTCTTCATGTCGTAGGGCTGGTTGCTCTCGCTCGGGACGATCCCGTCGAGCTCGGGACAATCGCGGTTCGGATCGTCACTGCTCTCGGCATCGGGCGGTCCGTCCATGTTGTTCTGCGGCAGATACGACATCAGCTCGCGCGCGAGCCCGAGGCACGTCGCGTCGTCGGATGCCGTGAAGTGCGCGATGCCCGAAACCTCGCTGTGCACGCGCGCGCCGCCGAGGTCTTCGCTCGTGACCTCCTCGTGTGTCACCGTCTTGACGACGTCAGGCCCGGTGATGTGCATGTAGCTCGAGCCTTCGACCATCAGGATGAAGTCGGTGATCGCCGGTGAGTACACCGCGCCACCCGCGCACGGCCCCATCACGAGCGAGATCTGCGGCACGACGCCCGACGCCAGCGTGTTGCGCAGGAAGATGTCGGCGTAGCCGCCGAGGCTGACGACACCTTCCTGGATCCGCGCCCCGCCCGAGTCGTTGAGCCCGATGACCGGCGCGCCGATCTTGACCGCGAGGTCCATGACCTTGCAGATCTTGGCCGCGTTGGTCTCGCTGAGGCTTCCGCCGAACACCGTGAAGTCCTGCGAGAACAACAGCACCGGCCGCCCGTCGATCGTCGCCGACCCGGTCACGACTCCGTCACCCAGGAACTGCTTGTCGGCCATCCCGAAGTCGGTGCACCGGTGCGTGACGAACCGGTCGATCTCCTGGAAGCTGTCGGGGTCCACGAGAAGGTCGACGCGCTCGCGTGCGGTCAGCTTGCCCTTCGCATGCTGCACCTCGACGCGCTGCTTGCCGCCGCCTTGGAGCGACTGTTCGCGCTTCTCGCGGAGGACCTCGATCGGGTCATGCGCTTGCTCGGTCATTTCGGCTCCTCCACGAGCTCGGTCAGCACGCCCATCGTGCTCTTCGGGTGAACGAACACGACACGCGTCCCGTGCGCGCCCTTTCGCGGACTCTCGTCGAGCAGCCTGAGCCCGCTCGATGACAGCCGCTCGAGCTCCGCGCCGGCATCGTCGACACAGAACGCGAGGTGGTGCACGCCCATCCCGCGCTTGGCGATGAACTTGGTGATCGGCGAGTCGTCGCCCGTGCCCTGCAAGAGCTCGATCCGCGTGTCCCCGACCTGAAACATCGCGACCCGGACGCGCTCCGACGGCACCTCCTCGATGCCCTGGAACGACAGGCCGATCACGTCGCGATACAGCCGGATCGCCTCTTCCAAGTCTTCGACCGCGATTCCAATGTGATTCAGCCGCTCGATCATCCCAGCCGCTCGATCTCTCAGTGTTCTCAGTTCCGGATCGCCGTCGACCGGCGCAACGCAACCAGCGAGACGAAGATCGTAATCGCAAGCGACAGCGCGATCACGACTCCCGAAGAGATCAACGTCACATCGCTGACATCGCCCCGCCCGAGAAAGCCTATCCGGAGCCCGTCGATGCAGTAGAGCAGCGGGTTGAGCCGGGCGAACGGCTGGATGGACTCCGGGTACCTGGTGATCGGGATGAACACCGCCCCGAGGTAGGTCAACGGCAGGATCACGAACGTCGAGATCCGCGCAATGTCGTCGAACCGCTTGGCAATGACGCCGGCCGCGACCCCGAGGAACGCGAATGCCATCGACCCGAACACGAGGATCGCGAGCACCGTCACCGGCTCGGCCGGGAACCGGCCCCCGAACGGCAGCGTGACCGCCCACGTGAGCACCCCGACCATGAGCCCGCGCAGCGTCGACGCCAGCGAGTACGCGAACGCGATCCCCAGATCCGTCAACGGAGTAACGAGGATGTCGACGAGGTTGTTCTGGAACTTGCTGATCATGAACGACGACGCCGAGTTGTTGAACGCGTGCGACAGCGCGCCCATCATCGCGAGCCCCGGCACGAGATAGTCGATGTATGCGACCGCCGCGTCGCCGGAGCCGATCTTCATGTTGTGGCCGATGCCGGCCCCGAAGATGATCAGGTAGAGCCCGGCCGTGACCAACGGTGTCACGATCGTCTGCACGATCACCTTGAGGAACCGCCGCACCTCCTTGTCGAGCAACGTCACGAACGGAGCGTTGAACAGCGGCAGCGGCGCCGGATGGACGACAGGCGGCTCGATCTTCATCGCTGCCCCGCCGTCAGCTCGAGGAACACGTCTTCGAGATCGGGGTGCTTGACCTCGACGTCCACGATCTCGACCCCCGACTCCTTGACCTGGCGCCACAACGCGGCCCGGTCCTGCTCGCCGTAGGTCCGCAACGACATCTTGCACCCGTCGTCGCTGAGCCGCGGCCCGAAGCGGGCCCACTCGGCCGAATCACCGTTCTGTCGGTCTGCAAACGTCAACACGACCTCACGGTCGGTGTGCTTGGCCAACAGGCTCTCGGTCGACTCGAGCGCGAGCAGCTTGCCCTTGCCGATGATCCCGATACGTTGGCAATAGCTCTCGGCTTCTTCGAGGTAGTGCGTCGTCAGCAGGATCGTCGTCCCGGCCCGGTGGATCTCCTCGATGAACTCCCACAGGTGGCGGCGAAGCTCGACGTCGACGCCGGCCGTGGGCTCGTCGAGGATCACGACAGGCGGGCGGTGCACGAGCGCCTTCGCGACGAGCAAGCGTCGCTTCATGCCGCCGGACAGCTGCCGCCCGTAGTAGTCGCGCTGCTCCGTCAGGTGGAGCCGCTCGAGCACGTAGTCGATCCAGTCGTCGTTGTTGCGCAGGCCGAAGTAGCCCGACTGCGTGCGCAGCACGTCGTAGATCGGAAAGAAGCTGTCGAACACGAGCTCCTGGGGAACGACACCGAGGTTGCGCCGGCTGCTCCTGAACTCGCGCACGACGTCCTTGCCCATGACCCGCGCCTTGCCCTGGGTCGGCCGCGTCAAACCGGCGAGGATGTTGAGGATCGTGCTCTTGCCGGCGCCGTTGGGCCCGAGCAGCCCGAAGAACTCGCCGGCCGCGACCTCGAAGCTCACCCCGTCGACGGCCCGCAAGCTGCCGTAGTCCTTGACCAGGCTGTCGATCTCGATCGCGTTCACGTGCGTCAATCGTCCGCCGAGCTTCCGGCATCGACGATCAGCGACTGCACCTCGGCCAGCAAGTGGATCTTGAGCAATGCGATCTCGCGCTCGTCGGGCTCCTCGAGATCGAGCTCGCGGTTCATGTCGGGCTCGCCGATCGCGTACTGGTCTGCGAGCATCAGCCGCGTCGCATTGAGCGCCGCCATCCAGGCATTCCTGTGACTGCCGGGGATCACGAGCTCCATGCCCGCGCCACCGGGCTCGACCGTGAGGCTTTTGAGATCGCGCTCGACGATCTCGGTCTGCGACGCCAAGAGCGCAAACAGCTCGGGCTCCCCGAACCGATCCCACTCGGCCTGAGCCTCGGGGTCATTGGGATACGAGTCACCGAACAGGCTTTCCTGCACGATCGGATCGGTCCCGAGCTGCAGGATCACGGGGACCTGCATGAGCAGCTCGCCATACACCGGCGGCAGCCTGCGCAGGACCAACTCCCCGTCGTCGCCGATTTCGATGATGGGCATGTTCACGGTTGCTACCTGTCGGGATCTTAACGGGGTCGGCTCGCGACCTCTACTTGCGCCGCGGTTTCAGCTCGGCGTCGACCGTGGTGGTCTTGCCGGAGCTCACGACGACATGCTCTACCTGGGAACCACCAAACAGCGGCTTGCCCCGAAACAAGACCGCGTACGTTCCGGCTGGGACCGTCGCGAACGCGTATCGCCCGCGCGCGTCCGTCTTGCTCGCGAGCAGCACGCCTCCGCAATCCAACCCGGGACCAGGCTCGCTCTTTCCCGCAAGCCAGACCCTGGCTTGGACGGGCCGACGCGACGGATCGACCACCTTGCCACGCACCGTTCCTGTCCGCAGCTCTATGTCGAGGTTCGCAGCGACGCCAGGCTCCAGGGACAGGCTTCCGGACCAGAGCATCCCCTGTCCAGCAAATAGCTCGAGGTACAGGTAGTCCTGAAACAACTCGGCAATCTCGAACTGCCCAAATGCGTTCACGCGAATCGGTTCATCCGACATCGACCAGACGTTGTGACGGAGCTCGAGCTCGCCGGGGCTCAGGCCCTCTACGTGCACCGATCCGCGAACGGGTCCGTACTGCGTCGCCGGCAAATGGATCACGACACGCGCCGTCTCGCCCTGAGCGACATGAAACGTCAGATCCGGCGAATCTGCGATCATGTGCCCGGCCCTGCCGTGATCGCGCCCGACATCATCGACCTTGTAGCTGCCGCCCTTCGCCAGCCGGGCAAGCCCTCGCCCACGCGCATCGAGTTCCACAGTCTCGCTGTTCATGTCGTCCTGCCGATCGCTCAGCGACACGGACCAACGCTCGAAACGGAACCCCGGCGGTCCGAAGACCTCGATCGCAACACCGGTCGGGTCGGGCAACATGACACGTGCAGATGTGCGCGTGTCGTCGACCTCGGCGCTGCCCGCGGCGTACCTCGGATGATCGACCCAGAGTCGGAAGCTCGCCTTGGCCGGTCTCGCAATCGAGAGACGCCCGCTCCGATCGGTCCAGCCCGCACGCCTCCAGGTGTGGCAACCAATCCCCTCGACCCGGACACGCGCGCCTTGGACGGGTCGACCCCGGCGATCGGTCGCGATGACCTCGAACGACGACTCGGGTCGAAGCCGGATCTCGCGCTCTAGATCGCCGTCGATCGAGACCTTCGAACGCGCGCTCCCGACGCCATCGGCACGGACCTCGACCTCGTATTCCGCCGGGCTGAGGCCGTGGAGCTCCAGACGCCCATCGGTTCCCCGGTCGATCTGGACCGGAAGGCCCTCGCCGCGCCGCAGCCCGTCCTCCGTCAGAAACGCAAACTCGGGATCGCCGAACACACGGACATCGGCTCCCGCCACGCCCTGGCCCGCTGGATCGAGCACGTGGAGGACGAGCGAGTGAGTCGCAGGCAGCTCGATCGTGACCGGCTGGCTCGGGCCGATGTCCGCGACCATCGTCCAGCGTTGCCACGGGCGAGCGCGCGCGCCGACAGCGAGCGGCCCCGGAGGCGAATCTTCGATCTCGAAGCGCCCGCTCGCGTCCGTCACGGCAGCCATGACACCGAACCACGCGAAGTTCCGGGGACCGGTTCCGCGATCCCCGACAAAGACCTGAGCACCCGGAACAGGTTGCCCGAGACGATCGACGACACTACCGCGCAGTGACTTGCCCTTGCGGAGCACGAGGTCGCCAACATCTAGCACGGAACCAGGCGCTCCGAGCTGTCGCTGATGGCTGACCGGCAGAACACCAGCTGAGATCGTCAGCGTCACAGGGCTGTTCGCGAGGCCAGGCAAGCGGAACCTACCGTCACGGCCGGTCACAGCACGCACGACTCGACCCGTAA
>Ga0210086_1000626_pt1 | contig 19821 bp, 10 predicted proteins | sample China_Galinas_PW_3_FD_184867 | JGI IMG/M metagenome (GOLD analysis project Ga0210086, IMG submission 184867) | Wetland microbial communities from San Francisco Bay, California, USA, that impact long-term carbon sequestration - China_Galinas_PWB_D2... | ecosystem: Environmental > Aquatic > Marine...
TCCCGCTACCGAAGGACGCCTTGCAAAATGGGTTCACTCGCGGGATGTTTTCCCTGGAATATGGCGTCCGCCGCTACCGTTTCGAAATCGACTGGATCGAGAACTTACTTGCCGTCCTGGGTGATTCGCCATAGCCTTGAGGGCAACCTCTGGAGGGTCCGAAGTCAGACCGGCGGACGGATAGTTGCCTGGCTCTTTGCCGGCGTGCTGGACCAGACGCAGATAGGCTTGACGGAGACATGCACATCACCATACTGACCCTCGGATCACGCGGCGATGTGGTCCCTTATCTTGCCCTCGGGCGTGGCCTGCGCCGCGCCGGCCACGAGGTGCGCGTGATCACCTTCGAGGACTTCGAACCCTTGGTTCGAGACGCCGGGTTCGACTTTGCGCCCATGGGCGGTGAAATGCGCCCCCTGCTCACAGGTGGCGCGGGACTGAAGATGAGCGAAGCTGGGACGAGCGTGGTTCGCATGTCACTGGCTTTGCTGCGCATGTTCCGCGCCATGGCGCAGGGCTTCGCGGATGATCTGTCGTCGCCCGAACTGCGCAAGACGGACCTGGTTGTGAACCAGCTGCCCGGGGCGCTCTTCGGCCTCGAGCTGGCCCAGGCGGCCGGGGTGCCGATGGCCATGGCAGCCGTGATGCCGCTGGCACCGTCGCGGTTGGAACCGATGCTCATGTTCCCGCGCTGGCTGGCGCCGATTCCCGGCTACAACCGGCTGACCCACTGGGTTGCCTACCAAATCGCCTGGGGGATGTTCCGATCAGCCGTCGGCCGATGGCGGACGGATGTGCTCGGCCTGGGCCCGCCGCCGTTCTGGGGCCACTGGCGCCAGCTGCAGGATCGGGCCGTGCCCGTCTTCAATGGCTACAGCCCTCACCTGGCGCCGCCCCCGCCGGATTGGGGGCCCCACATTCACACCACCGGTGCGTGGTTCGATGATGACGAAGCATGGACTCCGCCTGAGGGCCTGGTGCGTTTCATCGAGGCCGGCCCCCCACCGGTCTACATCGGTTTCGGCTCGATGCCCTCGCGGCATCCCGAGCGCACCACTCGGGCTGCGCTCGGAGCCCTCGACCGGCTGGGCTTGCGCGCCGTGATCCACGCCGGATGGGGCGGACTTGTGCCGCAGGATCTGCCCCCCAACATCCACGCCGTCGGCGTCGTCCCCCACCCTTGGCTCTTCCCACGCATGGCGGCCGTTGTGCATCATGGCGGGTCAGGCACGACCCACGCGGGATTGCGCGCGGGCCGGCCATCGGTATTGGTCCCTTTCGTCTTCGACCAGTTCACTTGGGGCCGCCGGGTGGCGGCCCTGGGCGTCGGACCGCCGGCGATTCCCCACGCTCGGCTCTCGGCCGCCGGGTTGGCAAACGCCATCGACCAGGCTGTAAATGACCCCGAAATGGTGCGTCGGGCAGAGGAGCTTCAGCTCAAGATGCGGGACGAAGGCGGCGTCCGCCAGGCGGTCCAGGGTCTGCAGGCCATCCTGAAATGAGAGTCAGCAGCCCGCTCATACGACTGACCATACCCGTGCTAAAGTAGACTTGCTGGTTCTTCCCACCTGACCTCCGGAGCGCTCACGATGCCACGCACGCTGATCAAAGACCTGCATGTTCTCGCCCTGGACGACAACGGGACCCTGCTCGAGGGCGCCGATTTGGGCATCGACGAGGGACGCATTCTGTATGTCGGATCCGTCCCGGAGACGTTCGCGCCGGACGAGACCATCGACGGTCACAACAAGGCGGCAATGCCCGGCTTGGTCAATGCGCACTGTCACAGCCCGATGACTTTCGAACGCGGCTGGGCTGAAGATTTGCCCTTCGACCGCTGGCTCAACGAGAAGATCTGGGTCCAAGAAAGCGTGTTGACTTCGGATGACGTCTACTGGGGAGCCGCCTTGGCGGCGTGCGAAATGATCCGCTCGGGCACCGTGATGTACAACGACAAGTACTTTCACATGGACCGAGTGGCGGAGGTGGTCCGCCAGAGCGGGATGAAGGCCGCCCTGACCTGGACCGTGTTCGGCCAAGAGTCAGACGAAGGGTTTACCGGGAGGGACCTCGACGGGACGGCGGCCTGGATCAGGGACATGGCAGCTGAGGCGCATCCTCGCCTGCGCACCTATCTGGGACCTCACTCGCCCTACATCTGCCCGCCGCCATTCATTGAACGCGTGGTCTCACTGGCCCACGAACTCGGTCAGGGGATTCATCTGCACCTGGCCGAATCGGAAGAGCAAGTGGCCAATTCACTCGATCGGCATGGCCAGCGGCCGGTCGCCTTGATGGATTCGCTGGGGGTGTTCGATGCCTCGGGCGGCTGTGTGGCGGCGCACTGCCTGGCGATCGATGAAGCCGACACCACAATCCTGGCCGCCAAAGGGGTGCATGTGCCCCACTGCCCGATCACTTACATGAAGCTGGCCATGCCTTTCCCGACGCTTGAAGCTCGGCTGGCCGCCGGCGTAGATGTGTGCTTGGGAACCGATGGCCCGGCATCCAACAATGATATGGACATGTTCGCCACGCTGCGCCAGACGGCCCTGAGTGACAAGTACCAGGGGCAAAATCCTGAGCTGATTCCAGGCGACCAGGCGCTCAGGTTGGCCACGCGCCGTGGCGCGTTAGGGTTCGAAGGCGAAGGGAGTCTCCAACCTGGTGAACCTGCCGACCTGATCTTGGTGGACCTCGACCAGCCCCATCTGCGCCCGCTTCACAGCTTGGTGGCCAACCTGGTGCATTCAGCCAAAGGGTCCGACGTGACCGATGTGATGGTCGATGGCACATGGCTGATGCGCGACCGAAGGCTTCTCACGTTGGACGAGGATCGCATCCTGTATGAGGCTGAGCGCCACGCCCAGGCCATGGTCGGTCGGGGGATGAAGCAGGTCCGAGAGTACAGCGCCTGAACGACCCCGCTAAATCGATCTGGACTTGAGATCATCCCCGCTGAACCGCCCCGGAAGGCGGGTGCCGCAGGTCTGGCATGTACCGTCCGGGTTGAGCCCCCAATATTTCAGCCGGTAGCCTCGGCGGCCGATAAGGGCTTCCCCGCATACGGCGCACCAGGTTGTGCTGCCCTCTTTGTCCACAACATTACCCGTGTAGACATGCTTCAGGCCGGCAGACAAGGCCTGACGGCGCGCTCTTTTCAGCGTCTCGGAGGACGTGGGAGGGACGTTCCGCATCCGGAAGTCAGGGTGGAACGCAGTGAAGTGCAGCGGAACGTCCGGGCCCAGCACCTGCAGGATCCAATCGCTCAGCCGTGCCAGCTCGTGGCGGCTGTCATTGTGTCCTGGGATCAGAAGCGTGGTGATCTCGAGCCAGATGCCGGTCTCCTCTTTCAACCAGCGCAGCGTCTCCAACACCGGATAGAGTGCCCCGCCGCACAAACGCCTGTAGAAAGTCTCGGAGAAGGACTTCAGATCGACGTTGACGGCGTCGATGTTCTTGTAGAACTCGGCCCGCGGCTCAGCACACATGTAGCCTGACGTGACCGCCACCGTCTTGAGGCCGAGCCGATGGGCTTCGTGTGCGCACGCCATGGCATATTCAGCAAAGACAACCGGCTCGTTGTAGGTGAATGCAACGCCGTCGCAGCTTGTGGTGACTGCCAACGAGGCCACCTCCTCCGGGCTGGCCGATTGGCGTAGATCAGCCACCTGCCGCGCCTTTGAGATGTGCCAGTTTTGGCAGAAGCGACATCCAAGATTGCAGCCCAACGTTCCGAAGGAAAGGACCTGGGAGCCAGGATAGAAGTGATACAGGGGCTTCTTTTCAATGGGATCGCAGGCCATGCCTGTGTTGCGCCCGAAGGATGTGAGCACGATGCCACCGTCTCTGGCTTGGCGCACGAAACAAAATCCGCGCTGTCCTTCCCTCAGCCGGCAGGCGCGAGGGCAGAGATCGCACTGAACTCGGCCATCCGTCGTGGTGTGCCACCACAGGCCAGGCGCAATGCCGCGTTCGGTCATCAGGTGGGGGTCAGTCGGTGACATGCGCTCTCTTCAATATCCTGGGCAAGCTGCCGCAGTGGAGAATCCGGGTTGGCAGTGTTCGTCTACCAGCAGGCGGCTGCGCCATACCCGATGACGGAATTGAAATCCCCCGTGACTTTGCCCGAGGTGTGATACTCGAGCACTTTTGCGTGTTCGGCGCCGAAGGTGCGTGCCACCAGCAGCATGGTGGCTATGGCTCCGGCCCCGCAGGCGGCTGCCGTCCCCTCTTGCTCTGCGCGCAGAACCGCATCCGCTTCCAAAGCCTCGATGCGGCGAAGCATCTCGCGATCCATCAGCACAGCAAGATGTTGCGGATTGAAATGCGAGAGGTCGGAGCTGGCGATCAGGAGCGGATCGGAATCGTGAAGGGCAGTCGCCAAAGCCGCGACGAGCGCCGCAACCGTGGTTGGGGTCTGATGGGCGAGCATGATCGGCACCACTCTGATCGTGCCCAAGACGGTCTTTAGGAAGGGAAGTTGGATTTCAATCGAATGCTCTGTCGTCTCGGCGGTGGGGGTCAAGCCCATGCCGGTTTCGGCGAAGAGGTTGGCACCGATTTGGTCAACAAGCTGGCGATCGATCGGAACTGAACCCAAAGGGGTCGAGTATCCATCGTACTGACATACAAGAAAGGGCGCCTCGTGGTAGGCGTGGTAGGGGCCAAGGATGACGACCGTGTCGTAGACGGCATCTCTCAGGGTGGCGTAAGCGCGGGCGGCAACATCGCCTGAATACGACAGGCCGGCGTGGGGAACGAGCAGACCGCGAACCTTGCTTGAAGCGACGCTCGGCTGGTCTGCGACGGTGTCTAGCTGTTCCGCAAGGACTTGGCGCAGCTTGGCGGCATCGGCCGGATACCAGTTTCCTGAGATCGACGGTCGGAGTTCCACGCTTTCCCCCTTGTCTGCGTACGCGCGATCACTTCCGTTGAACGGTCGTCAGCCAACGGAGACGGTGTGACCATTTGGTTCTGATCTGATCCCATTTTGGTCCAATACAGGTGGTCCAGGAAAGCGACTAATGTCCCGACTCTGCCAGCAGAACGTCGTGGAACGGCTAGGCAGCTCCACCGCGTGTCGCATGCTGGCGAGGCGGCGATGGCCCACCCTTGGAGCCTTTGATGGTCACTTGGAATCCGGGTTCACAATGTCCAAGGCCGCCCATCCCCGGCCCGAATTTCCGGTCGTGCGGGTAAGATAGTCCTGTTGTCGAGTGTCAACTCACCCCATGGGAGGAGAAGAAGATCGTTGTGAGAGGTCTGAAGAATGGTTGGCCAGTGATCCTGCTGGTGCTGGGTTTTGCCATTTCGGGCTGTAAGTCCCAAGCGAAGCTTCCCGAATACTATGCCCCGCTCAAGAACGCTGACTATGTTTCCAAGGATGCCACGATCGCTGTCCGCTACGGCCCGAACCTGAGCAATGACATTCTTTCGAAGTTGCGTTTCATCGTCTTGGGAACAGAGAGCGGGCTGCACTCGGGTACGTCTATCCTGGCCGATGACGGAAAGACGGTAATCTTCAAGCCCGATCATCCTTTTTCACCGGGGGAAAAGGTCAAGGTGGATGTAAACGCCCTGCGGCTGGACTCGGGGGAGGTCTACATTGGACTCTCGTACACATTCACGATTTCCCAGCATCAGGAATCGGGCACAGTCAGGAGCTTGACGCCGGACCCCGCTGACGACAAACCGCGCAGCGCCTTCCCGGGCTTCCTAACCGTGCCCCAGGACATCCCGCATTTTCGCGTAACCACGCCGGACGCCGACTCTTCGGAGGGTGACATCTTTGTGTCACCTTTCTATTGGACTAAGAATACGACCGGTTCCTATCTGCTGATCTTGGACGCCCAAGGCCGGCTCGTCTACTACAAGTCGACGGCCGAGGATCTGGGCGCTTTTGATTTCAAGCTCCAGCCGAATGGCATGCTGTCTTACTATGACCAGCTGACATCCAAGTATGTGCTCATGAATTCGAAATACCAGCTTGTGGACACCTATCAGGCCGGGAACGGCTATGTGGCTGACCTTCACGACTTTCTGTTGCTCCCCAATGGAAACGCTCTGCTGATGGCCTATGATGCCCAGTCGATCGATATGAGCAAGATCGTCCAGGGTGGGAAGCCGGACGCTCTGGTCACCGGCCTGATCATCCAGGAGCTCGACCCTTCCAAGAATGTGATCTTTGAGTGGCGCAGTTGGGACCACTTCTCGATCTTTGACTCGACCTCGGACCTGACAGCGGACAAGGTGGATCTGGTTCACGGCAATGCGCTGGCGGTGGCCAACGATGGCAACCTCCTCCTTTCGAGCCGGAACCAAAGCGAAATCACCAAGATCAACCTGCACACCGGGAAAGTCATGTGGCGCCTGGGAGGAAAGGCGGGCATGTTCCAATTCGTGGATGGGGAACCGTTTGCCTTCCAGCACGACGTCCGCCAACTCCCCAACGGCGACATCACCGTCTTTGACAACCAGGGATCGCCCGACAATCCCGCCCCATCGCATGGTCTGATCTATCGCGTCGACCCAGTCAGCAAGACGGCCAGGCAAGTTTGGAGCTACACGCACGATCCGGAAGTGTTTGCAACTTTCATGGGAAACACGCAGGTCCTTCCGGACGACAACGTTTTTCTAAGCTGGGGGTCACCGTCCACCAAGGGGCCCTATGCTTATGTTTCCATGACGGAGGTCTCGCCTCAGGGGCAGACTCTCTTTGAGATGTCGTTTGACAAACCCTATGTGAGCTACCGCGCCTTTCGCTTTCCCTGGCAGGCCGCTCCGGCGACCAACCCCGATCTTGCCTACATGGCCCACGCGAATCAATTGACCCTGGGATACTCGTGGAACGGAGCGACCGATGTGGCAGGCTATCGGGTATTCGGTGGCCAGACTCCTGATGTGCTGAACGAGCTGCAGACCGTGGACAACTCAGACTTTGAGATGCAGTCGCAGTTTTCTGGGCTGCCCTCCGGTGAGTGCTATTTCCAGGTGGCAGCGCTAGACTCGAACGGCGCGGAGATGGCGCGATCCAATGTGATTTCGACCGACCCCCGGTTGTGCCCGCTGGGCCAATAGAGTCGGGGTGTGCGCTGACCAGGCGCAGGACCTAGATTGAAGGGGAGCGGCGAGCGAAAGCGCAAGAGAGAGGACCTGACATCCCATGCAAGACACCTTTCCATGCCTGATTGTTAACGCGCGACCGGCGGCCGGCAAGAGTGAAGTCTTGGCCTACCTCGCCGGACTGGACGATGAGACCCGTGCTCGTCAATTCCATGTCGGCCGAATGAAGACCTTCGACGATTTCCCCATGCTCTGGACCTGGTTTGAGGAGGATGAGCTTCTTGAGCATGTCTTCGACCGGCCGCGTCTGCACACGACTCCCGAGTCCTATTTCATTCACCATGACTTGTGGCACCTCTTAGTTCGGCGCCTGGGGAGAGACTACGAACGCTGGCGCAGAGATGCGTCCCCTGGATGGACAGGTGTGATCGAGTTTTCACGTGGCGTTGAGTCTGGAGGCTACCAGGCAGCCTATCCGCACCTGACTCCAGCGATCCTGGAACAGGCGGCGGTCCTTTACATTCAGGTCTCGTACGAGGAATCTGTGCGCAAGAACAAGGCGCGCGAAAACCCGGATCGCCCCGAAAGCATTCTCGAGCATAGCCTGCCAGATGAAAAGATGGAGCGACTCTATCGCCAAGATGATTGGAAGACATTGGCCGGAGCAGATGACCGGTTCTTGACAGTTGGGGATCACAGAGTCCCGTATGTGGTTTTTGAAAACGAAGATGATGTGACCACGCGAGGCGGCGCCGAGCTTGGTGACCGGCTCAAGGCATGCTTGGACCAACTGTGGGCGGTGCGGCGATCGGCCTAAAGTTCGCCCCTGTTATTGTGAAGGATTTCACAAACTGATGTTGAGTCCGTGATGGCTGTCATCGCCGCATCCCCTTCTAGGGGGATTTGCGTCATCTGGGCTCGAGAATCGCTATAGAATGGTGGCTACCGAAAGCTCTTGAGGAGTGCGCCCGGGGAGAGGCGCGCGCGAACACAATGGGAGGCTGGGATGAGCGGAGTACGTGTCTTGGTGGGTACGCACAAAGGCGCTTTTGTCTTGACCTCGGACGCCAAGCGTCAGAAATGGGATGTGCACGGGCCACACTTTGGCGGTTGGGAGGTTCACCACATGAAGGGGTCGCCGGCGGATCCCAATCGGATATATGCTGCGCAATCCACCAGCTGGTTTGGGCAGGTGATCCAACGTTCGGATGACGGCGGCAAGACATGGGAACAGGTGGGGAACGAGTTCAAGTACGAGGGCGACCCAGGGACGCACCTCTGGTACGACGACACGCCCCACCCCTGGGAGTTCGCGCGTGTCTGGCATCTTGAGCCGTCGCTTGACGACCCGGACACGGTCTATGCAGGGGTGGAGGATGCCGCCTTGTTCCGATCGACAGACGCCGGGCAGACCTGGCACGAGCTGCCGGGCCTGCGCAAGCATGCGACCGGTCCCAGTTGGCATCCCGGCGCGGGGGGTCTCTGCCTGCACACGATTCTGATCGACCCTGAGCAGCCCAAGCGGATGTTTGTTGCCATCTCGGCCGCCGGTGTATTCCGGACGGAGGATGGCGGCGAGACCTGGCAGCCGATCAACCGCGGTTTGAGGTCGGAATACATCCCCGATGAGGATGCGTTGGTGGGTCATTGTGTCCATCGCATTGCCTTGCACCCCTCCAATCCGGCCGTTCTCTTCATGCAGAAGCATTGGGATGTGATGCGGAGCGACGATCACGGCGACAATTGGCACGAGATCAGCGGCAACCTGCCCAGCGATTTCGGCTTCGTGATCGACATCCACGCACATGAGCCGGAGACGGTGTATGTGGTGCCGATCAAGAGCGACTCGGAACACTTCCCCCCGGAGGGCAGGCTGCGTGTCTACCGCAGCCGGTCAGGCGGGAATGAATGGGAGGCCCTGACCGAGGGCCTGCCGCAAGAAAACTGCTACGTCAACGTGCTGCGGGATGCCATGGCAATCGACACCTTGGACCCCTGCGGCGTGTATTTCGGCACCACCGGCGGGCAGGTGTATGCCTCTGCTGATGGTGGAGACAGTTGGTCGGCCATCGTGCGCGATCTCCCGGACGTCTACTCGGTCGAAGTGCAGACCTTGCCATGATCCGCATCGTCCTGCCGCACCACCTGCGCAACCTGGCCGGTGTGGGCAAAGAGATCACCGTGGAAGTGGATGGGCCGGTGACGCAGCGCAGGGTGCTGGACGCCGTCGAGGCCGCCCACCCCAACCTGCGGGGCACGATCCGCGATCACACCACCCAAGAACGGCGAGCGCTTGTGCGCTTCTTCGCCGCCGGGGAGGATTTGTCCAACGAATCGCCGGATGCGCCTCTGCCGGAGGCGGTGGCCTCCGGCAAAGAGCCCTTCATGATCGTGGGTGCGATCGCCGGGGGCTAGTGGCGAGGATCTATCAAAGTCCCCATGGCGACCCGACCCGAGCGGTCGGGCCGTTTCTTGTGCTCGTGTCGGGATGGCCACGCAGTGTGCTGGATGGCAGCCCTTCCCCTGAAAACTCAGAGCAAATGGGAGCAAAAAGCCACCCTTGCAGGGTGGCACATCTTCCGAAGGCGATGAGTTGGGCGCGGAGGGGCTCGAACCCCCGACCTCACGGATGTGAACCGTTATCCTTGACCTTACAACCCCCGACCTCACGGATTGGCTTAGAAACGATCCATGACTACAGGTCAATGGACGATCCGTGTGGTCTACGATGGGGTCGAAATGGCCCTCTCTGGAGTCGGTTATGGTAGGTTGTTTCGGTTCCGAAGCATGTTGTCACAGGCACGGCGGCTTTCTGTTCATGGGTACCAAAGTGGGAACTCCGAGTCTTGCTTTGTCGTAGCGGGGACGCCAGTCGCCAGTGGAAACAGTGCTCCGGGCACCGGAATGGACCCTCTCCGGATCCATGTTAGGGATGAGGCGTGAGGATGTGGCAAAGCGGGAGCGCCTGTCGCAAGTTGGCGATGCCCTCATCTGTAACGTCAGTCCCTGACAGGTCCAAGCTCTCAAGGCCCTTGAGGGCTCCTAGTTCCCGCAAGCCGATGTCGTCGATACCGGTGTGGGATAGGCTCAGATGCTCCAAGCTGGTCAACCGCCCCAGGTGTGGCAATCCGGAGCTTGTGATCGGCGCGCCATGTAGAGACAAGGAGTGTAACTTGGCGAAGTTGCCAAGATTTGCCAGGCCGTCATCGGTGATCGAGCTGAAGGCGAGATCCAGTTGATCCAAATGCACAAGACCGTTCAAGTGGCGGACCGCATTATCAGTGATCCATCTGCCCTGCAGGTAGACATGTCTTAATGAGGTGCATTCTCCAAGGAATCTGAGTGAATCAGGATTGGGTGTTGCCTCGCCGCCTCCGATCGATATGCTGGCCAAGTGATCGAGCCCTTGGAGGTAGTGAAGCCCCGTCCCTGTCAAGCGAACACCAAACAGGGCCAGCTTCCGCAGGTCCTCAAGCCCCTCTACATAGGCCAGCGCGAGATCCGAGATCGAGGACTCACCCAAATCGAGTTCTTGAAGGTGGGTCAGTTTCTTCAAGAAGCGGGAGTTGTCATCGTTCAGACCCGAGCCGGCGATTCGGAGCGCACGCAGAGCGGTCAATGCCCCAAGGTAACGTATCCCGTTGACGGCTTTGGATGCGCCGTTCAAGTCCAACCATTCGAGATCACACGCTTCTGAAAGGTAGCGAAAGCCGTTCGCAGTAATCTTTGGTATCGCGCCCGGATTGTAAGAAGCCAGGCTTAGCTCTCTCAACGGTGGAATGGCCGCGAGGTGCATGAGCCCCTCGTCGGAGATAACGCGATCGGATAGATCCACGCGCTCTAGCTTGGGCAAATGAACGAGATGCGCTAGTTCTGATTCGGGCATACCTGAATAGCTTAGATCAAGGTAGACCAGTTCTTTCAAGGAACTCAAGGGCCGGAGGGTTCCTGCGTAAGAACCCGTGGATAGGACCAGTTCCTCAAGGCCCGTCAGTTTGGCCACGTGTTTCAGGCCTTCCTCATGGATTGATCTAGGTGATCCATAGAGCACCAATCGACGCAATGTTGACAGGTTTTCCAGTGTCATCCAACCGTGTTCGACGAAGGAATCCACGCCCAGCAATTCCAACGATTGGAGAGGAAGACGACTCAAGTAGCCCAGGCCGTTGCCTGTCAGCTCCTTGGTCCTCAAACGAAGGTTGGTGAGATTTTCGAGTGTCTGCAGTGTGCTGAGAGAATCATCTGCGGGAAGAGCCTCCAATCCGAGTTCCGTGGAACGCGGAAGAAAGGCTAGAAACTCCAGTTGATGGAGTCCGCTAAGGTCGCCCAAGCACTTTCTTGTGACGCCCGAACCCCCTAGTTCCAGACCGCGCAATCGAGTCAGCTTCGTAACCAAAGGAATATGCTCATCCAGCACATATCTGGAACCTAAGTCCAGGAAATCGATGTCATCGACCGCCAAGGCTGCGAGGGCTGAGAATCTCGGGGAGCTGTCTCGACAGACCCGCAACCGGACTTCCGCCTCAGCGGGAAGAACCACAGTCCCCTGCGCCGGGCCGGCTCGCTTCCAGGAGCGGCCAGGCGGTGTGGCTTGGGTTTGCCAAGTGGACCCATCGACAAACGGGCTGGTCAAGGGGTCAGGTGAGGCTTCTTCTTGCTCCCGCCAATCGACCCACCCCAGGCGGGCCTCATCCGGAAACTTCAGACTGCGTTCTTCTTTCACGAGTTGCTCTCTCTCAGCATGCGTCAATAGCCGAGGAATATCAGCCGCACCCCGTTGCCGATTTCGACAATCCAACCATCGCCAAGCTCGGTGGCACCTTCCTTCGCCAAGAGCTCCAGGCAATCTCCACATATTCCAGCTGGGTGTGACACACCAATTGACACACGGGTATTGGCGGGCAACGTATCTGCGACGTCTTTGAAGTAGTTGAGCATGTTGATCTCTGCATGAGTAGAGGTCGCTTGCGTGGCCGTCTCTTCAAAGACGCCTCCAACAAATGTTTCCCCCCTAGCCTGCACAGCGTCTCCAAGCCCCTCTTGGATTGCACTGGCCAAGTCCTCGCCTATTACACCATAAGTGTTGTTGGTCGCCACGACATACTCCGGCCCATTCGACCCAGCATAGGCAGCTTGAGCGACAGTCACGGGTGGCCGGCCAGAGAAGCCTCGAATTCGGATACGAGGGATGTACTCCTGCCAGAGTGACCCAGCCTCGATCCGTTCCACGGCAGCATTGGCCAACCCGGTGGCGTCGGCAGCGCTTGAGCCAACCTCGGCAGCTGCGGGCTCTTCCTGTTCGGCAGGTTCATTTGCCTGCGAGTACTCATTCAAACCCTGCCGGCCGGTCGGATCCACTTCATCGATTGGATTGTCTCCGGCATAGAGATACCGATTCAGGCCGTTTGGATCTGAGGGGCTATGGTCCACCGAATCGCGACTAAGGAAACGGCCTACCTCTGAGGCGTAGTATCTGGACCTCAAGCTGTAGAGTCCCGTCGCGGCGTCAAACTGCTGCCCGGTGTAGAGATAGGTATTGGCCGTCGAGCCGGTTTGGCTCAGAAGCTCGCCGTAGGCTGAGTAGTGGTAGGTGTCGGTGATGGTGCCGGAGGCGTCGGTCAGGTCGCGGATGCTCGTCTGCCCGTCGTTCAGGTAGTAACTCGTGACCCCGTCGCGGGTCTGAGAAAGAAGCTCGGTCCCGCCCAGGACGTAGCTCGTGGTGCTGGCGCCGGCGGTCTCGTAGACGACGTCGCCGAAGGGTGAGGCCTCGTCCCACAGGTAATCGGTGATCTGTGACCCGACGGTCTGCGCCACCCGCCGCCCGCCGGCGTCGTAGGTGTTGGCTACGGTTGTGCCGCCGGGAAGGCTGACGCCGGTCAGTCGGTCGCCGCCGTCCCAGGAGTAGGTGGTTACATCGCCCCCGTCGGACATCTGAATCAGGTCCCCGCGGCCGTTGTAGCCAAAGGTCGCCGACCCGGCGGTCTGCAGCTGGTCGAGGTCGTTGTAGGTGTAGTTGGTGGTGGTCCCGTCCACCGTCTGGCTCAGGCGGTTGCCGGCCGGATCGTAGCTGAAATCGGCCTGGTAGGTGACGACACTGGCCGGATCCGTCATGGTTTCGGAAAGCAGGCGGTAGGCGTTGTCGTAGGTCCAGGCGATCGAGCTCCCATCGGCCTCGGAGACCCCAAGCCGGTGACCGGACGGGTCGAGCGTGTAGGCGTAGGAGGCCAGGGTGGTCCCACCCAGGCTCTGGGTGAGGCCCGTCAGGCGGTTCAGGCTGTCGTAGGCGTAGGCCACGTCCACCCCATTGGGCAGGCTCAACCCGGTCCGCATGCCGGCCGGATCGTACGTATAGGTGCTGGCGGCGCCGTTTGGATCGGTGACGCTCAGCAGGCGGTTGTCAGCATCGTACGTGTAGTGCACGGTCCCTGCCGGGGTGGTCATCGAGGTCCGATTGCCGGCCGCGTCGTGCCCGTAGCCGACCTGGCGGCCGTCGGGCTGGGTGATCGACGTCAATCGATCACGGGCGTCGTAGCTGTAAGATGTCGTGCCCCTTCCGTCGATGACCGTCTGACGCAGGCCGTTGGGCGTGTAGCTTGTCTGAACGGTCGATCCGTCGAAATAGTCGGTGCGGACCTGACGGTCGAGGACGTCGTAGGCGAAGCTGTTGGTCTGACCATCAGCCAGCCGGTGGCTCAAGAGATTGCCGTTCAGGTCGTAGCCGTAGCTCTCGAAAGATGTGTCCGGCCAGGTCTTGCTCGTCTGACGGTTGAGGGCGTCGTAGGCGAACGACGTTGTGTGCCCGTTGGGGTCGGTAATCGAGGTCAGGTTGCCCGCTGCGTCGTAACCGTAGGATGTCGAAAGCCCCAGCGGATCGGTGACCGAGACGAGCTGCCCGGCGTCGTCATAGCCGAAGTGGGTCGTCTTGTCCGCCTGGTCGGTGCGCGTCAGGACCCGCCCGTTACCGTCGTAGGATTGGTTAGACATCGTGCTGTCGGCGTAGGTGGTCCTGGTCAGCCAGCCGCGCGCGTTGTAGGCAAACTGGGTGGTGTGGCTGTTGGGGTCGGTCGTCGAGGTCCGGCGTCCATCCGGGTCATGGGTGTAGTGAGTGGCCTTGCCCATCGGATCGTCGGCCTCGATCAGACGGTCGGCAGCGTCATAGATGTAGTGCGTCGTGTGGCCAAGCTCGTCGGTCAGGCTCGTTTTGCGGCCGGCGTCATCGTAGCCATAGTGGACCGTTCCAGGATCCGCCGTGCCCGCAGCGTAGGTGACGCTTGTGAGCTGGCCTGCGAGGTCGTAGTCGTACCTGGTGAGATGACCGGCTTGGTCAGTGTGGGTGAGGGGACTCCCGCGCCAGTCGTAGGTCGTCCTCTCGCTGGTGCCATCTGGGTAGTCCACCTCGATCAAGTTGTTGCCAGCGTCGTAGGTATAGGTCGTGCGGTTGCCAAGTGGGTCGACGACCGCTGTGCGGTTGCCGTTTCCGTCGTATTCGTAGTGGGTGACCTTGCCCAAGGGTTCGGTTATCGTCACAAGCCGTCCCAGCGGGTCATAGTCGAACGTGGTGGTGTGACCCATGGGATCGGAGACCGATGTCTGGCGTCCGAGCAGGTCGTAGCCGTAGGTCGTCTTGCGCCCCAGGGGATCCGTGTCGCTGATCATGTGGCCATAGGGGTCGTAGGCGTAGTGCGTGACCTGGCCCTCGCCGTCGGAACGGGTCAGGCTGTTTCCGTGCGAGTCCCAGGTGAAGCCCGCTAGGGTGCCCAGGCTGTCAGACATCGAGGTGGGCCGGTAGCGCGAGTCATAGCCGACGTTGAGTGTGCTTCCCGCGGCGTCGGTCTTGGTGAGCGGACCCCCATACGGGTTGAAGGTGGCCGAGCTTGCTTGGCCCAGTGCGTTGGTGACCGAGGTCCGATTGCCCTGGCTATCGTAGGCGTAGTGGATCGTATGCCCGAGGGGGTCGTACCGGGTCAGCAGGTTGTGATTTGCGTCGTAGGTGAAGCTCGTCGTCTGGCCCAGCGGATCCTTCCGCGACAGGAGCATGCCGAAAGAGTCGTGGGCCGAGACGACGGTGCCGCCATCGGGGTAGGTGACGGTGGTCTTCCGGTTGGAGATGTCGTAGGCGTAGTGGTAGACATTCCCCAGGGCGTCCGTCTCGCTTTCAAGACGGCCGTCCGGATCGTAGGTGTCGGTGATGATAGGATTGCCGCGCGGGTCGGTGGCGCTCAGGAAGAAGTGATCGCTGTCGTAGGTGTAAGACAGGGGTTGCGACACCCCGGGCAGCGACACTGAAATGAGGTCGCCGTTGGAGTCATAGCCGTAGCTGTAGACATGCCCTTCGGGATCGGTGATCCGGGTGATGCGGCCCTGGCTGTCCCGGACAAACGGCACGTTCAGTCCCCCGGCCGAGCTGGTGATCCCGTCGGCGGAGAAGGTCAGCTTGTTGCCGCTCAGATCCTGGATCGAGCGCAGGCTGCCGTCGGCGCCGAGCCGATACTGCCGGCCGTAGGGGTCGGTGTAGGTATACGCCGAGGGCTGGTACTCTGACCCAGGGAAGCAGAAGTAGGTCCCCCCGGAGGGCACCACCAGTGAACACCCGTCGGAGGTGAGATTTCCATACACGCCCGCCTCGGCCGTGTACTGCGGCAGGAGCAGGAATCCGAAGACGCCCGGGGCGGATTTCGGGGTGAAGAAGAAGGTCACTCTCTGGCCACCCGGCATCGTCAAGGTGACGTCCTTGGCCGGGTTCACCTGCAGATCGGGATGGCCAATGGCCAGCGACCATCCATGGCCAAAGTCTCCGGTTGTGGAGCGCTCTAGACTGTCATAGGCCCGGCCGATGGTGATAGGTATGCCGCTGACCGGTACCGTGAAGTCCACCAGGCTGAAGCGCACTCGGCCGGGTTTATAGTCACCAGCGACGGTGACCAGGATGCCGCTTTGCTGCGATTGCCCGTACAGGTCCGTGGCGCTGAGCCTAATGATGTAAGAGCCGTTGGGAAGCGTTGTCGGATCGAAGACTCCCAAGTCGCGACCGCCGTACGTGTGGAGGTTCGTCGAAATGACGGTCACATCCGAGGGGTCTGCCACAGGCCAGAAGTCGAAGGTCCCACCGGTGAGATCTTTGTTGTTGGCGAGCGCAATGGCCGTGGGCTGCGTGATAACTGTCTGGTTCGATGGCGACTTGATCCAGCCGGGTACGGCAAGAGGCGCATTGGCGGGAGGCGGCGGGCCGGCAGCCCAGTTAACCCGCACTTTGGAGGAGTAGGACGCTACGCCGCTGACCCAGGAAATGGCCTGGACGGAGTCGGCGCCCTGATAGTAGCCCGTGTAGGTAAAGGTTGCCTGCCCCGCGCTGTCGGTGGTGGACTCGAGGTAGCTATTGTTGGGCCCGCTCACCGAAAGAGAGACTGGGAGATCTGACAGCGGGTTGCCGGAGGCATCCGTGACGGTGACCGTGAAGGGCTGGCTTTCACCGACCGTTCGGTTGGTGGTGGTGGAGGGAGAAATCAGGATAGAGCCGCTGGGTGGCACGCCCAGATTGCCCGAGGCTGTCGCGGTCGTCATGGTCAGCACCAACTGGAACCCGCAGCACTCCGTGTAGTCGACTTCGTACGGGTAGGTTCCCGCTTCGGGGAAGTTCACGGTGATCGTGTTGGCGACGGGGGCTGTCCCCTGGTTGTAGGAGCCCATCACCGGGAAGCCCTCAAAGGCCGAGACCCCTGAAGCCGGAGCGTTGACCAGTGGTCCGCTGACGCGCGTCGCCCCGCCCCCAACGCTGAAGATGAACCCGTCGTCGCTGAAGAAGTTGAAGACGACATCCCCGGGTGTGGCGACCACATACTGCCCGGTGAAGACAGCGGCGAAGCTGCCGAGAGGACCGCTACCCGCCTGGAAGCCGTTGCCCTGGGCCGTGATGGTGCCGGTGAATTCTCCGTTGAGGTCGGTGGTTACATCGGTGAACGGGCGCGAGTAGACGTTGATCCCCGAGGTGTTGCCCGGCACGGTGCCGGCGGGTGGGTTGAAGTTGATGGTGGGAAAAGGCAGATCGAAGACCGGCGTGTCGTTCGGGGTGGTCTTAAAAACACCGGAGTTGTCGGATCTGAAGAAACGGCCCCAGATGCTGGTCGTGGCAATCTCTTGAACCGGCGTGACCCAACTTACTTGGGATATGTTGGAGTCCAAAGTGATGACGCCGTCGCTCGTGGATGCCAAAGCACTGTCGGTGCCGTTGGCCCCGCCGGTGTAGGTGAAAGCCGCCGTGCCGTCCGATGCCGTGGTGGCAGTTCCGCTGGTCGCATTGGGGCCGGCGATGTCGAAGGTGATTTCGTAGCCCGCCACCGGCATCCCCAACTGGTCCAGCAGGGTGGCGGTCAGCGTTTGGTCTGAGCCGACCACGTTCGGCCCGGCGTTGGGCGGGCTGAGCGAAAGCGAAGCGTCGGACAGGGGCGAGGGCGGCGGCGTAGGGCTGGGTGTAGGAGTCGGGGCGGCCCCCTCGACCGTGAAGGTACTGGATGCCGTGGCGGCCGGGTTGCCGGCCACATCGGAGACGTCGACCTGCAGTGTGTGCAGCCCTGGCTCAAACTCGGTGTCCGGCGTGAAGGCAAAGCCCGCCTCGGACGGCAAGGCGACCGATGTTAGGTCGACCCCGTCGAGCAGGACCGTTGCCGTCTGAGGGTCGACCCCGGAAAGGGAGTCGCTGAACTGGGCCGAGAGTTCTGGGCGTGCGTTCTCCACGGTCGACCCGTCGGACGGCGTGAGACCGCTGATCTCAGGCGGGGTAGTGTCGAGGTTGACGGTCGCCTGGGCCGTGGTGGTGTTGTCGGCCACATCGACGGCTGTTGCCTCGACGACCTGGGCCTTGCCGTCATCATCCACGCTGGCCGTCTGCGGGTTCAGCGACTTGAGACCTGACAAGGTGTCCTCGGCGCTGAAGGTGGCTGTCACTTCGCTGTTGTTCCACTCCGCCGCGTTGGGCGGAGGGTCGATGCTGTACGTCAGGTCTGGAGGGGTCTTGTCAATCCAGATCCTGGCCGAGGTACTGGCATTGTTTCCGGCGTTGTCCTCGACCTGGCCTTTGACGACCTGGCCGGAGCCTTCTTGGGTAAGCGTCACGGGGTCGCTGCAGGAAGCTATCCCGCTGGCATAGTCCCCCGGGTCATTGCACTCAAAGGTGACGGTCACATCGGTGTTGTTCCAGCCCGCATCGTTCGGGGCGGGGCTGGGGCGAGCCGTAATCGTCGGAGGCGTCAGGTCGATGAGCAGATCGAGTTCCGCCTTTGCACTATTGCCTGCGCGATCGATGACCTTGACCGTCAGTGTGTGCAGGCCTTCGGACAGGTCGGTCAGGTCGGCCTCAATCGTCGCCTGACTCCACGTGTCATCTCCGCTGGCCGTGAACTCGACGGGATCGCCGTCGAGCAGCAGGTGAAAGCCCTGCGGGTCGAGCCCGGCACCATCGTCGGAGGCCTTAGCGTTGACGGACAGCGTCGTCACATTCAATGTCGTGTGTTCGGGCTGGGTGAAGCGCACTTCCGGCGAGGTGCTGTCGGCCCACAGGACGGCTTGAGCCGAACCTTCGGCGTCAATCTGGTCCGCCAGCAGGCCGCCTTCCAGATGCACATCACCGGCCAGACTGGCATCGAGATCTGGGGCATAGAACAGTCCATTCAGGACCGCCTTGGACTGGACATGCCACTTCGTGGACTGAGACCCTTGCGGGAGGTGAAAAACGAGCAAGTTGTACGGGCTCTCATCGGCATTGACCTGCGCACCGTCCGAAAGGTCAAACGAGCCGGTCAGCAGAATGCGGGTGTAGCCATCGACGACCACCTGACTGTCGGGCCCCTGTTTCCAGGAGGAGAACCAGAAGACGCCGGCTGGAAGGTGGAAGACCTCACCCTTGCCGAGCTCGAAGGGAAATGGATCGCTGTCTTTGCTCTTGCCCCAGGGGAGCTGGCCCTGGTCCGATTCGCCGATCAGATCGTTTTCGTGATTGGCTTCAATCCAGGCGATCAGGGAACCCAGATCTTCCTGTCGGCAGTCGATGGCGTCTTCGGCCGGGTCGGTGGATCCAGCGACCTCGGCCTTGCCCTTGGTCTGGACGGAAAAACCCGACCCAGGGACAGCATCCCCGTTGACGTTCGCCTGCCCGCTGAGGTCGATGTCCGCGTTGGAACGGATGCTTCCGCCGAACTGCTCATCCGCCGAACCGAATCCCCGAGCGTAGGTGTGGGCCTGGCCGCCAAGCTTGAGGGTATTGGTGTTCTTACCCTTGAGTTCGTCAGCAGGACGGCAAGCCGCCAGGACGTAGCTGCCAAAGGACGGGAGAGGCCGAAAGGCGTCCAGGTCGGGGTTCGAGCTGCCCTGAAGGGCTTTCAGAGGATGAGCCGCCACCTTCTCGGAAGGCGGCCTGTTGCTTGGGGGCTTGACCGTTTGCGCCGATTGTGCCGGGAAGGCATATGCCGTTGGCGCGAAGGCAAGCGAGCTGGGCAGCAGCAGGGAAAGAACAACCAGAGCGTGAAATGCTCTGGTTAGGGCGCGCCCAGCGTACAGACACGCAAGACCACGCCAGATTGCCACACGGACGGAGGCGAGCATGGTACCCCCTTACGGCTCCACGGCAGACGTAGCGCCGAGCCTGCCTGCTCCCGCTTCAAGTCCCCCGAGGCAATGAGAAGATTAGATGAGGCCGTCGGATGAATGGGCGAGCAGGCTTGAGCCTGCTGAACGGAGACTCCCCACGAATGATACATGAGTACT
>Ga0210086_1000628_pt1 | contig 19777 bp, 20 predicted proteins | sample China_Galinas_PW_3_FD_184867 | JGI IMG/M metagenome (GOLD analysis project Ga0210086, IMG submission 184867) | Wetland microbial communities from San Francisco Bay, California, USA, that impact long-term carbon sequestration - China_Galinas_PWB_D2... | ecosystem: Environmental > Aquatic > Marine...
CCGGCGAACCGCCATTCCCTGGCTTCCTCAGTTTTTGCGAGAGGCTCAGTCAATTGGTGGCCGTCCCGTCGTCGTGGAGGACAGCGCTCTCATCAGTCTCGGGGGTGTATCTCTTGACCTCGCCGGAGACAGGAAGACAATACGTCGGGTCCGCGCAAGGAGCCGGAGGATTCTGGGGGCGGTGGGAAGAATATGTAGCTTCTGGGCACGGGGGAAATCGGCGCATGCAAGGTATCCCTGCTGCGGACTATCGGGTGACAATCCTGGAAGTGGCGTCATCCTCTGCCGGTCCCGAGGCACTGGCTGCGATGGAGAGCCGCTGGAAAAGGAAGCTTCTTAGCCGGGTCTTTGGGCTGAACGCCAACTGAACCAAGCGGAAGATTCCTCGATCCCGGAAAAGCAAAGCGATGCGGCCAGAATCCGTGCCTGTCGGGAGGCTTGCGAGTCTGCGCCAACTTGGCCTATCCGTGTGTGCAGATCGGATAAGGCCCCATGACCATCCTCGTCATCGATAACTACGACAGCTTCACCTACAACCTCGTCCATTTCCTCGGCGAGCTGGGGGCGAAGCTTGCCGTCTACCGCAACGACAAGCTCGGCGTCGACGATGTGGTTGCGATGGACCCCGAGGCAATCGTCATCTCGCCTGGCCCGTGCACGCCGAACGAGGCCGGCATCTGCCTGTCGATGATCGAGCGGGTCGGCGCCGACATCCCCATCTTCGGAGTCTGTCTCGGTCACCAAGCGATTGGCCAGGCCTATGGCGGCAGGGTGGTGCGGGCGCCGACCCTGATGCACGGCAAGGTCAGCACGGTCCACCACACCGGCCGTTCGGTGTTCCGGGGAATCAACGGCGACTTCCAGGCGACCCGCTATCACTCGCTGACCATCGAGCCCGAAAGCCTGCCCGAGGCGATCGAGGTGACCGCGACCAGCGACGACGGCGTGATCATGGGCGCCATGCACAAGAGCCATCCCGTGCACGGCGTCCAGTTTCACCCGGAATCGATCGCCTCCGAGCACGGCCACCGGGTTCTCCAGAATTTTCTCGACATCGCCGCGGCGTGGAACGCCAAGCACCGGGTCGAGCGGTCCGTGGCTTAAAGGAGCGACAATGGCGGATCTGAAAGCGACGATCGGCAAGGTCGCCGCCGGCGAAAAGCTCAGCCGCGACGAGGCCGAGCAGGCCTTCAACGTCATCATGTCCGGCGAGGCGACACCGGTGCAGATCGGCGCCTTCCTGACCGCGCTCCGGCTTCGCGGCGAAACCGTCGACGAGATCAGCGGCGCCGTGGCGACCATGCGGGCCAAGATGACCCCGGTCGAGGCCCCCGCCGACGCCATCGACGTTGTGGGCACCGGCGGCGACGCCTCTGGCAGCTACAACATCTCCACTGCTTCGGCCTTCGTCGTCGCCGGCGCCGGCGTGCCGGTCGCCAAGCATGGCAACCGGGCGCTGTCGTCGAAATCCGGCGCCGCCGACACGCTGAAGGCGCTCGGCGTCAACATCGAGCTGCCGCCTGATCGGATCGCGCTTTGCATCCGCGACGCCGGCATCGGCTTCATGTTTGCGCCCCTGCACCACGCCGCCATGAAGCATGTGGGACCGGCTCGGGCCGAGCTCGGGTTCCGCACCGTCTTCAACCTGATCGGACCGCTTTCCAACCCGGCGGGCGTCAAGCGCTATCTGCTTGGCGTGTTCTCGCCCGACTGGGTGGAGCCGCTGGCGAATGTGCTCGCTGGACTGGGCGCCGAGCGCGCCTGGGTGGTCCACGGCGCCGGCGGTCTCGACGAAATCTCTCCGGCCGGCGAGACAAAAGTCGCCGCGCTCGACAACGGGACGGTGACGCTGTTCACCATCACGCCGGGCGACGCCGGGCTCACTCCCTCCCCCGCCGAGGCGATCAGGGGGGGCGATGCCGCCCACAACGCCGAGGCGCTGCGGGGCGTTCTGGAAGGCGCCACGGGCGCGTATCGTGATACAGTGCTTCTCAACGCCGGCGCCGCGCTTGTCGTCGCCGGCCTTGCGCGCGACCTCGCCGAGGGCGTGGCGCTCGCGGCGGAAACGATCGATAGGGGCAAGGCACGCGAGCGGCTCGACAGGCTCGTCGCGGTGTCCAACGGCTAGGGCGATGAGCGACATCCTTCGCAAGATTGAAGCGAACAAGCGAGCGGAGATCGCGGCGGCGAAGGCTGCGGTCACGCCGCAGGAGATGGAGCGGCGTGCTGCTGACGCCCCGCCGCCGCGGGGCTTCGTCAAGGCATTGAGGGCGACAATCGCGGCGGGCCGACCGGCGCTCGTCGCCGAGATCAAGAAGGCTAGCCCTTCCAGGGGCCTGATCCGCGCCGACTTCGATCCGCCGACGCTTGCCCGGGCCTATCAGTCGGGCGGAGCGTCCTGCCTCTCGGTGTTGACCGACGAACCGTTCTTCCAGGGGGCCCCGGCGTTCCTCATCGCTGCGCGCGAGGCGGTGGGCCTGCCGGCGCTTCGCAAGGACTTCATCTACGAGCCCTACCAGGTCTTCGAATCCCGGGCGATGGGCGCCGACTGCATTCTCATCATCATGGCGACGGTCAACGACGCGGACGCCGCGGCGATCGAGGCGACGGCTCGCGAGCTGGACATGGACGTGCTGGTCGAGGTCCACAACGGGGCCGAGCTGGATCGGGCGTTGGCTCTTTCCTCTCCATTGGTCGGCATCAACAATCGGGATCTGCGGACCTTCGAGACGTCGCTTGCGGTGAGCGAGCGCCTGGCTCCTCGGGTGCCGGCCGACCGGCTGGTGATCGCCGAGAGCGGCATCTTCGTCCCCGAAGACATTGCCAGGTTGTCGGCCGCCGGGATCAATACCTTCCTCGTCGGCGAGAGCCTGATGCGGCAGCCTGACGTAGCCGCCGCAACAGCAGCACTGCTCGGAGCAGCCGTCGATGCCTGAGACCATGGAATACACGATCCGTCCGGCCCAGTTCGACGAATACGATCTCCTCGGCGACATCGAGCGGAGCGCCAGCCGGCGCTTCATCGATGTTGGCCTGGTTGAGATTGCCGATGCGGAGCCGCTCGACCCTGAATTCATCGGCGCCGTAGGTGCGTTCGGCGGCGTCTTTGTCGCTGCCGATGACAGCAACACGCCGGTCGGCTTCATCCTCGTCGGAATGCTGGATCGGGCCGCGCACATTTATGAGCTGTCGGTCGCCGAGGAGCATGGCCGGCGGGGGCTCGGCCGGCGACTGATCGAGGAGGCCTGCCGCTTCGCCGGCGCCGAAGGCGTCTCCGCCGTCACCTTGTCGACCTTCCGCGACATCCCGTGGAACGGCCCGCTCTACGAGCGGCTGGGCTTCGAGTATCTCGAACGGAGCCAGTGGACCCCTGCCCTCTACATCCTCCACGACCTTGAGCTCCGCAAGGGGTTGCCGGTCGAGCGGCGCGCCTTCATGCGGTGGGAAGGGGAATGACGAAACGGGCGCTGACCCACCTCGACAAGGCGGGGGCGGCCAACATGGTGGATGTCTCGGCCAAGCCCGTCACCAAGCGGCGCGCCGTCGCCGAAGGCGCCGTTGTCATGCACCCCGCCACGCTGGACCTGATCCGCTCTGGTGACGCGAAGAAGGGCGACGTGATCGGCACTGCCCGGATCGCGGGTATCATGGCGGCAAAGAGGACCCACGAACTCATTCCGCTGTGCCATCCGATCGGCCTTAGCCGGGTTGCAATCGATATCGACCCGGATGAGTCCCTTCCGGGCCTCCGCGTTCGCGCCACGACCGAAGTTGCCGAACGTACCGGCGTCGAGATGGAGGCATTGACAGCCGTGTCGGTGGCCTGCCTGACGGTCTACGACATGGCGAAGGCGGTCGACCGCGGCATGTCCATCACCGGCATCCGGCTGGTCGAAAAACGCGGCGGACGGTCAGGGACCTGGCGGGCCAAGGCGAGATGAGCCTCCTGCCCGTCGAAGAGGCCGTCGGCCGCATCCTCGCCGACGTGTCACCGCTGTCGACCGAAACCGTCGACGTTAGAGAGGCTTATGGCCGCTTTCTGGCGGAGGATCTCGCTGCGAGGCGCTCCCAGCCGCCTTTTCCGGCCTCGGCCATGGACGGCTACGCCGTTCGCGCCGAGGACGCACGGGAAGGCGCCCGCCTCAAGGTCATCGGCACGGCAGCGGCTGGCCATGGCTTTGCCGGCGGGCTTTCTGCCGGTGAAGCGGTGCGGATTTTCACCGGGGCACCGGTTCCCCAGGGCGCCGACGCGATCCTCATCCAGGAAAACGCCGAAGTGGTCGATGCGACGACCGTCGCCGTGCTGCAGACAGTCGAGCCGGGACGTCATGTCCGGCCCACGGGGCTGGATTTCCGGGCCGGAGGCGTGCTCGTCAAGGCGGGACGTCGGTTCGGCCCGCGCGAACTGTCGCTTGCCGCGGCCATGGGATATGGCGCGGTCCCGGTCCGCCAGCGGCCCCGTGTTGCGATCATTGCGACGGGCGACGAACTCGTACCGCCAGGGACCGAGCCCGGACCGAACCAGATCGTCGCTTCGAATGCGGTCGGCATTGCCGGGCTGGTCCGCGCCGCCGGCGGCGACCCACACGACCTCGGTATCGTCGAAGACCGCCGGGACGCGATTGCGGCGGCGATCGTCGAGGCAAAGGACCTGCCGGCCGACATCATCGTCACGCTCGGCGGAGCGTCAGTCGGCGACCATGACCTTGTGCGGGAAGCGCTGGAAGCCAGCGGCGTGACTCTCGATTTCTGGCGGATCGCCATGCGGCCCGGCAAGCCGCTGATGTTCGGCCGGCTTGCCGGGCAGCGGGTGCTGGGCCTGCCCGGCAACCCGGTTTCGGCCATGGTCTGCGGGCTCCTCTTCCTCCGGCCGCTTGTCGCCGCCTTCCTTGGCCAGGATGCCGTCGATTCCAGCGAAGCTGCCGTCCTCGCCGCGGACGTGCCGGCAAATGAAGCACGGCAGGACTATGTTCGGGCCACGCTGATCGAGACCGGGGCCGGACTGCCGCGAGTTGCCCCGTTTCCGCTCCAGGACAGCTCGATGCTCTCGACCTTGGGCGCTGCGGACTGCCTGTTGATCCGCCCCCCCAACGCGCCCGCCGCCAAGGCAGGCGATCAGTGCCGTATCGTCCGCCTTCCCTGACCCGGCGCCCGTCTTCTGCGCTATCTGCCTGATCCTTTACGGAAAATTCAGTCTTGCGGAACACATATAGAACAAGGTAGTTTGTTCGTGCTTTGTACCAGATTCGCCAACCGTCAACCCTGCGGAACGACCGATGCTTACGCAAAAGCAGCACGAACTCCTGATGTTCATCCACGAGCGGCTGACGGAGGCCGGCGTTCCCCCCTCGTTCGACGAGATGAAGGACGCGCTCGACCTGCGCTCGAAGTCCGGCATTCATCGCCTCATCCGCGCCCTTGAAGAGCGCGGCTTTATCAAGCGCCTGCCCAATCGAGCGCGCGCCATCGAGGTCGTGCGCATGCCTGAATCGACGACGCCGGCGGCGCAGCGTACCCGGGGCTTCTCGCCGAGTGTCATCGAGGGCAGCCTCGGCCGCGTGAAGCCGGTGTCTGCCGACCATGCCATACTCGAGCCGGTCATGATCCCGGTGATGGGGCGGATCGCCGCCGGCACGCCAATCGAGGCGATCCAGAACCACAGCCATTCGATCGGCGTTCCGCCAGACCTCCTCTCCCCCGGCGAGCATTTCGCCCTGGAGGTCAGAGGCGATTCGATGATCGAGGCCGGCATTCTCGAGGGCGATACGGTGCTCATCCGCAAGACCGACACCGCCGATACCGGTGACATCGTGGTGGCGCTGGTCGACCAGGAGGAAGCCACGCTCAAGCGACTGCGCCGCAAGGGCGCCTCCATCGCCCTGGAAGCGGCCAATCCCGCCTACGAGACGCGGATCTTCGGACCCGATCGGGTGAGCATCCAGGGCCGGCTGGTCGGACTCATCCGCCGCTATTGATCGACCCGAAGCGGCGGCATGAACGGCCGGCGCTGCGACGGATAGGCCGTCTCGACGCGGAAGCCGGGCTTGCCATCCTCGTTCGCTTCCTTGCGATAAAGCGCCTGGGCGCCGCCCGCGGCAAGAATGTCGCGGTCGATGACAAGCGCGGCGTTGGAGCAGGAGCGCGGCGCGGCAAACCGGCTGATGACGACGCCGGCCAGATGGCAGTCGTCGGTGAAGGCTGCCGGATCCAGGCTGACGGCAACGCGTAAGCCGTCAGAGCGTCCGGCGATACAGCCGACAGGATCGCATTGCACGTCCGCCGACAGCGCCTCGGTGACCGGCCGCGGATCGGCATCGGCCCGGAGCCATGTCTCGACCGCGAAGCGGTTTTCCCTGGCATTGATGATCAGGTAGCGACCGTCGGTGCCGCGTACGGCGGCGGTCAGGCCGCTCTCGTCCACCAGAATGTCGGGCCGGGGCGTGAGGAAGAGGATGGGCACGGCGGCGGCGATGGGCACCAGTCCCGCCAGCCGCCAAGGCTCGCGCCACAGCGCCAGCCACAGAAATCCTGCCACGACGAGCAGCAAGGCCGAAACGGGCGCCATCGGTACGCCGCCCCACCCGGCCGACCAGTCCGCTGTGGTCCGGGCAACCGTGACGACCCAGTCGAGCCCCCATCCCATGACGGTTAGCGGCAACTGCTCGAGGCCGAAGGGCATCAGGAGCACGGCAAAGAACGCCATCGGCATGACGATCAGGCCAACCACCGGCATCGCGGCGAGATTGGCGAAGAGCGTGAGCGGCGCGGCCCGCTGGAAATGGTAGATCGCGAACGGGGTGGTTGCGAGACCGGCGATCAGTGAGGTCAGGACCAGGCCCCGGGTCGAGAGCCAGAACCGGCTGGTCACGCCGCGCTCGCGAAGATCGGCAACGATCAGGGCGCGGTCGGCCCGATCCCGGATCGCCTCATAGCCGGCCACCAGCGCAAGAGTGGCTGCGAATGACATCTGGAAGCTCGCGGTGAGGACGCTCTCCGGCTCGATCACCAGCACGACCAGTGCCGCCAGGGCGACGTTGCGAAGCGTGATCGCCCGCCGGTCGACCATCACCGCGATGAGCATGATCGCCAGCATGACGAAGGCGCGCTCGGTCGCGACGCCCGCGCCGGAGATGGCGAGATAGCATGCAGCGACTCCGAGGGCCGCTGCGGCCGCCCACTTGCGGATTGGCCGATTGAGGGCGAGCGTCGGCGACAGCGCCAGCAATGCGCGGATCAGCCAGAAGGCAGCGCCGGCGACCAGCGCCATATGCAGCCCGGAAATCGCCAGGATATGACCAAGCCCCGACGCGCGCATCGCCTCCTGGGTGCCCTCCGAGATGCCGCGGCGGTCGCCCATCACCAGCGCCGCGGCGATCTGGCCGTTATCTCCCGGCAGCGCCGCGACGATCCGGTCGCGGATGGTCTGGCGCAGGTGGGCGATGGGCATGGCAAGACGGATGCCAAGCGGCGCCTCTCCGATTTCGGCCCGCTTGGCGGCGCCATAGGCGAAACCGGATCCACCGACGCCTTCGTAGAAATCGGCGCGGGCGAAGTCGTAACCGCCCGGCAACACCGGTCCGGCCGGAGGCCTGAGACGGGCGAGCACCGCGATTGCATCGCCGACGGCGATGGAAGCGGCCTTGCTGCGGATGGTGATGCGGACCAACTCCGGCATTGCTGTCGGCGCGATGTGCTCCATGTCGCGAACCCTGAGGAGCACCCGAACGCCGCCGCGCGCGGCCGCCTCGCGCTCCGCCACCCAACCGGTGACGTTTGCAGCCATTTCGCGCGGAAGCAGCGGAACAGCGACCAGATCCGTGCGGAGCTTCGCAACCGTGATGCCCGTCACGACCGCCGTCACAGCCGTCAGCGCACGAAACAGCGAAACCCGATCCCGGCTGCGCCAGGTGATGACCGCAAGCGCCAACGTAGCGAGGATAAGCCCTGTGGCGGACGGTTCGGCCGGCAGCACGAAATAGATGACGATCCCGCCGCCGAACAGGACCGGCGGCCAGAGGAAGCCGCGCCCGGCCTCCATTTCCCGCGCAAAGACCGCGCCGAGCCAGAGCCAGGCGGCGCCGAGGCGGTCGCCCGCCCGGCCGCCGCCGAGCGGCAACGCCGAGCGCGGTCTCCGGTCTCCCGCGGCGTCGGTCTTGCGCTCGCCCGGGACGATTCCGTGGTCCCGCTCACTCATTAGAACAGCCCCCGGGTCCTCCGCGAAGACTATAGCGCCTTTGCAGCCTCGGCGTTCATCGGCGCCAACATTTCTATCTGATCATATAGTCGACTCGGCACGGCAAGATTGCCTAGCCTTTTCCTCAAGTTTTCGCGGTCGGCGCCGGGTTCACGTTGATTGAGCCCGGCCGCCCCCTGCGGTCAGGAGGGTTCGACATGGCCACCACACCGCTCCCCGTCGACGGCGAATTTCAGGTCAACGCGACCGAAGCAAGCACGCAGCGGGAGTCGGCAGTCACCGAGCCGACCGACGGCCGCTTCGTGGTGGTGTGGACCGACGGCAGTCAAAGCGCGGACGACCCCTCGGGAACCGCCGTCCGGGGCCAGATTTTCGATGCGGACGGCACGCCCTCGGGCGATGAGTTCCTGGTCAACACAACGACGGACAACAGCCAACGGGCGCCCGAGGTCACCGCCCTTGCCGGTGGCGGCTTCGCCGTTGCCTGGTCCGACCTCAGCGTGTCCGGCCTGGTGCAGGACAAGTTCCGGGTCGTGACGCAGGTCTTCGATTCCAATGCCCACAAGGTCGGCGGCGAGATCATCGTCAGTGCCGGCGATCACCCCATCGGCGGCTTCGCCCCGCCGCCGGTTTACATCGACACGCTTGCCGACGGCAACCTCGTGGTCAGCTGGCTCGGCGCTTCCAACGTGCGTGCGGCCGTCTTTAAGCCCGACGGCGACCCGGTGAAAGCCGACTTCGTGGTCGTCAACGCGCTCGACGACCCCGGCGGTTCCGACTCGAGCAACGTCGCCTCCGTCACTGCCCTCGCGAACGGCAGGTTCGTAGTCGCGTGGGGCGACGAATTGACCGACGGAGGGCAGTCCGAGTCGGCGATCCACGTCTCGACAACGACCATTTTGTCGTCAGCTGGTCGACGAGTTCCGGGAGCGCCAGTGACAGTTCCGGTGGGGCGGTGAAGGCCCGCATCTTCACGATCGGCGCCTCTGGTCCGACGGGCGGTGACGATGTGCTCAACGGCACTCCCGGCAAAGACACCATCAACGGGCTTGGCGGCGACGACACGATCCACGGCAAGGGTGGCAATGACACGCTGAAGGGAAGCAGCGGGAACGGCTGGCAAAAGCCGGTTTGCGCTCGGCACCGATGCCGTCGGGCAGCAGCCTTTCTGAAGCCCGATCGCTCGAATCAATTCTATCTAATCAGATAGTCGACAGCCCCGTCGTCCGTTTCTACCATCTTATTCAAAGTCATACGGATTCCGCTGTCCGTCCGTGAAACGCCGACGAAGAGCGTTGTCCCTGATGATCCGACCCGAGGAGGATTGTCATGGCCGAATACATAGTCACCGCCTCCGGCGATTCCGGCCCAGGCACGTTGCGCAACGCCATTGCGCAAGCCATTGCCAACCCCGGCGCAGACACCATTGTCTTCGATCCGTCCGTAACGTCCGTTTCTCTTGCTTCGGCGCTCGACGTCACGGGCGGCGGCAAGCTCACCATTAACGGCGATTACAACCATGACGGCGTCGCCGACGTCGAGCTGAAAGCCATCGTATCGCATCACCTGACCGTCGAGTCGGCAGCCGACGTCAAGATCGTCGGTGTCGACTTCCTCTCGGGCCACGCCACCGGCGAAAAGGGATCGGACGGCGCATCCGGTGCAGCCGGAGCAAACGGTGCGAACGGCGTTCCCGACGAGGCTAACCCCGATCCCTCTCTCTATGGCGAAAGCGGCGGCGACGGCACCGATGGGCACGATGGCGGCGACGCGACGAACGGCCAGGACGGCGAAGATGTCGGCGGCTCGATCAAGAACTCGGCACGCTGACGCTGGTCCGCGTCGGCTTCGGCGACAACCACGCGGAGGGCGGGCTCGGCGGCCAGGGTGGCTATGGCGGTTTCGGCGGTTTTGGCGGTGACGGAGGGCAAGGCGGGTACGGTGGTATCATCCTCAACGAAACACAGTATCACTACAACGGAAACTTCGTTTCCGACGGCGGCTATGGCGGCAACGGCGCCAACGGCGGCGATGGCGGAGACGGCGGCGACGGGGGGAACGGCGGCGACGCCGCCGGGGCCATCTTCAACGATACCCATGCCACCCTCACTCTGGTCGACGTAGCGTTTGGTGGAGCGCTCGCCAGCGGCGATGTCGGCGCCGGAAACGAGGGCGACGGTGGACGGGGCGGCCCCGGCCGACAGGGCAACAGCGGCGGCACCGGTGGCTCGGGCGGCGGTGGCGGCGACAGCGGCTGGGATGGATATAGCGGTAACGCCGGCGCCGCCGCAACCGGAGGCAATGGCGGTAACGGCGGCGATCAGGGCAGCGGCGGCGATGGCGGTCGGGGCGGTACGGCGGCCGGCGCGATCGTCAATCATGGGGCGCTGAGTGGGAAAGCCGCAATAACCGGATCGAATTCCGGAGTCGGTGGATCGGGCGGGCCGGGTGCCGCGCTCTTCGGAAACCCGGGGGACGGAGGCGCGGCCGGACAAGGCGGCAAGCAATTCTCCGAGTATAGCAAGATCGTGACAGACTGGGGCGGGGGTGGTTCGTACTCGGCCAGTGACTACTATCGCGTAGATTCAGGCATAGCCGGCGACGACGGCAACGCCGGCACGCCGGGCGTGACCGGCGCCACCGGGAAAGCTGACGATGCCATCACCAATGTCGGCGGAACCAACGACGCCGAAGTTCTGAATACGCTGGTCTTCGTCTACGCCATCGACAATAAAGTCCACGAAGGCGACAACGTCTCCTTCAACATCATCCGACTTGGCGACAATTCGACGTCGCTCACCGTCGATTGGAAGATGGCGAGTGTCAAATCAGGTCAGACCGCCGACGGCAATGATTTTGGCGGCGGCAGTCTGCCGAGCGGCCAGGTGTCGTTCGACGCCGGCGGCGCCAACGCGATGCGGGTCGACCTTCCCGTCACCGCCGACGGGATCACCGAACCTGACGAGAAATTCAAGATCAAGCTGACAGGGATCCATGGCGAAGATAGCGCCGGCCTCGGCACCAGCGTGTTCAAAGGCAAGATCATGGACAGCGCCGGCGGCCCGACGTCTGGAGATGACGTTCTCGAAGGCACGATGGGCAAGGATACGATCAACGGCCTCGGGGGTGACGACAAGATTCACGGCAAGGGTGGCAATGACACGCTGAAGGGAAGCGGCGGCAACGACAGGCTTTTCGGCAACGGGGGCGACGACAAGCTTTACGGGGGCAGCGGCAGAGACAAGCTTTTCGGCGGCGGCGGCAACGACAAGCTTCACGGCGGCAGCGGCCGCGACGTCCTCGACGGCGGCAAGGGCAGCGACCTGCTCGATGGCGGCGGCGGCAAGGACAAGTATGTCTTCAAGGACAAGCTCGGCCACGGCGTCGACACCATCGTCAAGTTCGAGGCGGGCGAGCAGCTTCGCCTCGACAGCGCGGTGTTCAAGCACATCGGCGCGCACGGGACGCTGGCGGCGAAATACTTCCACACCGGCGCCCACGCTCAGGACGGCAACGACCACATCCTCTACCAGCACAGCACGGGGAAGGTGTTCTACGATTCCAACGGCGACGCCGCTGGCGGCAAGACGCTGTTCGCCGTGATCGACAATACCCCCAACCTCCACCACGACGATTTCTTTGTCATCTGAGAGGGCTGAATTCGACCCGTCGCCGCGCCGGTCAGGGACAGGGGGGCGAGGGCAGAAGCTCCAGCCTGGTCAGCTTGCCGGCCAGGGCAAAATCCCCGTAGTCGATCTTCAGCGTCCGGCCGACGCCGTTTTCATACATGACGAACGACATCGTGTAGAATGGCGGGTCGTCGCCGGTATCCGACCGGTCGAAATAGCTCAGCGTCAGCGGCCAGTGGCGCAGCGACGCCAGACCGGCGTCGGCGATGACCGTCTCGTCGCCGACATCGTCGGTCGCCGTCGATACCGGGCCGATCACACCTGCCGTCTCGAAAACGGTCTGGCCGTCCTCCGACCCGTCGTACACCTCCATGGACAGGAAGGCGTCGCCACGGACGGCAGAGGCCAAAATCTTGCCCATCTGGGCGGTGGGGAACACCAGGGGACCGCTGATTTCCAGTTTCTTCTCTTCCGGCTTGGTCAACGCCACCGTAATGCCGTCCTTGTCACGGCTGGCGGTGCCGCTCGACTCCTCGGCGAGGATCGGACCGGCATAGGTCTCGTTGGAAAAGTCGAGGCTCTTCCCGTCCGGCGACTCGAAGGTTGCCGAGCGGGCGTCCGTCACATGCTCTGCGCCGTCGGGATCCTCGGTGCGGGTCACGAAACGGAGCTTCGAGCTGTATCCAGAGCAGGCCGAGCCGGTGAATTCCATCACCAGACGGCCGGAAACGTCGTTGACGTCGGCGCCCTCGGCGCTGTCGAGAAGGGAGATGTCATAGACCGCCCGGTGAGCGGCAAGGCTCATCGGCGCCGCCTCGCCGGCGTTGGGCAGGACAATCGGCGCGGCGACGCCGACCAGGACCATCGCAAACGGTTTCGACCAGTTCATCAAGGCGAATCCCCTCTCAACCCTTTCTCATGCCCCCGGACCGTGGCGGAAACAAGGGCCCTTCCCTCTTGCCGGAGCAAGCGATTTGGGCCACACAGCCGGCACCGACAACCCCAACGAGGAGCGAAAATGGCCAGCGAAATCGAAGCCCGGCTCGCCGCGCTTGGCATTGACCTTCCGACGCCCGGAAAGCCCGCAGCAAACTATGTCCCCTTCGTCATCAGCGGCAAGCAAGTTTTCGTCTCCGGCCAGGTGCCGATGGCGCCTGATGGGGTCAAGTTCGTCGGCAAGCTCGGGAGGGAATTTTCTGTTGAGCAAGGCCAGCAGGCGGCGAGGCTTTGCGCAGTCAACATCCTGGGGGTGCTGAAAGCGGCCCTCGGCGACCTGGAGAGGGTGACGCGGATCGTCAAGGTGGTTGGGTTTGTCAACGCCGTCCCCGACTTCACCGAACCCCACAAGGTGATCAACGGCGCATCCGACCTGATTACCGATGTGCTCGGCGATCAGCGCGGCAAGCATGCTCGTTCGGCCGTCGGCATGGGAACCCTGCCGCTCGGGGTGGCCGTCGAGGTCGAGGCAATCGCCGAAATCGCCTGAACCAGCCGTGGCGCGACATGGGTGGCTGATCGCCCGGCCGGTTGCCCATCGCGGCTACCATGACCGGGCTGCGGGGCGGGTAGAGAACACTCTCTCCGCGGCCACGGCCGCGGCGGCGTGCGGCTTTGCCGTCGAATGTGATGTCCGGCTTTCGGCCGACGGTGAGGTCATCGTCTTCCACGATGAGACGCTCGACCGTCTGACGACCGCGGCCGGCCCCGTCGGCGCAAGATCCCTGGCCGAGCTCGAGGCTGTGCGGCTTCACGACACCGACGACCGCATTCCGACGCTTGGCGAACTGCTGGCGACCGTTGCCGGTGCCGTGCCGCTGTTCATCGAGCTCAAAAGCGATGGCGACGGCGACCGCCGGCTCGCTTCCCGCGTCGCGGGGATTCTCGGCGGTTATGTCGGTCAGGTGGCGGTCATGTCCTTCGATCCGGCGACGGTGCGAGCGATGCGCGCGCTTGCCCCCGCCCTGCCGCGCGGCATGGTGGCCGACCGTTTCGACGACGAAGAGAACCGCGCACTGTCGTGGAAACGGCGCTTCGCGCTCCGGCACCTTCTCCATGCGCCGACAGTACGCCCGGACTTCATCGCCTATGGCGTCGCGGCGCTGCCGGCGAATGCGCCTCTTCTGCTGCGCCACCTCGGGCTGCCGCTTCTCACCTGGACGGTCCGCACGCCGGCAGACCGCGAGGTTGCCCGACGCTATGCCGACCAGATCATCTTCGAAGACTTCGATCCCGATGTTCGGACTACCGACACGGTTCTGGCGGAATCGGCTTGAACTCGACCAGCTTGAGCCGCACGGCGAACTGTTCGAAGTCGTAGACCGCAGCTTGCGAAAAGCCGTTGTCGTAGACGATGGTTTCTGTGGAGAAGGCCGGCGTCATCTCGCCTGTCGCTTCCCGCGAAAAATAGCTGAACTTCATCCGCCAGCGGCTCATGTCGGCGAAGCCCAGTCCCGCCGCGAAGAGGCCTTCCTCGTCGATGTCGTCCGCTTCATCGGCTTCGGCGATGAGGACCGATACACGCCAGACCTGACGACCATAGCCTGACCCGTCATAGGTCTGAAACTCGATCAGTCTTTCGCCGGTTCTGGCCGCGGCCATGGTCTGTCGCAGCATGGCGATCGGAAACAGCACGTCGCCGCCAAAGCGCAACTGCTCGGACTTGGGCTGTGCGAGCGAAACCACGATGCTCTCGTCCGTCTTGCTGGCACGTCCCTCGGCGCGCTCGATCTCGATCGAAGCGAACTCTCCCAGCAGATCGAAGCTGAGGCTCTCCGCATCCTCGACTTCAACCGACCGCATCCTCATCGGGAGCGTGCCTCCACCGGGTCCCTCAAGCTCGGCGGCGAGGTCGACTTCGGTGCGATAGGTCTCACAAGCCTGGGTCATAATCGCTGTCATGGTTCCGCTGACCCCAAGCATCAGCCCGGCGGCCGTCGAGTCATCATCCAGCGTCAGCTCGTATGTCGCTGCGCCCGTGATGAGAGGCGTGGCGGCCGTAGCCGCGTGAGGCGCAAGGACGCCTACGGCTACAGCCAGAGCCGGGACCAGGGTGGATTTTGCCACGACGTTCTCCGTGCCGCGCTGCTGAAGACGCGGGTTGACTATAGCGAAGACGTTCGGATCGCGCGCCCGAGGGTCTGGTCCATCGCGTTGCCAAATAGTTGCGCTTGCAGCATGCCGACCTAGGTGATGGGATGAGCCTCGTGTTGAGTGACGCTAGCCCGTGAACCAGAGCACCAAATCCGACGCGACCCTGACCGTAGTGTCGTCGCTGGCCGATGTCGCACGCGACGATTGGGATGCGTGCGCCAACCCGCGGCTGTTTGGCGCCGACAGCGGCAGTTCCCATCCAGACAGCAGAGGATTAGAGGCGCATCCTCAAGTCCGATGTGAAGAACGCGGCACCTCCTCGCCGGTTCTTGACCTCGCGTCGGAATACAATCCTTTCCTCTCACACGACTTCCTTTGGTCGCTCGAGCAGTCAGGGGCGGCGACGCGCAAGACTGGATGGCTCGGCCAGCATCTGGTGCTCGCCGGACGCGACGGACGCCCGTCAGCGGTGCTTCCCTGCTATCTCAAGTCGCATTCGATGGGCGAGTATGTCTTCGACCACGGCTGGGCCGACGCATTCGAGCGCGCCGGCGGACGGTACTATCCGAAACTGCAGGTCTCTGTGCCCTTCACGCCGGTTACCGGCCGGCGGCTGCTGGTCCGGCCCGGGCCCGAGGCGGATCGCCGGCGCAGCGTCCTGGCGCAAGGGGCGGCCGCCCTCGCCCAGCGACACGGCGTCTCGTCCGTTCACGTCACGTTCGCGACAGAGGCGGACTGGCAGCTCCTCGGTGAGGCCGGGTATTTGCAGCGGACCGACCAGCAGTACCACTTCTTCAACGAAGGCTATCGCGACTTCGATGATTTCCTCGCCGCCCTCGCCTCGCGCAAGCGCAAGGCAATCCGCCGCGAACGTCGCGATGCCCTGGCCGGAGGCGTCGAGGTCGTCCATCTCACCGGTCGTGACCTGAGCGAAGCTGCCTGGGACGCATTCTTCGCTTTCTACATGGACACCGGTTCCCGCAAGTGGGGCCGCCCTTACCTCAACCGTCGCTTCTTCTCGCTGATCAACGAACGGATGGCTGACCGCATCCTGCTCATCATGGCCAAACGGGGCAGGCGCTACATCGCCGGCGCACTCAACCTGATCGGTTCGGATGCCCTCTACGGCCGCTACTGGGGCGCAGCGGAGGATCAGCCGTTCCTCCATTTCGAGCTCTGCTACTACCAGGCGATGGACTGGGCGATCACCCACGGCCTTTCGCGGGTCGAGGCTGGTGCCCAGGGCGAGCACAAGCTGGCGCGCGGCTACCGTCCGATGGCCACCTATTCCGCCCACTGGATCGCGGATGCCGGCTTCCGCCGGGCCGTCGCCGACTACCTCCGTCAGGAGCGGCGACAGGTGGCACGTGACAACGCCGTTCTGGCGCAGTATCTGCCCTTCCGCGAACAGGAAAGGACGGAGCCTGACCAATGAGCGAGCGGACCTACGACGACCAGAATGTCTTCGCCCGGATTCTGCGCGGAGAAATCCCCTCGCACCGGATTTACGAGGACGATGACGCGGTCGCGATCATGGACGTCATGCCGCAAGGCACCGGACACACGCTGGTCATTCCCAAGACGCCGTCCTGCAACCTGCTTGACGCCGACCCCGAGGCGCTTGGCCGGCTGATGCGCGCCGTGCAGAAGGTCGCCCGGGCGAGCAAGGACGCCTTCGAGGCGGACGGGGTGACCGTCATCCAGTTCAACGAACCGGCCGCCGGACAGACCGTGTTCCACCTCCACGTCCACGTCATCCCGCGCTTCGAGGGGGTGCCGCTCAAGCCACATACCGGAAAAATGGAGGCGGACGAGGTGCTTGCGGCCAACGCCGAAAAGATCAAGGCGGCGCTGGCGCGCGACTGAGGATTGCCGACAGCGAAGACAGCCGCGGCGCATGTCCGAGGAGATGCGCCACGGATGCCGCGATGCCTTGCCTATTGCTGGAAGAGGCTGTCTCCGCGGTTTTGCCCGCCGCTGCCCGAACGCTGGTACGACGGCGCCGGCACGTTGACCACCGTCCGCGTGCCTGCCGCCGACGGCGAGCCCGAACGGGTGGTGCCCGGCTCGACGGTGGCGACCTCCGGCATGGCGCCGCCGAGATCGGCCATGACCGATTTCAGGTTGTCCTTCGCCCGCTGATAGCCGGGGTCGATCTTCAGCGCCGCCTCGTAGTCGAGCACCGCCCGCTGGAGATTGCCCATGTTCTGAAAGGCGACGCCGCGGTTATTGTAGGCAAACGCGTAGTTGGGATCGATGCGGATCGCCTCGTTGTATTCGGCGATAGCGCGCTCGTGCTCGCCGCGATTGTCGAAGATGATGCCGCGGTCGTTATACGCATAGGCGTAGTTGGGATCGAACCGGATCGCCATCTCGTAGTCCTTGAGCGCCAGATCGGGCTTGCCGAGGTCTTCATAGGCAAGGCCGCGATTGCGGTAGGCTACGGCATAGTTGGGATCGGCCTCGATCGACTTGGTGTAATCGGAGACCGCCTTCTCAGGGTCGCCCTTGGCAGCGTAAGCGTTACCGCGACCGTTGTAGGCGAACGCGTAGTTCGGATCGAGCTCCAGCGCCTTGTTGTAGTCGGCAATGGCCAGGTCGAGCTCGCCCTTGTCCTTGTAGGCGTTGCCGCGCCCGTTGTACGGAAACACGTAGTTGGGATCGAGCCGGATCGATTCCGCATAGTCGGCGATGGCAAGGTCAAGCTGGCCAAGGTCGCGATAGGCGTTGCCGCGGCCGTTGTAGGAGGCCGCATAGGTGGGATCGAAGCGGATCGCCTGACTGTAGTCGGCGATCGCCTGCTCGAGTTGGCCCTTGTCCTGGTAGGCATTGCCGCGGCCGTTGTACGCATAGACGTACTGCGGATCGAGCCGGATCGCGTTGTTGTAGTCCGCAATGGCGAGGTCGACGTCGCCGCGATCGCGGTAGGCGTTGCCGCGATTGTTGTAGCCATAGGCGTAGTTGGGGTCCAGTCGCAGCGCCTCGCTGTATGCCGCAATCGCGCGATCGATGTCGTTCTTTGCCCGGTAGGCGATGCCGAGGTCGTTGTAGGCGGCAACATAGGAGGGATCGAGGGCGATCGATTGAGTGTAGTCGTCGATCGCCGCGTCGATATCGCCCTTGTCCTTGTAGGCCAGGCCGCGATTGCGGTAGGCGATGGCCCTGTTGCGCTGGGACTCCTTGTCGCCGCGGTCGAGAACCTGGGTGCAGCCCGCGATCCCGGTATCAGGATCGGGCGACGTGCACATGTCCCATGGATCCTGGGGCGTCGATGCAGGACCAGCGTCGGTCCCGGCCTGTACAGGGCCGGTCACGGTCAGCAGGGCCGCGACCGCTGCCCCAATCCAGCCGAAGTGCTTTCTGATCGGCTCAGCGCGCATGGTTCGTCTCCGATACCAACCGCCCTCCTCTCGCGAAAATGGCGCGGGATCGCCTGAATCGTGACGCCTGACGACGCTGCCACTACGTCGTCTTCAGCGGCACTTTCGGCACGAGTCCGCGACTGCCGCCGGGGGGCTTCCCATTGTTTGGCGGCTTTTTCGCGGCAGCGGTCGGCTTTCGGCGACGCGGGCGTTTGGGCCGCGGCAGCGGCTCGGGCCTCGGCCGGACCGGACCGTCCTCGATGGCATCAAGGTCGAGGCCGCTGCCGTCCTCCTTGACCGTGACCTTGACAGTGCCGCCCTTCTTGAGCTTGCCGAACAGCACCTCGTCGGCCAAGGGCTGCTTGATGTTCTCCTGGATCACCCGGGCGAGCGGACGCGCGCCCATCCGGCTGTCATAGCCCTTCTCGGCGAGCCACTTCACCGCGTCCTCGGAGAGCTCGAAGGTCACGCCGCGATCGGCGAGCTGGGCCTCGAGCTGAAGCACGAACTTCTGCACGACCTGATTGACGATCTCCGGCGGCAGCGACGCGAAATTGACGACGGCGTCGAGGCGATTCCGGAATTCCGGCGTGAACAGCCGGTTGATCGCCTCCTGGTCGTCGGGATCGCGAACCGAACTGCCGAAGCCGATCGCCGGCTTGGCAAGCTCTGCCGCCCCGGCGTTGGTCGTCATGATCAGGATGACGTTACGGAAGTCGACCTGCTTGCCGTTGTGGTCGGTCAGCTTGCCGTGGTCCATCACCTGGAGGAGGATGTTGAACAGATCCGGATGCGCCTTCTCGATCTCGTCGAGGAGCAGGACGCAGTGCGGATGCTGGTCGACGCCATCGGTGAGCAACCCGCCCTGGTCGAAGCCGACATAGCCGGGAGGCGCGCCAATCAGCCGTGAGACCGTGTGGCGCTCCATGTATTCGGACATGTCGAAGCGGATGAGCTCGACGCCCATGGCACTGGCCAGAGCGCGCGCCACCTCGGTCTTGCCGACGCCGGTCGGACCGGCGAACAGATAGCTGCCAATCGGCTTCTCCGGCTCGCGCAGCCCGGCGCGGGCGAGCTTGATCGCCGAGGCGAGCCGCTCGATCGCCTTGTCCTGGCCGTAGACGACGCGGCGAAGCGTCGTGTCGAGGTTCTTCAGCACCTCGGCGTCGTCCTTCGACACCGATTTCGGCGGGATGCGGGCCATCGTGGCGATTGTCGCCTCGATCTCCTTGACCCCGATCGTCTTGCGGCGCCTGGCTTCGGGCAGAAGCATCTGGGAAGCGCCCGTTTCGTCGATGACGTCGATCGCCTTGTCGGGCAGCTTGCGATCGTTGATGTAGCGGGCCGACAGCTCAACCGCGGACCGCACCGCATCATTGGTGTAGCGGACGCGGTGGTATTCCTCGAAATAGGGCTTGAGGCCCTTGAGGATCTCGATGGCATCCGGGATCGTCGGCTCGTTGACGTCGATCTTCTGGAACCGGCGGACCAGCGCCCGGTCC